>ERZ1106951.2275-NODE-2275-length-15386-cov-4.159611_pt1 | contig 15386 bp, 10 predicted proteins | sample MGYA00403676_ERZ1106951 | MGnify/ENA primary metagenome ERZ1106951 (study PRJEB35170, sample SAMEA104062398) | human gut metagenome | biome: human gut; feature: human-associated habitat; material: faeces | place: Denmark | collected 2012-04-23 ...
CGGTGAGGGCAGCGCCCTGACCGCGTCCATCGAGGGCAACCGCGGCATGCCGCGCACGAAGCCCCCGCGCTCCGTCGACAAGGGCCTGTACGGCAAGCCCACCTGCCTGAACAACGTCGAGACGTTTGCCAACGTCCCCGACATCATCAAAAAGGGCGCGGACTGGTTCAAGTCCGTCGGCACGGAGGGCAGCTCCGGCACGAAGGCCTTCGCCCTCACGGGCAACGTCGTCAACACCGGCCTGATCGAAGTGCCCATGGGCACGACGATGCGCGAGGTCGTGTACGACATCGGCGGCGGCATCAAAAACGGCAAAGCGTTCAAGGCCGTGCAGATCGGCGGCCCGTCCGGCGGCTGCCTGACCGAGGCGCACATGGACCTGCCCATGGACTTTGACTCGCTGAAAAAAGCCGGCGCGATCATCGGCTCCGGCGGCCTCGTCGTCATGGACGAGGACACGTGCATGGTGTCCATCGCGCAGTTTTTCATGAACTTCATCTGCAACGAGTCGTGCGGCAAGTGCACCCCGTGCCGCGAGGGCACGACCCGTATGCTCGACATTCTCACCCGGATCACGAAGGGCAACGGCCGCCCCGGCGACATTGAGGAGCTGCGCTCCCTCGCCAAGATGATCCAGAACTCCTCCCTGTGCGGTCTCGGCAAAACAGCGCCGAACCCCGTGCTGTCCACGCTCGCCAACTTCGAGGACGAATACCGCGAGCATATCTTCGACAAGAAGTGCCGCACCGGCAGCTGCCGCAGCCTGACGACGTATGTCATCGACCCGGCCATCTGCAAGGGCTGCACGAAGTGCGCGCGCAACTGCCCGGCCGGCGCGATCACCGGCGAGCTGAAAAAGCCGCACCACATCGACACAGACAAATGCATCAAGTGCGGCACCTGCAAGACCGGCTGCCCGTTCGGTGCGATCAAGGAGGCGTGAACCATGGCTGAAGAAAAGAAAATGATCATCGACGGCGTGTCCTGCCCGTTCACGACCGAGCGCAATGTGCTGGAGGTCGCCCGCAACAACGGCATCGACATCCCCTCGCTTTGCTACTGTGAAAACCTGTCCATCTACGGCGGCTGCCGCCTGTGCCTCGTCGAGAACGACCGCGGCAAGATGGACGCCGCCTGCTCCATGCAGCCGCGCGACGGCATGGTCGTGAGCACCCATACAAAGCAGGTGCTCGACAGCCGCCGCACCACGCTGCAGCTGCTGATGAGCAGCCACCGGGCCGACTGCCTGACCTGCGACCAGAGCGGCCGCTGCAAGCTGCAGGAGTACGCCCGCCGCTACCACGTGGACGCGCACCGCTTCGAGCCCAACACCTACTGCACCGAGCCGATGGATCTCTCCTCGCCGAGCATCGTGCGCGACCCGAGCAAGTGCATCCTGTGCGGACTGTGCGTGCGCACCTGCGCTGAAATTCAAAACATCGGCGCGGTCGATTTCAGCGGCCGCGGCAAGAAGGCGCACATCTCCGCCGACTTCGGCAAGACCCTCAAGGATACCGACTGTGTCGGCTGCGGCCAGTGCGCCGCCGTGTGCCCGACCGGCGCGATCACGATCCGCAACGAGACCGAAAAGTTCTGGTCGATGCTGCAGGATCAGACCCGCAAGGTCGTCGTGCAGTACGCGCCGAGCGTGCGCGTCGGCATGGCCGAGCGCTTCGGCCTGCCCGCCAATGAGCCCTGCACCGGCAAGCTCGTCGCCGCGCTGCGCCGCCTCGGCGTCGATGTGGTGTACGACACGAACCTCACGGCCGACCTGACGATCATGGAGGAGTCGGCAGAGTTTCTTGAGAAGGTCAAGACCGGCGCGAAGCTGCCGATGTTTACCTCCTGCTGCCCCGGCTGGATCCAGCACGTGGAGCACCGCCACCCGCACCTCATGCCCCAGGTGAGCACCTGCGGCAGCCCGATGGCGATGTTCGGCTCGCTCATCCGCAAGCAGTTTGAGGGCGAGAACGTCTACTCCGTGGCCATCATGCCCTGCACCGGCAAGAAGTTCGAGGCCGCGCGCCCCGAGCTGGAAAAGGACGGCGAGCGGCTCATCGACCTCGTCATCACGACGAGCGAGCTGTGCGACATGATCGAGGAGGCCGGCATCGACTTTGCCCACCTCCCGGACGAGGAGCCCGACGCCCCGCTCGGCGACTACACCGGCGCCGGCGTCATCTTCGGCGTGACCGGCGGCGTGACCGAGGCCGTCATCCGCCGCGTGCTCGACGATGCCAGCCCCAACACCCTGCAGACCATCGCGGAGTGCGGCGTGCGCGGGCTCGAGGGCATCAAGGCGTTCACCGTCACGGCCGGCGACCTGACCATCCGCATCGCGGTGGCCAACGGTCTGGCCAACGCCGACAAGCTCATCGCCAAGGTCGAGTCCGGCGAGGAGCAGTTCGACTTCATCGAGGTCATGGCCTGCCCGAACGGCTGCATCGGCGGCGGCGGCCAGCCCCCCGCCTGCAACAAGCGCAAGGCCGAGCGCGCCGAGGCCATCTTCAAGGCAGACGAAGCCTGCGCCCTGCGCATCCCGCAGCAGAACCCCGACCTGGGCTATGTCTACGACACCCTGCTCCAGGGCCGCGCCCACGAGCTGCTGCACATCCACTACCCGGCCCACGGCCAGCACAGCTGACCCGCCGCAAGGCCAAGCCGGGGAAACCCCATCTGACCCGAAACGTGCATGGAAGGACCCTTCCATGCACGTTTTTTCGTTTTGCTGTCACGCGGCGCAGCACCGGCAGCGCTGATGACGCTTTTCCCTGTGCGGGACTGTGTGCCCTGGCCGTCCCCTCGAGGGGAAGACGGGAAAAGCACCGTCTCCCGACTGGGAGACGGTGCTTTTGCGTTCTTTGCGCGCGTTTTACTTCTTTTTCGCCGCGGCGGCTGTCCGTCGTCGTCTCGTCGCCCTCGAGCGAGATGGCGCGGCGCTGGCCCTCAAACTTTCCGGCGCAGAACGTGTCCGCCCAGTCGAGGAGCTTCGGCAGGTTCTTGACCGGGTTACGGTTGAGGTAGTCAATGGCCTGCTCGACGCTGAATTTTTTGATCTTGTCTGACAGCTGCATGAAAATTGCCTCCTTTGTGACGTTGCAAATGCACCTGTTGGCCCAATTTGCCTCTATCTTGGCATGCATTTTTTGCCGAAAAACGGTCAAAATGTGCCATGTGGGCGGTTTGGATGCAGACTGTGACAAGTGTCACAAGACGGCGGTCATGCCGCCGAGCAGGATGCCGAGGTTATCCGACCAGATATCCGGAAACTGGCTGAGCGGCAGGGGATTTTCCCCGCTGCCCGCCTCGACCGTGAAGCCGGGGCGGCGGTAGTCCTGAATGAACCAGTCCTTATACCCCGCGTGGCCGGCGGCGTAGGGCGTGGCCGCGACGTCGTAGCCGCTCACGGCGGCAAACTGCCGGGCGATCGCTTCGCTTCCCGGTACGTCGTAGCCGTCATACTGCCAGTAGATGACGCGGCCCTGCGTGTGGTACGACAGGGTGAGCAGCGGGTCGAGCGCGCGGGTGAAGCCGTACATCGCCAGGCTCTCGGGCGCGACGAGCGGCGCCGGGCCAACATAGTCGCGCGGGCCGGGGCGCGTGTAGCCCGCGGCGAATTTGATCTCGCGCGCGGTGCTCCACCCGGCGGGGTACTGGAGGTTGAGGTCGATGCCGCGGATGTTCGCCTTCCAGCCGGAGGGGAAGGGAATGTCGGGGTAGTTTTCAGCGAGCGCCTTTGCCGCGGCGGTGGTCTCGGCATCGAGCGCGCCGGTCACGAGGTCGATGCCGTCCGGGTCCACGGCCGGAGCGAGCACGAGCGTGACCCTGGACAGCAGGTCGCGGATGTTCTGCCCCTCCATGTCGCCGCCGTCGCCGAGGCGGGCGCATAGCTGCTCGCAGAACGTGAGCAGCAGCGGCGTCGTGATCCACTCGTTGGCGTGGTGCGCGGCGTTGTAAAACACGAGCTTCGGCCCGCTGCCGAGCGTCAGATACCACAGCGGGCGGCCGAGCACGCTGCGGCCGAACTCCCCGACCGCGAGCATGGGATAGCGCGCGGCCAGCCCGCGCACGACGTACCCGATGAGCGCCGAGGAATAGGGAATGTCCGCCGGCGTGACGGAAAACGGCAGCGGGATCGTCAGCGCCCGGCCGAGCGGCAGGCGCTCGGGGTCGAGGTAGGGATTGGCGAGCGCGATGGCGTCCACGCTCGTGCCGTACTGCCGCGCGAGGGCGGAAAACGTGTCGCCCGCGCGGATGGTGCGCGTGACGAAGCCGGTGTAGTACGGCAGCAGTGCGCGGTGCGTCCGCGCGCCCGCGATGCCGTCCGGCGTGAGGGCGTTCGCCGCCTGAAACGCGCGCACGGCCGCTGCCGTCTGTGCGCCGAAGATGCCGTCGAGCGCGCCCGGCGTCTGTCCCGCGCGTTGCAGGCCCAGCTGCAGCAGCGACACGAGCGCGCCGCGGTCGCCCTGTTTTAAGGTTTGCGTCATGAAAATGCCTCCGATGCATCGAATTACCAAAACTGGCTCCGTACATCGTATGCACGCCGCCGCAGGCATTTGCGCCCCGGCAGGCAATCAAGCAAGAATGTTCCGCCGCTATTTTGTCCGAAACCCGGCATACTGATACTGCACGCGCAAAGGGGGGATTTTTTGCGGAAACAACCACATTTTTTGCGCCGATTTGCCGTCACGGCGGCGGTCGCGCTCGCGCTGTGCGCGGGCGTGTCGGCGCAGGCGGCGTCGCTCGTGCCGCTCGGCCGGGCCGTCGGCATTCAGATGACGACGGCGGGCATGCTCGTGGCGGATCTCGCCGAGGTGGACACGCCCGGCGGCAAGGCCACGCCTGCCAAGGACGCGGGGCTGCTGCCCGGTGACGTAATCTGCCGCATCGACGGCCGGAACATCGCGTCCTCGGCGGACTTTCTCGCCGCCATGGACGCGGCGGGCGACACCATGTCCGTGACTGTGCTGCGCGGCGGCGCGGAGGTCACGGCGACGGTTACGCCCGCCGTCACGGCCGACGGCACGCGGCAGCTCGGGCTCTGGCTGCGCGACGGGGTGACGGGCGTCGGCACGCTCACGTACTATGACCCGGCCACGGGGCGCTACGGCGCGCTCGGCCACGGCATCTCGGACGAGACGAGCGGCGTGCTCATGCCGCTGCGCGACGGCAGCGTGCTCTCGGCCGTCATCGCGGACGCGCGCCCCGGCGGCCACGGCACGGCCGGGGAGCTCGTCGGCAGCTTCGACCCCGGCGACCGCATCGGCGGCATCGAGCGCAACTGCCTGTTTGGCATTTTCGGCACGCTGGACGCGCCGCCGGCCGGGGACGCGGTCGAGACGGCATCCGCCGACGCGGTGAAAACCGGAGGCGCGACCATCCTGTCCACGGTCGTGGGCGAGGACGTGCGGGCGTACACGGTGGACATCAGCCGGGTGTATCATGACGGCGGGTGCACGCGCTTTCTCATCACCGTCACCGACCCGGACCTGCTGGCCGCGACCGGCGGCATCGTGCAGGGCATGAGCGGCAGCCCCATTTTGCAGGACGGCAGGCTCATCGGCGCGGTGACGCACGTGCTGCTCGCAGACCCCGCCAAGGGCTACGGCGTGAGCATCGACGACATGCTCGCGGCGTCGGCGGCGCAGGACAAGGCAGCGTAAGACAACACATTCTGGATGCGTGCGGGCGCGCCGGGCATTGCCCGGCGCGCTTTGCTGCGCGGGGCGTGACCGGCCGCACGGCTTGACATATTTGCCAAATGTGATATTCTGTTTTTATTCATTTTGCCCGGTGCGGCCGGGCCGCGGAAAGAGAGGCGCAGCATGAAATACGCATTTGACAACGCAAACCTTCTCGACGGCACGAAGGATATGTGCGTACAGCCCGGACTGTGCGTGCTCACGGACGGCGAGACGATCACGGACATCGTGCCGGCCGGCACTGCCCCGGCGGGGTACACACGCATCGACCTGCGCGGGCGCTATCTGCTGCCCGGACTCATCAACATGCACGTGCATCTGGCCGGCAGCGGCAAGATCCAGAAAAAGCAGCGCGACAACGAAAAGCTCGTGCGCCGCATCCTCGGAAACCCCGTCGCGCGCGGCCGGGTCATCGACCGGCCGAAGGCGAAACGCAACGCCCGGCTCGACGCCGGGCTTGACCCCCTGCTCGCCTGAGCGGGACACTCTATATATTAAAACCAGGTGATACTATGAAAGCGCTTTCCCAGCCGCTGTTCGCCTCCCTGCGTGGGTACGACCGGGCGCAGCTCGGGCCGGATCTGTTCTCCGGCGCGCTCATCGCGCTGCTGTCCATCCCGATCTCGATGGGCTATGCTCAGCTGGCCGGCCTGCCGCCGGTCTACGGGCTGTACGGGTCGCTGGTGCCGATTCTGCTGTTTGCGATGCTCAGCACGACGCGGGAGTTCATCTTCGGCGTCGATGCCGCGCCGGCCGCCATGATCGGCGCGGTGCTCACGTCGCTCGGCGTCACGCCCGGCGGCGCGGAGGCCATGCGCATCGTGCCGGTGCTGACGCTGTACGTCGCGCTGTGGCTGGCCGTGTTCGCACTCGTGCACGCGGACAAGGCCGTCGATTACATCTCCGAGCCCGTCATGGGCGGGTTCATCAGCGGCGTCTGCTGCGAGATCATCCTCATGCAGGTGCCAAAATTGCTCGGCTCCGCGACCGGCACGGGCGAGCTGTTCGAGCTGCTGGGGCACGTTTTTGACGCAGCGAAAGTCATCAACTGGCCCACCGCCGCCCTCGGCTTCGGGACGCTGGCGATCCTGCTCATCGCGCCGCGCAAGTGGCCGAAGGTGCCGTGGGTGCTCGTGATGATGGTGGCCGGCGGGCTGCTCGGCGCGTTCGCCCCGCTGGACGACTGGGGCGTGGCGCTGCTGGCCGCCGTGCCGCGCGGCCTGCCGAAGGTCGTGCTGCCGGACCTCACCGCGCTGCCGTTTACGCAGGCGCTCGTGGCGACGCTGCCGGTCGCGGCCGTCATTCTGGCCGAGACGCTGCTGGCCTCGTCCGGCACGGCGCAGAAAAACGGCTACCGCCTCAACGGCCGCCGCGAGATCGTGACGTATGCCGTGGGCAACGTCGCCGCCGGGCTCGTCGGCTGCTGCGTCGTGTCGGGCAGCGTGTCGCGCACGGCCGTCAACGAGCGCAACGGCGGCAGGACGCAGCTCGTGTCCGTCATGGCGAGCATGACCATGCTCGTCGTGCTGCTCGTCGCCACGCCGCTCATCCGCTTTCTGCCCGTGCCGGTGCTGACGGCCATCGTCGTCAACGCGCTCATCGGGGCGACGGAGTTCGGCATCGCGCGGCGGCTCTGGCGCGTCAACCGCGTGGAGCTCGGTATCTTCACCGGGGCGTTTTTCGGCGTGCTGCTGCTCGGCGCGATCAAGGGCGTGCTCGTGGGCATGGTGCTGTCGTTCATCGACGTGCTCATGCGTGCGGCAGCGCCCCAGCGCACCTTCCTCGGCACGCTGCCGGGCAAGGCCGGGTTTTTCCCGATCGACCGCGTCAGCGGCGTGCAGGCGCTGCCGCACATCGTGCTCTACCGCTTCAGCGGCAGCCTGTTTTTCGCCAACATCCGCCGCTTTCAGGAGGACATCGAGGGCGCGGTGCAGCCTGATACGCAGGCCGTCATCGTCGACGGCAGCGCCATCGTGAGCGTGGACATCACGGCGTGCGACCGGCTCGTCGTGCTCAACCGCAAGCTGCGCGCGCAGGGCGTGCGCTTTTACCTGACCGAGCACATCGGCGAGGTCAACGACCAGCTGCGGCACTTCGAGGCCGGGGAGCTGATCGAATCCGGCGCGGTGCGCCGCACGATCCAGGGCGCGCTGCGCGATGCCGACGCGGCCGTCGACATCGGCGGGGCGCAGCAGCGCATCCCCGACAACATGGACGATATCCGCCAGCTGCAGGAGCTCGAGTGGCTCTACGGCGCGGACGCCGAGGTGCAGATCGAGCGCAACGTGCAGCTCCTGCTCGCGCGCATGCGCGCAACAGAGGACAAGGACGCGCGCCGCACGATGCTCGAGCATTTCCTCAACGAGGACTTTCACTTCGGCAGCATCGACACCGACGAGGTGCTGCTGCACCTCGAGGGCCACACGGACGAGCTGGCCGTGCTGCTCGGCAACTCCGAGGACGATGTGTTTACCGACCTCGAGGTCGAGCGCGACAGCCTCATCGACCGCGTCGAGCAGGAGCACCCCGAGTTCGTCGAGCACGTGCGCGAGCGGCGCGACCACTTCGACCACGATTTCCGCGCAAATCATCCCACGAGCGCGGCGCGCATCGAGGCCCGCCGGACGCAGCTGCACGCGCGCATCGAGCACGAGCGCGCCGAACGCAGCGCTCGCCGCGCCCAGCATCAGGCGGAGCTGTCCGAGCGGCACGCCGAGCACATGGCCGCGCATCAGGAGCGGCACGAGCAGCACGCCACCGAGCAGCAGCTGCGCCATGAGCAGCAGCTCGAGGCGCGCCTGCGCCGTCAGGCAGAGAAGCAGGTGGCGCGCGAGCAGCGGCAGGCGGCGGAGCTGGCCCGCAAGGCGCAGCACGCGGCCGAGAAGGCCCAGCGCCACGCGCAGCACGCGGCGGAGCGCGCGCAGCGGCAGGCCGATCATCTGGCAGAAAAAGCGCAGCGCCACGCCGACCATGCGGCCGAGCGTGCGCAGCGCCATACCGAGCGCGCGGATGCCCGCGGCCGCCGCGAGGACGACCGGGACTGAGCGCGCGGCAGCGGAATACGGAAGGAAACCGGAAGGGGCGGATGCTCCTTCCGGTTTTTGCTGTGTGTGCGGATCGCAGGGCGGGGCGTCTCGGTGTAAGGGGAAGGCGGCACGACGCTTTGCGCCGCGACGGAGGGGTTGCAGATACGCGGCTGGTACAAAACTGAGCGTGTCAATCCCTCAGTCAGCCTGACGGCTGCCAGCTCCCTTTCCACAAGGGAGCCAAGGGCGCATACAGGCGGCGGTTTTCGGGCTTTGCCGTGCGCAGCGGGTCGGCCGCTGTCGCGGTGACAAGACACGTGTCGGAATATTGGTTTACATAACACATATATGCATTCGACACATTCTGTCTGTCGAACGCAGGCGAGATGTTGCGGTTTACTTCGAAAAATTGTACCTTTCGACGGTTATGATCGGATTATGTCAACAGAAAACTAGAGCAATTCGCCAAAAATCACATTGTTCTCGCATTCCAGATATGGTAAAATATCCTCGCAAGACAGGGGAAACGAGCGATTTGGCAGAGAGCTGACCGCAAGCCTGAATTTTTGCGGAGGAGAATGTTATGGAAACAAAAATTAGTGTTCTGCTGGCTGATCCCGGCGAACAGTACCGCGCGGCCTATTCTAAGGCGATCGGCCAGGAGACGGACATGGAACTGGTCGCCCAGACGGACAATGGGCTGCGCGCGGAAGAACTCATCACCAAATTCCAGCCCGACGTCGTGGTGCTCGACCTCGTGCTGCCGAATCTGGACGGCCTGTCCCTGCTGACGCATCTGCGGGCGAAAAATGCATCGTCGCGCGTGATCGTCACCTCCGCGATCTGCAACGATCAGGTGCTGATGGAGTGTGCGGAGCTCGGCACGACGTACTTTATGCAAAAGCCGTTTGACCCGCCGCTGCTCGTGCAGCGCATCCGCCAGACGGCCCGGCCGCGCCAGCGCACCGGCGGTGCGGGCACGCAGCTCGCCGCGGCAGAGCCCGAGCCCTCGCTCGAGAGCGTCGTCACCGACGTCATCCACGAGATCGGCGTGCCCGCGCACATCAAGGGCTACCAGTACCTGCGCGAGGCAATCTTGCTGACCATCGACGACATGGACATCATCAACTCCGTGACGAAGGTGCTCTATCCCGAGGTCGCGCGCAAGTTCAACACGACGCCCTCGCGCGTCGAGCGCGCCATCCGGCACGCGATCGAGGTCGCGTGGGATCGCGGCGATATCGAGACGCTGCAGAAGTTTTTCGGCTACACGGTCTCGAACATCAAGGGCAAGCCGACGAATTCGGAGTTCATCGCCATGATCGCCGACTGCCTGAGCCTGCGGCAGAAGCAGGCGAGCGTGCGCTGAATGCGCAGCAGGAGAAAAAGAGGATGCAGAAAGCCCCCGGACGAAATGTCCGAGGGCTTTCTGTATGGATCTCATTCGAGGCGGGCCTTGCCCCCTCGAGCTCCCCTGCGGCTGTGCGTGACCTGCCGCGCGGCGGGTTTTGGATGAAGCGCAGGGGAAGCCCCCGGACGGCTGTCCGAGGGCTTTCTGTATGGATCTCATTCGAGGCGGGCCTTCCCCCTGCGGCTTCGGCGGCGGGCTGTGCCGCCTGACTACAGCAAAGCCCCCGGACGAAATGTCCGGGGGCTTGCTGTGCGATTGGGGGAAAACTTTGCGGGGGAGACTTGCGGGGGCAAAGCTTTATGCGCTGCGCCTGCTCAGCCGAACAGGGCGAGGAAATCATCGAGATTGCGGTAGCTGCCGCCCTGCGGCATCAGATCCGGCGCGGAGGCGTAGGCGCTGCCCGGCGTGGCCGTGACGGCGAGGCTGGCCGAATCGACCTGCGTGCGCAGCGTGATCTGGCTCGGCGTGAGCGAGATGTACAGCGGCGACGCCGCGATGTTCGCCGTGATGTTCAGTGCCCCGTCGGCATAGCCGAACGCGGAGATCGCACCGACGACATTCGCAAACGACAGGTGCTCGAAGAAGTAGGTATAGGCCTCGATGGCATTCTGCACGGTCTGGCGGTCGACGCCCGGCGTGATGGTGAGCACGGCGTAGAGCGCCCGCTCGAGCGAGTTCATGGACGCCTCGACATGGTGCCAGCCGTAGTCGATATAGACGCGGTCGTTCCAGAACGTGACGGTCAGGTCGCGGCCGAGGATCTGCGACACGGCGCGCGCTGCGACGGGCTTGCCGAGCGAGAGCACGACGTCGGTATCGAGGCTGTAGCCGTTGACGGACACGGTCGCGTCCATGCCCATGGCCTGCGCGCCGACATAGCGCTCGAGCACGGGGGCGAAGGGCTGCAGCTGCGAGAGGGTGACATAATTGCCGTTCGTGGGATGCAGCGTGGTGGCGGAGCCGGACGTGCCGGTGATCGTCGCGCGCACCGTCCAGCCCGAGGCCGTGACGGTCACGCTGTTGGCCGAGAGCGCGGCGGAGACGGCGTTGCCCGCGATGTTTAGCTGCGCGTGCAGCGCGTTATTCGACCACGCGAGGTCCTGGATGCTGTTCACGGCGGACTGCGGCGTGAGCTCGCGGAAAAACTGCGCGTAGGCATTGCCGGCGGCAGCGGCGTCGCCCGCGCCGGCGAGCTTTCCCGCCCAGGCGACGAGGTCTTTGATCTCGCTGCCCGTGCCGCTGACGTGGATGTTCCCGGCCGAGACGTACACCGTGCTGCCGATGTACTCGGCCGTGACGGTCACGCCATCGACCGTGGTGGTGAGCGCGGCGTCATAGCCGCCGGAGGTGCGGGTCACGGTGGCCGTGCCCGAGAGGCTCAGCGGCCCGCTGAGCGCGACGTTGAAGGTCGCGGTTTTGGCGGTCGCCGCGTCCATGAGGGGGCTCACGAGGCTCAGCGCGCCGGTCAGGTCGGTGTAGCCGCTGAGCGACTGCACCTGGAAGCCGCCGTAGTACGGCGTGGCGGTGACGTGCATGCGCGCGCCGCCGAAGTTGAGCGCCACGTCCGCGCGCGTCAGGCGCAGGGCGTCCGGGTTGGTGAGCAGGACGGTGCCGGAGATCATCGGGTCGTTGAGCCGGATGGTCATGCCGGTGTCGGTCTGCTGCATGGCGACGTTTTTCGTCAGTGCGGTCATGCCGGCCGCGTCGAGCGAGATGTTCGGGATCTGCACGCCGAGGTAGCCCGCGACCGTGCGCGCCGCGTCAATCGTGTCGGACGCGCGCAGGACGATCTTCTGGCTGCCGAAGGCGACGTACACGCGCTCGTTGCTGTAGGCGGCGAAGAGGTCGACGCCCGCGACGTTGCCGCGCACCTGGAAGGTGGTCTGGTCAATGTCCACGTGGGCCGTCAGGCCGTAGGACTGGCCGTTGGCCGTGACGGTGAGGCTGTAGTTTGGCGTGCGGCGGAAGAAGTCGCGCACGATGGCCTGCGTGTCCTGTCCGCCGTCGGAGAGCTTGCCGAGGTTGTTGGGGTCGTATTCCGTCTCGAGGTAGTGCTGGAACTCGGTCTGGTCGTCGGTCACGGCGCCGAAGTCCGAGAACACCTCGGTGAGCGTGCTCGTGCAGTTGAGGCTGCCGAGACCGGACATGGACACGGCGTAGCTCTCCACGGTGTCCATCTGCAGCAGATCCCAGTTGGCGTCAATGGTCCAGACCATGTGCACGGCCGAAAATTCGGGGCTTTTCGACGCGCCGCTGTAGGTGCGCACCTGGTGGCGGTAATACGCGCTCGCGCCGGACGGCTCGAGGTCGAAGGTGAGGGTGTAGGTGCCGTCGTCGTTGGCGGTCATGGTGGGGTTGAGCACCGTGTCGCGGCTGATGACGTAGTTGCTGAGGTTGCGCGGGTCCTGCCCGTAGGCATCCTCATAGTCCTGCTGCGAGATGGCCACGATCTGGTCGCTCCAGGTGGCGGTGTCGCCGCTGATGGAATCGGCCTTGCGCACGAGGATCGCCCCGTCCTTGAAGTACTTCTGCTCGCCGAGCTTGACGAACATGCTCGTGCTGATGGCCTCGGTAAAGACGCTGTCGCTCGTGACGACGCGCACGTTGTGCACGGCCTGGTTGTAGTCGATGAAGCCGACCTTTGCCTTCGTCTGGCCGGTCGTCTCGGAGCGGTAGGTCTCCTGATCCATGACGCCGGTCGTGATGTAGATATTGTCCTCTGCGGTCTGGCCGGAGGGGTCGCCGTCCGGGCGGGAGAGCGTCGTGCTCGCGCCGCCGGCGCCGTCATCGTCGCCGACGCCGGCCGCGCCGGGAATGATGATCGCCGCCGCGATCGCCAGCGCCAGCAGCGCGCCGCCGATGACATAGGTGCGCTTGCCGTGCTTGCGGCGTGTCGGGCGCGCGGTGCTCTCCGAGGGCACCAGCTCGCTGTCGGCGATGTCCGGCGCGGCCTCGTCCGCCGTCGGCTTGCGCCGCCAGGTCGGCAGATGGAAGGTCTGTTTGCTCATGATATCCGTCTCCCTTGCAGGTGATGTCTGACGTGCATATCGTCAGGAAAATCACATTTCTTCATGACTTCATTATACGGCAGGGATTTTTCAAATGCATCCTCCGCACGCGCGAGCGGTAGAAACGTTGGGAGAAGGCGATTCTACCAACGGGAGAATGACAGGATTTGGGCAAAACACGCCTCTTGCGGCCGAACGCCCGGCGTGGTATACTCATAGCATGGATGATGTGAGAGGCGCGCTCGCCGCCAACCTTGCCGAGCTGAGAAAAGAAGAAAACCTGACCCAGGCCGAGTTTGCCGCGCAGTTCAATTACTCCGACAAGGCCGTGTCCAAGTGGGAGCGGGGCGATTCCCTGCCCGACGTCGTGATGCTCAAGACCATCGCCGACCTCTATGGTCTGCGCGTGGACGATCTGCTGACGGACGGCGGCGTGGCGGCCGCATACGCCGCAGCGACGGAGTCCGGCGGCGAAAAGCAGCACGACGCCTACCTCATGTCGAAGGTGCTCATCGCCGCCATGTGGGTGACGATGGTGTGGGTCGTCGCGGTCGTCGTGTTTTTGTATTCGCAGTTCAGCATCGGCAAGATGTACTGGATGGCGTTCGTGTGGGCGGTGCCGGTGTCGTTCGCCGTGGCGTTCCTCTTCTCCCGCCACTGGGAGGGGGAGACGACGCTGCAGTGCGTGTTTTCGTCCCTGTTCGTGTGGAGCACGATCACGGCGTTTTATTTTCAGTACCTGCAGTATAACATCTGGGCCGTGTTCTTTGTCGGCATCCCGGTGCAGATCGCGCTCATCCTCGGCACGAAGCTCCACCGCGCCGGCGTGCACTGGCTGCGCCGGTGAAAAAACCGAAAATACCGCTTGACGGCCGGCCGCGCACGTGCTATACTCCCTCCGAATGGCAGGCCGAAAGGCCGGGCGGCGTCCGCGCCGCAGCAGACAGGATATCACCGCGTCTGTGGGACTCATATGCCCCACAGGCGCTTTTTTTGTGCGAAAGGAGTCTTTTTATGCGTACACGCACTTCCACCGCGCCCGATGACGCCAAGCGCGTGACCATGCAGGTGTCCACCGTCGGCATCGTGTGCAACGCGGCCCTGACGGTGTTCAAACTCGTCGCCGGCATCGTGGCGCACTCGTCGGCCATAGTGGCCGATGCCGTGCACTCGGCGTCCGACATTCTCGGTTCGCTGATCGTGATGATCGGCGCGATCTTTTCCCACAAGGCGGCCGACGCCAGCCACCCCTACGGGCACGAAAAGCTCGAGTGCATCGCGTCCATCCTGCTGGGCAACATCCTCGTGCTCGTCGGCGCGGCCATCGGCTACGCGGGCGTGATGAAGATCGTCCGCGGCGAGACGCTGGCTGCCCCCGGCGTGCTCGCGCTCATCGCGGCGGTCGTGTCCATCGGCGTGAAAGAGGGGCTGTACTGGTACACGATCGCGGCGGCCAAACGCATCCGCTCCGTGTCGCTCAAGGCCGAGGCGTGGCACCACCGGTCCGACGCGCTGTCGTCTATCGGCAGCTTTGCGGGCGTGCTCGGTGCGCGGCTCGGCGTGCCCATCCTCGACCCCATCGCGTCGATCGTCATCTGCCTGTTCATCTTCAAGGTGGCCTATGGCATCTTCCACGAGAGCATCGACCGGCTCGTCGACCGGGCGTGCGACCCGGACACCGTCGCCGCCATGCGCGAGACGATGCAGCGCACCCCCGGCGTCGTGCGCGTGGACGATATCAAGACGCGGCTGTTCGGCAGCCGGACGTATGTCGATGCAGAGATCGCGGTCGACGGCGCGCTGCCGCTGCGGGACGCGCACGTCATCGCCGAGGCCGTGCACCACGAGCTGGAGCGCGACTACCCGGACGTCAAGCACTGCACCGTGCACGTCAACCCGGCGTGACGCGGGCGGGAAAAGAGAAAAAACGTGCGAAGGGCCACCCGAAAGGGCGGCCCTTTTTGCGCGCGCGGCAGACGACAGAATGTCGTTTTCTTCGCGCGGAAAGCGCCGGAAAAGCGCGCTAAGAACGTGCCAAGAGTGCGCTAAGAAACCGCTAAGAAACATTTTGAGGCCCTTTTGTCGACATGAAATCGTGCATCCGCGCGGATTCGACACGGGCGGCGATGAGTGGTTTACATAACACGTGATGCGCGAACGAAAAAGCCTGCGGCCGCAAGGGCTTGCGCGCATGACGGCAGAGGGCGCGCGGGGGTGCGCATGGCGGGGGGCGGGGGGG
>ERZ1106951.2277-NODE-2277-length-15380-cov-2.923393_pt1 | contig 15380 bp, 10 predicted proteins | sample MGYA00403676_ERZ1106951 | MGnify/ENA primary metagenome ERZ1106951 (study PRJEB35170, sample SAMEA104062398) | human gut metagenome | biome: human gut; feature: human-associated habitat; material: faeces | place: Denmark | collected 2012-04-23 ...
TTTCCGGGCGCAAAGCGCACGGAAACCGGCTGGGCCGACGGTGTATTCCTGCCCCGCGCGGGGGAGAAAAGGCTTTTTCGACACGCTGAGGACAGTGCTTTTTAAGCACTGTCCTTTTTGGCTATATCGTTATTTTATCGTGCAAAGAAGCGGAACGCCGTCCACTGTTGCAGTGTCTCGCCCTTGCGCAGGATCGGCGACGGGAACGCCGGGCAGTTCACCGCGTTGGGGAAATGCTGCGTCTCCAGACAGACGCCGTGGGCCTGACCGTAGACCGCACCGCCCTTTCCCTTGCGCTCCGTCAGCCAACCCGCCGTGTAGAGCTGCATCCCCTCCATCGAGGTGGTCATTTCCAGACCGATGCCGGTGGCGGGGCACCGCAGCTCCGCCACCGGGCCTTCTCCGCCGTCCAGCGCATAGTTGTGGTCATATCCCCGCCCGCCGTTAAAGGCTTTATCGTGGAGACGGCTCCCAAATGCCGCAGGTGTCCGGAAATCCAGCGGCGTTCCCTCCACCGGCGCCAGCGTCCCCACGGGGATATTCCCGCTGTCCATGGGCGTATACCGGCTGGCCCGCAGGGTCAGCACATGATCCTCCACTGTGCCGCTGCTGTGGCCGCCCAAATTGAAGTAGGTATGGTTGGTGAGATTCACCACCGTGCTCTGCTCCGCCGCCGCCTTGTAGGTGATGGTGAGCTGATTGTCGATCAGGCGATAGGTGACCTCCACCCGGACAGCGCCGGGAAAACCCTCCTCACCGTCAGGAGAGGTGTAGGAGAAGGTGACTGCGTTTTCCTCGCAGGTAAATTCCCACAGTTTCTTGTGGAAGCCCTCGATTCCGCCGTGGAGGCAGTTTTCCCCCTCGTTGGCCGTGACGCGGTACGACCTGCCGTCGATGGTGAACCGTGCCCCGCCGATGCGGTTGGCGCAGCGGCCGATGGTTCCGCCAAAGCAGGCGTCCAGCGTCCGGTAGCTCTCCAGTTCGTCATATCCAAGGCAGATGTCCGTCAGTTTGTCGGTTCGGTCCGGCACGCGGATGGCCCGGACAGCCGCGCCGTAGGGCAGCAGCTCCACGGCACATTTGTCACTGAACAACTCAATGACGGGCACCTCTCTGCCATTCAGCACGCCAAACGGCTTCAGTCGATACATCTCTTATCCCTCATAGCCGTTGGGATGGCCGCTGTGCCACGCCCACGCGTCGGAAATGATCTGATCCAGACCCAGAACAGGCTTCCAGCCAAGAACCTCGGCGGCCTTCTTGTTGGAGGCGATCAGGACAGAGGGGTCGCCGCCCCGGCGGGGCTCCACAACGGCCTTGATCTCCTTGCCGGTGATCCGACGGGCCGTTTCGATGATCTCCCGCACGGAATAACCGGCGCCATTGCCCAGATTGAACACGTCACTGCTGCCGCCCCGCTCCAGATATTCCAGTGCCAGCAGATGAGCCTCCGCCAAGTCCTTCACATGGATGTAGTCCCGCACGCAGGTGCCGTCCGGCGTGGGGTAGTCCTCGCCGAAGATGCCGATGTGATCCCGCTGACCCAAGGCTGTTTTCATCACCAGCGGGATCAGGTGGGATTCGGGGTTGTGATCCTCGCCGATGCCTGCCTCCGTGTCGGAGCCAGCGGCGTTGAAGTAGCGCAGCGCCACATAGCGGATGTTGTAGGCGCAGTCGCACCACTTCAGCATATTTTCAATGGCCAGTTTCGTCGCGCCGTAGGGATTGGTGGGTTCCGTGCGGTCCCCTTCCTCAATGGGCTGCTTCTCCGGCTCGCCGTAGGCCGCCGCCGTGGAAGAAAATACGATCTTGTCCACGCCGTGAGCCTGCATGGCCGACAGCAGGGACACCGCGCCCTCCACGTTGTTGCCGTAGTACTTCAGCGGGTTGGTCACGCTCTCGCCCACCAGCGAAAATGCCGCGAAGTTGATGACGCCGTCGATTTTGTTTTCCGTGAAGATCTGATGCAGGAACGCGCCGTCCCGCAGATCGCCTACATACATCTTCCGCGCGCCCTTGACGGCCTGCCAGTGTCCGGTGCGCAGATTGTCCGCCACCACAACTTCGTAGCCCCGCTTGACCAGCAGCGCTACCATGTGGCTGCCGATATAGCCGGCTCCGCCGGCCACCAGAATGGTTTTCATATACACGTCCTCCTTATTTTTTCACGTCTATATCCAGCTTACACGCTCTGAACAAATCTTAAGAAGGCTTCCCTGCCCTCTGGTGTACACTTGTAAACGCCGGCGTGCTCCAAAACCGTGGCGAACACCACGCCGACTTCCCGCCGCAGGATCTCCTCCGCGTTTTCCTCGGTAAACGTATAGCGGGCTTTCAGCTCCTCGGCCCAGTCCGCGTGCTTTGCCAGCGTCTCATCGGCCCGCAGGTCCTCGCCACGGGCCAGTGCCCGGGCCACGCCGTTCAGCTCGGCTTTCAGCCGGGCGGGAAGCACTGCAAGGCCCATGACCTCGATGAGGCCGATGTTCTCCTTCTTGATATGGTGCAATTCCTGATGGGGGTGGTACACGCCCAGCGGGTATTCCGCCGTGGTGATGTTGTTCCGCAGCACCAGATCCAGTTCAAACTTCCCGTCCCGCATCCGGGCGATGGGGGTGATGGTGTTGTGGGGCTCACCGTCGGTCTCCGCGAACACAAAGGCCGCCTCGTCCGTATAGCTCCGCCATGCGGTGAGGATGCGGTCTGCCAGCTCCACAAGACGCTGATCGTCTCCGCAGCGGAGCCGGATCACGGACATAGGCCACTTGACGATGCCCGCCTCCACATCCTCAAAGCCCCGGAAGGCGATGGGCCGCTCAATGGGGGCCTTCTCCATGGCAAAGGTGTAGCAGCCGCCCTGGAAATGGTCATGGCTCAGAATGGAGCCGCCCACGATGGGAAGATCTGCGTTGCTGCCCACAAAGTAGTGGGGGAACTGCTTAACGAAGTCCAGCAGCTTGCGGAAGGTAGCTTTGTCGATCTTCATAGGGGTATGATGCCCGTTCAGAACGATGCAGTGCTCGTTATAGTAGACGTAGGGGCTGTACTGGAGGAACCAGTCCTCCTGATTGATGGTAATGGGGATGATCCGGTGGTTCTGCCGGGCGGGATGGTTGAGCCGTCCCGCGTAGCCCTCGTTTTCCCGGCAAAGCTGGCACTTGGGATAACTGGTCTGAGGGGCCGCCTTTGCCGCCGCGATGGCCTTGGGGTCCTTCTCCGGCTTGGAGAGGTTAATGGTGATGTCCAGCTCCCCGTAGGGGGTGGCCGCCTTCCACTTCACATCCCTTGCGATGCGGTAGCGCCGGATGTAGTCCGTGTCCTGACTGAAGCGGTAAAACCAGTCCGTGGCGTCCTTCGGGTCAGCTTGATACCGCCGCCGGAACTCGCTGATGACCTGAGAGGGCCGGGGCGTCAGCCGCCCCATCAGCTCCGTGTCAAAGAGATCCCGGTTCGTGGTATCATCCTCGATCCGTCCCCGGGCCGCCGCGTCATCCAGCAGCTCCTTCAGGATGTCCTCTAAGGGGCGCTCATGCGTTTCCGCCGGCTCCTCCCATGCATCCATCCCCATAGCCTTCAGCAGCTCGTTCACCGCCCAGGGGCGGTCATATTCATCGATCAGTCCCGTGCGGAGGACGTAGCCCACCAGGTCCTTGATGGCTTGGTAACTCATGCGTCCGTTCTCCTTATCCCAATCTGACGCCGCCGACTGGCCGGATCATCACCACATGGCAGCAGTCCTGATCCAGCGCCGCCTCCGTCGCTTTCTTGAAGGTGTCCAACATATCCAGCGGCACAAAGGCCTGGGCGGTACCACCGAAGCCACCGCCGTGGACACGGACAGCGCCCCGCCCCTCCAGAATACGCTCGCACAGGGCGATGGTCACCATCAGCTCCTGAGCCGCCGTGCTTCCGGTGGGAATGACATTCTGCAAATACATGGCGGAGGACCGACCAGACTCCCGCACCAATGCAAGGAACTTGTCGAAATCCCCCTGACGGAGCGCCTCTTTTTCCGCCAGTGCCCGACGGTTTTCCGCGTAGACATGAAACGCCCGGTTTACCGCCCGGTCCCCTGCCGCTGCTCTGACCTTGGGCAGTTCCGCAAGGAACGCTTCCTCCGGCACCTCACGCAGCACCTCTTTGTCAAAAACGCGGCAGACCGCCCGCAGCTCGTTGGTGATGGCGCTGTATTCATTGGTCAGATCCTCGTGGCCCGCGCCGGAATCCAGAATACACAGGGCGTAGCCGTAGGCATGGAGATCCACATCCAGCTGCTCCACCGCCGGGTGAGCCGTATTCTCGAAATCAATAGATACCACGCCGCCCACGGAGGAGGCCATCTGATCCATCAGACCGCAGGGCTTTCCGAAGAACATATTCTCCGCGTACTGGCCGATCTGGGCCAGCTCCACCGCCGTGCAGCGCCCCTCCCAGAAAAGCTCGTTGAGCATGGTCCCCATCAGCACCTCATAGGCAGCGGAAGAACTCAAACCGCTGCCCTTGGGGACGGTGGAGGTCATGTACACATCCAGTCCCCGCTCCCGCAGATCACAGCCCATGGCGCTCATGCAGGACGCTACGCCCCGGATCAGCGCCGCTGAGGTATTGATCTCTTCCTCCTTCGGGTCAAGCTCGCGGAGATCCACCTCGATCATGGGATATCCCTGAGACAGCACCCGGATGATCCCGCTCTGCGTAGGCGCCACGGCCGCCAGAATATCCAGATCAACAGAGGCGGCCAGTACGCAACCCTTCTGATGATCGGTGTGGTTTCCTCCGATCTCCGTACGGCCGGGTGCGCTGAACAGCGCCTCCGCCGGACGGTCAAAGATCTTATAAAACTCTTCCATGACCTCCATGCAGCGGAAATGGGCCTTTTCTGCCCCCTCCGCACCATAAAGCCGAGTGAGTGTTTTATGAAATGCAGCCTGCTGCACATAGGTCTCCAGCCCTGTATATGTCATACCTCGCGCCTCCTTGTTTTCTTCGTACATCCAACCCTCTGCGGGCTTCTATTCTATGTCCGCCGTTCTTATGAAACGGCCTGATTCTCTAAGCTCTCCGCTGTGACCGCCTCATACCGCAGCCACACATACCGCTCATCCGTCAATTCCAGATCCTGAGAAGGTTCTCCATCCACGGATAGGGAAACGGCCAGCTCCATCATGTTCTCTGCTAATCCGACAGCGTCATTGCGAACGGTCCCCTTCAGCGTTCCCTCCCGCAGTGCCTCTAACGCTGGCGGCGTGGCGTCCACACCCACGACGAAGGGCATGGAGCGCTTGTCCAGGCCGGCCTCCGCGCAGGCGTCGATCGCTCCCAATGCCATGTCGTCATTATTGGCAAAGACTACCTCGATGTTCTCTCCGAACTCCTGCAGCCATTGGCGCATACTGACGCTGGCCTGGCCCCGCTGCCAGTTGGCTGCGTCACTGGCCAGCTTTTCCGCAGAGACACCTGCGTTTGCCAGGGTGGAGATACAGTATTCCGTCCGGAGCAGGGCGTCCTGATGTCCCGGTTCTCCCTCCAGCATCACATACTGGATCACGCCGTCGCCGTTACGGTCCAGCGTGTCTCTTTGGGTCCGCCATGCGTCCAGTACCAGCTCACCCTGTAAAACTCCGGCATCTCCCGCCGGAAGGCCCACATAGTAGGCGTGTTTCCAGCGGCGCAGATCCTCCTCCACCGGTTCCCGGTTGAAAAAGATCACCGGCACCCCCGCAGCCTGTGCCTTGTCGACGATCACCGCCGCCGCCGTGCGATCCACGATGTTGACGCAGATCACGTCATATCCCCTTTCCAGGAAGCGGTCCACCTGCTCATTCTGGCTGGTCTGGCTCTCTTTTCCATCGGTGATATATAAGTTGATTTTGCAGTTCTGCGCCTGTTCTTTCTCCAGGGCTACCCGCTGCAATTCTCTGGTCACGGTCTCAATGAACGTATCCTCCTGCTGATACAGCGCCACGCCGATCCGAAGCGTTGGCTCAGCTTCCCCGCCTGTATGGCAGGCAGAGAGCGTCATCAGCAGAGACAGTGCGGCGATCAGACAACCGATCCTTTTCATCCGTCTTCTCTCCTTCCTGTCTCAGGTCACAGGGAACAACAGCTTCTGATTATCGCTGCTGTACATCGTTTCCTGCCGGACGATGGAAAAGCCCACAGAGGAGCCCCCCGTCCAGCTTTCATGCCGGGCCAGCTTTGCCGCAGCCTCCACTGCCAGATACCCGGCAGAGAACACGTTGACCGCCGCAATGGCCGTCACACGTCCCTTTTCCAGCGCGGCGGCGATGCCGGCGGTGGAGCCGCAGCCATAGAGCAGTGGGAAAGCTTCCTCTCCCCGTGACAGCTCCGCCATTTCCGTCAGCGCAGCTGCTTCAAAGGCGATCACGGCCTTCGGGCGCTCGATCCGCAAAATATTGGCGAAGGCTGTACTGTCAGAGGTCCACCGGTAAATGCGCACCTGCCGGCCCTTTTCTTCCAAAAGTGCCTTAGCCGCTTCCATACGCTCCCGCACGCCGTTGTCCCCGGGCAGGCTGTCCAGCAGCAGCACCGTGCCGCCGAAGGGCACACCGTTCAGCGCCGCTTTCCCAAGCGCCTCGCCAAGGGCCTGATGATCCATACTGATAGAGGCATCGGCTCCCCACGCAGTCATATCGCTCTCCACCGTCACAAGGGTCGTCTTTCCTGCGGCGGCGGATACCGCCTCGCCCAGCGCCTCCCGGTCCGCCGGTATCAGCAGAATGGCCGGAGCCGCTCCCGACACCTCATGTTCCAGCAACTGCACCTGTTCAACGGCACTGTTGTCCTCCGCCGGGGTCAGGAAGCGCAGCTCCACGTTCAGATCCTTGGCCGCCTGCTCCATGCCCTTTCGCATGGCGGAAACATTGCCGTCTCCATCCCGCAGAATAACGGACATTTCCAGCAGGGCTGGCTGGTGATGCTTATCACCGGGAGCGAAGGCCAGCAGCCAGAACAGCACACTCAATCCAATCAGGGGAAGCACCAGCTGCAATAATACTTTCCGGCTCACCGCTCCCCCTCCTTCCGGTACTTCCGGGCGTCCTCTTCCTCCAAGACAGGCAGGCAGATCCGCACCACCGTCCCGTTATCCGGCTCGCTGCGGATGGTCAGGCCATAAGCGTTGCCAAAGGTCAGCTGGATCCGCTGGTGAACATTGCGGAAGCCGATACCGGAGCCCTTTGCCTTCGGGACACTCACATCCCTTGTGGGCTTCAAAAGCTGCTCCACGATTTCCTCCGACATACCCGGCCCGTTGTCCTCCACCTCGATGACCACCGTTTCTCCCTCGCGGAAGGCCCGGATGTGGATCTCGCCGTCACCGTCGGCATACTCCATACCGTGATAGATGGCGTTTTCCAAAATCGGCTGGATGATGAGCTTGATGGTATACAGCTTCTCCACCCCCGGCTCCACGGAAATGTCGGCAGAGAACTTATTCTTATAGCGCATTTTCTGGATGGTCAGATAGTTCCGGGCATGCTCGATCTCGTCCCCGATGGGAATGATGTTGCTGCCCTTGCTGAGAGAGATCCGGAAAAACCGGGCCAGCGCCGTCAGCATGACCACAGCCTCCTGTGTCCGGCCGTTCTCCGTCATCCACACCACGCTGTCCAAGGTGTTGTACAGGAAGTGCGGATTGATCTGGGATTGCAGCACGTCCAGCTCGCTGCGGCGCTTTTCCTCCTCCTGATGGAGAACATCCTCCATCAGGTGCCGCATGGTGGAGATCATGGATTGCACGGAATGGCTCAGATGCTCCACCTCGTAGGGACCGTCCACATTGAAGTCAACGGATTCCACGCCCTTTTCCAACTCTCTCACCGCATGATCCAGCTTTTTCATAGGTGCTGTGATCCATTCCGAAAGCCGCAGGTTCACGAATACCAGCAAAAAGATGGAGAAGGACACTATAAACAGGGCAAACAGCAAAAGCTGACTGTAATTGTCCCGCAGCGTCTCCGCCGGCACCACGCCCACCAGCTTCCAGCCGGTGTAGCCCACTGTTTTCACCGTCACCTGCCGGCGCTGGGACTGAAAGATCTCCGTATGCGTCCCGTCGGAATACCCGGCGGCCGTCAGGTTGTTTTCCTCCTGCAAGCCCGCATAGAGAAGCTGCTGACGGGGGTGGTAGATGATCTCTCCGTTTCCGTCGATCAGGTAGAGATAACCCTGCCCGTCGAAAAAGGATACATCCTTGCAGATCTGCTCAATGCCGCTGAAGTTCATATCCACCAGCAGCACGCCGCTTTGGATCACGCCGCCCCGGGTCAACTCCACATGGCGGCTGAGGGACACCACCCAATGATACCGCGCGTCGGGATCCTCAAACAGGTGCTGCACATGGGGCGTGGAAAAATGCAGGTTTTCAATGCGCTCCATGGCGGCGGTGAACCACCCCTCACGGCTGGGCGTCACGCTGTTTTTCAATTCTGTCAGGGGCGTGGCGGAGATCAGCTCGCCGTTCCCATCAAACACCGCCAGAGACACCAGTACATCCCGGTCCTTGGCGTACAGCAGCTTCAAAGCGTCGCGCAGCTCCTGCGCCGTGTCACTCTGCTCCAGATCCGCGCTCTTGATGACCCGGTAGTACACCGTGTCGGATACCCGCATCATGTTCCGCAGATAGCTGTCCAGATTCCAGTTCACCTGTGCCAGCACACGCTGGCTGCTCTCCGCCGCCATCTCGTTGGCGGAGGAGGAAAAGCGCAGCAGCAGCGCCATCCCCAGAAACAGCATTCCAATCACGGCCACCGCCGTAAAGGCGATGGACAGGATCAACTGAATACTGGCATGGTGATACCGCGCTTTCCACCTTGCTTTAAAGCCGGAAGGTTTCTTATCCACAGGTGGCTCCTCTCTCCGTCCGTCACTTACCCTCGCTGCGGTACTTCGTCGGTGTCACGCCGAAATGCCTCTTGAACACATAGCTGAAATAGTTGGGGTCCTCATAGCCGCACCGCTGGGCGATGAGATACGTTTTCTCCTCTGTGCCGCGGATCGCTTCCGCAGCCGCCTCCATCCGCACCGTGGTAACATAGGCTGTGAAGCTGGTCCCCGTTTCCCGTTTGAACAGCGTGGAAAAATAGGTGGAACTTAAATGCAGATACGCGCACAGCTTTTCCACCGACAGGTCGCTCTCCGCGTAATGCTGCCGGATATACTCCTTGGCCGTTTCCACCGTCTGTCCCGCCGAATCCGTCTGACGGCGGCGGATCAGCGTGCGGAGCCGCAGATAGCGCTCCGCACACCAGCCCTCCAGTTCCTCCAGACTGGGCAGCGCGGAGTCCTGAATGGGTAAGGAAAAGCCCGTGCCGAAAACCTCCTCCACGCCCACGCCGGAGCGCCGGGTCATTTTCATCAGGTGCGTCACCAGTTCCATAAGGAACAGGTTGTACTGTCCGGCGGAGGGGTTCGCCTCCCGGATCTTGCCCGCCAGAGCCGCCGCCGCGTCCCGGACTTCCTGTTCGCTGCCCAGCCTCACCGCCGCAGTCAGGGTCCGCTCGTCCGCTTCTTCAAAGGTGAGCACCTGACCGCCGTCCGGCTCCAGGTCTCCGATGTAGATGACCTGTCCCCGGCCCACCATGGAGCGGTATTCCAGCGCCGTTCTCGCTTCAGCTGCGGACCGCGCCATCCCGGAAAGCTCTTTGCAGGGGGCGCCCACGCCCACCGTCAGCGTCAGGCCCAGATAGGATGCCGCCAATGTACAGACCCGGTCCAGCACGCGGATCAGGTCATAGATGGTAAACGATTCCGTCAGGCTGACGATCACCGCTACCCAGTCGTTATACAGGGTGAGGCGGCACCGATCCGCCGTCAGGGATTCCTCCAGCAGCTTTTGGACGGACAATGTGGACAGGGCGTCTCTCCGGTCGCTGCCGATGTAGGCAAGGCCCACCGCCCATTCCTCGCCCTGAAGGTCGATGTCCAGACGCGCCGCCCGCTCCCGCTCCGTTCCCGGCTCGATGTGCCCGTCCAGCAGATTGGCGTAGAACAACTCCCGCAAAACAGGCAGGTTTTCCGTATAGCGGCTGCGGAGAAGCTCCACGTTCCGCCGCTCCGCCCGCTCCCGGTCCAGCTGGTCCTTCAGCCGCCGCAGCACGGCGGACAGCTCATCGGCGTTGATGGGCTTCAGGATGTACTCCACCACGTTCATCTGGATGGCCTGCTTGGCGTACTCAAAGGCGTCAAAGCCGGAAAAGACCACGAACCGGGCCGCCGGGAGCCGGTCTGTCAAAATGCGGCACAGCTCCAGTCCGTCCATAAACGGCATCTTGATGTCCGTCAGGATCACGTCAGGCCGCAGACTCTCCGCCAGTTCCAAAGCGTCCTGACCGTTGGCGGCCTCCCCCACCAGAGAGAATCCCAGCCCCAGCCAGTCCATTTTCCGGCTGATACCCTCACGGATATCCTCCTCGTCATCTACCAACAGCACCCGGTACAGTTCCATGGCTCCGACCTTCTTTCTTGTCTACGGCACCTCCGCCGCCCGGTCCTCCGGCTTTGCCGGATGGAAAAGCAGCGATCCGATAGCAGCCTCTTTTGCGGCTATTATACCACGAAGTGAAGCGAAGCGAAACGGTATGTCCATGTTTTTCGAGTTCAAGGGGTAGTCCGAACGTGAATTGGCTGGATTGCAGGAAGAACGGCGGTTTTTGCCGCCGTTTCGCCGCAAAAAGTCCCAGATAAAGCAAAGATGGCTCGCAAAGGCGGGCCATCTTTGTCGCAGATCATTTTTTCACAAGGTATTTCCGCATATCCAGTGCGCAGGCAAACAGGATGATAGCGCCCTTGATGAGGTATTGCAGATCCTGCGGCACACCCACCATGGTCAGACCCACGAAGATCAGCCGCAGCATGACAACGCCGATAACGATACCTCTGATCTTACCGATGCCGCCCACGAAGGACACGCCGCCGATGACGCAGGCCGCGATGGCGTCCAACTCATAGTTCAGGCCGGTGTTGGCCGTGTTGGAGCCGATACGTGCGCCCTCGATGAAGCCGGTAAAACCATACATAGCGCCGGCCAGGGCGAAAACGCCCACCGTCACGCCGAACACATTGACGCCGGAAACTCTGGCGGCCTCCTCGTTGGAGCCGAGAGCGAACATATTCTTGCCGAAGGTGGTCTTGTTCCACACGAACCACATGACCGCCGTCAGCACAATGGCGAACAGCACATAGTTGGGAATGGGCGTACCGCCGATGCTGAACAGGCTGCCCTTGACAAAGCCGGTGTAGGACGGGTCCAGATTGGAGATAGCCATACCCTTGTTATTGCCCTGCTGGACATACAAAAGCAGTACGGTGTAGAGGATCAGCTGTGTGCCCAGAGTCACGATGAAAGGATGCAGCTTGAATTTTGCCACGAAGAAGCCGTTGAAGCAGCCGATCGCCGCGCCGATGAGCATGGCAAGCACAATGACCACGGGAATGGGCAGAGTACCGATCTGCGGCCACATCTTGTTGGCCATGTTAGCGGCGTTCTGCAGCAGAGATGCAGAGATACAGGCGGTGATACCCACGGCACGGCCTGCGGACAGGTCGGTACCGGTCAGCACGATACAGCCGCCGATGCCCAATGCGGCAGGCAGATAGGCCGCCGTCTGGGAGAGGATGTTGATGAGTGATGCGGGTTTGATGAAGTTGGGGTTCTTGATGGCGATGTAAACGACCGCAATGGCCATGATGATGAGCAATGCGTTATTTAAAAGGATATCTCCCACCCGCTGGGCCGTCCACGGCTGCCGGACACGGGCTTCCTTTTCCTGTACGTTCGTTTCTTGATTCACAGTGCGCTCCTCCTTACACATATTTGGCTGCCAGCGTCAGGATCTCCTCCTGGCTGGTGTTCCGGGCATCCACCTCGCCGGCCAGAACACCGCCGGACATGACCAGAATACGGTCACAAATGCCCAACAGCTCCGGCATTTCGGAGGACACCATGATGACACCCTTCCCCTCCTTGGCAAGGTCGAGGATCAGCTGGTAGATCTCGTATTTCGCGCCCACGTCGATACCGCGGGTCGGCTCGTCCAGCAGCAGGACCTCAGGCTTGGTCAGAAGCCAGCGGCCGATGATGACCTTCTGCTGGTTTCCGCCGGAGAGCGAGCGGATCTGTGTGGATTGACTGGGCGTTTTGATGTGCATGGCCTGGATCGCCCAGTCGGTATCTTCTTTCATTTTCTTTTCGCTGAGGCAGAAACCGCCTGCCAGATAGCTTTTCAGGTTAGAAATGACGGTGTTTTCCTTGATGTCACGGATCCCGAAGATACCCGTGGCCCGGCGTTCCTCCGTCAGCAGGGCGAAGCCGTTTTTAATGGCTTCCCGGGGGGTCTTGTTCTTGATCTCCTTACCGTGGAGGCGGATGGTGCCGCTCTCCTTGGTCATGGCGCCGAACAGATTCTCCAGCACCTCCGTGCGTCCGGAGCCGTCCAGTCCGGCGATACCCAGCACCTCACCCTTGCGCAGCTGGAAGCTGGCGTCCTTCAGGCGGGTGTATTTGCCCGCCAGATGCTCCACTTCCAGGATCACCTCGCCGGGCTTATTGTCCTTGGGCGGGAAACGGTTGGTCAGTTCGCGGCCCACCATCAGCTTGATGATCTCCTCCATGGTCAGGTCCTTGGCGTGGCGCGTTGCCACCCACTGACCGTCACGCATGATGGTGACCTCGTCACTGATGCGGAGGATCTCGTCCATCTTGTGGCTGATGTAAATGATGCCGCAGCCCCGCTCCTTCAGCATATTGATGATGCGGAACAGGTGCTCGACCTCCGCCTCCGTCAGAGAGGAGGTAGGTTCATCGAATACGATGATCTTCGCGTTGTAGCTGACCGCCTTGGCGATCTCCACCATCTGCCGCTGGGAAACGGGCAGGGTGGACATGATGGCCTTGGGGTCCACATGGACATCCAGCTCCTCAAAGATCTCCCGGGTGCGCTTGCGCATGACAGACTCGCTGACCATGAGACCCGCCACCTTGGGATAGCGGCCCAGCCACAGGTTATCCATGACGCTGCGGGTCAGGGCCTGGTTCAGTTCCTGATGGACCATGGCCACGCCGTTTTCCAGCGCCTCTTTTGAACTTTTGAAATCAACTTCCTTACCGTCCAGAACGATGGTACCTGCATTCTTGGCATAAATGCCGAACAGACATTTCATCAGGGTGGACTTTCCTGCGCCGTTCTCACCCATCAGGGCGTGGACGGTGCCGGGCCGGACGGTAAGGGAAACGCCATCCAGCGCCTTGACACCAGGGAATTCCTTTGTGATATTCCGCATTTCCAGCAATGCCGGCTGCTCCATATTGCGTTTACCTCCTATCTGCGTGATTCCCGCGGCAGACCCCTTACGGCACGTTCCGTCCGTCCCGGGGTTCGTTCCACTGCGGGTTGAAAAGCGGCCCGAACCGGAACCGCTTGAATTGTAAAGCGGGGCTGTCGAACCGACAGCCCCGCTTATCCTTACTGTTTAATGGGGCGAGAGAAGCGATGGTCTGGCTTATTCGCCGGTGTAGGTAGCGTAAGGCACACGGATCTTGGCAACGCCCTCGTCCACGTTGAAGGAGGAAGTGTTTTCCATCAGCTCGCCGCCGCCCTGAACGCTGCTGACCAGGTTCAGAATGGTGGAAGCCATGCCCTCGGCATCCTGCTTGATGGTGCCGGTCATCTTGCCCTCGTTGATGAGCTGCTTGGCAGAATCGGTAGCGTCAACACCGAACACGGGGATGGTCTTGCCGTCACCAGTGTTGTAGCCAGCGCCCTGCAGAGCAGAGACAGCGCCCTCGGCCATGCCGTCATTGTTGCAGATGATCAGCTCGACCATGTTGCCGTTAGCCTCGGAATACTCGGGGAGGATGGTGGCCATGTAGTCGTTAGCAGCCTGAGCAGACCACTTGCCGCCCTGGTCAACCAGGTACTTATCGGTAGCGGAAGCGTTGTAGTAAGCCAGCTCGGGCTTGCCAGCGGCAGTCAGGACAGCGTTAGCGTCCTCCACGCCGAACTGAGTACGGGCCTCAGCCTCAGCGTTGCCTTCCTGGCCCTTGAACATCACGTAGGAGATGACGCCGTCGCCGTTCAGGTCCACGGTGTCATAGTTCTCCAGCAGATACTCGCCGACCATCTGGCCCTGCATGTGGCCGGCCTCGGGAGCGTTGGTGCCGACGAAGGCGCACTTCTCATAGCTGTTCACAACATCGTCAGAAACCTCGCGGTTGAAGAAGATGATGGGGATACCGGCGGTCTTAGCGGCCTCAACAGCGTTCTGAGCGGCATCGGGAGAGGAAGTCTCAACGATGTTGACGATCAGCAGGTTAGCGCCGTTGGAGATGGCGGTGTTGATCTGGTCGGTCTGCTGGGCCTGGTTGCCAGCACCGTCATAGTTGGTGTAGTTCACGCCCATAGCCTTGAGCTGCTCATCCATAGAGCTGCGGACGCTGGAGATGTACACGTCAGAGTAGTCATAGTAGAACACGCCCACGTTCAGCGCGGCGGTCTCCGTGTTCTCAGTGCCAGAGGTAGAGGGCTGCTCCGTGGTCTTGCTGCCGCAGCCGGCCAACAGGCCCAGCATCATGACAGCAGACAGGAGAATTGCAAGTGTCTTTTTCATCTTAGTTCCTCCTCAAGATCATTGATCATCCGTTCAAGGCGGTCAGGCCGCCTTGCCGTTATGATGCTATTGTATCGGCTCCCTTTTGAAAAAGCGATAGAAAAAACTTCGCTGATATAGGAAAAAACTCATGGACTTCTTGGTATTTTCATAGAATCTTTGGCGTAATCGATTGCGGCAATTGTCAAAAATCCCAATCAACATATTTCGACACGCACGTTCCAAAATCCGCAGGCTTATGCACCACGCCCGCAAATCAAGAAACAGCCGCCTTCATTAAGAAAACGGCTGCTTAACATATTGAAAAAGCTCTTTCTGCCCGCTGCGGAAAGCTCACCGCTCTATTGACAGGCTCTCAGGTATTGTCCCGGCTGATAGGTTCCCGGACCAGCAGCCGCAGCAGCGCCTTGCCGTTGAAGGGAACCAGTGGATAGAGATACCCTTTCCCAACTAAAGGCTTTGTGGTGCACAGCAGGACGAAGATCCCCACCACGCCCAGACAAAACCCCCAGACGTCAAAGGCCGCCGTCACCAACAGCAGCGCCACCCGCAGCAGTTTGAAGGCGTAGCCCAGTTCATAGCTGGGCTGGGCGAACCCCGCCACGGACACGAAGGCCATATACACCAGCACCTCCGGCCCCAGCCACCCGGCCTGCACGGCAAAATCCCCCAGGACCAAGGCTCCCAGCATGGAAAAGGAATTGGAAAGGCTGTCTGGTGTGTTCAGGGACGCCAGCTTTAATACGTCGATGAGA
>ERZ1106951.2284-NODE-2284-length-15324-cov-2.854869_pt1 | contig 15324 bp, 10 predicted proteins | sample MGYA00403676_ERZ1106951 | MGnify/ENA primary metagenome ERZ1106951 (study PRJEB35170, sample SAMEA104062398) | human gut metagenome | biome: human gut; feature: human-associated habitat; material: faeces | place: Denmark | collected 2012-04-23 ...
TGACGCGTAAAGATTCAATAAATGGTGTCAGGAGGGATTCGCCGTATTGAAGCAGGGAGAAGCTTCTCTGGGTGAGACACCAGGAGTAGGTGAGACCGATCTGGGCAGAGGTGATCATCTGGGAGAGCTCGACGTAGGAGTAGTCTGACTTTAGTTCTCCACATTTGATCCCGTCGAAAAGGATCTTGCGCAGGATCTTATAATAATTACGATCCGGGTTTAAAATATGTCTGGTAGCTACCTGAAGACCGTAGAGGGGCGCAAAGAGATCCATATATGGTGAGTGCTCCAGGTTATTCAGCACAAAATGGTTGAAGGCGAGCAGCAGATCGGCGGCTGGAAGCGTCCGGTCGCAGGTCTGAAGCCAGCTATCATAGTCACTGTCGTAGGAATAGGCGAGGCTGAAGAGAAGTTCATCTTTTCCACGAAAATGGTGGTAAAAGGTGCTGCGAGAATTACCGGAGAGTTCGATGATCTGCGCGATCGTAGTTTCGTCATAGCCCTGTTCTGTGAACAGCTTCCATGCTGCATCCATGATGTCCTGTTTTGCATGTCGTTTGCCGTGCGTTGTCATAATTGATCGTTCCTGCCTTCTTAAAAGTATTGAAGCTATTGTAACACAGGGATGTGGAGAGTGCAATGTTTTGTTTCTGCATACATTTTATTGAAAATGTCCATATAAGGATAATATGGTTGACTTTATTTGAACACTTTAGTAGAATGAAGGGTATAAAAAGCAGAACGTAGTTCGGAATACAGTATCCTTTTAGACCGTAGTACGAAAACGAACTACAGTGCTTTTGGAGGTGTAAGATGGAAAAATTAAAACTTGCAGCCGGCATGACAGGAGAACAGAAGCGTTATGCGGTTGAAGCAGCACTACTTCTGGGATTTCAGACAGAGACAGCTACATTTCCGGTGATCACAGCGGACGGTGAGATTCCGGTGCCGGAGAATATGGAAGAGCTGAAAGCCCTGTGGAAAAAGAGTACAGGGGGAACACCGGAAGAGTACGAATCAGCATCAAAGCATACAGGTCCGATCTTTGATCTGGATTTCCGTAAGGAAAAAGGGCTGGAGACGATGCTTCAGAAAGGGGATTTCCTGAAAGACGAGAATCAGGATCTTCTTCCGGATGTGTTGGATGTGAAGATTGTACTTCCGGAGGATGCAGATGATGCGATGCTCGTTGCAGCATGTAACCTGGCATGGCGTTTTGGTATGGAGACAACCGGATATAAAGGAACTATTACGGCAGATGCAGCTTATACAGGCAACCGGCTCGTTCTGGAAAAAGCAGAGCAGACAGAGCTTGTACGGGAAAAAGAAGGAGAAAGTATAAAAGTATCTCTTCGCGGTGACGGAGAGGAACTAATCGCATTTACCTCCCGCCTCTGTATGGAATTTCCACAGATCAATGGTCAGAGAAGCTGGAAAGACCTGCTGATGGATATGGTGGATGACTTTGTACTGCGCGGCGCAGATGGACAGCTTGCAGCTTTGAAAGCGATGCAGAAAGAGCAGACAGGAGAATACGAAGTGTACGGATCTCCGCTCTGGAATGATACACAGAAAAAAGAAGCCGGGGATGCAAAGGTATATAATTACAAATCCGGACAGAAGATGTACGAGAAGGTGTATGAGCTTCCGTGGGAAGTGGAAGTTTTTGAAAAACTTCTGGAAGAAAAAGTTTATCCGCAGATCGGGAAAGGAAGCAAGGTAAAGATTACCGGTGCGGTAAGTGAAAATATAAAAGTACGCCAGAAGATAAAAGAAAAAATCGAAGACAGAATCCAGATGTTAGGTGCCAAGCCGGAGGATACCTCCGTTATCTGTGCATACAAACAGGGATATTCCTGGATCGTTGAAGAGATGCTTCCGGTGATGAAGGAAGCGCAGGCAGATCAGGTTGAGATTTATTTCAAACCGTTCCTGCCGGAAGGCCAGACAGACTGGCTGGATGAGAACGGTGCAACCCCGTCCTATCACAATCTGAATGCAGACACTCCGGACAAGTGGTATGATCTTCCGATCCGCTATCTGCAGGAACTGTATCCGGTAGAAGATATTCTGGTAAAAGAGCTTGGAATTGAAAGAGATAAAGTCATTTTCAAAGCTTATGAAGGCGAAGAAGATATCACTTATCTCTGCAAGGGGATCAAGGACGAAAAGGTCTGCTGTGAGGATACTTACAAAGCAGTCTGGTCGGAAAGACCATATATGGATGAATATCCGCAGATGGGAAAGGTTCATCCGGCAACCGGTTATGTAAAAGCAGAGATTGACGGACAGGAAGTATTTTATCAGACCGTCCGTACCGATATGGAAGAGATCTGGGATGTTTACCAGAAGGAAGTTCTTCCGGATTGCAGACGATATATTGAGGAAAAGACAGGCGGAAAGATTTCCGCAGACCTGCAGCCGTTCTTCCATGAACTGCGTCTGGACGTGACCGCAAGTGAACCGGACTATGCGACCGGATCAAGAGAGGATCTGATCTCTTCACTGGATGCTTTGCATGAAGATATGTATTTTGTCGGAAGCGACTATTTTAAAAATTACGGTGTGAAGAAAGCAGATGTCATGCTGGATGCGCCGGGACTGATCCTTCCGGTGATCCATGAAAAAGAAGGCAGACCGGTATTTAAGGTGACACTGACCGAGCCGTTAAAAGAAGAAGCATGCATTGTAAAAGATGGAAAAGCGGTTCTTTTACAGAGAAAACGGGAAGAAGCAGATGCATGGATCCGTGCCATTTCATGGGAAAATGATAATTTTACTTTCCATATCCGCACAAATGGTGTACAATCTAATGTATTACACACTTACTCAACATTGTGGTCAAAGGGTGTACTGGCAGAGTGTGAAAGTGTTGCTGCAGGTACGAAGCTTTTGTTTGAAAGTGAGCAGGGCGAGATACAGTATGCAGCACTTACACCGGAAAGAGAAGAAAAACCAAAGACGAAACGGATTGAAGAGATTGACTTGCATGAGCATGAACTGATCGGATATGATACTTACCTTGAGATTATCGAAGAACTGAAGCAGGTTCCTGGAATCGAAGTGTTCCGGACTGCGGTATCTTATACAGGACGTGAACTCTATGCAGTATGGATCAAACCGGAATACGAAGGATATCTGTCCATGACGAAGCGTATATCAAGAATTCCTGGCGAGATGATCAATGCAAGACATCATGCAAATGAAGTATCTTCGACAAATGCAGCATTTATCCTGATCAAGAAGCTGCTGACAGAAGATGTTTACAAAGATTTACCGGATAAACTGAATCTGGTGATCGTTCCGATGGAAAATGTGGATGGTGCGGCAATCCATTATGAATTGCAGAAAGAGCATCCAAACTGGAAATTCCATGTGGCAAGATTTAATTCGCTTGGAAAAGAGTTCTACTATGAACATTTCCAGCAGGATACGATCCACAGCGAGGCGATGGGATTAACCCGTATTTATGACCGGTATGTCCCGGATATGATCGTGGACAATCACGGAGTACCGAGCCATGAATGGGAGCAGCAGTTTTCGGGTTATACCTCCCCGTCTTACAAAGGCTTCTGGCTTCCGAGATCTCTGCTTTATGGTTATTTCTGGTATGTGACCAATCCAGAGTACAAGGACAATTACCCGGTCAATAAGGTAATGGAAGATGTGATTGCAGACAAGATTGCCGAGTATCCGGAGATGAGAGAATTGAACCGTGAATGGAGTGCTCAGTTTGAAAAATATGCACATGCATGGATGCCGAAATTGTTCCCGGCAAACTATTATAAAGAAATGATCAACTACTGGATCCCGTTCGCGGCAGATCCAAACCATCGTTATCCGTCGATCCGTTTTCCGTGGATCACAACGGTTGCTTATACTAGCGAGGTTGCAGATGAGACCGCACAGGGTGAATACCTGAATTTGTGTGCAAGGGCTCATGTGGCACATGACGAGGCGACTATCCGGATGTTGATGGAAGCAGTGCATGTGATGGAATGTCATCTGGAAGAGCAGGATGGACAGATTTTGACCAGTTACATAAGACAGCGTCCGATGATTGTCAAAGTGACTGGAAAAAATAAATAACTTTTTAATACTTTTCTAAAGGAGGAGTTAGGTATGGAACTCATCAAATTACTTGGCGTGTTAATCGTAATCGTTGGATTCGCGCTGAAACTGGATTCAATCCTCATTATTTTCCTGGCCCTTATCACGACAGGGATTGTTGGAGGACTTGGAGTGGGCGGACTTCTGGAAACAATCGGTACAAACTTTGTAGCGAACAGAAGTATGGCGATCTTTATCATGATCCTGCTGGTTACAGGTACACTGGAAAGAAACGGTCTGCGTGAAGCAGCGGCAAACCTGATCCGTAAAGTAAAAAGTGCGACAGCAGGTAAGCTTGTTGCTGTATATGGTATGCTGAATGCTTTGTTTGGAGCATTCAATGTCAGCTTCGGTGGAGTTGCCGGATTTATCCGTCCGGTACTGCTTCCGATGATCGAAGGTGCGATCAGCAATAAAGAAGGAAAAGCAAATGAAGATCACGTAGAAGAAGCAAAAGGACTTGCTGTTGCTATGCAGAACTTCACATGGTTCTTCTTCCAGGTACTGTTCGTAGGTGGTGCCGGCGGAATCCTTGTACAGACAACGCTTGCAGGTCTTGGATACGAAGTAGAACTGATCGACCTTGCAGCAGCTGAAATCCCGGTAGCATTAGTTGCACTTGTTGTTTCCTGCGCATTTGTTATTGTGAAAGATAACAAACTGATGAAGAAATACTATGGAAAATCAACAGATACTAAGAAATAGAGGGAGGAAGACAGATGAGTAATTTAAAATTTATACAGGTCGGCGATTCGTTTAATGCAATCGGACTGAATGTAGTATGGGTAATTATCGGATTGATCACGATTTACGCAGGAATTAAGAACCTGCTGGATAAAGAGAATCCGTCAAGAGTCGGAACCGCTGTTTTCTGGTGCTCTTTCGGTATCGTTTGTGGATTTGGTTCATGGCTCCCGGCAAAGGTTTCTGGTGTGCTTGTTCTGATCATGTGCCTGCCGCCGATCTTCAAGAAAGTAAAAATCGGAAAAACAGATAATCCGACAAAGGAACACACAGAACAGCAGTTTAAGAAGATCGGAATGAAGATATTTGTCCCGGCATTCTCCGTAGCGGTATGCTCCCTGTTCTTTGCATTATTCAGTAATATGAGTTCTATGGTCGCAATTACCGTTGGTGTGATTGTAGCTATGGTCTTACTGATGGCATTCGATACAAAACAGAATAAACCGGCAGTCTTTTTAAATGATTCTGAAAGATTCCTTGGAATCACAGGACCTCTCAGTATGCTGCCACAGCTGCTTGGATGTCTTGGAGGTGTATTTACCGCTGCAGGAGTTGGCGATGTAATCGCACAGCTTGTTGAAAAGATTGTTCCAAAGGGAAATGTAAATATCGGGATCATCATTTATGCAATCGGTATGGTACTCTTTACCATGATCATGGGAAATGCATTCGCAGCTATCACCGTTATGACAGTTGGTATCGGTGCACCGTTCGTTCTTGCTTACGGTGCTAATCCGGTGGTGATCGGTATGCTCGCACTTACATGTGGATACTGTGGAACTCTGCTTACACCGATGGCAGCGAACTTCAACATCCTGCCGGTTGCGATCCTGAACATGAAGGACCGCTGGGGCGCTATCAAAAATCAGGTTCTGGTTGCAATTTTTATGCTTGTGTTCCAGATCTGTTATATGATAGTATTAAAGTAAATAAGACATAAGTAGCTAAGGTCATTATTTCACTGGAAAGGCAGAAAATAATGGCCTTAGAATTCGTAAGCTTATTCTAGTTTTTGGTATGGAGAAAGAAGAGGGACATATGACACCGAATATGGAACGGGGTGCCCGGATCATTATTCACGAATGGGTAAAAGTAAGGGCGTGGGACAAAGTACTGATCGTGACATCGAAGGAATATCTTGCAGAAGCAAAAGCAATGGAAAAAGAGGCTTCCGGAAAAGCACGGTCGGTGAATACACTGCTTGTCGAGAACAAGGGGCGCCATGTGGGAATCTTTTTTGATGATAATGAAGCAGTTTTTGATCCTTATACGGCAATTATCGCGGCGACAGAGTATTCGCTGGTGACAACGAAAGCCGCAAAGCGTGCGATACAAAGACACAAGAAATTTCTGTCCCTGCCACTGGCAACCAATGACAGAAGATCTTTTCTGGAATACGATTTCCTGACGATGGATACGAAGAAGAGCCGGCTGATGGCAAAGGCATTTATCAAATATCTCAAGTATTCAGAAAAAGTCCGTGTGACAACTCCGGCAGGAACGGATATGATGTTCTACAAAGTGGGCAGAGATCCGGGATTTTTTAACGGAGTTCTAAAGGATGGAAAGGGATATTCTTCTTCCAGTATTGAGGTCTATGTCCCGATCGAGGAGACAAAGACAGAAGGTGTGATGGTGCTTGACGGTTCTCTGGGATATATTGGTCGCGCAGAGGAACCGACAAGGATTTTATTTAAAGGCGGACGGATTACGGAGATTGAAGAGACTCCGACCGGTATTCGGTTGAAAAAATACATGGAAGATTATCAGGATTCCCGGATCTATATTGCGGGGGAACTCGGAATCGGGCTTAATTCATGCTCACAATGCCTTGGAAACTGCTATATTGAAGATGAATCTGCTTATGGGACATTCCATGTAGGACTTGGGCGTAATATTGCTCTTGGAGGTATTCAGAACGCCAAAGGGCATTTTGATCTGGTATGTATGGAACCGGATATCTACACGGACAACCGACAGATTATGCAGCAGGGGAAGGTTATTATCCCGGAGCCTGTGTTATACTAAGAGATATAAAGGAGGAAATTAACATGAAGGTTTTATTAACAGGATTTGATCCATTTGGAGGAGAAAGCGTAAACCCGGCATTCGAGGCAATCAAGCTTCTTCCGTCAACAATTGCGGGGGCAGAGATCGTATATGTAGAGATCCCTACAGAATTCAAGAAAAGTGCACCGGCAGTTGAAGCGGCAATCAAAGAACATAACCCGGATATAGTGATCAATGTAGGTCAGGCAGGCGGACGTTCCTGCGTCACTGTAGAAAAAGTAGGAATCAACCTTGCAGATGCCCGGATTCCGGACAATGCAGGTGACCAGCCACTTGATGAGCCACTTCAGGCAGACGGTCCAACCGGATACTTTGCAACAATTCCGGTAAATGCAATGGTTCAGAATGTACGTGCTCACGGACTTCCATGCCATGTATCTTTCACGGCAGGAACCTACGTATGCAACTGTGTAATGTACAATGTACTGCATATGTGTGCAACCAAATACACTAACATCCGTGCCGGATTTATCCATGTACCATATGCTTGCGATCAGGTTGTAGATAAGGCGAACGGAATGGCAAGTATGCCGCTTGAGACAATCGCAAAGTCTCTGGAGTATTGTGTTGAAGCTGTAGTGAATAATACAGAAGATGTAAAAGAGACTATGGGAACTACCCATTAGTTTTATGAAAGAAAAACGTGCCGCTGTGTCAGAATGAAGCTGATGCGGCGGTGTTTTTTTGTAAAATTTTATTGGAAATATAATTTCATGTCGCTTAATGAAAATGGACGTTCATTATATATTAAGAAATTCTATTATAAAGAAAAAGAATTGATTTGTCACGGGCAGAAATGTTATGTATAATATGCATAAAGAAAGTCGAAGCGGAAATAAGAAAAATGAACAATTTTATGAACGGAGAGAGCTTTTTCAAAAAACAAGTTGATTAAGAAGGTGAAGAAAAAAATCTAGTGGGGAAAAGATTATCGTAAAAATAGAATATGGATGGAAAACAATAACAGAGGCGAAGGAGAAGTGAAATGAGTAGTTTAATGGGGATGCTGACGACTATCCAAAGTTATGTATGGGGACCTCCGACATTGTTGCTGTTGATCGGTACAGGGCTTTACTTTACGATTAAATTGAGAGGACTGCAGATCGCAAAATTTCCATTTGCGGTAAAGACTATTTTTGAAAAAGAAAGTGGAACCGGGAGCGGAGAAGGAGATGTATCGGCATTTGCGACGCTATGTACAACGATGGCAGCAGACATAGGAACGGGAAGTATTGTTGGAGTTGCAACGGCGCTTCGAATTGGTGGACCGGGATCGTTATTCTGGATGTGGATTTCAGCCATACTTGGTATGGTGACGAAATATTCAGAAAGTCTTTTAGCGGTAAAATACCGAGTGACGGACGAGAATAACCAGATGGCCGGCGGACCGATGTTTTATATCCAAAATGGTATGGGAGAGAGATTTATCTGGCTTGCAAAAGTCTTTTCTGTGTTTGGCATGTGTACAGCGTTATTTGGCTGCGGAACGTTCCCGCAGGTAAATGCGATCACAGAATCTGTCAATGTGACATTCCATATACCGATCATTGTAGCAGGAGTCATCATAACAGTGCTTACTGCAGTTGTAACGATCGGAGGAATTAAAAGTATTTCAAAGGTTGCTGAAATTGTGGTGCCGATTATGGCGCTTACTTTTCTCGGAGGCTCGGTAGTGGCGCTGGTGATTAACCGGGCTGCAGTACCGGGTGCTTTTAAGGCCATTTTTACCTGTGCATTTGCAAAAGAATCGGTAATAGGAGGGACTGCAGGAACGGGTGTCATCACGTTTATAACGGTTATGAGAACCGGAATTGCCAGAGGTGTCTATACAAATGAGGCAGGACTTGGAAGTTCACCGATCGTGGCAGCAGCGGCGAAGACGAATTCCGGTGTAAGACAGGGCCTTCTTTCCATGACAAGTGTGTTTGTTACTACGATTCTGACCTGTTCCATGACAGGACTAGTTATCATCAGCAGCGGGCTGATGGACAGTTCGGATATGAACGGAAGCACACTTGTTACAGCTGCTTATAACATGTGTCTGCCACACAATATAGGCATGTATCTGATCGCAGTAGGAATTATGTTCTTTGCATTTACCACCATTCTGGGATGGAATTATTACGGAGAACGCTGCCTGGTTTATCTGACCGGCACAACAAAATGGATCAAACCATATAAGATCATCTACATTGCAGCGATTGCACTGGCACCGTTTTTATCGCTGGAACCAATCTGGCTTCTTGCAGATATCACGAATGCGCTGATGATCATTCCAAACCTGATCGCAATCATTGCACTTAGAAAAGTGATCATTGGGGAAACAAAACTGTATTTTTCAAAACGAAATGAAGAAAAAATGTCTGCTGCGGTAAAAGCAGTGGAGTAAGAAAAGAAACCACCGCATTGAGAAAAAATTTCAATGTGGTGGTATTTTTGCGTTAGAATGAGGTTGTGACACCGAATCAGAGTGCTTTCTTTTTGCTGATTCGGTGCTCAAGATTATTGATGATAATGAAAAAATCCGGGCGATTTCAATTCAAAAATGTAGTGGTGTGGTGAAATGCGGATGGTATGAGACCACGTTTGAAAAGCGGGTAATTATCCGAATAGTCAGAATAAATAATGTGAGTACACGAGAACATAAAGAAAAGACATAGAAACAAGGAATAAATGCACAAAAATATAATTCTAAAATGTGTAATATTAACAAAGATATAAAAAGCATTTGACTTTTAACAAGAGAAGGAATATCCTTTACTTAGAACAAAAAACGTACACGTGTACATTACGAAAAAGCAAAGAAAATATAGTGCTTGAACTTGACGAAGGGAAAGTATTTACTACGTTTCAGAAAGGGAATCAATATGAAAAAGTGGAAAAGAATTACGGCATTAGGTTTATCTGCGATGATGATTGCATCACTTACAGCATGCGGAGGTTCAGGGGACAAAAAAGAGTCAAAGAAATCTGGAGATTCTAAAGGAACAACTATTACTTTTTGGAATAGTTTTACCGGTGCAGATGGAGATATGCTGGTGAAAATGGTTGATAAGTATAACAAAGAGAATAAAGATGGTATCACAGTAAAAATGGATATTTCTTCGGATCTTGACAGTCAGTTATCAACAGCCTTTGCTGCAAATGAGGGACCGACAATGATTCTTAGTTCAAGTGCATACCGCTTTACTTATGGAGATTATCTTCAGGATGTAAGTGATGTATTTGATAAAACGAATCTGGACAAAGATGACTTTATTCAGTCTTATCTGGACTACTGCTCCGATGACGAATCGATGTATTTTGTTCCGTTCCAGGTAGTTGGATATTATATGTACTGGAATAAAGATCTGTTTAAAGATGCAGGATTGGATCCGGATACACCGCCGGCAACATGGGATGAATGGCAGAAAGATGCAGCTAAGATTACTAATGCAAACAAGAACGTTTACGGTTCGGGAATTTCTTATGATTATGCTTATCAGATTGCACATATCATGCAGCGATTTGGAGGACTTGCGGTTACAGATGACAACGGAAACTGGAAAGCTAATTTTGAAGGCAATGCAGGATATGAAAAATTCCTGAATATGTATAAAGATATGGTTGATAATGGTGATAATCCGTTAGAAGCAGATACAGATTCAATGGCAAGCGCCGGTCAGATTGGAATAACAATAGGCGGACCATGGGTAACAACCGGACTTGATACAGCCGGTGTAAATTATGGAATCAGCCTGATCCCACAGGGAGATGCCGGAGATATGAATTCTGTAGAAGTCATTGGATTTGGTATTACGACAGCAGCCAGTGAAGAAGAAAAAGAAGCAGCATATAAGTTCATCGAATGGTGGAATACAACAGATAAAGATGGAAAAAGCCCGGCATTAGAATGGTCACTTGAAAATGGTTTCCCGGCATATACATACTCTGTACAGGACAATGAAGAATACAAGGCAAATAAAAAATTAAGTGCTATGTCAGCAGCAAATCCGGAAGCACCTACAGATTTTATTGTAGATTCTAATTTCCCAGGAATCAGTTCTGTATTAACAGATGTTATTCCGGAAATGATCAATTCAGTGGCATTTGGAAAGTCTTCTGTGGATGAGGCTTTGGAAAAGGCACAGAATTCAGCAGATAAGATTGTAGAAAAGTACAATAAATAGAATGCTGTTAAACGGGGAAATGAGGCGGCTTAGATAAGTCGCCTTTTCAAATGATTGGAGGAAAAAATGGAAAAAATAAGACGATACTGGAATACACCCTCCAGAAGTGCGTATGTTTTTATAGCACCATCCGTTATTTTACTGTTATTGTTTAACGTTATTCCGCTTATTATGGCGTTTGGATTGAGCTTTTTTGATGTCCCGATTACGCTGAATACAGCAAGCTTTATCGGTTTTGATAATTTTATTGAGGCTTTTCATGATGCGCGTTTTCTTAACAGTTTGAAAATCACGGCAATATTTACAGGACTTGAAGTTCCGATTCAGGTGCTTGGAGCTTTAATTGTTGCAGCTGTGATCAGCAAGAATAATCTGAAAAACAAATTTTTACGTGCTGTATACTTTTTACCGGTCATCTGTTCTGCCACTGTAATCGGAATTATGTGGAGAATGATCCTTCATTCTAATATTGGTTTTATTACAGCAGCATTGCAGTCTATGGGATTTGGGAAAATAAATTTCATGAATACACCGGGACTTACTATATTTGTTGTGTCTTTTATTTCTATCTGGAGAAGTTTTGGAATATCAGCGATTATTTATGTGACTGCAATCCAACAGGTATCGCCTTCGCTTTTTGAAGCTGCTGAGATGGATGGAGCAGGGAAGATCAGACAGTTTATCCATATAACAGTGCCTTCTATCAGACCAACATTCTGGTATATTCTGATGACAAGATTTGCAGGGGCATTACAGATTTTTGATATTATTTATGTTACAACAAACGGTGGTCCAAATTATACAACAGAATCAACAGTAAGTTACATTTATTCAAGAGCATTCTCATCTAATTCAAGTATGGGATATGCATCAGCGATGTCAGTCGTGTTGTTTGTTGTTATTATGTTTATAACGATTTTGATGTACAGAAGAATGAACAAGGAGGATTAGCGGAATGAAAAAGAAAAAGACAATAAAGATCAAGAATGTCGTTTTAGAAATACCGGTTGCCGTGATGTTGATCATTCTGACACTTCTGGTTCTTGTTCCGGTAATCTGGATGGTATTCAGTGCATTTAAACCTGAAAAAGAAATTATTTCGTGGCCGCCTACATTTATACCGAATTCATTTACTTTGGAAAACTTTACAGATGTACAGGACCGTATTGATATTCTTCGATATATTTTGAACTCTGTTATTTATGCGGGAGGAACGACAGCACTTGCGGTTGTTGTAAACTGTATGGCTGGATATGCGTATGCATTTTATGACTTTAAAGGAAAAACGGGAATGTTTTTGATGACTCTTGCAACCATGATGGTTCCGTTTCAGGTTATTATGGTTCCGCTTTTCCTTGTTGTATATAAGATGGGAATGTACGATTCTTATTGGGGACTGATTATACCGAGAGTTGCAGTGGCAGGATCTATTTTTATGATGAGAGCTGCATTTACCGGAATTCCCAAGGAAATGGCAGAAGCGGCGAGAATTGACGGGCTTTCAGAATATGGGATTTTCTGGAAAATTATGATGCCACAGGTAAAACCGGCGGTTATTACTTTGATTATTCTGAGTGTAAATGGCTCATGGAATGATTTATTATGGCCTATGATAGTAACAAGTAGTACAGAAATGCGTACATTAGCAAATGGATTGGCTTTGTTTATTGGACAAAATACGATTGAATATGGAGCGGCATTTGCCGGAGCACTGATTTCGTTATTACCAATGTTTGTTCTTTATATGTTTGGTCAGAAGTACTTCATTGAAGGCATGAGTAGTGGTGGACTGAAAGGATAGGAGAATTATTTCATATGGAAAACACAAAAATAATATGTAATAAAGAATTTGCGATAGGCAAAATAGATCCCAGACTTTATGGTTCGTTTCTGGAACACATGGGAAGAGTTATTTATACAGGGATATATGAACCAAATCATAAAAGCGCAGATGAGGATGGATTTCGTAAAGACGTGTTGGAACAGGTGAAGAAGATGCATGTAACAGCAGTACGTTATCCAGGTGGAAATTTTGTTTCTGCGTATCATTGGGAAGACGGGGTAGGACCAAAAGAGAAAAGACCTCGTAAACTGGATCTTGCGTGGAAAGCGATTGAAACGAATGAATTTGGGACAAACGAATTTATGAAATGGGCAAAAAAAGCGGATGTACAGCCGATTTTTACAGTAAATCTGGGTACAAGAGGCGTTGAGGATGCAATACATTATCTGGAATATTGCAATTTCCCGGAGGGAACACAGTACAGTAATCTGAGAAAAGAGCACGGTGTTGCCGAACCTTATGGAATTAAAATGTGGTGCCTTGGAAATGAAATGGATGGTAGCTGGCAGATCGGACATAAATCAGCGGAAGACTATGGAAAGCTGGCAGCAGAAACCGGAAAAGTAATGAAGCTGATGGATCCGACAATCGAACTGATTGTGTGTGGAAGTTCTTTGTCAAATATGAAAACTTATCCGGAATGGGATATGGAAGTCCTTGAAAAAACATATGATGTTGCGGACTACCTTGCGCTTCATCAGTATTATGCCGGGCAGGATAAGGGAACCAAAGGATTTCTTGCGCAGACGCTGGATATGGAAGAATATATCCGTACGATCCGTTCGGCAGCACAGGTTATCAAGCAGAAAAAGCGGTCTAAAAAAGAGATGAAGTTCAGCGTGGATGAATGGGGAGTATGGGCAGTCCCAAGTAATACCGTAAATGCAGAAATTGACCAGAAACCATGGGGAATCGCACCTGCGATCAGTGAACAGATTTATACGCTGGAGGATGCACTCCTATTTGCGGGGATGCAGATGGTGATTCTGAGAAATGCAGATGTGATCAAGATTGCATGCCAGTCATTGCTTACAAATATCAGTGCATGTATCATGACTGAAAAAAATGGGGAATACTGGCTTCAGACGATATACTATCCGTTTCATTATTTTGCAACCTATGCGAAAGGGACTGTTTTGAAAACAGCAAATATAGGACCGTGTTATAGTTGTGCAGAATTTGATGGGGTTCCATATGTGGACAGTCTTGTTGTGTGGAATGAGGAAGATCAGGAGCTTGTCATCTTTGCAGTAAACCGAAGTGAAGAAGAACTGCAGAAAGCAGAAGTAGATCTGCAGGATTTTGAAATACAACACGTGATAGAAAGCATTTGTATGACAGCTGAAAATAAAAAAATGACCAACATGGAACAGCATGATGCAGTAATCCCGAAGAAAGAAAAAAATGTTGAGATAGAAACAGGCAGATGCCAGATTACATTACAACCATTGTCATTTAATATGGTACGGTTAGCTGTCTGAGAAGAACAGGAGAGACAGAAGAGATAAGAAGCGAACCTTCATTGCCGATACAGGGAGATTATGATATACTCGGAGTAGAATCAGGATCGGGGGTGTAATTATGGCGATTACAGTAAATCAAATTGCAGAACAATGCGGGGTTTCAAGAACGACGGTGTTACGTGCACTAAATGGTGGCAGTGTCTCAAAAGAAACAAAAGAAAAAATCCTGCAGGTCGCAAAAGAAAATAATTATCGTCCCAATCTTCTGGCACGGAGTTTGAATCATGGCAGAACAATGTCCCTTGGTGTTGTAACAATCAATATTGAGAATATGTACTTTGTACAGTCGTTGAATACGATTAACAAAGAGGCAGACAAAAGAGGTTATTTTACGAATATTGTTGTCTGTGACGAGAGCCTGGAATGGGAAAGAAAACTGATACAGGGGCTTGCAGAGAGGCAGATGGAAGGTATACTGATCAATCCGATCAATAAAGGAAAAGAATTTGAAGAATTTCTTTTATCATTACACATCCCGATCGTATGTATTGGAAACCAGGTGTCCGGGAAGATCACTACGGTACAGGTGAATGAGATGGCAGCAGCGATGGATGCGGTAGAACTTATTGTATCAAAAGGATATAAGAAAATTGTATTTGTCTGTCCGCCGCTGGAGATGGAAGAAACACAGAATATTTATGTACATAAGCAGAGAGAAAAAGGCTTTAAAGCTGCAATGGCGATTCACCCGGAACTGAAAATGAAAATGATTGGGAAAACAGAGTTTCTCCCGGAGGTTGAACGAATCTGTGCAAGAGGATTGCATGAAAAGACTGCTTTTTTGTGTTCGGGTGACAGCTATGCTTTGTCTATTATGCAATGGGGCACAAAAAAAGGTCTGATGATACCAAAGGATTTCGGATTA
>ERZ1106951.2285-NODE-2285-length-15322-cov-41.318334_pt1 | contig 15322 bp, 19 predicted proteins | sample MGYA00403676_ERZ1106951 | MGnify/ENA primary metagenome ERZ1106951 (study PRJEB35170, sample SAMEA104062398) | human gut metagenome | biome: human gut; feature: human-associated habitat; material: faeces | place: Denmark | collected 2012-04-23 ...
TAGCAGAAAGCTGCAAAACCTTCAATCCTCTTTTCGCCAAAAGGCTTGCTTTTTTGGACTGAAGTGTTTATTATATTTGTATAAAAATGCATTGTCGATTTTGTGGATTTTTCAGCTTTCCACGATCACAGATGAAACGAGGTGTTTTGTGTGGACATCGCCGAGGAAAAGCAGGCCCAGCGCACATCCGGCAAAGCGGCCCGCCGGGCCCTTTCGCCGGAGCAGCGGGCCGCCGCCAACGCGGCGTTGTGTGCCCGGCTGTGGCAGCTGGACGCCGTGCAAAATGCCCAGACCATCCTGCTGTATGCGGCCTTTGGGGGTGAAGCCGGCCTTGCCGGGTTTGCCGCCGAAGCGGCCCGCCGGGGCAAGGTGCTGGCCTACCCGGTGTGCGGAGAAAACTGCTCCCTCACCGCCGCCGTGCCCGGCCCGGACGGCTGGGAGACAGGGCTGTACGGCATCCGCACGCCGGTACTGGAACGGTCGGTGCTGCTGGAACCGGAACAGCTGGATCTGGTGCTGGTGCCCTGCACTGCCTTTGATGCAGACTGCTTCCGGGTGGGCATGGGCAAAGGCTACTACGACCGCTACCTGCCCCGCTGCACAAAAGCGGCAAAGATCGGCATTGCATTGGAAGTTCAGCGCGTTGCACACGCTGCCGTGGATGAGCACGACCAGCGGCTGGACGCGTTTGTGACAGAGAGGGGTTTGTACACATGGACATGATGAACGAAAGCTGCAGCCGGTTCCTGGCAGAACTGGCCAGCAAAGCACCCACACCGGGCGGCGGCGGTACCGCGGCACTGGTGGGTGCCGCCGGTGTGGCACTGGGCAACATGGTGGGCTGCCTGACGGTGGGCAAAAAGAAGTATGCCGCCGTGGAAGCGGACCTTCTGACCCTGAACGAGCGGGCCGGTGCCCTGCGCGCGGAGCTGGAAGCACTGGTGCAGGCGGATGCCGAAGCCTTTGCGCCGCTGGCCGCCGCCTATGGCCTGCCCAAGGACACTCCGGAGCAGGCGGCTCACAAGGCCGCTGTGCTGGAAACCGCACTGGATGCTGCCTGTGCCGTGCCGCTGGAGATCATGGGCAAGTGCGCCGAAGGCATTGCACTTGTGGAAGAATATGCCGCCAGGGGCAGCGCGCTGGCCGTGTCCGATGCAGGCTGCGCCGCCGTACTGTGCAAGGCTGCCCTGCAGGCCGCCAGCCTGAACGTGTTCATCAACACAAAGCTGATGACCGACAAAACCCATGCCGCCGCACTGGATGCGCAGGCCGACGCCCTGCTGAGCGAGTATGTCCCGAAGGCGGACGCCGTGTTTGCACAGGTCACAAAACAACTGCGCACCTGACCCGACGGTGGGCGGGGAGAAAGCTCCCCGCACGCCATACCGCATTACCTGAAATGAGAGGAATACAAAATGGCAAGCATCCTGAAGGGCGCGCCCGTAGTGGCCGCCATGAACGAACGCAATGCTGCTCTGTGTGAGCAGCTCAAGGCAAAGGGCGTCGCACCCACGCTGGCCGTGGTGCGCGTGGGTGCGCGCGAGGACGATCTTTCCTATGAGCGCGGCGTGATGACCCGCTGCGGCAAGGTGGGCGTGGAAGTGAAACAGTATCTGCTCCCCGCCGACGCAGCACAGGACGACCTGCTGAAGGTCATCGCAGAGATCAACGCCGACGATGCCATCCACGGCTGTCTGCTGTTCCGCCCGCTGCCCAAGCAGTTTGATGACCGCACCGTGCGTGCCGCACTGGCTCCGGAAAAAGACATCGACGGCATCACCGACGGTTCCCTAGCCGGTGTGTTCACCAACACCGATCTGGGTTACGCTCCCTGCACCGCGCAGGCCTGCCTGGAGATTTTGAAGCACTACAATGTTCCCCTCTCCGGCAAACGCGCCGTGGTGGTAGGCCGCAGCCTGGTAGTGGGCAAGCCCGCCGCCATGATGCTGGACCGGGAAAATGCCACCGTGACCATCTGCAACTCCCGCACCCAGGACCTGCCCCAGATCTGCCAAGAGGCGGATGTGGTCGTGGTGGCCATGGGCCGGATGGGCGCCGTGGGTGCTGACTGCCTGCGTCCCGGCCAGACCGTGGTGGATGTGGGCATCCATCTGAACGACGAGGGCAAGCTGTGCGGTGACGTACGCTTTGCCGAGGCGGAGCCTGTCGTGGATGCTATCACCCCCGTGCCGGGCGGTGTGGGCACCGTGACCACCTCGGTGCTGGTGGGCCATGTGGTGCAGGCTGCCGCCAAAAAAGCCGGGCTGTAACAACAATTTTCGGATGCAAAAACAGCGCCTGACGGTTTGAAATTTCCGTCAGGCGCTGCTTTTGTTTTTGTGATGGTTTATCAGCCGTGCACCACGAGCAGCAGCAGAGCCGATGCCACGCACTGCAGGATGAGCCAGCGGGCCACGACCTGCTCGTCGCTCCAGCCCTTGTTCTTACGCACATGGTCGTGCAGCGGGGTGCGGGTGTTCTTGAGGATGGAGATGTGCAGGAAGCGCTTCAGGCTGATCTTCAGGATGCCCAGGCTTCCGTCCACGATGAACACGATGGCTGCCAGCAGGAAAGCAAAGGGGTGGCCGCACTTCAGCGACAGGATGGCGATGAAGAAACCCATGGCGCGGCTGCCGGCATCGCCCATCAGCAGGGTGCTGGGCTTTGCGTTGGACCACAGGTAAGCCAGCAGCGCACCCATGAACACCACACCGGCGGTGCTGTAGTCGGCCAGCTCTTCGTGGTAGGCGATCAGGTAGGTGCCGATGGTCACCACCGCCAGACTGGCGGACAGGCCGTCCACACCGTCGGTGCAGTTGACCACGTTGATGCTGGCCCAGATCAGGATGACGATGAGCAGCAGGTACACCGCATACGGCAGGGTGAAGCTCCACTGCAGGAACTGCACGCCGCAGCCGTTGAAGTTGAGGTAGGTCACACCTGCCACCACGGCGATGACAAAGTCGATGATGCCTTTTTTGTACTCGTTCCAGGCCTTTTCGGCGGCATCGTCAAAGTAGCCGGAGAGCATGGAAGCGATGAGCAGCACGGTGTAGATGACATATTCCACCCGGAACGGCAGGAATGCCAGCGACACCAGCGCGATGCACAGCACGAAGATCAGGCCGGAACCGCGGGCCTTGCCCTTGGACAGGCCGCCATTGACGGCAAATTCACGGCCATGGTCGTGGGGAAGCTTGTTGTGGAACAGCGAATCGGTAAGCGCAGTGAGCGCAAATGCCAGCAGAAACGCTGCGGCATCCACTCCGCGCTGCCCGACGACAGACACCAGAGATTCGATCATATTTCTATTCTCCTCATTTCTTTTGCAATTCATGCCTTGTGTTGTTGAGTGTATCACGCCGCACCCAAAAAATCAATCACCGGGCACAAAAAGGCCACCTTGATTGACTTTTGCCCGGCCCGCCCTTATAATAAGTGATTAGACTCATCATCCGCTATTCTGACCTTGAAGGAGGAACCATGTCCATTACCCTTGAACAGCTCTCGGCCAAAATGCGCCAGGGCGAGCAGGTGCCGCTGCGGCAGACCGCGCAGATCGTGCTGACACTGAGCATCCCGTCCATTCTGCAGCAGATCGTGGTCACGGCCATGGAGTACATCGACGCCGCCATGGTGGGCCATATCGGAGCTTCGGCCACCGCATCCATCGGCATCGTCAGCTCCAGCACCTGGCTGCTGCACGGCATGCTGACCGGGCTGTATATGTCTTTTTCCATTCAGGTGGCACAGTATCTGGGTGCCGACCGGCAGGAGGATGCCCGGGGCGTGCTGCGGCAGTCCATGCTGTTTAACCTGTTCGTCGGTCTGGCAGCAGCCGCTTTCGGCATCGGCATCAGCCGGTATCTGCCCGGCTGGCTGGGGGCCGACCCGGCCCTGCAGGCGGATGCCTCGGCCTATTTTGCCATCTGGGCGGCTTCCCTGCCCTTTGCCATGGCCATGGGCACCTACTCTTCCATGCTGCGTTCCACCGGTGACGCGCTGACCCCCGGTCTGATCAGTGTGCTCACCTGCATTCTGGATGCCATCTTCAACTATGTCCTCATCAACCCCACCCGCACCATCCTGCTGGCCGGGCACAGCATCACCGTGTTCGGCTTCGGCTGGGGCGTGCCGGGTGCGGCACTGGGCACTGCGCTGTCCAATGTGGTGGGCGGCCTGCTGGCTCTGGCACTGCTGCTGTTCCGGGACGGTGTGCTGTGCATCCGCCGCCCCGGCTCCTGGCGCATCACAAAGGCCTGCCTGCAGAACCTGTGGAAGGTGGGTGCGCCGCTGGCTGCCGAGCGTGCGGCGCTGTCGTCGGCGCAGGTGCTGCTGGTGCGCATCGTGTCCGGGCTGGGCACTACCGCCATTGCGGCCAACAGCCTGGGCGTGAGCGCCGAAAGCCTGTGTTACATGGCAGGCTACGGCGTCCAGGACGCCTCCCTTGCCATGGTAGGCCAGGCCGTGGGCGCCCACCGGCGGGATATGGCCAAACGCATTGCCTGGCTGTGCACCGGTATGGGCATGGCCATCATGGCGCTGACCGGCGTGGGCCTGTATGTGTTTGCTCCGGCCCTGATGGGCATCTTCACCGCCGACGCTGCCGTCATTGCGCTGGGTGCGCAGGTGCTGCGCATCGAAGCCTTTGCCGAGCCGATGTTCGGGGCTAGCATCGTGGCCAGCGGTGCCATGCAGGGTGCCGGTGACAGCACCGGCTGCTTTGTGCTGAACCTTGTGAGCATGTGGGGCATCCGGCTCACGCTGGCCGTGCTGCTGGCTCCCCGCTTCGGGCTTGTGGGCGTGTGGTTTGCCATGTGCGCCGAGCTGTGCACCCGCGGTGCCCTGTTCCTGCTCCGGCTGGCCCGCGGCAAATGGCTGGACAAGGGCGCGCTGGCCTGATAGATTCTTTTCCATTATAAAACAGCTCCCCGGCCGGGACCGCTGCAATTGGGCAGCCCCAGCCGGGGAGTTGCTGTTTGATTGAGAAGAAAAGAAGAAAGAAAGAAAGAGAAAAGCAAAAATTACTTGCGGCCGTGCAGGATGGGAGACAGCGGCTTGTAGATCAGCAGGCAGAGCACGGCATCCAGCAGGCCCTTGACCAGCGTGAAGGGCATGTTGAAGATGACCAGACACTTGATCAGGCTGTTGGCCGAAGGCAGAATAGCCTGGTACATGCCAAGAATGGCTTCCAGCGGCATGTGGTAGAACTCCACATAGGCCGGGTAAGTGATGAAGTAGTTGGACGGCACACTGAACACCGCCATGGCTGCGGCACCGGCAATGGCACCAAGGATGGCCGTTTTGCGGCTCTTGCGGTGCTTGTAGATGAAGCCCGCCACCGCCGAGAACACCGCGCCCAGCATGAAGTTGCACAGCTCGCCCACACAAGCGGTGGAGGTGCCCTTGATGACGATGTGGAGCAGGTTCTTCATGAAGCTGATCACTACGCCGTACACGGGGCCCAGTGCAAAGGCACCCAGCAGGGCCGGCAGGTCGGAAAAGTCCATCTTGACAAAGCTGGGAATGAGCATCGGGATGGGAAACTCGATGAACATCAGGATAAAGGCCACCGCGCTGAGCATGGCGGCAACGGTCAGGTTGTGGGTCGTATTCTTTCGCATAGGTTTTGTCCTCCCCCGGGGTTCGCCCCGTTCAAAAAATTGATTGGAAAGCCCTTTTCGCATGGAACTCGGAACGGGTAAGACAAACAGAAAAGCGCCCTGCTGCAACAAAAAACTGCAACAGGGCGCGTAGACACAAACGTTGTCTGCCGTTTCTTGCATCCGGACTATACCGTTGGTCCCGGAGTTGCACCGGGTCAGCACCCTTGCGGGTGGTCGCGGACTTTACCGCCAGTGGGGAATCGCACCCCGCCCTGAAACGAACTTTCTGGCACAAAGTATAGCGTGACGGACCGGTCTTGTCAAGAGGGCAGCACACGATTTGTGCATCTTTTATCAAAGTCATTCTTTTAGGCAGTGTTCCCGGCGTACCGCTCGACGCGCTTGCCCGCATCGCGCAAATATGTTATCATAGTTTCATTGTGTAAAAATACCGGAGGTTTTGTATGATTTTCTCGATCCGTGATCTTTCCTTTGAGCTCGGCTCGATGCTGCTGGAGGGCTGGCCCGCCTTTGCTGCCCGGGCCGTATGCGCTCTGCTCATTCTGCTTGCGGCATGGCTCGTGCGCCGCTGGCTGACCCACAAGGGCTTCCCCGCCCTGGAGGCACGCAGCTGGCATTTCACCGGCACGCCCATCCTGCTGCGCAGCTTTGCGGTTCCGGTGCAGCGCATGTGCATGGTGGTGGGCATCTATCTGGCCGCTTCCAGCCTGCCGTGGGCCATTCCCGGTGTGCGCAAGCTGTTCCTGATGGCATTCCAGCTGGTCATGACCCTGTTGGTGTGCGAGGGCCTGTATGCAGCTTCTGAGCTGGCCGATCTGGTGCTGGCATCCTGCAGCCCGGAGATCCGCTCCAACAAGACCCTGCTCTCTCTGCTGAACACCACCTACAAGGTACTGGTCATTGCAGTGGGCGTGGCCGCCGGTGCGCAGGAGGTGGGCTTTCCCATCGGCAGCATCGTTGCCGGTGCCGGTCTCATCGGCCTGACCATCTCGCTGGCGGCGCAGGAAAGCGCCAGCAACCTGTTCAGCGGCATCGTCATCCTGCTGGACAAACCCTTCTCGGTGGGCGACTGGATCACCGTGGGCGATGTGGAAGGCGAAGTGATCGACATCAACTTCCGCTCCACCCGCATCCGCTCGCCGGACAAAACCGTCAATGTGATCACCAACAGCAAGATCTGCTCTGCCACCGTGCAGAACGCCGCCCTGCGCACCATGCGCCCCTACAAATTCACGCTGGGTGTCACCTACAGCACCACCCGCCCGCAGCTGGAAAAGCTGATGCAGGACCTGCAGGCCATGCTGGATGCAAGCCCCCTCACCAACCACGGCACCAACATCGTGCAGCTGGCCAGCTTCGGAGATTCCAGCATCAACATCCTGATCTCGGCCTACCTGCTGACCAACGTCTACGCCGAGTTTCTGCAGATGCAGAACGACCTGAACCTGAACATCATGGACATCATGCAGGCTGACGGCGTGGATTTTGCCTTCCCCTCCACCAGCGTCTACATCGAAAAGAACTGAGCGCATTCACGCGCAAAAAGAGCCCGTTTCCGTTTTATCCGGAAGCGGGCTCTTCTGCTTTTCTGTTATTCGTTCACGGCCGTGCAAGAGCTCCCGGTTCCCGTTGCGAGCATTTCAGCTCTGTGCCCGGCAGACTGAATTTTGTTACGGTATGACTTTTTTACAGTGCCACGTCCAGTGCCATCATCAGGGCAAACCCCAGCACGATGCTCACCACCCCGGCGGGTTCGTCCTGCTCCACGGCCTCCGGGATCATCTCCTGCGCCGTCACGCACACCATGCAGCCTGCCGCCGCACTCATGAGCCAGGGCAGTGCCGCCTGCACCCACCCGGCCAATGCGAATGCCGCCAACGCGCCCAGCGGCTCCACCAGACCGGATGCCGCCCCGGCCCCGAACGCCTGCAGGCGGGTGCGGCCGCTGTGCGCCAGCGGCAGGCTGACGGCGGCCCCTTCCGGGATGTTCTGCAGCCCGATGCCCAGGCTCAACGCCAGCGCACCGCTCACGGCATCCGGTTCCCCGCTCAGGGCCAGCGCCGCCGCAAGGCCCACCACCATGCCTTCCGGCAGGTTGTGCAGCGTTACCGCCAGCACCATGCGGCTCTTGCCCCGCTGCAAAAGCTGCCCGGCCATGCTCTCCAGCCGCAGCAGACCTGCCGCCCCCAGCACCAGCCCTGCCGAGGGCGGCACCCACGCCGCGACGCCCAGCTCCCGGGTGCGCTCAATGGCCGGCAGCAGCAGGCTCCACACGCTGGCCGCCAACATGATGCCCGCCGCCATCCCGCTGAGCACCCGCTGGGTGCGCGGTGCCGCCGACCGACGCAGCAGGAACACCCCGGCCGCCCCCAGTGTGGTGCACACCGCCGGGAACAGCAGCACCCCGGCCGCAAAAACGATCTGGTTCAAAACGCATTCCCCCTTTGCACATTTTATGTTCCGGCAGCGCAAAAGGTGAACGCGCGGCAGAAAAGCCTGCAGGTTTCCCCGCAGGCTCTTCTTCATGCAACAACTACAAAAAGAGGTTTGCGAATGTCAGAACGAGATGTCCTCTTCCCCGTCCTCTGCGGGTTCGGCCCCAAGAGGCACCTTCACTTTTTTTCCGGGAAGCAGCACGACAAATCGTCACAGAACTGTCATCTCCACTAAGATTCTTTTCCACGAGCTCCAAAGGTGGAATCTTTACGAAAGCAGTTTACCAAAAAGTGTTCTACTTTTAGCGCAAAATTATAACAAAAGCGTAGATTCTCCCGAAATATTGCAATCTTTGCCTAAAATCCTCTTGATTTTTTTGTAAAAAAGACTAGAATATTGCCTTGCAGACAGGCCCCGTACACAAGGCCCTCTGTGAAGATATTTTTTGAGAAACAAGGAGATTAGAGATATGAAACTCAAGAATGTTGCTGTTGCTGTTGTTGCTCTGGCTCTGGCTGCCGGCATGACCGCTTGCGGCGGTTCTGCTTCTTCCACCGCTGCTGCTTCTACCTCTGAGGCTGTGTCCTCTTCTGTTGCTGCTTCTTCCGAGGCTGCTTCTTCCGAGGCCGCTTCCAGCGAGGCGGAGACCGAGTCTGCTTCTTCTGAGGCTGCATCCAGCGAGGCTGCTGTTTCCGAAGCTGCATCCAGCGAGGCTGCTTCCACCACTGCCGCCTGAGTCTGAACACTCACACAGGTTGCTTGAAATCTTGCAAAAAGCCTCTGCACTGGTTTTCCGGTGCAGAGGCTTTTTCCTGTTGAGTAGCTTGAGCGAGCGACAACCACCAGCTAAGCTGGTGGAGTAAAAATGCTTTAGCTACAAGATTCGAGCGAAGCGAGATGACAAAGAAATTGTCATCTTAGAAGATGCACTTTATGATACTGCTCGTTAGAGCGGTAGGGCAAGTAATGCAGATGAAAGATGCTTGCTCGTGGCCCCTTGCAGGGGCTTTGCCAGTAAGGTGCCCTTCTAGGGCTTACTCAAGCCACCGGCTCAGCCGGTGGTTTTGACTCAGTGGTTTTTATCTGATTCCAGCAAGGCACGGATCTGGGCAAGGTCTGCCGCAAAATGGATCCCTGCCTGCCGCTGGGCCGAGGAAAGTCCCTTGCAGATCATCTCGTTCAGCAAGGCTTTCAGGCTGTCGTAGTAGCCGTTGAGATTGTAGAGGATGCAGGGCGCATCCAGCTGCCGGAGCGACGCCATGGACATGACCTCTGCGATCTCTTCCAGCGTCCCGGTGCCGCCGGGAAACGCCACGAATGCATCGCCCAGTTCGATCATCTTCGCCTTGCGCTGGGCCATATTCTCCGTGACGATGAGTTCGGTCAGACCGTTGTGCTGCAGCTCCTGTTCCACAAAGAACCGCGGTTCCACCCCAGTCACCTGCCCGCCGGCGGCTAATACGCTGTCGGCCAGCAGAGACCCATCAGTCCGCTGCGGGAGCCGCCGTAGACCAGCACGTTGCCGCTCTGACCGATCCAGCGGCCAAGCTCCTGCACGGCTGTTTTCAGCGCCGGGTCATTGCCCTCGCTGGCTCCCAGATATACTGTGATCTTCATCGGATTGCTCCCTTCCCCGGCGCAGTTTCGGCCGGATGCCCGCTGTTTTTGTTTCAGCATACCACACCCCCGCCCATTGCGCAAGCGGCATGGGATGATTACATTTCCCGGCTTTCCCGGCTGAACCAGAAGGCCGGGCAGCTCATGCGGGAGTACATGGACGGGCACCCGGAAGCCGACACCGACGCCCTCATCCGCTACGCCTACGCCCTTGTGACCAAGTACGGCGAGGGCAGCGCAGAGCTGGCCTGCCAGATGTACGACGCCCTGGCCGAGGCGCAGGGGGTCACATTGCCCGCCGCAGAGCCTGCACCCACCGCCACCTATGGCGAGGTGACCGGCATGGTCAAGGCCACGCAGGACAGCCCGGCAAACCTGCAGAGCGGCGTCTCCCGCATGGTCAAGCAGGCCGGGGCGGACACCACCGCACACAACGCCATCCGGGACGGCGCGGAGTGGGCATGGGTGCCCCACGGCGACGCCTGCCCGTTCTGCCGGATGCTGGCTTCCAACGGCTGGCAGAAAGCCAGCAAGAACCTGCTGAAGAAAGGCCACGCCCAGCACATCCACGCCAACTGTGATTGTGAGTTTGCGGTGCGGTTCAGCCGGGAGTTTGACGTTTCCGGCTACGACCCGGAAGCATACCTCCGGCAGTACCGTGACGCGGGCAGTGATATCAACAACTGGCGGCGGATTGATTATGCAGCCCGGAAGGACGTTATCAACGCACAAAAAAGGGCAGCGTATGCGGCACAGGCGTACAGAAAAGACAGAGGCGCGGTCAGCGAGATATCTCTGATTCGGCGTTCGGAAGAAGTCAAACTCTCTGTAAGACAGGTTGAATCTTACAAAACGCCGGTTTATGTTTCAGAACAGGCAACAATCAAACCGAAAGCTCTCCATAAAATCAATCAGAATACCGAAAAGGCATTAGAGCAATGGGGTGTCAGCCTTTACCGGAAGCCCAAAATCATCGTTGTCGGTGACAACGAGCTGCGCGGTGCAGTCGGCATTTACGACCCATGCGAGAACATTGTTTATTACGCGGAAAGTATTGGCAAAAAGGCTGTTCAGGATGCTTCTGGTGGTTTCGGAGCAATCGAAGCTCACGAAATGTGGCATATGAAACAGGCCGAGGACTTCCGGCAGTCTGGATGGGTTATCACCCGTGAAAACCGTGCAGAATATCTTGACGCCCTGTGCCAAAAGTGCAAAGGACGCATTGACAAACTGGGCATCACGCGCGATAATGTAAGAGAGTTGAGCCAATACGCAGCTGATATGTATTTAGGCGAACGTTTTGATGAAGTCGAAGCAGAATTCATGTCATTAAGGAGGCGAAAATAATGGTCATTCTGAAATACCCGTCTGATATCCAAAAACTGATTGATATTTTCGACCCCTATCGTGAAGCCATTTCGTCCAAACAATTTGACCAGATTCCACCTGAAGCGGTGGACGCATTTAACAAGTTCAAACAGTGGTCTTGGGAACAAGATCAGTAATCCAACCACGATGCACACGCACCGTGGTTTTTTGTTGCCCATTTTTTTAAAGCACTGTGCAAAAAATGCACGGTGCTTTTTTCATGCCGTCTTAGCTCATTCTGGAAGAGCGCCGGTCTCCAAAACCGGAAGCGGGAGGTTCGATGCCTCCAGACGGTGCCACGCAGCGGGCGGTGCGTACCCCGCCCAAGACCGAATACTGACGGGGAACGGTATCTGACACGACGGCAAAAAGAAAACCCCACGAAGCATCGAATTTTCTTCGATATCTCGTAGAGTTTTTCTGGTGCGAGGGAGGGGACTCGAAGCACCGTTGTTTTACGAATTATCGACAATTTTCTTGTGTCTCATACGTTTTCTGACAGTCCCCGCTTTTGCCGCTGACGTAGGCATCCAACAGTTTTGTGTATTGTTTGTTCTCCCCATCCCGGAGGTGCTGGTAGATACGCCGGGTGGTCATGATGTCCGCATGACCCAGGAGCTGCTGTGCCACCATATCCGGCACGCCCGCGTAAAAGAGGTTCGTGGCGAAGAGGTGCCGGAACTGGTGGGCTGTGACAAGCGTCCGATACTCCGTCCGGGTCACCGTGCGCGCAGGGCGCTGTCCACAGGCAGGTATAACGACTTCTCTGGTGTAGCTCTCACACAGGCCCAAACCGCGACAGTACATCGCCCAGCGGCGCTCATACTTGGTCTGAGTCAGGGGCTTTGCCGTGCCGGACAGCACATAGTCCTCCGGGCTGTGCGCGGCCTTCCCCGCCTCCAGCATTGGCCGCAGCGGCGTCAGAATAGGGATGGCGCGATAAGCCTTCTCTGTTTTCAGCAGTTCCTTATAGGGCTGGTTCCGGTCCCAGGGCATCGCCTGCACCGGTGTGATCGTACCGGCGTCCAGATCGACATCCTTCCATTGCAGACCGTTGGCCTCGCCCATCCGCAGGCCGGTGTACTCAAACAGCCACGCCCAGAACCCGCAGCCCTCGGGGTGGGCATTGATGAGGTCCCGCTGCTCTTCGGTGGGCTCCCCCCTTTTGCCCTCGCGCAGACCCGCCGGGAGCTTCGTCAGGAGCACGGGATTTGCATTGCCGTGATAGTTTGCGCACCAGTAGGAAAACACGCATGAGAGCACGCTCTTTGCGTTTGCCACGGTGTGCTTGCTCTTGCCCTGGACCTTCAGGTATTCCAGATAGCCCCGGACGGCTTGCGGGTCGATGTCGCTCATCACGGTATCGCCGAAGTAATCGCGAAGCGGTTTAAAGTATTTCCGGTAGGCGTTGATCGTGCCGCGCCGGACGGGTGACGCATCGCTCAGGATGTACTCCTCATACGCCGTGCACACCACCCGGAACGTGTAGCGCTTCTCTTTCGGGTTCATGCACTCCAATTTGTAGGCCAGCACGGCATCCTGGTATTTACGCTCTGCCTCGGCCTTGGTCCTGCCGTAAAACACCTGGGACTTCGGCAGCCCCACCTGTCGGTGGATATAGACGCCGCCGTCCGGGCGCTTTTTCTTTTCTGCCATAAAATCTACACCTCCATAAGGGTATGGTTTGACAAGCCCGTCCGAAGGTGTTAACATAGACCATACAGGGCTTGCAATCCTGTTTGGTCGGCCACGCCTTCGGGCAGACGATCTATTCAAAACGCTCTCGGTGTTCCAGCACCGGGGGCGTTTTTGCTTTATTCAACAGCTTCTAGCCGCAACATTTGTATAGTTGTTTGCAACATTTACACGACTACAAACCTGCGCAACGTTTGTAGTCAGGAAAAACTGAGGATTCATGCGGGTTTTCGGGATTTGACTACAATGACTACAGTAAATCTATATCCTGACCCTAAACAGAAGAAAATAAGAATACGCGTAACGCGTACGCCTTGCGCGTAAGGAATTATAGGAATTTCTGTAGTCATCATTTTCGGGCTGGTCAGACCCAGTGCCACCAGCCGACGGCCTTACCCTCGATCTGCACGTCGTTCATTTCCTCCCGGCGGCGGATGATGGATTCAAAGGCGGGGTTCTCCGGACGCAGCTCGATGTAATCCGAGTGGATGTACACGCGCTTCAGTGTAGCTTCCTCACCGATGCGCACCGCTGCGATCTCGCCGTTCTCCACTTCGGGCTGGATGCGGATATACACCACGTCCCCGTCGTGGATGCCCGCGCCGATCATGCTCTCGCCCTTACACTTCAGTGCGAAGTCACAGCGCACATCCTCCGGAACTTCCGCGTCCCCTTCCCGGTTCTGAATGGCCGTGATGGGGTCGCCGCAGGCGATTGCACCAATCAACGGAACCTTCTTCATTTTCGGCAGCGGGATGAACCCCGGAGGGATGGTGGGCCGCCCCTCTGCGGATTTCGGCTCCGACGGATGCTCCCGTTCCGGAGGCACATCGTAGCCCATGAGCCATGCCTCTGCGACATTCAGTACACGTGCCAGCTCATACACGGCATCCTGCTTTCCTTCCCAATCGCCCTTCAGATAATGCGAGATGCTGTATTTTGAGATTCCGGACATCGCGGCCAGTTCAACCTGCTTCAGGCCCCGCATATCAAGGCCCTCTCTTAACCGCTGCGCGAAGGTGGCTGTCTTTTTTGCCATAACTAAAACCCCTTTCGTTACGTCTAAAGTGAGTATACATCGGCGGTTGCGAAAAATCAATACCGGCAGCACAACAAATTGTGAAATATCAATTTTTCTGTTGACATTTGAAAACCGGCGTGGTACACTGTGGCCATGGTTGCGAAACCACAACATTCCAAACAGGAGGTGACAACAGTGGCACAGATGGATTATACCCTGCTGCGGGGCCGCATCCGTGATCGCGGCCTGACCCAGAAGGAAGTCGCCGAAAAAGTCGGCATCAGTGAAGGCCAGTTCTGCCAGAAGCTGTCCGGGAATTTTGTTTTCCGACAGGATGAGATCGACCGCATCAGCGACCTGCTGGGCATCACGGCGAATGAGATCGGTCCGTTCTTCTTTTCGCCGCAAAAGTTGTGATTTAACAACAGGAGTAACCGCCCATGAAACGCCCCGAAGCCTGGCACGACGCCTACAAAGCCATCTACAGCAAGGTCGGCTGCATCCGCCTGACGGTGGGGCAGGCCGCCGAGCAGATGGGCACCACCGCAAAGCGGGTCACGCAGCAGTACCCCTACGGCTGGAGCACGCAGGGCCGGGGCAAGACGATCCGGCTGGACACCCTGCTGGATCAGGAATTCAAACTTTACTGAGGAGGAACCGACTATGAAGATCAAATCGAGAGTATGGCACTGGCTGGCCGTCGCCTGCTGCAGTGCGGGCCTGGTGCTGGGCATGGGTGCCGAGGGCACCGCACAGACGGACGGTACCCTCAACGGCAACGCCTTTACCACGGCGGTGGTGCTGATCCTGACCGGGCTGCTGTGCATGAAGCTGGGCTTCCTGGCACAGGACCGCGAGGAGCAGGAGACCAAGGGTCGCCACGGCTGCGGCAAGATCACCCGCAACCACGCCCGCAACGACGAGTACCCTGCCCTGCCGGAGCACAGCAGCCGCAGGGACGCATGAGAGGAGGACACACGATGTTTAACGACAAACGCCGGGGCGACATTTGGTGGGCGCAGGACACCACCCACAAGCGGGAGGGCACCTGCCTGATCCGGGGTGACCGACCGGTGGTGATCGTCAGCAGCGACGAAGTCAACCGCAACACGCGCATCGTTACGGTGGTTCCCCTGACCTCCAGCCCGGCGCAGCTGGCACGCGGCGACGGCACCTATGATCAAGTTCTTTTGACCGGTTACGGCGCACCGAGCATGACCCTGACCCGGCAGGTGCACGCAGTGGACACCGACGATCTGACCGAGTACCGGGGCCATTTGACGGCTGCCGATATGCTCCGGCTGGACGCGGCCCTCCGCCGTGCACTGGGGGTATGAAGTGGTACACGGCCTACCTCCACCGGACGGAGGAGATTCTTGCCTGCGGTACCGCGCAGCAGGTGGCCGAGGCTTTAGGGATGAAGATGGGCAGCTTTTATACCGCCGTCTCCCGGAGCCGGACATGGAAAAACCGCAGATATGACTTCGTGATCGAAGAGATCAACGAGGACGAATTTAAAAAGGAGTATGCCTCATGAAAACGCTTAAAGTCAGATTGA
>ERZ1106951.2289-NODE-2289-length-15307-cov-8.813467_pt1 | contig 15307 bp, 7 predicted proteins | sample MGYA00403676_ERZ1106951 | MGnify/ENA primary metagenome ERZ1106951 (study PRJEB35170, sample SAMEA104062398) | human gut metagenome | biome: human gut; feature: human-associated habitat; material: faeces | place: Denmark | collected 2012-04-23 ...
ATAATTGATATCTACTGCCTGTCCATCTCCCACAAAACCGCCCGCCATATCAGCGAATACCTGAGGATCAGAACCATTCGAAACATAGGCAATAGACGTATTATTGAACTCCGGTCTCAGGGCACTGACAACTCCAAGAAGATTCTCTAATTCGATCCCTGTCAGTTGTGATGTAGTGGAATCCCCGGCACTTAATGCATCTCCGGCTTTGGCAAAGCCTGCAAAGCCTCCGGCTTTTCCTGATGTTGCAGCTGCAGTAACCGTTTTCAGGTTGCTGATTTTTGTGTCCCTTGCTCGTCCACTAATGCATTCTCCAATAAAACCACCGCTGTAACCTTTCTCATTTTGGGTAGACACACTATAGCCTGATGTGACACCTGAAACAGTACTGTCAACTGTAAACGTCTCAATCATTTGTCCTACAGAAAGAAGGCTGTCAATTTTCAAAAGCGGTAATCCTAGAAGTTTAATACCTCCAACATTGGCAAGGGTGCCGCTTCCGAAATATCCGGCAAAGCCTCCTGCACACTTTCCAGCCGTTACAGAATTCAGATTTATGACGGATGTTTTCCTTACTTCTCCACCGGTTCCATAACCGATAGCACCCCCAGCACGACCATTCTCCTGATCTGACGCAGTAACAGTAAGACCGGAAGAGCCTCCATTTACGGAACAGTCTTTACATTCAAAACGCATGTAATCCGCTGCTGTAACTGTTCCACCAAGGACATCACCGACACTGGTCATTTTCGCATGGCCTAAGATTCCTCCTGCATTCTCTGTTGCTGAAACCTTCATAGAGAAAGCTGCATTGATCTGATTCACACGTTCTGCAAATTCGTAGGTAACGCCGGTCTTAGTAAGCACTCGCTGGAGGGCTTTTGTAGTTGACTTTGAATCGTCCGTAAGTTCTGAAGTATTGGAAATCTGGACAGCACCTGCATATCCCACAAGTCCACCGGCATTTTTACCGTTTGCTGTTACAAAAATGCTATCTCCTGCAATGGTGCATCCGCTTATAACAGAAGGCCGGAGTCCTACCAGGTTCAGGATATCCATGTTGGTAAATTTACCATTTAACAACCCTGTAAGAAGATCCTTTACAATTACCAGAAGTCCCTGGCTTTCATCAATATCCGCTACATCACCAAGGGTTGCTATACCGGCAAATCCTCCGGTATAATCTTTTCCAGATACAGTGCCAAGAGAGGAAATACTGCAGTCCACCGCATAACTATTTCGCATTTCTCCTATAAATCCGCCTGCATAACCACTTTCTTTAGATGGTTTAGATTGGGGGCCCTGTGCAGATACGTTTACCGCTCCGTCGATTCTACAGTTCAGCATAACTGTATTGACCGGGAAATTTCCCATTACTTCAATACCAAGGCTGCTTAATGCACCTGCTACGACTGCATTCGCAGAACGTCCCACAAATCCACCGGAACAGTCATTTCCAGACACTGTTGTACTCCCGCCTACGGAACAGTTTTTCATCACTGCACCGATGGCTTCCCCGGCGAAGCCACCGGTACTCTTCTGACCTGTAACAGAAGTCTCACCGCTTACGGAACAGTTTTGAATACTTGGATTAACATAACCTACAGGAATCAGTTTATCTACACTGATCAGTCCTCCTTTTAAAAGTACCGTCAGCAAATCACCGGCTCCAAGAAGAGGAATCAGATTCAGAATTTTGGTTAAAGTAGTAACTAGACCTCCTAATCCATTTGATATGAGGTCGTACTGTGTCATACCACTGACATAACCTGCGAAACCACCGGTTCGGTCATTTGCATTGGAAACTCCATGTAAATTCTCCACATTGCAGTTTTCAATCTGGATATTTCCTTTTACAACGCCGGCAAAGCCTCCTGTTGCCAGAGACTGTGGATCCGGTTTCAGTCCGCTTAAGCTTCCAAGTAAAGGCTTCAGCAGAGTTCCTATCAAACTGAAATCCTGTTTGACATTTTTTGTAGTCGTGGAAACCTGCACATCTGAAAGCGTCATATTTTTTACAGTGATCGGATTTTCAGCTATTTTCAAGTATGTGTCATACGGTGTTGTCAAATTTCTGAAAAATCCGATACCATATTCTGCCTGGTTGTCCTGATTGACTGCATTAGCCTGTGAAATGTTGATATGGCTGATGGTTATACTCTGACCTTCAACCATTCCCTTTCGGCCTTCCATGTTTCCCTGATAATTGTCAATTGGATCCCAGTCATCATCTTTCCCATTAGAATTTGTCCCCTCTTTTGAAAGATCAATATCACGAAAGATGATGTAATTCGCATCCTTACTGTATTTATATCCAGATCCTGCAATATTGGTATTGCTACTTTTGGATGTATCATAGGTAAGGATGTAAGTTTTATTCTCGTCAACCGTTATACTTTCCGGAGTTGTATCATCAGTAAAATCACTTTCCTCACCATCACTTGTAAAAGCGTCTATATCATCACTTTCTGGCTCAGCTACTTCCTCACTTTCTGCCGGAATCATATCAATCGAATCACTGTCTTTTACAGTTTCATCTGCTTCAAAGTATGCTGCTTCGGAATCACTAGCAGTACTTTCTGTTGCAGTTACTGTCATATCGGCTGACTCCTGAATCGTACTACTCACATAGTGATATCGTTTTGTAACACCAATTCCAAGTACACCATCCTGCTCATCTTTTTCTCCCAGCTTGTGCTCACCTTTTTTATTTCCATACAATTCCTTGCCTGACCAGTTATATGTATCATTAAACTTTACAATATCCGCATCCCCCGGATAATACAGTTCTGTTTTGTATGTCTGTGTATCAGCTGCTGGTTTCCAGGTATATAGTACTCCATTTTTCTCTTTTGTTTCATACACCCGCCAGATTGGTTCTGTCACTACCGTGTCCGTTCCGATTGCCCGAAATTGTGTTTCATTTCCAATCAGAATGTAATTTTTATCACCGATCTTTTTTACTACCTGACCGAAATAATTTCTTCCTTCATAATCAGATGGATATGCACTAGTAATATCCTGAGTTGTCTCCTCTGTTCCAGCCTTGTTGGCAAGAAGCTCCGGTGTTTCTGTTGTAAATGAAGAAGCAAGCACATAATTATGTGTTTTGCTGTAAGTAAGATACGAACCATCTTCCAAAGTGAAAACCTGTCCCATTCCAACCTTTTCAGCAATATAATCCTCACTCATTACGGGTTCGCTGTCTGAGTCTTCCTCTTTCATCAGTTCCAGCTGGTAGCGGTTATACACATAAATCGTATCTGTCGCTGAATCATATACCATATTGTCAGTGTGCTCAGATGATGAAGTGATGCTGCCTGTAAAATCAGATGGGAAGTTCCAGATATTTTCGTTATCGATTGGAATATCATTCATCAGACAATAGGAAGCATCCGCCGCATAGGTAAGTTCTGTACCGTCTGCAAGAACCAGATCCCCTTCACCAATATTTCCGTCTTTGTCTCCGGAAAACATCTGTGTTCCTGTCCCAATCTGCAGAAGTTGCTGGTAATTGTAGATACATATTTTTCCATCTACATAATCTGGATTTACTTCTTCCAATGTGTCCGATGTGTTTTCGTCATCCATAATTGTTTCTTCTTCATCTGTAAATTCCTGATCTTCAGAATTGTCGAATTTTTCTGTCACCTCAGAACTAATATCTGTATTTGGCTCTGATTCGCCTTCAAAAGAATCAGGAATATCACTTTCTGTGATATCAGATGTTTCAGATGTATCACTGCTGAAACCATCCTGTTCCGATATATCTGCAATTTCACTATTGGTCTGCACATTCATTCTTTCTGAATCTTCAGCATTAGCAACTACGACTTGCGAAGATAATAATGTAACACACAGAACAACTGCTGTAATTCGTCTTAAAACACTCAATTTCTTGTTCATAAAATCGCCTCAAATCTTCTGTCATGCTTGACTTTTTGTTACTTTTAACCACTCTGGCTGCTTTGCTGCCGCCGTCAAGCACTGGATCAGTTTTTTAGAAAACACACCGCATTCTCCGTTTGAAATCATCTGTATTGCTTCTTTCGGTTCATATTTTCTTTTGTATAGATAGCTCTTTATGATCCGCAATTGCTCCAAATTTAATGACAGAAGGTGCTCCTGCAATTGGGTTTCCATTGACATCTACATACGCTACTCTATGGTCTTCAATTTTTCCCAGCGCAATCTTTGTTGGTGGTCCCTGGATAAAATTACCATTTTCATCAATGTATTCTACCCGGTCAGTGGTCGGTACAGTCTCACTTGTAGTATCTTTTTGAATTTCTGCTTTTAACAGTTCAACCTCTACACATTCCGGAATTATATCCTCAGTTTCTGGAATCTTCTCTGGTTCCGGTGAAGGTTGCACTTCTGATTCTAACAGCTGCTCGCTCTCAGGGAGTTGTTCGTCATCTGCCAAAATTTCCGATTCAATTACCGGTTCTGTCTGTTGATTTTCAATGTCACTGATAAAGTCCTCCGTCTCCTGTGATTCACTTTCCATTTCTACAATGGTGTCAGATGCTTCAGCTACATTTAAGGATAAACAGCATATGGAAAAAATCAAAATCCAGGAACAAACGATCTTCAAATATTTTTTCCATCTATTATGCCTCATCTTGTGACTCTCTCTTATTTCTTTTCTGGTTTTCATATGTTAAAACGCTTAGACAAATCAGCGAACCAAACAGCAATAAGAAATATCCCATAACAGGACTGTCATCTCCGGTCTTTACGCTATTGGGTTTTCCTGATCCATCTGAATGGGACGGACCAGATGGCTGTGACGGATTTGAGGGCTGTGTTGGATTCGGCTTTTCTTCTCCCATATAACTGTTTTTAAAAGAGATCGCTTCTATTTTCTCCCCCTTCTCATTTGCTACAATTGTGACAACTTTTAACTGATTCGATTCATTATAGTAGGCCTCGACAGTCACATAGTACCTGCTTTGATCATATTTATAATCTTCCTTTTTTTCTGTCGTCTGATAAATGTTATAATGATACTGTCCTGCTGTTTTTACATTCAGTATAATCTCTGTTGCTACATTCTTTTCCATTGTCCAAGAATATTGCCTATTATGACTTCCTGCGGGCATGGGCGCATCATTCTGATCTGTTGTCACAATATAAGAAAATTCATCTGCAACACTTTCCACTTCACTGTCAAAGAGCTGTTTCACCGGAATTTTTACTACAGTGCAGTTATCAGATGCAAGCACTGATATCTGCATGCTCAGAAAAAGGAGCATAGTCACCATTATGATAGTTACTTTTTTTAAATCAAGGATTTTCATGTTTTTTCTTTCCCTTCTTCTTTAATTTTCTATCTATCAGCAATAGAACGATAATTAGCAAAAGTATCCAGTAGATAACCGGCACCTGAATCATCTTTTCTTTTAATTTATCAATTCCAGTTCCCAGATTCTTGGCTTTCTCTTTCTCAGGATAGACCTGATCCGTAAGCCTTCCTACTAATATATTTCTTCCATTTGTCATGTCTGAGGTACATGTTATCAGAAGAACCAAATGGTCATTTTCCGTAAGTTCAAAGTTTCTTTTATGTAAAGCATTGTCTGATATTTCCTGCAGATACGCTTGTTTTGCTTCCGGTTCCTCTGAACTGACATTGAACAGCCGTTCATTATAGGCATCTGCCTGAATCAATGCATAAAATTCAATTCCATGATCTTTTCCATCAAAAAAAAGATTTCCGTATGGATGTTCGTCAAAATACTCCTTATCTGCGAATAGCCCCACATCTCCAAACATCATGTGTTTTTCCATATGGTGTCCATAAATCATATTGTTAAAATCGGAAAAATCCGGTTTGTTTGCACAGTGTAAAAATATGGAACCACTTAAAGAATATTTTCCTTCGGCATCCGTATTCATATAGGTATCATCATCTTCTGCCTGAAGCAGCGGATAATTAACGTTTGTTTCATTTATTCGAATCCAGCCAATAATATCCGGATTGATTTTCTGCAATTCTTCAAAAGATTTCGTATGTTTTTCTGTTGGAATATAGGCTTCGTAGTTCTTCGCATCAGCCGCCTGATATACCTGATTGGAATCCCATAACATATAGCATGACAGGAACATTACCATAAGAATCAGCAATAACGCTATAAAATTCACCACATGATCGACTATTTTGACTAAAAACTTTGCTGCTTTTTTCATATGAAATATTCCTGAAGTTTCCTTTCTTATTGCAAAAGGGAATGCGACGGAGTATCGCCGCACGCATTCCCTTTGCTGTTACTTTTATGATTTTATGTAATTATTTCTGTACTTTTTTACGTTTGAAAGCAACGAATCCAAACAGTGCTACAGCACAAAGGGCAACCATCAGAACGTATGGAAGAGTGTTCATGATAATACCAGTTGTTGGTACGTTGTTGAATCTGTTGGTTACGTCAACAATGTTCTTTTTCTGGCCGAGTTTACCACTGGCTGTAATTGCTTCATTGTATTTTGTTGCTGCTTTAGATGTCTCTACACCATTAAGTGTAACTACAACACTTCCCTTGTAGTTTGCTTTAGCAGCCTCAGTAACTTTAATTGTTGTTCCTACTGGAAGTTCTGTGAATTTTATATTTTCTTTATCTTTCAGTTTAAATGTATGAGTCTTGCCATCTGCAAGATTAATCACAGTACCATTTGCTTTTACGCCACCAAGAGTTTTCTGATCTGTTCCTGCCGGGAAAGTAAATTCTGCAGTGAAGTCAAATACTTCATCAGAATCAGGTGCAGTTGCATTTTCAGAGTTTACGTTCTTTACAACCTTCTTCAATACATTTAAGGAGCCGTTTGTAGTATAGTCAGGATCTGGATTTGAAGGATCTGGTTTTTCACCTGTACCTGCTTCCTGCACATAAGTGTTGACAAATTTGAAACCATTCTGGTCTGTATCTCCGATATCTACTTTACCATTTGCTTCGTTATTTTTGTCATCTTTTAATTTATTTACAATAATCTTATTAATCTCAAATCCATTAGCTGTCTCTTGAACATAGACATCCATTCTGTATTCTGCCTGGGACATGATCAATTCTTCATATTCTGTCTTTGTAACAGCTGGGACAGCCTCTGCATTCTCTTTTACTGTATAGGAATATTTACCAGCCTCATTAAAACTTCCACAATCAACCTTAGCTTTTTGTGTGGTTGTTCCAAGATCAGTTGCAGCAAAACTAATTGTTGGAATATTAACAGTATGAGGAGTCTTTATTACATCATCTCCATCTGTAATCTGTGTAGCAGTAAAGCTGAATTTCTCTGCCTTTCCCACCTCAGTATTGTAGGTCTTGCTGATATAGGCTTCCTTTGCATTATTTGTTGTGTCTGATGCTGTTGTTCCTTCCGCTGCCATTGCCGGCATTGCCATTCCCATTGTCATAGCACCTGCTGCAACAATAGCGAGCATTTTCTTAGTGAATTTTTTCATGTTCATTTTAGTTCCTCCCTTGTGAATTCTTTTGTTTTTTATTTGATTAACGGATCCGGTAATTAAATTCCCCTGCTCCGAATAATCGCAATGACTTTTCCTTTGACATCTTTTATATCAATGCAGCCATAGATTCGGCTGTCCGATGCCTGAGGCCTGTTATCTCCAAGTATAAATACCTGGCCGCTCCCGACTGTGACCGGGAAATCCACTCCATCTTTGAATTGGGTGGTATCAAAGTAAATGTCCTGAGATATCTGTTCTGCACCATTTATCTTCAATCCGTTTTTTGTAATGTCAACGGTGTCTCCTGCTACCGCCACAACACGTCCGGTCGTGGTTCTGCCATCAGCTTCAAACACTGCAACATCACCGGAGATAAACCTTTTATCCAATCGGTAATACATGACCAGATCACCGTCTTTGATTGCCGGTTTCATGGAGACATCATTTATTCTTACAATTCCATAGAGAAATGTAAAAATAAGAAATACTGCTAAGATAATAAATGCAATCTTCAATAACAACTGAACAATATCCTGTGCTACAGATGTTTCCTGTACTATATTGTTGTTTTTATTTGACAGTTCAGTTTCGTTCTTCATCCTATCCTTCCATAAAAATGGATGCCCATACCCTTCTAGGAGATTTATTTGTTCTAGCTTAACTCGGACATCCACGGTATTAGTTTGTGCCCTTTATTATAGTGGTTTATTTTTTTTATTCCAATGCAACAAACATGTAAAAAGACTGATGTATTTTTGCAAGTTTTGTTCCATAGCAGTGTTTATCTTATTTTCCGTCTTCTCCTGAAAAACAGAACCATGACGATACTTATGGCGAATAGTAACCATACATGCCTGCTTGTTCCCAGACGAACCCCTGTTTCCGGTATTAATTGTGTGTTTTCGTTTGTGATTTTTAACTCAATCACATCCCCATGCATACCTTTAATCGTCTGTCTCAAAATGGCTGTATTTCCGTTTTGCCTAGCCTGCTTCGGCTGAGAATACTCATTGTCTTTACCTTTTTGGGAAATCCAGACATTATATTTTGATGTATCAACAGTTTCTGTTATTATGATATCCGAAGATATATCTACATTTTGTAATGTAACTTTATCTCCATGTTTCAAGGATGTTCTAAGTGTCTTACTACGCAGCTTTTGTCCATCTTCCCAATAGAGAATTTCCATATCAAATGGCTTCTTGCGGTTTCCAAGTGGACCAGTGACTTCCTTGGTAATCTCAACTGTCAGGCCACCTTTTACTGGATGGTTCACAATATGTCTGTCCGAAACAGCTCTCCAGGTATTTGTCATCGATGATTTCTCATATAGGAATAAAATATCGGATTCTACATCGACCATATATAAATTAAAGTTATCCTGATACTGTGTTTTGGTTTTATCTGCTTTGTCCTTTTTGTTTGGAGTAACAGATTCTACCATCCAGTATCTGCCATCTGGTATCTCTTTCGATAACTGAAGCATTCCATTCTTATCAGTCAGCTGCAAGTCAAAATCAGGCTTACAGTTCTGTCCATCCTTTTTTAGAACGATTTTGTCCTTGCTCTGTGTATTGTCATAATCTACTGTATATCCTGTATCATCCGCATATTCTTTCGTAACATCATCATACGGTACTTTGTAGAACAGAAAACCTGCACCAGCAAGTCGATTTCTTGGAAGATCATCTGTCTTTAAGAAACTTCGTTCAGCAAGATTAAAATTCAGATTCTGCACTTCCAGTTCCATCTTGGAAACATCCTTGAACTCATTCCCATCCTTCGGGAATAATTGTTTCCCATTTGAATCGAAATACTGAATCTCTGGATAAATAACTTCATAATATAGGAAACCATCCCCGTATTCCGAAGAATAATGTGTCTTTCCTATCTCAATTTCTTCCACCTTATATTCCACCGGATTTTTATCCTGGAACAACGGAACATTATCAACCGTACATTCCCATCCGTTAGCATCATTCAACAGGAACTCCTGTCCTGTAGAAATTCCATTCTGATACAATCTGATTTTCACCTGTTTTTCCGTCAGTGCATCATTTGGATTTTCCCATGTCTTTTTGATATGCAGAGTGCCTGTTTTAGCAAAATTTCGGATATTAAGGCTGGTATCTCCTCGCTGAAGCAGAACAGATTTTCCGTTTATCTTACCATCAACTGGTGCCTTGACAGCCTCCTGATTTTTGTTAGCCTCCCTATCCACCAATTTTGCATCAATGATTTTGAATGTTCCATTGGCAATCTCAACTGTGATCTGTATATCTCCTGTATCCACATATCCTGTTGGCAAGTTTGTCTCTCGCAACAAATACTTCTCAGTTGCTGTTCTGTTCTGTTTGTTTTCATCTTGTAACGGAATGTGAAGTTGTGCGATTCCGTATTTATCAGTTGTTACCGTTCCCTCCTCAACACCGTTCTTACTGACAGCAAAATTGATTTTCTCCATTCCCTGTCCGGTAGACTCATCAAATTTGTTCAGTGTGAGTATTCCCTCTTTCTGATAACGGTTCTCCAATTCAATAGTAAGAGTCTCACCACCGCGTCCAATTCCACGTCCTGTGAATTTAATTCCACTTTCTGGATATGCTTCCCATGAATTTACATTATCTCCTTGTTCATGAGAATTGCGAACATTGTACCAACCCGAAAATTTCACATTCGAATCTTTTGGCTTATAGTTGTACTCTTTTAATGTGTATTTCCAGAATGAGTCCGCCTTAACGATCCACGTACAGCTTGTATGTGATTCATCATTCCAAGTACCCACAACTTCTATCGGAGCATCCTCCGCTTGCACGGCTTCTGTGTCCGGCGTCTGATTATCTTCAGAAGGAAGCACAAGTTTCATATGCTCATGAAACGCAGGTGGCTGAGGTTTTCCATCTAAAAGCTTTTCATCCATATCCACCTGGATATAATAGTCTTTCTTGACCGCCTCTATTGCTTCCGGCATTCCAACGAAATCCTTCTTTACGGTCAGATAACCGTTTTTCGCTACAATACGTCCGTCGATATGCCATCCATCAGACATTTCACTTTTGAAAGAATACCAGTAAATAGTAAAGAACTCGGTATCTAATTTTGATGGCGGAATCTCCCTGTCACCGATACGGATCATACGACCGCTTTCACGGATCGTCTGGAATATCTCTTCGTCGGAAGGAATTTTATCTATCTTGTAGATATAATCTTCATTTCCTATGCCCCCCGTATCCGGCTTTGTTCCGTATAAAAGCTGCTGCACTCTCTTATGCCCTTCTGAATACTGCTCCCAGGTAGAAGGATTCTTATTTCCAAGAACCGGTACGTCATGCGTTATACTCGCCTTTACATTGCAGTTTGCTACTGCAACCGCACTTGTATAATCGTCTACGTTCGTGCTTGGCAACGCTACCGATCCATCTTCCGGCATCGCCGACTTACAGATGTAAAACTGTACCTGCTTTCGATTTAGGTTACTAACCTTACGCCACGCTGCATACAGTGTGATCGGTTTTTTTGCCTCATTATAGATTTTACTAAGTTCGGTTCCCGAATCACATTCCAGCCACTCTCCTCTTTTCTTGCCTCTGTAATCCCAGTGATCAAATTCATACTGTTCCAGCTCTTTGCTGTCATTATCTTCATGATCATAGGACAGCGGATAGGGTTCTTTGATTTTATACTTAAAACCTGGTTCAGCCCCTTCCCCCAGCGTGATATCTTCGATATATCTTGTTTTGTTTCCGATCTGAGGTGTCAGCTTCGCTTCCTTTGGAAGCTTTTTCATATAACGGGTTGTATTATAGATGACCCTGGCAGTCTTTGGATCCTGCGGTTTGTCTGCAATCACCTCATAGGATGACTTAACCGATGGAAAATTAAATTTGATTTTGCCCTCTTCTGCCGGTGTCGGATCTACTTCATCCTCATTCTTATCATTGGATGTACAGCTCCAGACAATGTCTTTGTCGTAATATTCACCCTCCAGAGTTGCCTTCTTCTGTACTTCCACACTGTAGCTCTGGCCATGCCCTACATACTGTCTCAGATTTGCCGCTCCCTTTGTCAGGTTCAACGGATCGAGCACCTCGATCAGATGAAAGCTTCCCTCTACACTGAAATGTCTTCCTGCCAGTCCTACCTGCGAAGAAAGTCCGGTTAAACGATCAAAATAATTTTCGATTCGATCCGGATTCAATGGATTCGGTTGTGAGAAATAATAGACCGATACATCTTTTCCGTTTTTCAGAACCGGAATATACCATGTTCCATCGCTGTCTCTGTGAGGATGCTGTACAAATACTCGGCTGTCTGTCGCATAACCAAACAGGATTTTTTCTTTGCCATCTGCTCCCGGCTCCAGTTTATCCGGGGTGAAACCAAACTCACTGTAAATTTTGGAAATCGTATCCTCCGGCTTCGCCCGCAGATAATAACGGCTGGTCCGGCCACTGTTCGCTTTGATTATATAGTGCTGTTCGGCATTAACATTTTTTATCAGCTTATAATGTCCATCGATAAATGCATAAAAACTGATATTTGCTTCTTTTACCGCTGCCGGTTTTTCTGTATTATCCGGGACGATCACATATGGGCGGACTGCATCATCCGGATTAATAGTAAAACTCATGGTTTTCTCTGTTTCATTTTTGCTCCATGTAACTGCCGAAAGAGTACCATCTTCTTTTCTGCATTCCCAGTTTATATTCTGGGTCTGTCCTTCTACACGCGGCTTTGTACTGACCGTTCTTGTAAGCGTTGAACCTCTTGCTACAAAATCCATTGCCGGAAGATTCATTAAATCGGTCTGACTGTAAACCTGGCCATCTTCATCCTGTACTGTCACACTGTAAAAACCGTTATATCTATCATCGTCGTGTTCTAGTAAGGTCTTTGCACTCATTGTGGCAATATTCTCTCCGTCTGGCAGGTAATACACATCCATCGGCTCTCCGGTCTTTCCTATATAGATACATTCTTTTCCGTCTTTCGTATATTTACCTGCATTATGAATTGTGTCGTAATCTCTTTTAGAGTAATAGAAACGTTCCCTGTTTCCATTTTGAATAGAACTATCGTAATGAAATCGTTTTAATTTTTCTTGTAACACATCATTAGAAATATAATAGTAAACTGTTCCTTTTTCAGTAGTTTCTTTTATAACAGGAACCTCTTTATTGTCTACGTTATATCTTTCATTATTTACAAAGGTATAAAATTTGATGTTTAAAGTATTTGGTGCAAATGCGTTACAGGCAATGGTATATGGCTGTTCAATCTTATCGATTGTAAATTCCAGTTTTTCTCCATTTTCAGTCGGATAAAGCGTCTTCTTTTCATCTTCACTAATACCAAGCCAGTCCTCTTTCTGCGTAGTGCCTTTCTCGACGGATGTTGTAACTTTAGAATCCTTCTTGTAGTAACGCACAGTTCGACTTCCATCCGGATTAATCACTGTAACCGAATAGAAACTGTTCTTATTCTGCTTAATCTGGTCTGAATAATTATCCGGAATTTTTTCGCCATCAGATGCTCCTTTTGGCATATAATAAACGTCTGTTGGTACAGTTGCTTCCTGCTTGTCCAGGTTATAAGATACATATTGCTTTCCTTTATAAGTTACCACTGTCGCCTGTGCTAATGTCTTCTCATCACGAAATGCAAATGGAAAATAATTTCCGGACTGTGTTTCCTCTGCATTCAAGCCGAACTCTCTATAAATCTCAGCAAGATCACTGACAGATAAATAACATTTGCCCTGACGGTTCCATTTATACACCTTTTTCAGAGAATCAGCCGGCAGCTTTTGAACCTCATTATCCACATATATATAAAACTGAATATCAAAGGATGTCTGGTCCGCTCTCTGGAGCACATAAGACTGTGTGATTTTTCCAATTGCGAATCTCGTCTGGTTCCCCGATTCCCGTATCCCATCTATCACCTTATCGTCTGTTCCCATACAGGTCCATTCGATCTGGTCTGTATGGTCTGGCAATTGGGGATTAAAGTCAGCCACAGCTTCTTCCACTACAGTTCCTGTTAATGCATAACGGATCCGATCCTGCCCTTCGCCCTTTACCTCTACGGAATAAAACGAATTGTCCTTTTTTACAGAATCTTTTAAATTTAATGCAACGCCTTTTCCATTTGGAAGGTAGTAAACATCTACCGCTTCCCCTTGTTTATTCTGGCCATAGTTGTAAGAAACATATGTCTTTCCGGATTTTGTGTCTGTATAAACTTCTCCGTATTCTATCCTGCTTTTTCCCCGGTATGCAGATACAAACTTTTTTATCGCATCCGGATTCTGACTCTCGCTGTTTTTCACAAATCCAAATTCTTCATATATCCGGATCAGGTCCTCAATGGAAACACCATGATAGGTAGTTCTTCCGTCTTTCCATGTTGCAATGCCGGTAATGTCATTATGCTGAAGCTTTACCTTATTTCCATCGATAATGACATAGAAATCAATATCAAATCCTTCGGAAATTTCCTGAAGTTTTGGTGATTCCTCTTGTGCAATCTGCTCCTCAAAGGCTTTTTCTTCTTCTCTAACCTCGCCTGTGGATGGAGTAATTTCTTCCTCTGGAATCTCTTCTGATGGGGGAATGATTTCTTCTCCCGGGGTCTCTTCTGACGGCGGCGTAATTTCTTTTCCCGGACTCTCTTCTGACGGTGGCGTAAGTTCCTCTCCCGGGGTCTCTTCTGACGGTGGCGTAATTTCTTCTCCCGAAGTTTCTTCTGATGGGGGAGTAAGTTCCTCTCCCGGAGTTTCTTCTGATGGGGGAGTAAGTTCCTCTCCCGGAGTTTCTTCCGACGGCGGCGTAATTTCTTCTTTCGGAGTCTCTTCCGCCGATGATGTGCTTTCCTCCTCTGAGATAAATTCTTCTGAAAGCATTTCTTTCTCCAGAGAACCATTTATATTCAGAATACTCTCATCATTTGCAGAAACTGCCAAAGCTGTCGTTCCTGCACTATTCATACACAAAACCAATAAAAGTATCCAGGCTATCCATCTTAGCCATATCTTTTTTCTCTTCACACAAATTCCTCCTCAAAATATATTTTCCTATTTCTCAGCTATCTGCCTTTTTTATTCATTCCTTCTGCATTGCCGCTTCCAGGAAACAATGAAGCAGCGGTTGGGAGAATGAGCCACATTCCCCGTTCAGGATCATTTGCAACGCTTCTCCATAAGTCAGTTTTCTTTTATATGGGCGAGGACTGATTAATGCATCATATGCATCAGCCAGTCCCACAACCTGTGCACAGAGCGGAATCGCATTCCCTTTTAAACCGTCCGGGTATCCTGAACCATCATATCTTTCATGGTGATGTCTGCATATTTCATAGCTATATTGGTTCAGCTTTTCCGTTGTTACGCCTTCTGGGAATCTCCGGGTCATCGCTGCACCTACTAATGGATGTTGTTTTACTACATTCATTTCTTCATCTGTCAACTTTCCATTTTTATTCAAAATTTCAATTGGTACTTTTATCTTTCCAATATCATGAATCGGTGCCAAATGGCTACTGAAGCAATTTCTTCATCCGTAATTCCGTATTCCGGATAATTCTTCTGCAATTGAAGATATACCTGTTTCGTATAGAAACTGATATCATCTTGATACCCTGATTCAACTATCTGATTATGATTCAATACAGTAGTTAAAAGCGATACCATATCCCAATACTGCTTTGCCAAATCCTGTTCTTTCTTTACGAGTTCCTGTTCCATTCTTATTACTGTGTTCTGGACAATCTTCTCATTATGTAAGGTGATAATTGCAGTATTCTCATTTGCATCTATATATTTTTTTGCTTCCATCCAAACAT
>ERZ1106951.2291-NODE-2291-length-15306-cov-3.219133_pt1 | contig 15306 bp, 16 predicted proteins | sample MGYA00403676_ERZ1106951 | MGnify/ENA primary metagenome ERZ1106951 (study PRJEB35170, sample SAMEA104062398) | human gut metagenome | biome: human gut; feature: human-associated habitat; material: faeces | place: Denmark | collected 2012-04-23 ...
CATGATGCGCTCGGCGGAAAAGACCTGCCGCGGTGAGCGCATGAAAAGCTCCATTACGGTCATTTGCGGGCATTACGGCTGCGGAAAGACCAATCTCGTGCTGAATTTGGCAGCAGAGGCGGCGCAGCGCGGCAGACGCAGCGTTGTTGTCGATATGGACGTCGTGAACCCGTATTTCCGCTCGTCGGATTATTCCGCGCTGCTCAAAAAACTCGGCGTGGAACTCATCGCGCCGGTGTTCGCGAACACAACGCTTGATACCCCTGTGCTGCCGCCGGAGATCTTCTCCATCTTTAATATGGAGAACGCCGATATTTTTATCGATGCGGGCGGCGACGACGTGGGCGCTACGGCGCTCGGGCAGCTGCATCGGCAAATCGAGACTGCCGGGTACGAGATGCTGTACGTCGTAAACCGGTACCGTGTGCTTTCCACAAAGCCGGAAGAAACGCTTCCGCTCCTTCGGGAGATCGAAACGGCATCGCACCTGAAAGCGACGGCAATCGTGAACAATTCAAACCTCGCTGTGCAGACCGATATGCAAACGGTGCTTGATGCTGTGCCGTTTGCGAAAAAAGCCGCAGAATTATGCCATCTGCCGCTTCTCTATTCCACCGTGCCGGATTTTGCGGTGGAAAACACGCTGCCCGAGGGATTTAAAGCGGTAAAGCGATATGTACGTTTCGTCTGGGAGGACGAAACCGAGTAGGATAAAGGAGGAAACCGAATGGCAAGGATCATTGTAGACGAAAAAGTATGTAAAGGCTGCTCCATGTGCATTCACGCGTGTCCGAAAAAGATCATCGCGCTCGCGAAGGATCGTTTGAACGCGAAGGGCTATCACCCCGCAGAGCTGACCGATGAGGCAGCGTGCGTGGGCTGTGCGGCATGCGCGACCATGTGCCCGGATTCGGCGATCACGGTGGAACGCTGAGAGAGGAGTTAAAAACTATGGCAGAAAAAGTTTTGATGAAGGGCAACGAAGCCCTGGCCGAAGCAGCTATTCAGGCGGGATGTCATCATTTCTTCGGCTATCCCATCACACCGCAAACAGAGCTTGCGGCTTATATGGCAAAGCGTATGCCGAAGATCGGCGGTACATATTTGCAGGCTGAATCGGAGATCGCGGCGGTCAATATGGTGCTGGGTGCGGCTGCGGCCGGCGTGCGCGCCATGACGTCTTCAAGCTCGCCCGGCATCAGCCTTAAGGGCGAAGGCATTTCCTATATGGCAGGCTCCGACCTGCCGGCGCTTATCATCAACGTGCAGCGCGGCGGCCCGGGCCTCGGCGGCATTCAGCCCTCACAGTCCGATTACTGGCAGGCGACGAAAGCCCTCGGCCACGGTGACTTCCAGATTCTCGTTTTCGCGCCGTCCACGGTGCAGGAAATGGTCGACCTCGTCTCCGACGCATTCGATAAAGCCGACGAATACCGCATGCCCGCGATGATCCTTGCAGACGGCATGCTGGGCCAGATGATGGAGCCGGTGGAGCTGCCGGAGCACAAAGACAGAAAGCTTCCCGAAAAGCCGTGGGCAGCCTGCGGCCATGAAAATAAGAGAGAGCACAACATCATCAACTCCCTTTACCTTACGCCGAACGCCCTTGAAGACCTTGTGCGTGCCCGCTACGAGCGCTATAAGATCGTCGAAGAAAAAGAGCAGCGTGCGGAGGAATACCGCACGGAGGACGCAGATGTCATCGTCGTCGCTTACGGCGCATCGAGCCGTGTGGCGCGCAGCGCCGTGAATAAGGCGCGTGAAGCCGGCAAGAAGGTCGGTTTAATTCGTCCCATCACGCTGTGGCCGTTCCCGAAGGACGCGATCAAGCGTGCGGCAGACCACACCAAAGAGCTGCTCGTTGTGGAGATGAGCATGGGCCAGATGGTAGACGATGTGCGTCTTGCGGCAGAGTGCCGTGTGCCGGTGCACTTCTACGGCCGTACCGGCGGTGTGATTCCTACCCCGAAGGAAATTCTGGGCGAGATCGATAAACTTTTGAAATAAGGCGAAAGGATAGAATCAAATGGCAGTTGTATTTAAAAAGCCGTCTACGCTAACAGACGCGCCGCTGCATTATTGCCCCGGCTGCACGCACGGCATCATTCACCGCCTTGTTGCGGAAGCGATAGAAGAGCTCGGCATCGACGGCAAAACGGTCGGCGTGGCCTCGGTCGGCTGCTCCGTTATGTGCTACGATTATTTCACCTGCGATATGGTGCAGGCGCCGCACGGCAGAGCCCAAGCGGTTGCAACGGGCATCAAGCGCGCAAAGCCGGAGGACGTTGTGTTCACCTATCAGGGCGACGGCGACCTTGCGGCCATCGGTACGGCGGAGACCGTCCACGCGGCAACGCGCGGCGAAAACATCACCGTTATCTTTGTAAACAATGCAATTTACGGCATGACAGGCGGCCAGATGGCGCCGACATCCCTGCCGAATCAGGTCACGCAGACCACCCCGTACGGCCGTGATGTCAACACGGCAGGTTACCCGGTGCGCATCTGCGAAATGCTCTCCACACTGGATGGCGTGGCGCTTGCACAGCGCGTGACCGTCGATAACGTGAAGAATGTCAATATCGCAAAAAAGGCAATCAAAAAGGCGTTCCAGAACCAGATTGAGGGTAAAGGCTACTCCATTGTAGAGGTGCTTTCCACCTGCCCGACGAACTGGGGTATGTCGCCGGTTGAGGCGCTCGATTGGCTCGAAAAGAACATGATTCCGTACTACCCGCTCGGCGTGTATAAAGACGGCACAAAGGGGGACAGGCTGAAATGAAAGACTTGAACATCGTTTTTGCCGGTTTCGGCGGTCAGGGCATTTTGTTCGCCGGTAAAGTTGTGGCGTATGCAGGCCTCATCGAGGGCAGGGAGCTCTCTTGGCTGCCGTCCTACGGCCCGGAGATGCGCGGCGGCACCGCGAATTGCAGCATTTGTCTCTCCGATGAACCCATCGGCTCGCCGCTTGTGACGAACCCGAACGTGCTCATCGCCATGAATCGCCCGTCGCTCGATAAGTTCGTGAACGAGGTCGAGCCCGGCGGCACGATCTTACTCGACAGCAGCCTCATCGACGAGCGTGTAGAGCGCGACGACGTGACCGTTTTCTATGTCCCGGCATCAAAATTGGCGGAGGAAAACGGACTGAAAGGCCTTGCGAACATCATCTTGGTCGGTAAGCTGCGCAAGGAGCTTGCGTTCTGCACGGAAGAAACGCTCGATAAAGCGCTGCAAAAGTGTATTCCCGCAAGAAAAGCGGATATGCTCGGTTTCAATAGAAAAGCCTTGGAGATCGGCAAAGCGCAGTAAAATTGAATTTATATAAAAAGAACGGCGCAGGCTTAAAATCTGCGCCGTTCCTTTAAATTGAGAGCCAAGGAGGCGGTCTTTATGAAAATTCTGGCGTTTACGGGCGCGGGCATCAGCAAGCAGAGCAACATTCCGACATTTATGGAGCGACCAGACGTGCGCGAAAAGCTGTTCCGCACGTTCGCGGAGCATCACCACGAGGCGTATAACGAGGTCATTCGCGAATTGAAAGCGAATATGAACGGCGCGGAGCCGAACGACGCGCATTTTGCACTGGCGGAATACAAGGTGCCGGTCATCACGATGAACATTGACGGGCTGCATAAAAAAGCGGGCAGCGACGCACTGGAGCTGCACGGCGGCCTGCCGGAGGACGACGAAATGGACAAGGCGTGGGCGCTTTATAATAAGCCCGTGCTGTACGGTGACCCCGCGCCGAACTATGGGAAAGCATACGAAAGGACGGCTGAATTAAAGCCCGGCGACGTGTTCCTTGTCATCGGCTGTTCGTACCACACCGCCATCGCGTGCGACCTGCGGGACGTAGCAAAGCACGCCGGTGCAAAGGTCATTGAGATTCAGGAAGACGCCGCGCATAATGTACGGAAAGTGTTGAAAGAATTGACAAGAAAGAACTGACAAGAAAGAACTGAACAGAGATAGAAAAAGCGCGTAAGCTGTGAAACCTGCGCGCTGCTTTTATCGGTCGAAATAAACGGTTCAAATTTGTGCCGTGCGCTTCTCTGCCTGTCGTTTTTGAATCGCCTTGGCGGCAAAGTAGGTGAGGAGGGCGGCGAGGGTGCCGAGGAGGATGCCGGCGAGGACATCGGTAGGGTAGTGGACAAAAAGAAAAATGCGGGAGAACGCGATGAGCACTGCCGGAATGTACGCGAGCCAGCCGACTTTTTTGTGGCGGAGCGTCAAAATAAGCGCTGCGGCAAAGCTTGACGATGTGTGGCCCGAGGGGAACGAATAGGACGTGGGGCGCGCGATGAGCATCGGAAAATCCGTGAACACGTTGCACGGGCGTAGGCGGCAGATGATGTTTTTCAGCGTCAGCTCGCCGAAAAGCAGCGTGACCGTCATGGCGATAAGCACCAAACCACCGGTGCGGCGCGTTTTTTTAAAGCAGAGTAAAACGAGCGAAAGGACGATCCACCCAATGCCCGCTTCGCCGAGCGATGTGATGATGGGGAAGACCGTATCGGTCACGGTGTTATGAAAGTGCGTCTGTATAAAGGCCATGACGGCGGCGTCAAGCGGCGGGATGCCGGGAAAACTCATCTTAGTAAACCTCCAATGCTTTGATTGAGTTATAGTATACTGCAATTTTTCTAAAAATGCCAGTGGATTTCTATGAAAGAATTCTTTCAAAATTCTAAACGGACGCGCCCGCGCATAGAATTACCGGAAAAGGGGGCAGGAAAATGTCAAAACCTATAGCGGAAGCAAAATTCTATGCCATGACGGCGGAGGCGGCTGTGAAAACCCTTCAAAGCGACGCGGGGTGTGGACTGAGCGGATCCGAAGCGAAAAAGCGGCTCGGCGTTTACGGTGAGAATCGGCTGCAAAAGGGGAAGAAAACGAGCTTCGCAAAGAAATTTATGTTGCAGTTCGGCGATTTTATGGTGCTCATTCTGCTCATCGCGTCGGCAGTGTCGTTTGCCGTCTCGTGCATGCAGGGGGAAGCGAATCTGGCCGACCCACTGCTGATTTTGGGCATCGTCATTGCGAACGCGTTCGTCGGCACGGTGCAGGAGGCGAAGGCAGAACGGGCGTTGGAAGCGTTGCGCACGCTTTCTGCGCCGCACGCCGATGTGCTGCGGGACGGCAAACGCGCGGTCATTTCCGCCGAAGCACTCGTGCCGGGGGACGTCGTATATATCCGCTCGGGAGACGTAGTGCCCGCCGACCTGCGGCTTTTGGAGAGCATGCATTTGCAGGCCGAGGAAAGCGCGCTGACGGGGGAATCCGTGCCGAGCGGCAAGGGTGCAAATGCGGTATGTGACGAAACGTGCGGCGCGGCGGAGCGCAAAAACATGCTGTTTTCCGGCACGGGCATCTCTGCCGGGCAGGGCGTGGGCATTGTGACCGCGACGGGCATGCAAACCGAAATGGGTCGCATTGCGGCGATGCTTGGCGACGAAGAAACACCCGACACGCCGTTAAAGCTGCGGCTGCGGCGCACGGGCAAGCTCATCGGGCTTTTGGTACTTGGGATATGTACGGTGATTTTTTTGATCGGGCTTATCCAAAAGGCAGAACCGCTTGAAATGTTCATGATCTCCATCAGCCTTGCAGTGGCGGCGATACCCGAGGGCCTGCCTGCCGTGGTGACGATCGTCTTGGCGCTCGGCGTGCGGCGCATGGCGGCAAAGCGAGCCATCATTCGGCATTTGCCTGCCGTGGAGACGCTTGGCAGCTGCGAGGTCATTTGCTCCGACAAAACCGGCACGCTGACGCAGAACAAAATGACGGTAGTGCGCTGCGCGGGTGCGGCGGGCGAGCTGAACGGACAGGATAGAGACGCTTTGCTATCTGCGGCGGCGCTGTGCACGAGCGTGGAGGGCAGCGAGAAGCTGCTCGGTGACCCGACCGAAACGGCGATTGTCGCGGCGATATCGGACTGGGAGCGTCTGCAAAAGCAGCGCGTGAAAGCGGCTGAGGTGCCGTTTACGGCAGAACGCCGCCGCATGACAGTTGTACTGCGAACGGAGGGCGGATACAGGGTCATCACAAAGGGCGCGCCGGAGGCGATTTTACCGCGCTGCACGTATGTGCTTTTAAACGGGAAGAACGTTACGTTAACACCCGAGATGCGGGCGGCACTGAGCGCAAAAAACCGCGACATGGCAAACGACGCGCTGCGTGTTCTGGCGGCAGCGGAAAAGCGCGCGGAAGCTTGCCCCGAGACGGACGATGCGGCGGAAAGCGGGCTGTGCTTTTTTGGGCTCATCGGGCTGGAGGATCCCCCGCGCCCGGAGGCAGCGGAGGCGGTTTCCGAGTGCAAGCGTGCGGGTATTCGCCCCGTGATGATCACCGGCGACCAACCCGCTACGGCCTCAGCCATTGCCGGGCGGCTCGGCATTGAAAATAAAGCTGTGATGACGGGTGCGGAGCTGGAAAGCCTTTCGGACGACGCGCTTTTGCAGACGGTGCAGACGTGTTCCGTGTACGCGCGGGTCTCTCCGGCGCACAAAATGCGCATTATCAAGGCGTTTCGCAGGCTGAAGCTCGTCACGGCCATGACGGGCGACGGTGTGAACGACGCGCCTGCCCTGAAAGCGGCGGACATCGGCTGCGCGATGGGCAAAAACGGCACGGAGGTCGCGAAAAACGCCGCCGACATGGTATTGACGGACGACAACTTTGCGACGATTGTTTCCGCCGTGCGGGAGGGGCGGACGGTGTACGGCAACATCCGCAAGACCATCCATTTTTTGATGTCGTGCAACATCGGCGAGATCTTGGTGGTGCTTGTGTCGTTTTTGCTGCGCACGCCGACGCCGCTTTTGCCGGCGCAATTATTATGGGTGAACCTTGTGACGGACTCTTTGCCTGCGCTGGCACTGGGCAGTGACCCGCCGCAGGGCGACGTGATGCGCCGCCCGCCTACTGCGCGGGACAGCAGTGCGTTTTCAAACGGGCTCGGCTTTGCAATGGCGGCGGAGGGTATGATGATCGGCGCGCTGGCGCTTTTGGCGTTCACGGTGGGACGCGTGTTTTTTGACGCCGATCCCATGCAGCCCGCCGTGGGGCGCACGATGGCGTTTGCGGTCCTAAGCCTTTCGCAGCTCGTGCACAGCTATAATATGCGCAGTACGGGGCCGGTTTTGGGACGCGGCATGTTCAAAAACCGGGGGCTGAACGTATCGTTTTTGATTTGCTCGGCATGGATGGCGGGCGTGGTCGTGTTTCCGCAAGCGGCGGCGCTGTTTGGCTCCGTACCGCTGACCTTGACACAGTGGGGCATCGTGGCAATCCTTGCTTTGCTGCCTCTGCCGATCTGCGAAATGCAGAAAAGGATACTTTCTCGCACGGCAAAAGTGAAAAATATGACTTCCGGTGTGAAAAAGCGAGTCATTTTCAACAAATAGCCTGTTACTTTTTTAATTTTTAGCCGTCATATTGACTTCCCTTTCTTTTTTCAGCTATAATAAGGAAAAATAGCCCACACTGATGTGCAGGCCATGGGGTCTGCGAAAATGAAAGGGGTCGATATAGATGAGAAAAACCAAGATCGTATGTACGCTGGGTCCTTCTACCGATGACGAGGCTGTGCTGCGCGAGCTGATTTTGAGCGGCATGAACGTGGCGCGCCTGAATATGTCGCACGGCACGCATGAGGAGCACAAGCGCCGCGCCGATATGGTGAAAAAGCTGCGAAAAGAGCTTGACGTGCCGGTCGCCATTCTGCTCGACACGAAGGGCCCGGAGATCCGCACGGGGAAGTTTGCCGAAAAGGTGATGCTGACCCACGGGCAGAAGTACACACTGACGACGAACGAGCGCCCCGGCGACGCGGAAGGCTGCTCTATCACGTTTAAGGACCTGCCGAAGGACGTACACCGCGGCTCGCATATCCTCATCGACGACGGCCTCATTGAAATGGTCGTGGAAAAGGTGACAGACACGGACATTGAGTGTCGCCTTTTGAATGACGGCCCCATCACGTCTTATAAGGGCATCAATGTGCCGGGCGTGACGCTTTCCATGCCGTATATCAGCGAAAAAGACCGCGCAGATCTTGAATTCTGCGTGAAGGAAGATTTTGAGTTTATCGCCGCCTCGTTCACGCGCTCGGCAGAGGATATTGTGATGATCCGCAACGAGCTTGAAAAAAACAACTGCCGCGACATTCGTATTATCGCGAAGATTGAGAACACGGACGGCGTGGAGAACATCGACGACATCATCCGCGTTTCGGACGGCATTATGGTGGCGCGCGGCGACCTTGGCGTCGAGATCCCGATGGAGGAAATCCCGGTGCTGCAAAAGCAGCTCATTCACAAAGCGTATGTCGCCGGCAAGCAGGTCATTACGGCGACGCAGATGCTCGACTCCATGATCAAGAATCCGCGCCCGACGCGTGCGGAGGCGACCGACGTGGCGAACGCGATCTACGACGGCACGAGCGCCATTATGCTGAGCGGCGAGACGGCCGCAGGCGCGTACCCGGTGGAGGCCGTGCGCACGATGGTCCGCATTGCGGAGCGCACCGAAAACGACATCGACTACGTGCGTCAGCTGGAGCAGTGGGATGTGCCGGTGCAAAAGGACGTGACCTCTGCCATTTCGCACGCAACGTGCACGACGGCGCACGACCTCGGTGCGGTGGCCATCATGACCGTATCGAAAACAGGCTTTACGGCGCGCATGATTTCGAAATTCCGCCCGGCGTGCCCAATCATCAGCGGCACGACCGACCGCAAGGTACTGAACCAGATGGGCCTTTCCTGGGGCGTAATCCCCGTGATGCTGGAGGAAAAGACCAGCACCGACGAGCTGTTTGAGCACATTGTTGCAGTTGCGGAGGAGCACGGACTTGTGCAGGCGGGCGACATTGCCGTTATCACGGCGGGTATCCCGCTGGGCATTTCCGGCACGACGAACATGCTGAAGGTACACCTTGTGGGCGACGTGCTTGTCTCCGGCACCGTTGTGAACGAGCTGAGTACCTGCGGCCCGCTGTGCGTGTGCAAAACGGAGGAGGAAGCGCTGCAAAAGTTCCGCAGGGGCGATATTCTGGTGCTGCCGAAGACCACAAACGCAACGATGCCGCTGATCCGTCAGGCTTCGGGTATTGTGACGGAAATGGACGGTGTGAACTCTCACGCAGCCATCGCCGCCATGGCGCTGGATAAACCGGCCATCGTCGGCGCGGCGCACGCGACCGACCTGCTGCGCTCCGGCACAACCGTGAAGCTGGACGGCGTTAGAGGTGCGATCTTCAGCGTAAGTGCACCGAGCGCGGAAAAGTAAAACGAATAGCAACGCCGCACTCACGCAGGAAAACGTGGGTGCGGCGTTTTAAATAGGCGGTCTTTTGACCGCCTATCAGGAAACCCATGCAACTGGGTTTCCTGCGGAGCGAACGTCCACTGGAAGTTCGCTCCTACCTTCCTAGTTTTAGGTTAGGCAAATGGGTTTCGCGCTCTGCGGAGCGCGCCTCAGGGCTTTGCCCTGAGACCCCACCAACTTTTTGAAAAAAGTTGGATCAAAAACTTTGTTCGTCGCTTCGCTGTGCGTTATTTCACCGCTTTTATAATCAAACAATCGTTACCGTTTTCCACCGTGACGGTGAAGCCGACTTCTTTTAACAGTGCAGCTTCGTGTTCTTTTGTCAGCGGGATGTCGAAGTGGACGAATGCGTCGTCGGGAATGTTTTCTTTGCGGCGCTTGCGGCTCCACGTTTCGCGCAGCAGGTTTTCTTCTTCGTCACAGCAGGCGAAGTAATCGCCGTTTACAAACATGCCGCCGGGCGTGAGACAGTCATAGATGCGTTTGAAGAGCCGGCGCTTTTTCTCCGGCAGAAAGTGGTGCAGCGATTCAAACGAGATGACGGCGTCGAACGCACCGGGGAACGGCACGGCAAAGTAGCTGCCGCACAGCAGCGTGAGGTCCTTATCCCCATGCTTTTTCATGAGGACGTCGAGCATATCGGGCGAAAGGTCAATGCCGGTGACGGAAATATCCGTGCGCAAATTGTAGAGCGCGTCGAGCTCCAATCCTGTGCCGCAGCCGAGGTCTAAAATGCGCTTGGCGCTTTGCGGCACGGCGCGTGCAAACTGCTTGTAGTCTTCGCCCCAGAATTTTGTCATGCGTGCTTCGTATTCCGGCAGGCGCTTGCGGAAAAACGCGCCCATTTCTTCAAGCGGGGCGCTTTCGATCTCGCAAAGCCAATTTTTTAAGTCTTCCAAATATTTTTCTTTGTTTTGTGCATTGATGTCCATGTTTTTTCTCCAAATTCTTTAAATGAGAACACCGCGTTATTGAGCGCAGAATTTGCGGATGGCGCCGCGCAGCAGCTGCCGCAGCTCATTTTCCTCCGCAATAAGCGAGTTCGCGTACAGCGCTTCGGCGATGCCGAACGTGTAAAATCGCACGTCGCGATAAACGGCTTCGGCTTCCTTTACCGTGAGCCCGTACTGCACCGCCGTGCAGTCGATGGCCTCGCGGTTCCACGGGCTCGAGATGATCTGCGGCACGGTGCGGCTGCCGTATTCGTTCGATAAAAACAGGACGCCGAACAGATTGCGCCTGTCGCGGGCGAGCAGAATGTGCGCAAGGCTGATCGTGAACAGGTAGTCCGATTTATCGAGATACTGCGCGACGAAGGATTGATATGTGCTGTCTAAATATTCGATGACGGCGCGGCGGAAAGTTTCCATGCTGCCGAAGTTGCGGAAAACGGGCTGCACGGAGCAGTTGAGTTTAGCGGCGACACTGCGGATATTGAGTGCATCTGCGCCTTTTTCCAGTGTGATGGCGGCGCCTGCCTCAAGCAGCATTTCCGCCGTGATGCGCGGTGTTCTTGCCATAGTTTCCTCCCGGGTGTGGTTCAGCTGATGAGGATAAAATATCGAATGTTATTTCATTTGTCAAGCGCAAATTTGAAATAAAACGGAATTCTTTTGAAATGGAAATATATTGCAAAGTTTTGCGGCGCATGATACAATGAATTGAAGAAAATCACCGGGAGGGTGTTCTATGAATTTTCGGGAAACGTTAAAATCGATCGGGATCATCCCTGTTATTCAGATCAACGATGCGGAAAAAGCAGTGCCGCTGGCGCTGGCGCTGAAAAAAGGCGGGCTGCCCGCGGCGGAGGTGACGTTCCGCACAGACGCGGCGGAGGAAGCCATTCGCCGTATTAAGATAGAGGTGCCGGACGTGTGCGTGTGCGCCGGTACGGTTTTGAACGTAAAGACCGCAGAGCGCGCCGTGAAGGCGGGCGCTTCCGCGATTATCAGTCCGGGCACGAACCCGGAGGTCGTGCGCTGGTGCATTGCGCACCGTGTGCCGGTCATCCCCGGCTGCGCGACACCGACGGAGGTGGAAGCCTGCATGCGCATGGGACTCGATTTTGTGAAGCTGTTCCCGGCGGAGGTTGTGGGCGGCGTGAAAATGCTGAAGGCCCTCGGCGGCCCATACGGCAATATGAAATTCATGCCCACCGGCGGTATCCGCGCGCAGAACGCGGCGGAGTACCTTGCGCTGCCGAACGTGCTGTGCTGCGGCGGCAGCTGGATGGTACCGGGTAAGCTGTTGGACGCCGGAGATTTTGACGCCATTGAGGCGCTGGCACGCGAAGCGGCGCAGATTGTAAAGAAATGATTTTGTAAAACGAAAAACAGGACAAAGCGCATCTGAAAACGCTTTGTCCTGTCTTCTTCATTTATGGGTGCGGTGTGGGCAAATCCCCAGCGTGTCGCGCCCGTATAAACTCCCCGTTGTCCTTCATCCCTTTTGGATCGGACACTTTCGTCACTTTCTGACAAAAGGTATCTTATCACATTCGCTTCCGTTTGTAAAGCCCCTTTTTAAACATTTTGCAAAAAAGCAGCAGAAAAGTTTTTATGAGATTTAGGAAATTTTAAAGGGCGTTGTCTGTACATTTCAAAAAGAGGCTCAATGTTTGAATTTCAAAGCCTGACGCGTCAGAGAGAAGATACCGGTCATGTATTCCTCGTGGATGTCCGCCTGCATACGGAAAACGGGCATGTGGTTTTCCGGGATGCTCTGCTTGCAGTAATCGATGATGTCTTTTTCGCGCACGTTCAAGGTGGCAGAGCCGGTGAGGAAGAGGATGTCCGGGTTCAAAAGTGCAATGGTGCACACGGCGGCGGTCTGCATCAGCGGCACGATATTCTCGCCGTGAATCATGCGCGAGACGGTCTCGACTTTTGTAGCGGTGGAGTTGATGAGCGGCAGACTGATGAGCTCGCCCGCATATTTTGTACTGCCGACGATGATGTGTCCGTCCACCACGGTGCCCGCACCGGCGCTGCGGTGGCTCGGCCAGTAGAGAACGGAAAGGGAGTACGGGTGGTCGCAGGGGTTGCGCACGTAAAAGCCGTAGGACGTGAAGTGCATGTCGTTTTCCGTGATGACCGTGATGCCGAGCTGTTCTTCGAGTACCTTTTTCGGGTTGAAGCCATTTAACGCCGGGAACGCAAGGGATTCAATGGCGCCTTCGCGGTCGGTGACGCCGGAAATGCCGATGCCGACTGCGCGGATGAGCGGATCTGCCTGCACCATCTGTGTGATGAACAACGTGAGGTCCTCCGGCAGAATGTCGTTGAGCGGGCAGAATTTTTCCTGTAAGCTGTTTCCCTTTAAATCGCACACGCGCAGGGCGATGCCGCTCCTTTCCACGTCGTTATTAGCGGTATACAGGCACAAAATGTGCGCGTAGTTTGGGTTGATGGAAAAGCGGCGCGCGGGACGGCCGCCGTTCGATGCGGCAAAGGCGAGCTCCAGCACCTGTCCGTCGTCGATCATCTCGCCGAGGAGCGCCGTACAGGCCGCAAGGCTTAACCTGCATTGCTCGGCAAGCTCTTTTTTTGTGGCGAAATCCGTGTGGTACAGCGCGCTGCGCAGAGCGGCGAGGTTATTCTGTTTTAAAGCGGCAGCGCCGCCGTGTTCTGTCATAATCGTTTTCCTTCATTTCTGTTGCGGGCCGAGCCCGCATATTTTCAATACGAGCCTATATTAGCATATAAAATGCACGATGGCAATGGATTTATGTTCCGACAAAAATAAGTTTCCGGGAATTCATGGATTTTTCATAGACAATGCGCGAAAACTGTGCTATACTCTAAATTACTAATGTAACGGAGTGATCATAACTTGGAGCAGAAAGCTTTTGAACTGATACAGAAAAAATTGCAGGCAGCGTTAAATGAGCAGGGCTTTGGCGAAGCTGTGGCGCTGGAGACCGACAACGGCCGCGGCGTGATGTTTACGACGGGCGAAGTGGCCTACGGCCTTTTCTATGAGACGAAGCAGCGGCGCTTTGTGCTGCGCAGCGCGACGATGAAGACCCCGAAGGAGCCGGGCGACTGGCGTCAGCTTTCCATGTGGCTGTTCGATGAAGGCGAAAACACCATGCAGGACGCGGAGAGCATCGCGAACGACTTTCTTGAGCTCGTGCAGGGCTCTAAGCGCCGCGAGCTCGTGCAGACCGCGAAGAAGCGCCGCAAGAAGGACGAAGAGAACAACGCGGATCCGCAGTTCTTTCTCAACCGCTTGGTGCCGGTGTTCCCGGAGCTGCGCGACGAAATGAACGAGGAACGCATCGTGTACGGTCAGGTGCGCACGGCACTGTTTGCTGCTGAGAAGGTTGCGCCGAAGTGCGAGAATCTTGCGAAGAACTATAAGGACAGCGAGCCCATGAAGCGCATGTGCACCATTTTCTGCGACATGTACGCCGCGGGTGATATGGACACCCGTGCAGTCATTCAGTTCGGCGTTCTGAATAATATTAAGGACGAGGCGGCCATCAACAATATCATCGCGAACTTTACGGACGGCTGCGACCTGCAGAAGGTGTATAAGCACTCCAGAAAACTCATCGGCAAGAACATCAAGCCCGAAAAGGTAAAGAAGAAGGGCAAAAAGGTGGAAGCACGCCTGAGCAACTGAAAAACCGCATAAAATCTCAAAATAGCTCTTGACAGCGGCGTATATCCTATGCTATTATAGGTATACCTCAAGTTGGGGGCTATTTTTTTGCGCCCAAATTTTGAGGGAGGCTGGGAGAACATCCCAAATTTTTTCCGTAAAACGGGAGGTGCCGTCATGAGAGTAAAGGTCGTTTTAGCTTGCACTGAATGCAAACAGCGCAACTACAACACAAAGAAGAACAAGAAGAATGATCCCGACAGACTTGAGATGAACAAGTACTGCAGATTCTGCAAGAAGCACACGCTCCACAGAGAGACGAAGTAAAGCGAGGAACGAAGTTATGGCCGAAAAAGCAAAAAAAGAAAACGGCTTTGTTCGCTTTACGAAGAAAGCGGGAAAGTTTTTCCGCGACTGCAAGGGCGAGATCAAAAAGATCGTTTGGCCTACGCCGAAGAACGTTTTCAAAAATGTGGGTGTCGTTCTTGCGACGATCATCCTGCTTGGTCTCTTCATTTTCCTGCTGGATACCGTCTTCATGAATTTGCTGGGTCTCGTCATGCAAGTGGCGAAATAAGCAGCGTGAATGATCACGCGTTTATTTGAGAAGCGGAGGAATCGAAATGTCGGACGAAGCAAAATGGTATGTGGTTCATACCTATTCCGGGTATGAGAACAAGGTTGCGTCAAATCTGGAGAAGACGGTGGAAAACCACTCTTTACAGAATTTGATTTTTGAGATTCGCGTACCCACCGAAAAGGTCACAGAAGTTGCCGCAAACGGCAAGACCAAGGAAGTGGAACGCAAGATTTTTCCGGGTTACGTCATTGTAAAGATGATCCTCACGGATGAATCGTGGTACGCGGTTCGCAATATCCGCGGCTGCACGGGCTTCGTCGGCCCGTCTTCCAAGCCGATTCCGCTCACGGATGAAGAAGTGGAGCGACTCGGTGTGGAGACGAGGAATGTCGAAGTCTCCTACAATGTCGGTGACAGCGTCCAGATTACCGACGGCCCGCTTGAGGGCTTTATCGGAACAGTGGAAGAGATTGATGTGGACAAGAACCACATTCGCGTCATGGTTTCGATGTTCGGACGTGAAACCCCGGTTGACCTGGAACTTGACCAGGCGGAGCCGGTGGAATAACACACGGTAAATTGCGGTAATCCGCTTTTTATTGAGGGGGATACGTCCCCCTGTGGGAGGAACGCCTGAATTTTCACGGACGTTCCGCCATCAACCACGAATTTTGGAGGTGCAAACAAATGGCTCAGAAGGTTACGGGCTTTATTAAGCTCCAGATACCTGCCGGTAAAGCTACCCCGGCACCACCGGTTGGTCCGGCTCTCGGTCAGCACGGTGTTAA
>ERZ1106951.2313-NODE-2313-length-15199-cov-9.980718_pt1 | contig 15199 bp, 19 predicted proteins | sample MGYA00403676_ERZ1106951 | MGnify/ENA primary metagenome ERZ1106951 (study PRJEB35170, sample SAMEA104062398) | human gut metagenome | biome: human gut; feature: human-associated habitat; material: faeces | place: Denmark | collected 2012-04-23 ...
CGCCGGACAGGGCCTTGGGCTTGCGGTCCAGATACTGGGTGATGTCCAGGATCTCTGCCGCCTGACGGACCCGCTGGTCGATCTCGTCCTTGGGCAGCTTTTTCAGCTTCAGGGAGAAGGCCATGTTCTCATACACGGTCATGTGGGGATACAGGGCGTAGCTCTGGAACACCATGGCGATGTCCCGGTCCTTGGGCTCCACGTCGTTCATCAGCTTGCCGCCGATGTACAGCTCGCCGCCGGAGATGTCCTCCAGGCCCGCGATCATCCGCAGGGTGGTGGACTTGCCGCAGCCGGAGGGACCCACCAGCACGATGAACTCCTTGTCCGCAATGTGCAGGTTGAAATCCTGCACCGCCACCACGCCCTCGTCGGTGATCTGAAGACTGGTCTTTTTCTCGGGCTCGCCCTTCTTGGCCTTTTTCTTCTTTTCGGTGTTGGGATACACCTTCTTGAGGTTTTTCAGAATGACCTCTGCCATATGCACAGACTGTAACCGTTCTGCCTCCGCAGGGAACGGTCTCGCGCCCGGCAAAGCCGCAGCGCCTTACGGCAGGTCTCCACACTGCCGCACCGCCAGTCTCAGCGGGACCTTGTTCCTCCTTTGTTTTTCCGGCAGGGGGCCAAAAAGTGGAGTGGCCGCCGCCGGTTGGAATAGGATACGTTTATTTTACCACCTCTTGCCGCCCTTTGGCAACCGCCTTTGGGCAAAATTTTCCGCATTTCGCTGCCTTTATAGGAAAACTCCGCAAAAAAACGCCGTCATCGCCCGTTCTTTTTTCTGTTATAAGCAGAAATTATTGTATTTTTCAGATGTTATCTATTGTAAAAGGATGCGAATTATGTTAAATTACTGTGTGTCTGTCGGCGCACATATTATAGATAAAGTGTTTTTCGTGCAAGGACAGACAAATTGTTTTAAAGGAGCGGGATAACATGCACAAAGCGTTCAAAGCCTGCACCGCTGTTCTGCTGGCTCTGGTTATGACGGTCAGCCTGGTCAGCGGCGCACTGGCAGTCGTCGTCCGCAATGACGACGACACCATCAGCTACGAGCCCCTGGAGCAGGGTGTTTACTCCAAGGGCGGCTACACCATCGACAAGGTCTCCCACCCCACGCTGGGCGCCGGAGAGGTGGACGGCATTCTGACCGGCGATCTGCAGGACCGGGGTCAGAGCTACTCCTGGTCCATGGCTGAGGCCGGTGACTACGTCTACATCGGCACCTGCTATAACTCCACCTACTACATCTATCACAACAACGTCAAGACGTCCCTGGACGCCATGAAGAAGGAAGGCAAGCTGGACCAGAACGTGGACACCAGCCGGGCCGCGGCAGATTTTGTGAAGGTCATGTTCGGCACGGACACCTTCGACGAAACTCCCATGTCCCAGTGGACCCCCGTGATCATGGCTGTGAACCGCTACACCGGCGAGGCCCAGGTGATCTTCCGGGAGCGGGACATCCTGAAGGATTACCCCGACATCTTCCCCGGCTATCCCCCCTATCTGAAGGGCGTGAACTATCTGGCCGGCTATCGCATGGCCTTTGAATTCAAGGGCAAGATCTATTTCGCAGGTATGGGCAGCCCCACGGCCACCCTCATCGAGGTGGACCCCGAGACCAACGAGTGCTCCATCGCCTATCACAACATCAACTACGCCCAGGGCGTGTCCAACGGCGTTCACGGCCTGCTGGTGTTTGACGACGAGATCTATATGTGCCTGGCCACGGACAACTACGACGGCAAGGGTACCCCCGGCGGCATCATCGTGGCCAGCTCCGATCCCACCGCGGGTCTGAGCTCCTGGCGGCGTGTGGCAGATCAGGACGACTTTGACGGCCTGCCCGCCGTTATGAAGACCGACGGCCTCAACGGCGGCGGTATCTGGGACATCATCGAGTATAACGGCTCCATGTACGTCACCGTGGTCACCGACAAGTCCATCGACGGCCACATCAACAAGCAGGGCTTCGCCATGTATCGCGGCGACAAGCACGAGGACGGCAGCTTCACCTGGACCCAGGTCATCGGTGACCACGGCACCAGCGGCTACGGCTTCGGCCTGGGCATCAACTACTCCATGAGCTGCAACATGTGGGTGTACAACGGCTATCTGTACCTGGGCACCTACAACGATCCCATGCTGGACCTGGCGGAGATCCCCGCCTCCGGCAACTTCGAGCTGCTGTACAACGATCTGGACCACTCCATCTATCTGTACCGCATGGACGCCGACGGCAACTTCCAGCAGGTGGCCGGTAAGGACGACAACCCCTATTTCCCCGACGGCCCCATCGGCAACCTGGGCGCGGGTCTGGGCAACAACTCCAACCAGTATATCTGGCGCTACGGCGAGCACAACGGTGAGCTGTACATCGGCACCTATGATACCTCCACTCTGACCTATCATTTCACCCAGATCACCGACGGTCAGGTGGCCAATATGGACTATGCCGACATCAGCGGCCGGGCCGATATGCTGAAGGACGCCGTGCTGGAGGTTCTGCAGCAGCACGACAACAAGTATCTGACCTGGTTCCTGGACAAGGTCCTGTTTACCAAGTATACCGCCCATCTGTATCAGATGCTGGCAGGCTTTGCCACGGATATGTCCGCCGACAAGAACCCCGTGCCCGGCTACCGGAACATGCTGGAGGAGTATGAGGCCTTCAAGCAGAAGGTGTTCGACCTGCTGGGCGTGAAGCTGGACAGCGCAGACTTTGCCCAGGAATACGCCCAGGTCACCGGCGTGGCTATGTGCAGCGCCGACACCCAGGGCCTGAAGGATGACCTGCAAAGCGCCGTGAAGGCCATCTTTGCCGCCCTGGACAAGGCCGTGTATGACGACACGATCCACAACTTTGTGTACTACTTCGGCTGCAACTACTATGCCCAGCAGAGCGAGAACGGCTTTGACCTGCTGGTGTCCAAGGACGGCGTGAATTTCGACGCCATCACCCGGGACGGCTTCGGCGACGGCTCCAACCACGGCCTGCGCACCATCTGCTCCACCGAGAACGGCGTGTATATGGGCACCGCCAATCCCTTCTACGGCACCCAGCTGTGGCGCATGTACAGCGCCGAGGACAAGCCCCTGGTGAAGGAGCATACCCATCAGTGGTCCGATACCTGGTCCTCTGACGGCGTGAATCACTGGCATGACTGCCTGGCCGACGGCTGCACCGTCACTGACAACAGCCAGAAGGACGGCTTCGGCGCCCACGATTATGTGAACGGCGTGTGCTCTGTCTGCGGCCAGAAGCAGGATACCGGCGACAGCGGCAGCACCGGCGGCAGCGGCTCCGGCGGTGACGCCGGAGGAAGCGGCCAGCCCAGTCAGCCCAGTCAGCCCGGTCAGGGCGGCGACTCCGGCAATACCGGCGGCAGCGGCAATACCGGCAACAACGGCGGCAGCGGCAATACCGGCGACAACGGCAATACCGGCAACACCGGCAATACCGGCAACAACGGCAACAACGGCAATACCGGCGACAACGGCAATACCGGCAGCAACGGCAATACCGGCAACAACGGTCCCAAGACCGGTGACAAGGGTGCGGCTCTGTGGTTCGCCCTGGCGGGTCTGTGCGGCTGCGGCCTGGTGGCCATGGCGGTTACTCCTCGCTATAAGGGCAAGCGCGTTGCCTAACCCAATTTTCCAATAAGCAAAGCCCCCGGTGTACGGCACCGGGGGCTTTGCGCTTGTCAAAAAGGATTTTTGACAAGCGCAAAAGCATTTTCAGAGCTTTTATAAAAGTTCTGAAAATGCGGGCGCGATGCGCCGAGGGTTTTGCTTGTTTCAGATAATTCTTCTTGACAGGTGCAAAAAAGTCATCCATGTCAGGCAAAGTATTACACATTTTTCGTCCAAGTGCTTGATTCTTATCCCTATATCTGGTATGATGTGCTGTAATACACGAATGGAGGACAGCGCATGCACGGTTTTTGGCGGGCCGCTCTGTACGCGGCGGCCCTGGGCGTTCTGGCCCACCCGGTGGGACAGGCCCTGCCCCGCCGCTGGTTTGACCCCCATCAGGCCCCCTACCGGTGCCGGGATTGGGAAAAGAGCGGACGGGTATATAACAAGCTGCACATCCGACGCTGGAAGGACCGTCTGCCGGACATGAGCCGCCTGATGCCGGACATGGTGAAAAAGAAGCTGTCGGCGGCTGACCCCATGTCCCTGGTACAGGAGACCTGCGTGGCCGAGTGCGTCCACTGCTGGCTCATCGTTCTGTCTGTGGGCATGCTATTTTTGTGGAAAAGCGTGTGGTCCTGGCTGCTGTGTCTGGTGTACAACCTGCTGGGCAACGTGAGCTTTATCCTGATCCAACGCTACAACCGCCCCCGCCTGCTTCGACTGGCGGAGAAGGAGACAAAGAAGAATCTATGAAAATTGCTATTCTCTCCTGCAACACCGGCGGCGGACACAACGCCGCTGCCGCCGCCCTGGCGGAGGAGCTGGCCGCCCGGGGCCACGAGAGCAAAACCTACAACACCCTGGACTTTCTGCCCAAGGGCGCTGCGGACCTTATCAGCCGGGGCCACGATTTCGCCTATCGCTACACCCCCAAGCTGTACGGTGCCGGCTACCGCCGGGAGGAAAAGCGCCCCTCTCCCCTGCTGTATGAAAACAGCATCCGGGGCATTGGCCCCCTGTATGAGGCGCTGATGGATCTGGGAGCCGACGCGGCCATCTGCGTCCATGTGTTTCCGGCCATGATGATGACGGAGCTGCGGTGCAGCTACGGTCTGCGGATGCCCGCCTGGTTCGTGGCTACTGACTTCACCTGCTCCCCCGGCGTGGGTGAGCTGCAATTGGATGGCATCTGCATCCCCCATCCGGCGCTGACGCCGGAGTTTGAGGCGGCCGGTCTGCCGCGGGAGCGCATTTACGCTACGGGTATCCCCATCCGGCGGCAGTTCTGCCGTATGCCGGACCGGGCCGCCGCCCGGCGGCAGCTGAGTCTGGACAATTGCCGCCACGTGTTCACCCTGGCCTGCGGCAGCATGGGGGCAGGCCCCCTGCGCTCCACCGCCGCCTGCATTGCCGGGCTGCTGGGCCACGACGACATGCTGGTGGCCGTGTGCGGCAGCAACCAGCGGATGCATCGCCAGATGATCGACGACTTCGTGGACAATCCCCGGGTCCGGGTCCTGGGCTTTACGGACCAGATGTGCGCCTATATGCAGGCGTCGGACCTGCTGATCTCCAAGGCCGGGGGCCTTACCACCGCCGAGGCGGTGGCCTCCCGGACGCCGCTGCTGTATCTCAATGCCGTCCCCGGCTGCGAAAGCCGCAATATTGGCTTTATGACGGGCCGTGGCTATGCTCTGGCGGTGGAAAACGACGAGGAGCTGACGCCCCTGCTGTCCGGCGTGATTTCCGGGGCCATTGACCCCACGGCCATGCTGCGCCGCCGGGAGGAACAGTTCCCCCAGAATGCCGCCGCTGCCATCTGCGACCTGGCCTGCGACCAGGGCGTGACCATGTAATCAAAAAAAGAAATGCCGCCCGCAGGCGGCTGGCGCTTGTCAAAAAGGGCAACATCCTTTTTGACAAGCGCCATTTTGTCAGGTGGTAAGAAAGACCGGAATAAGAAAGGAGTTTTCCTCAACGCCCTGGTCGTCCAGGAACGACAGCCCCAGAGTGCCGTCGTAATACAGATCATCCGAAGGCAGCGGGAAGGTCAGCCGCCACTGGCTGTCACCCAGGTAAGACGCTTCGGAGGCCAGCTCAGGCTCCAGGGAATAGTCCATTGCGTCCGCATCCACGCCGTACAGCTGGATCTGGTCCGGCAGCACCTGGTCCGCGGGCAGACCTATGTACAGCCACACCGTCAGCTGGCCGTCGGCGTAGTCAAAGTCCGCCAGGCCCACCAGCGCATCCTGCCAGGGGACCCAGGCCAGCCAGTCGTCGGAGGGCACGGCAGGGTCCTCGCTGACGTTATGGGCCGGATAGGACGGGGTGTCCGGCTCCCGGGAGCCGCCCCAATGGAGCCGGCCGCTGGATGCAAAGGACGCGATGACGCCCAGAACCACAAACAGCATAAACACCAGCAGGACCCGCTGGCCGGACGTCAGGCTGAAGGACCTGTGGGCCGATTTTTTGCGGGCCTCGTCCTCGAAGCAGACCTTCTTCTCGTGGCACTCCTTCTTCTCGAAGCACACCTTGCCCCCGCGGGGGACGGAACGGCGCTCCTGCCCCGTCAGGTGATGCACCGTGCCGTCGGCGTCTACCCGCTCCCGCCGGGGCGGGCGGTTATACGCGCCGCAGGACGGGCAGCAGCCGTTTTTCTCGTAATCGTATATTTTCCCGCAGGCTTTGCACTGAACCATTGCCATACTGTTTTCCTCCTTATTCCCGCTCAAAGCTCACATAGCGGGTGCCCTGGAACGTCAGCCGTCCCCGGTCGCCCTCGGCCAGCATGCCGTATTCCGGTCCCGTCATCTGAAGCTCCATCCGGTCGCCGCTTTCCACCTGGAAGGTGACATAGTACCGGGAGGAGGTGGTGGACATATGGTCTCCGCTGTGGTGACGGGAAATATTCTGCCGCTTGGTCACCACCCGGGCCTCCACCGTCAGCCGGGGAGAATGGTTGTTTTTGTTCCACTGGGACAGGCCCCGGAACACCGTTACCAGGATCATCACCGCAATCACGCCGAAGATCAGGAAAAAGACGATCTCAAACCCGCCGCCGAAGAAAAAGCTGTCCATCATGCCGCATGCCTCCCTTTCCGGGGGGAATGCCCCCGTTTATGTGGTCCTATTGTACGCCCCGCCGGGCGGAAACGCCACCAACCTCAGGTTGCGCCGGGAAAAATTTCCGGAAAGCGGCAGGAAACCTCAGGTTGCGTGGTATTTTTATCCAGTATAGCATACGCGCCGGACTCTTGGCAAGCCAAAAGCCCGGCGTGGGGGTTATTCATCGGTTTTCAGGAGGTCCCGCAGCGTCACACTGTCCAGATAGTCGCCCATGATCTGCCCCAGCCGGTTCCACACCGGCAGGGTCCGGCACTGGGCCGCCCGGTCACAGGGGTGAGCCCCCTCCTCCAGACAGGCCACCGGAGCCAGGGACCCCTCCGTCAGACGCAGAATCTCCCCCAGGGGATACTCCTCCGGCTTTCTGGTCAGGCGGTAGCCGCCGCCCTTACCGGTGACGCCGCTTACCAGACCGGCCCGGCTCAGCAGAGACATGACCTGCCCGGCATACTTGTCCGACAGCTCCTGCCGCCGGGCCACATCGCGCATGGAGACGTATCCGTCGCCGCCGTGCTCCGCCAGGTCCACCATCACCCGCAGGGCGTATCGTCCCTTGCTGGATATGACCATATCACACCATCCGGCAGCTTTCGCAGCTGCCGCAATCCTCCGGGAACTTGCTGCGGTCATACGCGATGCCGTTGCGGTCGTAGTAGTCCTTGACGGCAGACTTGATGGACTCCTCCGCCAGGACGGAGCAGTGGAGCTTGTGAGCAGGCAGGCCCCCCAGGGCATCCACCACCTGGCGGTTGGTGACGGCCAGGGCCTCGTCCACGGTCTTGCCCTTGATCATCTCCGTGGCCATGGAGGACGAGGCAATGGCGCTGCCGCAGCCGAAGGTCTCGAACTTCACGTCCTGGATGACGTTATCCTTGATTTTCAGGTACATCTTCATGATGTCGCCGCATTTGGCGTTGCCCACCTGGCCAACTCCGTCGGCGTCGGGGATCTCGCCCACATTGCGGGGATGCATGAAATGGTCCATTACGATATCACTGTACAGTGCCATAGCCAAACGCTCCTTTCAACGTCACAGCATGAATGCTTTCTTACCGGATTCCAGGTCCTTCCATACCGGGGACATGGACCGCAGATACTCCACCACCCGGGGAACCTCCCGCAGGATGTGGTCCACTTCCTTCTCCGTGTTCCACTCGCACAGACTCAGCCGCAGGGACCCATGGGCCACCTCGTGGGGCCGGCCGATGGCCAGCAGCACATGGCTGGGATCCAGAGACCCGGAGGTGCACGCCGAGCCGGAGGACGCACAGATGCCCGCCGCGTCCAGAAGCAGCAGCAGGGACTCGCCCTCAATGCCCTCGAAGCAGAAGTTCACATTGCCGGGCAGCCGGTGCTCCAGGTCGCCGTTGACGGCGCTGTGGGGGATCCGGGACAGGCCCGCAATAAGCTTGTCCCGCAGAGCCGTGACCTTCACCCGGTTCTCCTCCATATGGGCGCAGGCCTCCTCCAGTGCCGCCGCCATACCGGCAATGCCGGGGACATTCTCCGTTCCGGCCCGCTTGCCCCGCTCCTGGGCGCCGCCCTCGATGACGTTCACCAGAGGGATACCGCCCCGGACGTACAGCGCACCCACGCCCTTGGGGCCGTGGAACTTATGGCCGGAGAGGCTCAGCATATCGATGTGCTGGGCCTGGACATCGATAGGCAGGTGGCCCGCCGCCTGCACGGCGTCGGTATGGAACAGCACGCCCTTCTCCCGGCACACGGCGCCGATCTCCTCAATGGGCAGGATGCTGCCGATCTCGTTGTTGGCGTACATGACGGTCACCAGGCAGGTATCCTCCCGGATGGCGTCCGCCACCTGCCGGGCGGAGACCATGCCGTTTTCGTGGACCGGCAGCAGCTCCACCTCAAAGCCCTCCTTCTCCAGCTTTTTCAGGGTGTGGAGAATGGCGTGATGCTCGAAAGCCGTGGAAACAATGTGCATCTTCCCCTTGCGGCGGCCGATGGCAGCGGCGGACAGCAGTGCCTGGTTGTCGGCCTCGCTGCCGCCGGAGGTGAAGATGATCTCCCGGGGCTGGCAGTTCAGGCACCGGGCCACGGTCTCCCGGCTTTTCATCAGCAGCTCTGCCGCCCGCTGACCCACGCTGTGCAGACTGGAGGGATTGCCGAAGTTCTCCTCCATGGCAGGCAGCATGGCATTCAGCGCCGTCTGGCTCATCTTTGTGGTGGCCGCGTTATCTGCGTAAACAGTCATCGTATATTCCTCCCTGTTTCAGGTGTAATTACCTACTGATTTGGTTTCTAATTGGAGTATACCCGAAATTAACTACCAAGTCAATGGGTAATTTGAAATTTTTTCTCTTTGGCGAAAAAACTGCCCTGTCGGTTGACAGGGAATCAAAAAATGTGTAAACTAAACATGGTCTTAACGACCAGGAAGAAAGACGAATAAAGGAGTAAAAAAACATGAAACGCATTCTTGCATTGCTGCTGACGCTGATGATGGCCCTGAGCCTGACGGCCTGCGGCGGCGACAACAACGCCGATCTGGTGGGAACCTGGAAATGGACCTGTGACATCACCGAGGAGTTCCAGAAGGGCGTCAATGAGGGCGCCGGCATGGACGTCCCCGTGGAGGCCAAGGTGGAAATGACCTTTGTGCTGGTCTTTAACGAGGACGGCACCTTCACCCTGAGCGTGGATAAGGACGCCCTGTCCGCCTCCGTGCAGGGGTACATCGACGCCATGGTGCCCGTTACGGTGGACCTGGTGTATCAGCAGCTGGAGGACCAGGGCATGAGCCGCGCCGATATCGACGAGGCCATGAAGGCCCAGGGCATCACCGTGGAGGAATATGTGAAGCAGCTGTTCGGTGCGCTGGACGTGGACCAGCTGACGGACGGCCTGGACCAGGAAAACCTCACCGGTTATTTCCGCGCTGCCAAGGGCAAGCTGTACACCAGCGAGAAGGAAAACTCCTTCAGCCAGGACGATTATGCCGAGTACACCCTGGAAAACGGTGTTATGAAGTGGACCGGCGGCAGCAGCGCCCTGATCTCCGATTTCGGTGACATCGGCGTGGAGCTGCCCATCGAGTGGGTCAAGCAGTAACCGTCTCTCCCCTTGCGGCCCCCGAAACGGGGGCCGCAAATTTGTAGGTTTGTCAAGCTCGTTGGGAGAGCGCCTGCGGTGAGACCTGAGGCGGCCCAGCGGGCCCGGTGACAGGGGTTGCAATTCCCGGGAAGGTGTGGTATACTTACTTACCAATCAAAAGAGAGGAGGTCCGCCATGGAAAAGCGCGGTATCAAGATCGCGGCCCAGAACCGCAAGGCGCACCACGACTATTTCGTGGAGGACCGGTATGAGGCGGGCATCGAGCTGGCGGGGACGGAGGTCAAATCCATCCGCCAGGGCAGGGTAAATCTGAAGGATTCCTACTGCGTGGCCAAGGACGGCGAGATTTACGCCCACAGCATGCACATCTCTCCCTATGAACAGGGGAACATCTTCAACAAGGACCCGGACCGGCCCAAGCGGCTGCTGATGCACAAACGGGAGATCCGCAAGCTCCACGATCTGCAGAAGCAGGACGGCTATGCCCTGATCCCCCTGAGCCTGTACTTCAAGGACAGCCGGGTGAAGGTGGAGCTGGGCCTGTGCAAGGGTAAAAAGACCTACGACAAGCGGGACGCCATTGCCAAGCGCGACGCCAAACGCGAAATGGAGCGGGCTGTCCGCGAGAAAAACCGATAAAAGGAGCGTATCCATGAACAATCCCATCGTCACCATCGAAATGGAAAACGGTAAGAAGATTACTGCCGAGCTGTATCCCGATATTGCGCCGCAGTCTGTGCGGAATTTCATTTCTCTGGCCAACAGCGGGTTTTACAACGGGCTGATCTTCCACCGCTGCATTTACGGGTTCATGATCCAGGGCGGCTGCCCCGACGGCACCGGCATGGGCGGTCCCGGCTACTGCATCAAGGGTGAATTCGCCGCCAACGGCGTGCCCAATGATCTGCGCCACACCCGGGGCGTGCTGAGTATGGCCCGGGCCCAGGATATGGACTCTGCCGGCAGCCAGTTTTTCATCATGCACAAGGACGCGCCCCATCTGGACGGGCAGTACGCCGCCTTCGGCATGGTCATCGACGGCATGGACGTGGTGGACGAGATCGTCTCCCAGCCCAGGAACATGATGACCAACAAGCCCAAAAAGCCCCAGGTGATGAAGTCCGTCACCGTGGATACCCAGGGTGTCACATATCCGGAGCCGGAGAAGCTGCCGGATCCCTTCCATAGATAAGCTTTGACACGGCATCCGGGCCGGCCTCCGGCCCGGGCGCCTTCCATCTCATACGGGGCTGTACCGGTTTCGACGGGGGTGTGGAGGCAGGATAAGCGGGCGGCGGTGCCTGACCGCCTAAAAACGGGCAACTTAAAATTAACTGACAACAATCGTATTGCTGTCGCTGCCTAACTAAGGCAGCCGTCTGAACCGGAGAGGCCACAGGCCGGGGAGGGCGTCGTTGATGTGGCGGACGTGCGGCGGGTAAGAGTTGCCCCGCCCATGCATCATGACTCTACTGAACTGCTCAGTCTGGCCAGTGCCTGTGCAGGGAGGGAATGCTGAAACTGTCCTGCGCCCGGAGAAGGTCCTGTCAAAGTGCTTTCGGACAGGGGTTCGACTCCCCTCAGCTCCACCACATATGAAAAATTCGAACTTATTCCCCATCGGGAATGCGTTCGGATTTTTCATTTTTATCAAGGATATTTCCTACTGATGATTGCAGAAAATCATTAGGAGGACGGAACAATGAAAAAATTCATCACAGACGAAAGGACAGGCTTGCACTATGAGCTTGTCGGGGACTACTACCTTATCGCCGGGGAGGACGAGCCGGAGGAAGATCAGCCAATCGAGGTATGGGGACAACGGCACCTCCGCTATCTCAGAGAGTGCCACCGTGTGCGATATGCCAATCTGCTGACCAGCGGTGAATTGAATGCCTATCTTGCGGATATCCTGTTCGCACTCCGTAATTGTGCCGGTCACATCGTAGTCCAGCCCCATGACGATCTCGCGGAAGCGGATCTTGCTTCCTGCGTTATAGTTTCCGTTATAGAGATTGCATTCGATGTGGTAGGGACTCCATTTCACAAACACTTCCTCAAAGTTAGCAGTCCATGCCTTTAATTTTTCATAGGAAGCCGGAATCTCTATTTGCTCTGTAAGAACAATCATTGTCAGTTTCTCCTATTCTGTCAAAGCGGCATCGGTGTCCGGGCGATCAGAATGACCGCCAGAATCGCGCCCACAAATGCCGCTGCCCCTACGACCGCCAACACCTTTTTGTCGAGCTTCTTCTTCGCTGCCTTGCCAATCAGCGCAGCGCAAGCCATGCAGACAGCCGCAGCCAAAAGTGCAATGCCCAGCGTTTCCCATAGCCAAGAAAGTTCATGTAGGATTTTCATGCGATCATCATCTCCTGTTCGCTAAACTGGAAGTTATCCCGATAAAGTCCTCATTTGTCGCAGCAGACAGAAATGCCTTTCAAATAATCTTCCCGGGTCAATTCTAAATGAATGATTCGGTCAAGTGTTCCGGTTTCCCGAAAACCAACCGCTTTGTGGATACGATATGCAGCAATGCGGGCATCCTCAAAATCGTTGTGCAAACAGGATACTCCGTCCACCTTAAACGCACGATCCAACAATAGGCGAAGTCCTTGTTTGCCATACCCTTTTCCTCTCTCCGGCGCGAAAATCACGATTCCCATATCGCACCAACTCTGTTTCGGATTATGATGATAATTCACGTCTCCGACAAAGGCCCCATCGGTCTTTCTTTGTAGAAAAGCATAGAATCTCTCCGGTGCTTTCCCAATCCAAGATTTCTGCAACTCCACCCACCCTGAATCCGGGTCAGGAATACATCCATCAGGCGGAAACCAAGGCGCGTTATAAGCCATCGTTTCCGGATCAGACATCATTTTCACATAGAACCATCCATCATTTGAACGAGGAATGTATAACTGTAACTCGTCAATCATCTCTGTTTTCTCCTCAGTAAATTCAAGTTTTTTGACAATCTGCTCATTATGCTGCGATGTGTAATTACAATGTGACTCCAATTTCTTTGCACTTCTCGATTGCCAAATCATGGTCTTGCAGTGCCGCAAGTCGATACCAATGCTTAGCCTGTTCGATGTCTCGCTCCACTCCGATCGCATCTTCATAAAACCATGCCAAATTGCATTGGCCATCTCTATCACCGTGCTCAGCGGCACGGCGAGTCCAATATAGTGCTTTTTCCAAGTCCTTTTCAACACCAAGTCCCTCGTAATAGAAATAGCCTATTTGACATTCAGCAAGGGGATAGCCCTGCTCCGCCAATACCAAATGACCTTCAAAGCATTTGTCATATTGTTTTGATTCCCAGTATTTTTCAATCAGCTCATTGCAAATATCTAATTCTTTGCAGGGTCTGTAATACTCACTTGCCATATATTCATACCTCCAAATTCCGATTTATAGTCTTCTCAAAGTCCAAGCTCTTCAACCCACGCCGCAAGCTCCTGATGTCCGACGTTACTCTTGAAGACCTTTCCATCCATCAGTCTTGCGCCTTTGCAGCTCGGCGCAAGGCGCTCGTTCGTCTTGCCGATGCCGCTTCCTCCGGAGGTTGCAAACGGGATGATCGTCTTGCCGGTCAGATCATAGCTCTCAAGGAACGTATTGATAATCGTCGGCGCAACATACCACCAGATCGGGAAGCCAACAAAGATGGTATCGTAGTCCTTCATGTTGTCCCGCTTGACGGCAATCTCAGGACGGGAGGCAGGATCGTTCATCTCAATCGTGCTGCGGGCTTTTTTGTCCATCCAGTTCAGATCAGCTTCCGTATAAGGCACCTTCGGCTCAATCTCAAAGATGTCCGCGCCGATTGCCTCTGCCAGCGTCTCGGCAACCTTCGCGGTCACGCCGGACGCAGAAAAATACGCTACAAGTTTCTTACTCATGGTGTTTTATCCTTTCAATATCTTCGTAAGCTGCTGTACAGACGCACCCGGCAGGATGGAGGAAAGATGCTGCATCATGCGTGTAAAGCTCATCCCCACCCAGAATATAGTAGCCCTCGCATTCATGACGGGCGATCTCTGCAAAGGCAAGAAATTCGTCTTCCGTTACCAGCTTTGGGCTGAGGGAGAAGATAATCTCCTTCGCCTTGTGCAGCGGGATGATGCCGTAGAGGTTTGCCATTGCATTGAAGTATTTGCGCAGGAGGCGTGAGGTCGTGTCTTTCAGCGGGATTTCCCGATACCGGGCGTTCAGCTCCCGGCGTGTGTATTCCTCCGGAAGCGCAATATACTGTTCCTTGCTCATGTTTTTCTCCCTTCAGCAGCATTAGTTTTGGCTCTTGAGCTCTATCAGAACCACTTCCGGTCGGTTATTGAAGCGAAACGGAATGATGCTGTTTCCAAGGCCCCGGCTGACAATCATGTTCGTGTTCCCCTCGGAATACAAACCATCATCGTACTTTGGAAATAGTCCCTGATTCGGTGCAATCAGCCCGCCGATCAGGGGCAATCGAAATTGACCGCCATGTGCGTGTCCGGTGAGAACCAAATCCATCTCATGAGCCGCATAGGTGTCAAACAACTCCGGTCTGTGAGAAAGCAAAATTGTAAAACTGGCATCTTCCGAAGAAAGCTCTGAGAGCTTGCGATCCATTACCGCAGCATCGCTCGTCAAATAGTCTGCAAGGAAGCTGGGATCATTGACGCCGATGATGGTAATGCTCTTCCCGGAAACTTCGATCTTTACCTGAGCATCGCCCAGAACAGTTACTCCGGCAGCTTCCAACCCAGCTTTTAATTCCCGATATTCCGGAACTCTCGCTTCATGATTACCGGAGACATAGTAGCAAGGTGCAATTCGTACTGCTTCCTCAGCAAAAGCCAAAGCAACTGCAATATTGGTCTTTCGCGAGTCAATCAGATCTCCGGTTATTGCAATCATATCCGGTTCTGCTTCCCGCAGCATATCCAGAAGCCGTTGATTTCCGTCACCAAACTCTGCATTGTGCAGATCTGAAACCTGCGCGATGCGATAACCGTCAAATGCATCCGGCAGCCCACGGCTGCTTATTGTGTACGTGTTCAGTTCCAATGCAGTGTTCCCCCATGCAGTCCAGACGATCAGAATGAGAAGGATACCGGAGAGAATACAGATTGTTTTCTTTTTCGTGAGTATACGCTTAAACATGGCAATTGCTCCTTAAAGTTAGAAGATAAAGCCGCACAAAGAAGGGCTTCTTTATAGTCGTTGTTGTTCATCTAATTACTATCCTTCATCCTCATTCAGCCCTCCGGTCTGACATTTTTCAGGAAGTCAGAGTGCGGTACATAAGGCAAGTTGAGCTGCCAGCCCATGCGGTTCAGCTCGTTGAGCTTGATCAGCATCA
>ERZ1106951.2320-NODE-2320-length-15169-cov-6.444753_pt1 | contig 15169 bp, 9 predicted proteins | sample MGYA00403676_ERZ1106951 | MGnify/ENA primary metagenome ERZ1106951 (study PRJEB35170, sample SAMEA104062398) | human gut metagenome | biome: human gut; feature: human-associated habitat; material: faeces | place: Denmark | collected 2012-04-23 ...
GCCCACCGTGTTGAAGATGGTAAACAGGGGGCGCTGCTTGGGGTCGTTGGTCAACACGGTCTGGCCAGAGCGGGTGCAGCTGGTCTGGAACGTATAGCCGATGACCCAGACCGCGTACAGAGCCACAAACGCCACGTAGCGCAGAGCCATGGCGCTGGCCGGGATGAGGGGGGTCAGGCAGTACAGCGCCAGGATGCTGGCCGCCATGATGAGGTTGCCAATGACCATGAACGGCCGGAACTTGCCGAATTTGCCGTTGGTGCGGTCCATCAGCGCGCCGATGATGGGGTCGGTGATGGCGTCGAACAGGCGCATCCCCGTGACCATGACCGAGGCAAAGAGCATGGAGAGGGCCAGCACCTTGCTGCCGAAAGTAGCGATGTAGGAAAGCACCAGCACATAGTACACGTTGGTCGCGCCGTTGTTCAGCGGAAACAGCACCAGCTGGTAGGTTTTGGCGCGGTTCAGGCCCGGCGCCTTTGCGGTTTGTTCACCCATTTGCGGTGTCTCCTTTTTTTTAAAAAAGCGGCAGCCTGCCCGCCTTTTGTTGGGGGGACAGGCTGCCTTGGGTTTCTTGCGGGGGATCCTTGGGGAAATGAAAAGAAGAGGAAAGGAATCTACTTGGAGCTTACTGCTGGTCCGCCGCGGGAGCGGTGTTCACAGCGCTCTTTTTGGCCTTGAGGGCCTTGCTGAGCTGCCATGCGCAGAGCACGGTCAGCACAGCCAGCACAGCGATCAGTGCATAGATCGCGGTCTGCCACCAGGGGGTAACGGTCTTCAGGGTATCGGTGGATGCCCAGCCGTTCATGGCGTTGGAGTTAACGACGGTGTACAGGATGTGATGCATTGCGTTGCGCATCTGGGTCACAATGTAAGCGTCGTTCTCATAGTTCGCAGCCTTGGTGGTGTGGATCTTGGGCATGGGGCTGTCCCAGATATCGGAACCGGCGATCAGGCCGTCCACCAGGTCCATGTACTGGCTGGAACCAGAGAAGTCGGTGATGCACATGCCGCGCATCCCCAGCTCCTCACGCAGGAAGCCGGTCAGCAGGTTCTGGTTTGCGCCGCACCAGGTAGCGCCCCAGCGGTTGAAGCCGGTCATGACATCCCACGCGCCGCCATCGGTGATGGCCTTATCGGCCACTTCCAGATAGATCTCACGGGCGGTCTGCTCGTTCAGCCAGGTGTTGACACCGCGGCGGCTGGTCTCGGAGTCGTTCAGGGCAACGTGCTTCAGGTAGACATACACGCCCTTGGACTGGATGCCCTGCACCTCGGCAGCGCAGATGGTGCCAGCAATGAACGGATCCTCCGCGTAATACTCGAAGTTACGGCCGGAGTAAGCGGTGCGGTGCATGTTGATGCCGGGGCCGTACAGGCCGGAGTAACCCATGGCCAGGCAGTCCTCGCCAATGCAGCGGCCCACATCGTTGATGAGGTCCACATTGAAAGTAGCAGCCATGACATCCTCAGAGGTGTAGCACATGGCGGACGCGCCGCCGGTCAGGGCAGCAGTCAGGCCCTGGGGACCGTTCTCGTCCTTGGTAGCCGTCTTGCCGATGGAGGCGGCAGCGGCCGTGTTGTGGAAGCCCAGGGTGATGGTGTTGACCATCTCGTCGTAGGTCAGCTGATCCAGCAGGGTATTCCACTCGGGATCATCAAAGTCCTTGCCGATCATGGAAGCCAGAGTCAGACCGTTCTTGGCACCCAGAGTGGGCATCTCGACGCTGTCGGCCAGGCTGCCGTCGTACTGGGTGAATGCCAGGTCAGCAGCCAGAGTCTCGTTGGCAGTGAGCTGTGCGGGAGCGGTGGGGATGGTGCCGGTCCAGTCAGAGCGGCTCATCCAGGTCACGGAGCCGGGAGCGTCGCTGCTCTTGTTGGGGTCGGACTCATCAAACAGGTTGGTGATGGCAGTGCCGTTGGCGCTGACAGCGTAAGTGGTGGTATCCAGAGCGGGGTTGTTCCAGGTGTAAACCAGAGAAGCATCGCCATCGGCAGTCATGCGGCCGTTGGTGTTCTCCACGGTGTAGCCCTTGGCAGCCAGGATGTTGTTCAGGGCGTTGTGGGAGTCGGTGCCCACGGTGAAGTAGTAGTCGCCAGCGTCCACGATGTAGGTCTTGGCCTTGTTGGCATCGTAGGTGCGCAGCTCGCTCTTCTTGACGGTGATGTTCACGGTCTCAGAAGCGCCGGGAGCCAGGACATCGGTCTTTGCGAAGCCAGCCAGCTCGACTGCAGCCTTTTCAATGCCGTTGGCCTTGTCGTAATCGGTGTAGGGAGACTGGAAGTAGACCTGCACGGTCTCCTTGCCGGAATAGGTCTTGCCGGAGTTGGTCACGGTCAGGCTGATGTCAAAGGCATCGTCAGACTCGGTGACATTGAAGTTGCTGTAGGTGAAATCGGTGTAGCTGTCGCCGTAGCCGAACGGATAAGCAACCGTCTTGGCCCAGTCATAGTCGCCCGCGTTCGCAGTGCCCATGACCACGTCCTCGTAACGGGTCTCAAAGTAACGGTAGCCCAGGTAGATGCCCTCCTGGTAGACGCTGTACATGCCCTGCACGTCGGCACCCTCGGTCAGCAGGTTGTACTCTGCCGCGTTGGGGTAAGCCTGGGTGTAGAAGTTGTACATGGCGGGGTTTGCCATGTTGTCGTACAGGTAGGTATCGACCAGAGAGCCGGAGGGGGTCACCGCGCCGGACAGCAGCTGTGCCACACCGTTGATACCGGTCTGGCCCACGTCGCCGATCCACATGGCAGCGTCGATGCCGTAATCCTCACCGCAGATCTCGGGGTTGAGGAAGTCCAGCTCGATGGCGTTGGAACTGTTGAGCAGGACGATGATGGACTTAAAGGTGCCGTTGTCTTTCAGAGCCTTGAGGTTCTGCAGCAGCTCCAGCTCCTCCGCGGAGAGAGCCAGATAGTTGCCGTCGCCCTCCTGGCCGGAGATCCAGCTGTCGTTGGTGCCATTCTCACCGCTGGGCAGGTCAGCACCCTCGCCGCCGGAACGGGAGAGGACCACGATGGCGGCATCGCCGTACTCGGCAAAGCTGCTCTCAGCGCTGGACAGAGCGCTCCAGGGAGCCTCGTTGACCGCATACTGGGTGTTCGCCTCCAGGGTATCGGAGATGGAAGCAGGGGTCATGCGGCTGTACTTGCTCATCATGGAGTCAGAGCTGTACAGGTTCCACAGGGTCTCGTTGACGGAGATGCCCTGGGACTCCAGAGCCTGCTTGAAGTTGGGAGCCTTGCTGGTATCGACAGAGCCGGAACCGGTACCGCCGTACATCAGGTCCACGGAACCGTGGCCGAACAGGCTGACCTTGGCGCCCTGTGCCAGAGGCAGGGCAGCGTTCTGGTTCTTCAGCAGGGCTGCGCCCTCGGCCTCGACCTGAGCGCACAGCTCAGCCTCATAAGCCTCACGCTCCTCATCGGAAGTAAAGCCTTTTTTGAAATACTCGGTATCCTCGGTGTTGCTGCTGTCGTGAATGATCTTATAGGTCGATGCATTCAGAGCAACGTTGATGGTGGTGGCGTACTGGTTTGCAATGATGTTGCCAACGATGGCCGCGATCGTCAGGATCGCGGTGATGGCAGTCAGAGCAGACCATAAACCCACCTTGGATTTCTTGTTCTTCATGGGTTCTCCTCCTTTTTATTTATACAATAGCCGGCTTTGTGGGAAAGGCGGCGCTTGCCTTGGGGAATCCGCCCGGGCTTATACCCAGTTGGCGCTCTTGGACTTGGTCTTGACCAGCTTGTAGCCGGGGTTGGGGGTGTCCACCTTACGGAACGATGCCGTGTCGATGCACTCCCCTGCCACAGCCTGCAGCTTGACCTCGCCGTTCAGCGGCACTTTGAACGTGAAAACATGCTCGCCGGTCTGCTCCGCGATCTTCTGGCCGTCAGCAAACAGGGCAACGGTCTTCTGGTTGGAGTAGACCTTGACTTCGATCTCGCTGGCGGTGCGGTCCGTAAACCGCTTGGAGCAGATGTGGACGAACGCCTCATCGCTCCACCATGCCTTATAGAGGTAGAAGCTGTCTTTCTTGGTCTTCCGGTCAAACGTGACCAGACCTTTATGGTTCATGCCCGGCTCGCCGCCCTGGTCACGGGCGTCGGCTGCAAAATCGAACATGTTCCAGACGTGGGTGGACCACATCCAGGGGTGACGGTCGAAGCAGCGGAGCATGTACTCGTGGTATTTTGCCTGATACTCCTCGGTGTGGTCGCCCCGGCGGGGGTGCTCACTGTGGAGGTTGGGCATTCCCTCCGCGCCGTACTCCGAGAAGCCCAGCGCCCGGTTGGGATACACCAGATGGAAGAAGTTGAGCCACAGGTCGTTGAGGAACAGCCCCGGCACATACCAGCCCAGGTAGAGGTTCCAGCTCACCAGATCGGTGATGTGGGCCACCGGGTTGAACGGGCCGCACATGGCGTAGCAGGCCAGCGTGGTCAGGCGGGTGGGGTCCATCTTGTGGCACAGGTCGTTGAGCATGTGGTGGTTGTCCAGCATGTCGGCCTTATCCTTGGTGGAAATGGTGATCTCATTGGAGACGCCCCAACAGACGATGCAGGGATGGTTGTAGTTCTGGTAGATCAGCTCTTCCATCTGGTCGATGGTGTTCTGGCGGCCATTGGGCAGGTGCTCGGAGATATAGGGGATCTCAGCCCAGACCACCATGCCGTACTCATCGCACAGGTCGTAGAAGTACTGGTCGTGCTGGTAATGGGCCAGCCGGATGGTGTTGGCACCCAGCTCCCGGATGAGAGTCATATCCTCATCGTGCATCTCCCGGCTGATGGCATTGCCCAGACCCTTGCGGTCCTGATGGCGGGAGACGCCGTGGAGCGGGTAAGAGCGGCCATTGAGGAAGAAGCCTTTCTTGGGGTCTACCCGGAAGCTCCGGACGCCCACGCGGGTGGAAACGGTGTCCACCACTTCCCCGCCCTGCTCGAGCTCCACCACGCAGGTGTAGAGGTAGGGGTCTTTCACGCCGTCCCACAGGTGGGGGTGTGCCAGCGTCATGGTGACGTCTTTGCCCTCGGCGGCGGCCACGGTGTTGCCCTCGGCGTCATTCAGGGTGACGCGGACGGTGCCCTCGCCCTCGAGGCGGGTCTCCACCCGGATGTCGGCGGTGTGATCCTTGCACAGGGTGGGCGTCACTTTCACGCCGGTGTCGCCGTAATGGCCCAGTGCAATGTGATCTTTATGGACCACCAGCAGGCTCACGTCACGGTAGATGCCGCCGTAGAACGTGAAGTCGGCTTTCTGGGGGTAAACATGGTCGTTGACACGGTTGTCCACCTCCACGGTCAGGATGTTCTCCTCTCGCAGCAGGGTGGTGATGTTGGCGCGGAACGTGGAATAGCCGCCGTCGTGCACACAGACCTCGGTGTCGTTCAAGACGACTTTTGCGCTGGCGTTCACGCCCTCGAACTGGAGCCACACCTGCTGGCTGACCTCCTCAAAGGCCGGAGCCGCAAAACGGGTGCGGTAGACGCAGGTGCCCCGCCAGTAATCGTTGCCGCCGTCCTGGCCGTCGATGGCGTTCCAGGTGTGGGGCAGGTCCACGGCAGTGGTGTTCCCCTCCGGGCCGATGAACTGCCAGTTTTTCATCAGTCGGACAATTTTGCGCATAAGCCGTCTCCTTAAACTTGGTCGTATTTTCACGGGATTCATTCCGTTCGTTTTCGTTCGTCAGTATTTTATCAAAGCAAATATTTTTTGCAAGATGGTTGCGAAAAGTGGTCGTTTTGAGAGGATATTCGGTTTTTTGCTTCCAAATCCAAAGCAAAATCCTTGTGCAACTTTCACAATCAGTTGTATCCAACAAACGTTGCGAATCGCCAGAGGCTCTCCCTTTGGGAGAGCTGGCGCGCAAGCGCCTGAGAGGGCAAGGACGCTTCCAAACAATAAAAATACAGCGATACGCATTCTCTTTGTCAGAGTCCGCATATCGCTGTGTTTTCATTATTTTTGTTTTATTCTCCCTGCTTCAGCGGGAAAATGATCTTGATGGCAAAAAAGCCGTTCTGCGTTTCCGTGGTCAGGGTGCCGCTGTATTTCTGCACGATGCGGCGGAGCACTTTCAGCTCGTAGGCCTCGGTACGGGTCGCGGCAGCCTCCGGCTCCCGAGCCGGGCTGATGACGTTGATGACGATAAAGCTCTGCCGCACGCAGACCAGCAGGTCGATGTTCCGCCGGGCCGGGTCGGGCGTCCGCACGGCTCCCTCTATGGCGTAGTCCAGCGCGTTGGCAAACAGGGCGTACAGGTCGCCGGGCTCAAAGCCCTGCAGGCAGCTGCCGTTGGCCACTGCATTGAGCTGCACCCGCCGGGACTGGCAGAGCAGGGTCTTCTCGGTGAGCACCACGTCCAGCACCTCGTTGCCGGAGTTCGCCCCGGCGTCGTAGAGGCGGGCGGCGTTCTCCGCCTCCTCCAGCGTCTCCCGCGGCACCGCGTCCGGGGCCAGCTTGCGCAGGGCCGCGATCTGCACCCGCAGCTCGTGGCAGCGCTTGTTGATGATGTTCACGTTCTGCCGCGCCACCTGATACTGCTGGCGCTGCCGCTCGTAGAGCAGATTCAGTGTTTCCATCTCCTTTTGGAGGTCGGATTTTTTGAACAGTTCCGTCTGCAGATAGAGCAGCGTCAAAAAGTAAAGCTGCCCGATGAGGGTGGTGCCCACAACACTCATGGGCCAGTCCAGCGCCTGGGCACTGCTTAAAAGCGCCGCCTGCAGCATGAACATAATCCCCATAAAAAACGCGCTGGCCAGCTGCCGGGGCCCGATGTGGTACACGCCTTTGTCCGGGATCTTCCGGGCCAGTGTCCCGCAGATGACTCCATAGAACACCACCCCCGTCAGCACCTGCAGCAGCTTGACCGGGACACTGTTCATATTCAGCGGATGGCTTTTCACCGCGCAGAGCAGCTCAAAGAGGTTCCAGCCCTCGTAAGCCGTCTGGGCCGTCAGCAGGCTCCACACCGCGCAGTAGAGGGCACTCTTTTTGTCGATCTCCACACAGGCATAGATCATGGCACCCAGCAGGATAAAAAAGCCGATGTACATTCCCAGCAGGGAGACCTGCAGCTGCACCAGCGAGTTGCTCTGGGCCATGGGGTCCAGCAGCCAGGTCAGGGCCATCAGGGACAGCAGCAGCTCCACGGCCCGGAGCCAGAACCGTTCCCGGTGCTTGAGCGGGTAGCAGAACGCCAGCGCCGCGCCCCACCGCAGCACCGCCCGAAAAAACACATGCCTGCCGACAACGATCACAGCACACCTCCCAGATAGGAGGCCACCGCCGTCATAAAGGCGGCTTTCTGGCGACGGCTGATCTCCAGGCGGGCGTCCCCCACCTGCACAAAATCATTTTCCACGCCCCGGACGTACTGCAAGTTGACCAGATAGCACTGGTTGCACCGGGCAAAGTGGTAGGCAGCCAGCTGCTTTTCAGCCCCGGCCAGGCTCCCCCGCACCGCGTACTCCTGGGTGGCGGTGTGGTAGTAGAGCATCCGGTTGCGGGTCTCCAGATACAGGATATCGCCGGTGTCCAACAACTGCATCCCGCCGCCCGAAAGCTGCAGGGCCACCTGCCCACCCTTGCGGCGCTGCACCCGCTGGATGGCCCGGGAGAGCTTGGTGCAGAACGCCCCATAGCTGACCGGCTTGAGCACATAATCCAGCGCGTCCACCTCGTACCCCTTGATGGCGTACTGGGCCATGTTGGTCACGAACACCAGCACCACATCCGGGTCCACCGCACGGATGCGCTCCGCCGCCCCGAAGCCGCCCAGCCGGGGCATTTCCACATCCAGAAAAATGATGTCATACCCGGGCTGGTACCCCTCAGCAATGACGGCCCCGTCCGCAAAGGGTTTCACTTCCGCCTGCAGGCCCTGCTCCCCGGCGTACTGCCGGATGAACTGGCACAGGCTCTCCCGCACCTCGGTCTGGTCTTCCACCACCGCGATCTTCAGCACGGCTGCTCCTCCTTTTCACACTTTCTGTTTTTCGGCTTACCGGTGTCCCTCCAGCCAGCGCAGCGCAAAGTAGCTGTACGCCGCGCTGCCCTCCCAGAGGACGCTGTCATCAAACCGGACTTTGGGGTGATGCTGGCCGTAGCGGTAGCCCCGCTCCGGGCTGCCGCAGGCCAAAAACATGCTCACCGTGGGCACCTCATGGCTCACGAATGCAAAGTCCTCACTGCCGCCGCCAGGTTTTCCACCCGTGAGCGGGGCCATATCCATGGCACCCTTCCCCAGCAGGTCGGTCATATAGGTCATGGCATCCTGTGCCAGGGCCTTGTCCACCATCATGCAGGGACAGTAGTCCGAGAACTCCACCTCCGCTGTGCAGCGGAACGCCTTTGCCACGCCCTCGGAAATCTCCGTCATCCGCTGCCGGATGAACGCCCCGGTCTTGTTGTCGGGGTCGGTGGTGCGGATGGTGCCCCACATCTCGGCGGTGTCCGGGATGACATTGGAAGCAGCTCCCGCCGCAAACCGCCCGGTGGTCAGCACGCCAAAATCATTCTGGGAGAGTTCCCGGGCGTTGATCTCCTGCAATGCAATGTGGATATGGGCCGCGGCCGTAATGGGGTCGATGCAGTTTTCCGGCATGGAACCATGGCCGCCTTTGCCGTGCACCACAATGTGGTATTGCTCACAGCTTGCCATGGTGATGCCGCCGCCCGGCACCAGCACCTCGCCCAGAGGCAGAGGCATCCCGGCCAGCACATGGAACATGACCGCCGCGTCCACTTTCGGGTTTTCCAGCAGGCCGTTGGAGATCATATCCGGGGAGCCCTGGAAAATCTCTTCGGCCGGCTGGAATTCCAGCTTGACGGTGCCTTCGATCTCCTCCTCGTGCTCTTTCAGCAGCTTTGCCGCACCCAGCATCATGGCCGTGTGCATATCGTGGCCGCAGCCGTGCATCTTGCCCGGCACCTCGGAGGCAAACACCTCTCCGGACTCCTCAAAGATGGGCAGGGCGTCCATATCGCCCCGGAGCAGGATGGTCTTGCCCGGGCGCTTTCCCCCGGCCAGTGCGAGGACACCCGCCCTGCCGCAGTCCTGCGGCGCATAGCCCATCTCGGTCAGGGCCTGCTTGACCAGCGCCTTGGTCTTGGGCAGGTCAAAGCCCACCTCCGGGTTGCGGTGGATCGTCCGCCGCCATTTCTGCAGCTGAGGCTGCAGGGTCTTGGCTTCATCCAGCAATTCATTCGGCTTCATCATCCAAACATCGCTCCTTTGCAAAACGCCCTCTCAGGCAGCTGAGAGGGCGGATGATCTTATGTTACTCCTGCGTGTTACCAGCTCCGTCCGGATGGTACTGTGCACAGGTGCACTTTTTCCATTTGAGGCCGCTGCCGCAGGGGCAGGGATCGTTCCGGCCGATCTTGATGACCCGCACCGGCTGGCCCTTGGGGGCGCCCTTGGCACCGGGAGCACCGTTGCCGGGCACAAAGCCCTCTCCGGTAGGCTTGGCCACCTGCTCCCGCTTGGGAGCGGCACCGGCTTTCCGCACCTCGATGGTCAGCAGCATCTTGATGCTGGACTCCCGGATGGAATCCACCATCTGGTCAAACATATCAAAGCCCTCGATGCGGTACTCGACCACGGGGTCTTTCTGGCCGTAGCCGCGCAGCGCAATGCCCTGCCGCAGCTGATCCATATTATCAATATGGTCCATCCACTGGCGGTCTACGCACTTGAGCAGGCAAATACGCTCCAGCTCCCGCATGAGGGGGGCACCGTAGCGCTGCTCTTTATCGTTGAGGACATCCATGCCGCGGTCATACAGCAGATCGGCGATGCCCTCGCGGCTCAGGCTGTCATAATCCTCCACCGTGTAATGGAAGTCGGCATCGGTGGTCAGCCAGCCCTGATAGTGACGGCGGAGAGCACCAAAGTCCCACTCATCCTTGACATCGCCCGCCAGGAACTGGGCGCAGGAAGAGTCGATGTTCTCCCGCAGCATCTTGTGCATCTCGGCGGAGATGTCTTCGCCGTCCAGCACTTTGTGGCGCTGGCCGTAGATGATCTCGCGTTGCTGATTCATGACGTCGTCGTACTTCAGCACGTTCTTGCGGATCTCAAAGTTGCGGCCCTCCAGCTTCTTCTGGGCACTTTCGAGGGTGTTGGTGATCATTCGGTTCTCGATGGGGGTGTCCTCGTCGATCTTGAGGGTATCCATCAAGCCCGCCACACGATCGCCGCCAAACAGGCGCATCAGGTCATCTTCCAGGCTCAGGTAGAACCGGGAAGCACCGGGGTCGCCCTGACGGCCGGCACGGCCGCGCAGCTGGTTATCGATGCGGCGGCTCTCGTGCCGCTCGGTGCCGATGATGAACAGGCCGCCTGCCTTGCGCACCTCGTCGGCCTCGGCCTCAATGGCGGGCTTGTACTGAGCGTACAGCTCCTCAAACCGCTTGCGGGCTGCCAGAATATTCTCGTCGGTGGTTTCCCCGTGGCCGTCGGATTCGGTCAGCAGCAGCTCCACGGCGCTGGGGTCGGCGTCCTCAGGCTTTTCGGGGTTGAGCAGATTCTCACAGAAGTGCTCCTTGCGCATCTGGGCCTTGGCCATGAACTCGGCGTTGCCGCCCAGCATGATATCGGTACCACGGCCTGCCATGTTGGTGGCGATGGTGATGGCACCCTTTTTGCCGGCCTGCGCCACGATCTCAGCTTCACGCTCGTGGTTCTTGGCGTTCAGAACGTTGAAATCCCGGGTGTAGCGCTGGAGCATCTTGGCCAGCGTCTCGCTCTTCTCCACGCTGACGGTACCCACCAGCACCGGCTGGCCATTCTTATGGCACTCCATCACCTGCTCAATGACCGCCTTGTACTTGCCGCTGACGGTCTTGTACACGGCGTCCGGGTAATCCTTGCGGATGTTGGGGCGGTTGGTGGGCACGGTGACGATGTTCAGGCCGTAAATCTCGGTGAACTCGGTGGCCTCGGTCTTGGCCGTACCGGTCATACCGGCCAGCTTCTTGTACATGCGGAAGTAATTCTGGAACGTGATGGTGGCCAGCGTCTTGCTCTCGGCGGCGATCTTGACGCCCTCCTTGGCCTCGATGGCCTGGTGCAGGCCCTCGTTGTACCGGCGGCCGATCATCAGACGGCCCGTGAACTCATCGACGATGATGACCTCGCCGTCCTTGACCACATAGTCGATATCCCGCTGCATCACACCGTAAGCCTTGATGGCCTGGTCGATGTGGTGGGCCAGGGTCATGTTCTCGGCGGCGGCCAGGTTCTCGATCTTGAAGTATTCCTCGGCCTTTTTGATGCCCTTGGCCGTCAGGGTGCAGGTCTTGTGCTTTTCGTCCACGACGTAATCGCCATCGGCCTGCTCATCGGTCTCCACCTTGTCTTCCAGCTCCACCACCACGCTCTTGCGCAGGGTGCGGACAAAGCGGTCCACCTGGGTGTACAGGCTGGAGGAGTCCTCGCCCCGGCCGGAAATGATCAGCGGCGTGCGGGCCTCATCAATGAGGATGGAGTCCACCTCATCGACGATGGCATACACATGGCCGCGCTGCACCATGTTGTCCTTGTAGGTCACCATGTTGTCGCGCAGGTAGTCAAAACCAAACTCGTTGTTGGTGCCGTAGGTGATATCGGCATTGTAAGCACGGCGGCGGGCATCGCCGTCCAGCCCCTGCACGATGAGGCCCACGGTCAGGCCCAGCCAGCGGTAGAGCTTGCCCATCCACTCGCTGTCGCGCTTGGCCAGGTAATCGTTGACGGTAACGATATGCACACCCTCGCCGGTCAGAGCGTTCAGGTAGGCGGGCAGGGTTGCCACCAGCGTTTTGCCTTCACCGGTCTGCATCTCAGCGATGTCGCCCCGGTGCAGGGCGATGCCTCCCGTGACCTGCACGGGGAAATGCTTCATGCCCAGCACACGCCAAGCAGCCTCACGGCAGACGGCAAAAGCATCCGGCAGGATCTCATCCAGCGTGGAGCCAGCAGCCAGTTTTTCTTTCAAGGCCGGGGTCTGGGCCTGCAGCTCAGGATCGGACATGGCCTGATACTTGGGCTCCAGTGCCAGCACCTGCTTGGTCAGGGGGTTGATCTTTTTCAGCTCTCGGTCCGAGAAGCTGCCAAAGAGTTTTTCAGCAAGGGACATTGATCACACCTCATCTATCAAAAATCCGGGCAGAAGCCTGCCCGCGCGGAAAACTAACATACAGATATATGATACACCAAACCCGCAGAGCCGTCAAATCCAACTCCCCTGTTTTTCCGGTGTTTTGAATGAACTTTCTGTAAAATCATTCCCATCGGCGTCTCTTTGCCGCATCTTTTCCAAAACAAAACAGCGCCCGTACTCTTTGCAAAGCGCGGACGCTGTCGGTTTTTGTCTTCTGTTTTTAAAGGGTTTCCAGCACCCCGGGCAGCTGGCTTATGTCGTCGATGACATGGGCGCACACGGCCTCCAGCCGGGCGCGGGACTGATGCCCGCTGGTGCAGAGGACGCATTTTGTCCCCATGGCAGCCGCCACCTCGGCATCGTGGGTGGTATCCCCCACCATCACGCAGGCGGCAGGGTCCACCCCGCTGTTCCGGAGCCAGTCTTTGCCCACCTGCACCTTGCTCACGCCGTAAATGTCCTGAAGACCGAGCAACTCGGTAAAATAGTCCTCAAGACCCCGCGCGCGTACCTGCTCGATCAGGTAATCGCGGCGGGAGGCAGAAAGCACAGCCTGCTGCCAGCCCCGGCGCTGGAGCTCTGCCAGCGTGGCGGCGGCGTTTGCCATGGCAGGGCAATGCCGCTCGACTCCGGCGTTATAGTGCTCCATAAACCGGGCAGCCAGCTCCGGGTAGGGGTGTCGGGCAAAATCAAACCCGGCGCGGAGGTAATATTCCTCAATGGGGAAACCAAAGATCTCCCGGTATTCGGCAAGGTCATACCGCTGGGGGTAGCCGTGCGTTTCCAGCATCCAGTTCAGGCACCCGTGGGTGAAATCCACATCGTCCAGCAGGGTCCCGTTCCAGTCCCAGAAGATAATTCCGTTTGGCTGCATGGCTTCCTCCTTTTGTGAGGGCTTACTCAAAAATCTTTTTCAGGGCGGTGTTGGATTCAATGATCTTCACCAGCAGCACACCCAGCACGGTACAGCTGATGAGCTCGCCGATGCCCACCGAGATGCCGTTGGACACGCAGGCCAGCCAGAGCGGAGCCGAGGAGCCCGGCTCCGGGAAGAGCACCGCGATCTCAATGCCGATGATGACGGCATTGAACGCCACCGGAGGCAGCGAGGCCGGGATTGCCAGCCCGCCGATGCGGACATTGCGCAGCTTGTAGGTCACCACGCAGGCCAGCAGCGTTGCCAGCGTGCCAAGGATGACATCCACGATGGTGGAGCCCAGCAGGTTTGCCAGGAAGCAGCCCAGCACCACACCTGCAATATACTCCGCGCCAAACACGGGCAGCAGGCAGAGAGCCTCGGCCACACGCACCTGCACGGCACCGTAAGAGAGCGGCTGCAGCGCCATGCAGAGCACAACGTACAGGGCTGCCACCACCGCGCAGCGGGCCAGTTTGCGGACGGAAACATTATTTTTCATATTCTACTCCGGCGGAATGAATTTTGACCGCGCAGGGACCGCCAGTTCCTGCGGGTTTGGCCCGGCGTGGTTCGAGACACACCGGGGAGCCTAAAATCCTAAGTTGCTCTTTGGAGCTGTGCACCAGGCACAACAGAGAGAATTATAGCATAAAAATGATGAGAATGCAACAAAAAGCCCTCTCCGCTTCGCTTTGCTCCGCACCTCTCCCAACGGGAGAGGCAAGACTTGGCTCCCTCTTTGGGGGAGCTGTCGAGCATTTGCGAGACGGAGAGGGCGTATTTTTAGTCTCTTGCGTGGCCCACATACACCAGCGCCAGGGTATCGGGGCCGGTGTTGGCAGAAACGACGCCGCCCAGCGTAAAGGTGATAAGCGGGTCTTTGCCAAAGGCTTTCCTGCAGGCCTTTTCCAGCTCTGCCGCCTGCGGGATGTTGGTGTGGCCGATCATATAATCAAAGTCTTCCACATCCCCGGCGCGCTTCTTGCACAGCTCGATCATCGCAGGCACCACTTTGTCGTCGCCGCGCACTTTCCCCTCCACCTTGGTCTTGCCGTCGATGAGGGTGATGATGGGCCGGATGCCCATAAGCTCGCCCATGACAGCGGCGGCGGCGGAAATGCGTCCGCTCTTCTTCATCTGCTTGAGGCTGTAGGGTCCCAGGATGATCTCCATCCGGTTCATCTTGTCCTCAAACTCGTGGATGACCATGGGGATCTCCGCGCCGTTGCGCAGCTTGCGGGCCATCTCACACAGGTACCAGCCAAACACCATGGAGTAGGTGTGGGGGTCGATGAGGTGGATCTTCAGGTGGTGCTCCGGGCGCTCTTCCCGCAGCATTCCCTGTGCCATCACGGCGTTGTTGTAGGTGGAGGAGCCAGACTTGTTGATGGGCACATGGATGACATCCGTGTAGCCCTCGTCCACATACTTGCAATACTGCTCGCAGAACTGGATGGGGGTGATGGCCGCCGTGGAGGGGATGCCCTTGGCAGCGCGCATCTTGTCATAAAATTCAATGTTGGTACAGCTCTCCCGCTCCACATAGTCCACATCGTCCAGCAGAATGTGGAAGCCCATAATGTCAATGCCGTACTTCTCGGCCAGCTCCTGCGGGATATCGCAGGAGGAATCGGTCAAAATTGCAATTTTGCTCATAGTTTCCTCATTTCCATTCATAGTCGCGCAGGTGGCCATGGTCCAGCAGCTCCGGGAAATCCCACTGACGCAGGGCTTCATACACGCCCACCGCCACACTGTTGGAAAGGTTCAGGCTGCGGCAGGTGTCCCGCATGGGCATCCGGACGCAGTGCTCCTGATTGGCCGCCAGCAAAGCCTCCGGCAGGCCCGCGTCCTCCCGCCCGAAGACGAGATACGCCCCGTCCGGGTAGACCACGTCGGTGTAGCGCTGAGGCGCTTTGGTGGTAAAGTAGTAAAACGGGCCCTCGTTCTTGGCAAAAAATTCCTCCAATCCATCATAGTAATGGATGTCGAGGTAGTGCCAGTAATCCAGCCCGGCGTGCTTGAGCTTTTTGTCATCAATGGCAAAGCCCATGGGCCCCACCAGATGCAGGCGGCAGGCCGTGCAGGCACAGG
>ERZ1106951.2333-NODE-2333-length-15095-cov-6.046277_pt1 | contig 15095 bp, 17 predicted proteins | sample MGYA00403676_ERZ1106951 | MGnify/ENA primary metagenome ERZ1106951 (study PRJEB35170, sample SAMEA104062398) | human gut metagenome | biome: human gut; feature: human-associated habitat; material: faeces | place: Denmark | collected 2012-04-23 ...
CAGATATCTTCCTTGTCTTTCGCACTCTGCTGAACTGTCTTAAATGCATTATTTATTAGGACTGCTATAAAAAAGTATGACAAAATAAGAAAACAGCTATGCAAGAGCAGCAGATAAAAATATCTGTACTCTTCATAGCTGTTTTTATGTATGGTTTATATATGGTAAAGCTATTGACTATATGGATATCAGGTTAAAAGAGCTTCTGCTCAGATGCTTTTTTATCCGTAAATGGTCCTGCGACAGTTTTGACATCTCTGTGATTTCCAAAGAAATCCTGATTAAAGATAATCGGGCTTCCGTCAGGATTTTCGTATTTCTGCTCCGGTTCGAATGCCATACCAAGTGTTTCAGTTGAGATGATACCGTCGTTTTCTTCTTTGATGATATCATACAGGTTGGTCTTCAGATACCAGCCATCTTCTTTCTCTTCAACAGAGATATCTACAGTGTGTTCTGTATCTGTGACTGCATCTGTTTCTTTTTCCCATGCACGTGCTCCATTGAAATAGAGATTGCCGGATGCCCATACAGGAAGATGATCATAATAGCAGTTGCCTGTTGTTTCAGAACCCATTCCGCAGTAACCTTCGAACTGTCTGTTCCATTCATCAAAGGTTGGATATCCGTTAAATTTGAAAGTTCCTGTGATCACATTGCAGTCATCCCACATATTTCCATTGTTACCCATAAGATCAGCCAGATCCTGCATACAAGGACGGATCGGTTTCTGAACGAAGATGTTGTTGTAGAATCTGTCATCTCCATGAAGGATGGTCATAAATCCTGCAACCTGAGTTCCGTGTTTGGTGTGATATGGAGTATATCTCGGAGATGGAATATCAGGTGCACCGTTGTCTGTACCGATACCAACAGAAACGAAGCCGCCGCAGATCAGGTTATGTACAAGGGCAACACCCTGGGTTGCAATTTTCAGTGCACGGTCAGACAGCAGGATATTGTGGTCGATCAATGTCGGACCATGGGAAACCTCAACGAAGATATCTTCTCCTACGCTTGTGACAGCGTCATCCCCTGCCTCGAAGTCATTAGGAAGAGCATTGTCATGGAAGAGATTTCCTGTAACGCGGGTTCCCTGTGCCTGCCAGTCAAGCCACAGACCACGGGTGCAGTTGTGGATATGGTTGCGGCGGAAAATAACATCGATAGCAGCATGCATTTTAATACCGCCAATCTCTGCTCCTGCCAGATTCTGCTTGTTATTAATGTGGTGGATATGGTTGTCTTCAATAACAGAGAATACGCCTCCAAGATGTCCTACAATACCTGTCTGACCGCAGTCATGGATTTCACATCTGCGCACAATATGGGAACCGATGTGTTCTTTATCCCATCCTTCATAGGAAGCCTGGCAGATGCAGTCGCGTTCTGTCTGAGTTCCGTCTTTGTATTTCCACTTTAACCATTTGTTATCATTTTCAGGCTGCAGATATTTACCAAGAGAAATACCGCTGCATTTGGATTCATAGATTTCACAGTCTTCGATGATCCATCCTTTGGACCAGTGAGGACCGACCATTCCCTCCTGATAAGCGGTAGGGGGAGCCCACTGAGTAGCAGCCTGACTGATGCGGAAACCGGAGAGAGTGATATATCCGATTCCTTCACTTTCTGGATAGAAGCAGTTTCTTCTTACACTGATCTCAACATTTTCTTTATTGGGATCTTTTTCATGGAAGTTTGCATAAATAATTGTCTGATTATTGGCTTCATCCTGTTCTGCATACCATGTATATACAGAGAAATCAGGATCCCATGAGATAGTACTTTTTTGTGGATTTTTAACTTTATCCAGAGTGGTTACTTCATACATGGATTTTTCATTCAGATATACATCTCCTGTATGAGCAATAAATGTAGCGATAAACCAATCTCCGGATACCAGGGTAGTAAATGGGTTATAATCACCGAAGATTCCGTTCGGAATGACTGCTTTCCATACAGTGCCTTCTACATTTTCCCAGTCTTTGACAGCTTCACTTCCTGTAATGTGCGCCTGTCCTTTTATTGCAGAACGGTAGGTGATACGCTTGTCTGCCGTTCCAGCGTGAATCGGATTAACAGCTTCACGGTATAATCCCGGTGCAACGATGACTTCATCTCCCGGAAGTGCCTTTGCAGCGGCCTCCTGAATAGTTTTGAATGGATTTTCTTTTGTTCCGTTTCCGGTCTGGATCACGGATGCATCAACGTAAATAATCATTATAAAAACCTCCCGGCCTTCTGGCCTGAATCCTTCTGTTTGCGGGCGAAATGCCCATAAGATATGTAATCTAGTGTAGCATGTAGATATGCAGCGAAACAATGGAATCCTGTGTCATTTTGTATGAATTTTGTGATGATTCATTACTGTTCACTGAAAACGTCGGATTCGAAAATAAGAGAACGAAAGAATTTCTGGCAAAAATCCTGTAAATAGAATAAATCTTGATACTTAAAACTTAAAATAGTGAGTAAATACCGGGCTTTATTTACCAGTAACTTTTACCTGCATATCACATAGATTTTGATGTAAATACTCTGCAGATGATATATTATAAAAAATACAAATATTTTCAGAAAGTGCAGGCTATCATGAATAAAAAGAAATCAAAGAATAAAAAACAGGATAAGCAGAGTGAGAAGCCGGTTCCGAGGAAAAAGGAAGAGGAGCAGACAGAAGGAACTGGTAGAAATTCAGCTCAGAACCCTTGCTATGGATTACTGGTCTGTACTGGAATATCATATATATACTGCCTGGATTTTAAAAACAAAAATCCAGGCAGTTATTTTAATACCAGCGTGTCATTGGCAGATCATTATTGATTCCTTTAGTCATCAGAATCTGGTGCAGATCAATAATTCCGTTATGGAAGGTTGCAGCACATGCTGACAGGTAAAGTTCCCACATACGCAGGAAGGATTCATCAAACATGGTCTTTTCCTTTTCTATATTCTCACGGAAATTCTTTTCCCAGTGGAGCAGAGTTTTATTGTAATGCAGACGCAGATTTTCAATGTCCAGAGTGTGGAAATTGTCCTCTGCCATATGATTCAGGATTTCTCTCAGACTGGGAACGGTTCCGCCTGGAAAGATATATTTCTTGATCCATGGATCACCCGGATGTTCTTTCAGTGCACTGATAAAATGAAGCAGGAATAATCCGCCCGGTTTCAGAACTTTCTCTACACAGTCAAGGAAGAGCTGATAATTGTCACGGCCAACATGTTCCAGCATTCCCACACTGACTACCCGGTCAAACTGATAGTTATGTTTCGGCAGATCACGGTAATCCATCAGTTCCACTGTAAGATAATCTTCCAGGCCCTGATCTTTGATGCGCTTCTGGAATTCTGTATATTGTTCGTGGCTTAAAGTGATTCCTGTACCATGTACTTTGTATTTTTTAGCAGCCTCAATCAGCAGAAAACCCCATCCGCAGCCGATATCAAGAAGACTCATACCTTCTTCCAGGTGTAATTTTTTCAGAATATAATCTACTTTATTAACCTGTGCCTGATATAAAGAGTCATCGTCATGAATGAAGTAGCCACAGGAATAACTCATGGTTTCGTCCAGCCATAATTTATAAAAATCATTTCCGATATCATAGTGGCTGGTGACTTCCTTTTCCTGATTCTTTTTGGATGTAGAACTGAACATGATCTTTTTCAGAGCAGATTCATTGGTAGAAAATTTGCTCATCTGTCCCAGAAAATGATCCAGTGCCTCGTAAAGATTTCCTTCAATATCCAGATCTCCCCGCATATAAGCCTCGCCTAATGCCAGGGAAGTGCTTTTTAGCAGCTCGGCCAGAGGAATTGTTTCCTTAAAATTTACTGTAAATGTGGGTTCTCCCTCTCCGATTGGATATTCGGAATTCTTGAACTTTACCAGAAATGGATAGTCCGTAAAGCGTTCAAGGAATTGCACCATTGCTTTTTCTTCAGCCTTTTCTCCTAATGTCTCAAACATAATATACCTCCTTTAACACAAAACTATGATACACCTTTGGGGGCGCTTATCGTCAAGGGGAGAATTAAACAAAGATATCTGGAAAATTGGTCAGACTTGTAGCAGAATAATGGAAATAGAAGAAGAAACAAAAAGTTCACAAAAAACATCTTGACCATCAAAGAAACACAAGTTATAATCCCCTATATAAAAATTTTCGTGCAAAGAGCAGACAATGGGGTCTGAGAAAGAATCCCATTGACTGCTCTTTTTTGCGTACTACGAAGATTTTTGTTACTGTTCACACACCACTATCCCGCGAGGTGTTTTGGCTACGTTACTGAGAACGGAGTGAACAGTAACAGATTTTTGCATATTATAATCCGCACAATTCGAGAGGAGGAATATCATGAGGCTGAATCCCAAAGAACAGGAAAAATTAATGCTTCATATGGCAGGAAATCTTGCAAAAGAGAGAAAGGAAAGAGGTCTGAAACTGAATTACGTGGAGGCACTTGCGTATATCAGTTCTGAACTCCTGGAGCTTGCAAGAGATGGTAAAACAGTAGTAGAGCTGATGCAGCTTGGAACCAAGATTCTTACAAAGGATGACGTAATGGACGGTGTTGCTGATATGATCGGTGAAGTTCAGGTAGAGGCAACATTCCCGGATGGAACCAAGCTTGTGACAGTACATAATCCAATTCAGTAAGGAGGAGAATGAGCATGAAGATCGGTGAAATTATGGCCGCAGATCGTGAGATCACACTTAATGAAGGCAAGAAAACAGTGACAGTAACAGTGGCAAACAAAGGCGACAGACCGGTTCAGGTCGGTTCTCATTTTCACTTCTTTGAAGTAAATAAATGCCTTTCTTTTGACAGGGAAAAAGCCTATGGATATCATCTGGACATTCCTTCAGGAACATCTGTAAGATTTGAGCCGGGTGAAGAAAAAGAGGTTCAGCTTACAGAAATGGGCGGCAGACAGAGAGTATTCGGACTGAATGACCTTACCCGCGCCCAGGCAACTGACGATACAAAAGCAGCATCCATGGAAACTGCGAAATTAAAAGGATTTCTGTAAGGAGGGACAACAATGAGTACAAAAATTTCCGGAAGCAAATATGCGGCAATGTATGGCCCGACTACAGGAGATAAGGTACGTCTGGCAGATACAAGCCTTGTGATCGAGGTAGAAAAAGATTATACAACCTATGGAGACGAAGTAAAGTTCGGCGGCGGCAAGACAATCCGTGACGGTATGGGACAGTCTGTAAAAACCTGCAGCAAAGACGGAGATCTGGATCTGGTAATTACCAATGCATTGATCGTAGACTCTACAGGAATCGTAAAAGCAGATATCGGTATCAAAGACGGCAAAATCGCAGGAATCGGTAAAGCCGGAAATCCGGACATCATGGATGGCGTCACACCTGGAATGACAGTGGGTGCATCTACAGAAGCACTTGCAGGAGAGGGAATGATCGTAACTGCAGGTGGAATTGATACCCATATCCATTTCATCAGTCCGCAGCAGATCGACTGTGCATTATACAGCGGTGTAACTACTATGATCGGTGGTGGTACAGGCCCTGCAGACGGTACAAATGCGACTACCTGTACACCTGGACCATGGAACTTAAAAATGATGTTAAAGGCAGCCGAGGAATACCCGATGAACTTAGGTTTCCTTGGAAAGGGTAACTGCTCAGACGAAGCTCCTCTTATTGAGCAGGTTAAGGCCGGAGCTATGGGACTGAAGATCCATGAGGACTGGGGTGCAACACCTGCAGTTATCAATCACTGTCTGAATGTGGCAGATGAATATGATGTACAGGTTGCCATCCATACAGACACATTAAATGAAGGTGGATGTGTGGAAGATACACTTGCAGCCATCGGCGGCAGAACCATCCATACTTATCATACAGAGGGTGCAGGCGGTGGACATGCACCGGATATCATCCGCGCAGCAGCAGCTCCGAACGTACTGCCATCCTCCACAAACCCTACAATGCCATATACAGTAAACACTCTGGATGAGCATCTGGATATGCTGATGGTCTGCCATCATCTTGACAAGAGAATCCCGGAAGATGTTGCATTTGCAGATTCCCGAATCCGTCCTGAGACAATCGCAGCAGAGGATGTTCTTCATGATATGGGTATCTTCAGTATGATGAGCTCTGACTCTCAGGCTATGGGACGTGTAGGTGAGGTTATCACACGTACCTGGCAGACAGCAAGTAAGATGAAAGATGAGAGAGGTGCACTTCCGGAAGATGCAGGACATGACAATGACAACTTCCGTGTAAAACGTTATATCTCCAAATATACCATCAACCCGGCGATCACACACGGTATTTCCCAGTATGTGGGCTCTGTGGAAGAAGGTAAATTTGCAGACCTCGTTCTCTGGAATCCTGTATTCTTTGGTGCAAAACCGGATATCATCATCAAAGGCGGTATGATCATTGCATCTAAGATGGGTGATGCAAATGCATCCATTCCGACAACACAGCCGGTTCTCTATCAGCCAATGTTTGCAGCTCATGGAAAAGCTAAGAATGAAGCCTGCCTGACCTTTGTATCCCAGGCTGCCATGGATGAAAATGTAAAAGAGAAATACGGTCTTGAGAAAACTGTAGTACCTGTAAAGGGATGCAGAAATATCAGCAAAAAAGATATGGTATTTAACGACAGAACACCGGAACTGACTGTAGATCCGGAGACATATAAGGTTACTGTTGACGGCGAAGAGATCACTTCCAAACCGGCAGAGAAGCTTCCGCTGACACAGCTTTACAGTCTGTTCTAAACAACTTTAAACCATTACATTCTGGTTATCTGATCATAAAAATGATATTCGCAGGACTGTTATTTATGGAGTTTTGTGAGAACTTTTATAAGAACTTACCAAACGATATAATGACAGTCCTGTCAGTATAAAATTCTGATTTTTATATGAAAATAAGCTGGATTTATTCATCTTGTTATGCGTGTTGAATAAAAGTATTTCCACTTACGAAATATAAACAGAAAAATATACTGAAGAAGCAGGAGAGGAGAGAATATTATGTTAGGAGTTTGTCTTTTATTCGTAGGAATCGTACTGATCAACAACGGTATGTGTTCTTTATACAATGTAGACGGAAAATCAACCGCCATTATGAACATCTTTACAGGTGGTCTTTCTTTATTTATTAACTTTGTCAATCTGGTGCAGGGCAATTATTATGCAGCAGGAACAGGACTGCTGTTCTGTTTTACCTATCTTTTCGTAGCCCTGAGTAAATTCCTGAAAGCAAGCCCTATCCCATTTGCATGGTTTTCTACTTTTGTAGCCATCAATGCGGTGATCTTCGGTACAATCGAGGGATTTACAGGAAGCACTGCACTGGGAATCACACCGGATCTGCGTTGGGCAGCAATCTGGTATCTGTGGGCAATTCTCTGGGGAACTGCTTTCGTAGAAGATATCTGCGGAAAAAAACTGGGAAAATTCGTTCCATATCTTCAGGTATTTGAAGGAATCGTAACTGCATGGGTTCCTGGAGTTATGATGTTACTTCAGATTTGGTAAAAAATAAATCTGATAAGAAATTTTTATCGGATTCAGGAGGTCGAAAATAATGCTGTGTGAACAGGTTTTAGGAAAGCTTCATGATTTTGATACTACAGGAAAAACAATAGAATATGTAGATATTGAATGGCACGAAGCATTTAAGAAAATACATAAAAAAACAACAGACAAAGGAACAGAAGTGGGAATCCGCATGGACGATTCCATTCTCGCCAGAGGTCTGTATCAGGATGATGTGATCTACGCAGATGATGAGAAGCTTGTAGTGGTAAATACACCGCCATGCGAAGTTATCCGTGTTTCTCTGACTCCCGGACATGAGAAAATGTCTGCAAAGGTCTGCTACGAAATCGGAAACAGACACGCACCGCTTTTCTGGGGAGAGAATGATACGTTTATCACGATCTATAATGAGCCAATGCTTGTTATGCTTCAGAAAATCCATGGAGTTCAGGCAGAGAAAGAAGTGTTGAAGCTGGACTTTGACAAGAGAATTTCTGCAAGTATTCATAATCATCATCATTAATAACAACGGAGGTTCTTCATGTCAGAAAAACAGTTCTATCTTCTACAGGTAAATGATGCGCTGTTCCCTATCGGAGGATATTCCCACTCCCAGGGACTTGAGACTTATATTCAGCGTGGAATTGTCCACAATGTAGACACAGCCAGAGAGTACATCACTCACAAAATCAAATGGAATCTTGCGTATACAGAACTTCTGGCAGCCAGACTTGCATACGAAGCTGCAGAGAAAAAAGACCTGCAGGAACTTCTGTACCTGGAAGAACTTCTGGAAGCATCCAGAATTCCTATGGAACAGAGAGAAGCTGCCAGAAAAATGGGTTCCCGTTTTGCCAAGACCATTGAAAAGCTTGGACTTTCCATCAGTGAAACAGGGATTTTCAGGGAATATCTGGATGCGAGAAAGGGAAAAGCAGTAAATCATTGCTGTATTTACGGAGTTTTCTGTGCAGAAATGCAGATTCCTCTGGAAGAGGCGCTGACACATTATCTATATGCCCAGACATCTGCAATCGTCACCAACTGCGTAAAAACAATCCCCCTCAGCCAGACATCCGGGCAGCAGCTTCTGAGCGGATGCTATGGGGAATTTGATGAGATATTAAAGGATGTCATGAACAGAAGTGAGGAGGACTTATGTCTCTCTGCGCCTGGATTTGATATCAGAGGAATCCAGCATGAGAAGTTGTATTCCAGGCTATATATGTCGTAGCTTGAATTTGGTATTAGTTTATTCCAGGCTCAAGCGTGGATAGAAACAGAATCATGTGTATAATATGAAATCTTCAAAAATAATATGTGGAAAGTCAGTAAACAGATTATAAGAAGCTATCAACAAGTAAAGTAGAAAAGAGGAAATCGGTTATGTCATACGTAAAAATCGGAGTTGCCGGACCTGTGGGTTCCGGAAAAACAGCACTTATTGAAGCACTGTCAAGAAAGATGGCAAAGGATTACAGCATTGGTGTCATCACAAATGATATCTACACAAAAGAAGACGCCCAGTTCCTTGCAAAGAACAGCGTTCTTCCTGTAGAGAGGATCATTGGTGTAGAGACAGGCGGATGCCCTCACACAGCCATACGTGAAGACGCTTCCATGAATCTGGAAGCAGTAGATGAGATGATGGAACGCTTCCCTGATATTGAACTTCTTTTTATCGAAAGCGGCGGAGATAACCTGTCTGCAACATTCAGTCCGGAGCTGGTAGATGCAACCATCTTCGTCATTGATGTAGCAGAAGGAGATAAGATTCCGCGTAAAGGCGGTCCTGGAATCACACGTTCTGATCTTCTTGTAATTAATAAGATAGACTTGGCTCCATATGTAGGTGCAAGTCTCGAAGTAATGGAAAGAGACTCCAAAAAAATGCGTGGTGACAGACCATTCCAGTTTACAAATATCCGCGGAGATGAGAACGTAGATAAAGTGGTAGAGTGGATCAAGAAAAACGTACTCCTGGAAGGAATGTAAAGGAAAATGCCTATGGATAACAAATTCGGAAAAATATCCCGCATCAGCGCCTGCGCAGCCTTAAAAGACGGAAGGACTATTCTGGAAGATCTGTCTTTTACAGCACCATACAAGATCATGATGCCTTTCGAAAAAGAAAACGGTGGGATCCAGATCATGCCGCTCTGTGCTTCCGCAGGAATTATGGCAGGCGATTCCCAGGAATTTTCCTATCATGTAAAGGAAGGCGCAGACCTGGAAGTCCTGTCCCAGTCCTTTGAGAAAATCCACAAAATGGACGAAGGCTCAGCCGCCCGAACCATTGAAGTGCAGGTAGACAAAAACGCCACATTATATTACTATCCACAGCCGGTGATTCCTTTCGCACAGTCAGCCTTTGACAGCAAGATGACTATCCATCTGGAAGACGAAACCTCCCGTTTATTCCTGCTGGAGATCATCTCCTGTGGTCGAAACGCTCATGACGAACGTTTTCAGTACCGCAGATTCTCCTCAAAAGTCCTGTTGTACAGAGGAGACAAACTGATTTATCGTGATAATACCCGCTACGAACCGGACAAAATGCCCATGGAAGGAATCGGAATGTACGAGGGCTACACACATATGGCAAACCTGTTTCTTTCTAAGATCTGCAGCAGAGATGGTGAAAGTTGCAGTCAGGAATCCGGGAGTGTAAAGTCAGCAGATTCAGCAATCAATCTGGAACTTCAGGAAAAAATCTGGCAGATCCTTGATGAAGATTCGGAAATAGATGGAGGCGTTACCCGTCTCACAACCGGAGATCTGGCATTGAGAATCTTCGGACATCGTGCCCAGAAATTACAGCAGATAGCTGAGAAAATTAAGGAAATCTATACTTCCTGCCAGATAAATCATAAATCGGTTATGAATGAATGACTTTCCGTCCCAGTGGCTACGTTACCGTGAACGGAGTGAACAGTAACGATCTCTTTTTTGTAGTTGAAGCTACTAAAATAGAATCCTTGCTATTGTCTTTTGGGGATGTTAAGATAAGGAAAAGAATGAATGGAAGAAATGTATTTTTAGGTTGCTGGGCATGGAGTGAACAGTACCATTTTCAGAGAGGAGTGTAAACAGATGAGCAATAAAAAGAAACTGCCGGTAGGAGTCGATTCTTTTAACAAACTGGTTCAGCATGACTTTTACTATATAGATAAAACAGGTCTGTTGGTCGAGCTTTTGAAAAATTGGGCAGAAGTAAATTTGTTTACCCGACCGAGACGATTTGGAAAAAGTCTCAATATGTCTATGCTGCAGACATTTTTTGAAATTGGTTGTGATAAGACACTGTTTGATGGTCTGAAGATCTCAGAGGAAAAAGAACTGTGCCAGGAATATATGGGGCAGTTTCCGGTGATTTCTATTAGCCTTAAAGGCGTAGAGGGACAGACATTTCAGGAAGCTTTGGCAGCAATGAAATATATTATAGGACAGGAAGCTTTGCGCTTCGGATTTCTTCTGGAAAGTGACAGACTATCTGATAAAGATAAAGACATTTATCAGCAGCTTACAGAAATAGGAAAAGGTACAGGCAGTCTTTTTGCCATGACAAATGATGTATTGGGTACCAGTCTGAAAACTTTGTCAGACTTACTTTGCAGGCATTATGGAAAAAACGTAATTCTTCTTATAGATGAATATGATGTTCCTCTGGATAAAGCGTTTCAGTATGGGTACTATGATCAGATGGTATCGCTTCTTCGTGTAATGTTTGGAAATGCTTTAAAAACGAATCCGAGTCTGTACTTTGCAGTGCTGACGGGATGTCTGAGGATTTCAAAAGAAAGTATTTTTACAGGACTTAATAATCTGAAAACACTTACAATTACAAATGCACAGTTTGACGAATATTTCGGTTTTACAGACAAAGAAGTTAAAGAAATGCTGGCATATTATGATCTGGAAGAACATTATGAAACAATGAAAGAATGGTATGACGGTTATCGTTTTGGAAAAACGGATGTATATTGTCCTTGGGATGTTATCAATTACTGCTATGCGCTGCGCGCGTCGGAAAGTGCGCAGCCCAAAGCCTATTGGATCAACACCAGCGGTAACGACATGGTGCGAAAGCTGATCGGCAAAGCTGCAGACGGCACAACGCAGATGGAAATTGAGCGTCTGATTGCCGGAGAAACCATCGTAAAAACGCTCAATGAGAATCTGACACATAATGAAGTGGATGCCAACGTTGAAAACATCTGGAGTCTGCTCTATATGACCGGCTACCTGACAGGAACTTTCGATCCGAGCAGCAACCGATATAGGCTCAAGATTCCCAATCGTGAGATTCGTCAAATTTACACGCAGCAGGTGTTGGAATGGTTCAAAGAAAAAGCTGCTGCGGAAACAGAAAAACTTTCCGTTCTTTATACAGCTTTTGAATCCGGCGATACGGAAACGATTACGGATTATCTGAATGAACAGCTGCTGGATACAGTCAGTTTCTATGATGCACAGGAATCCTTCTATCATGGTTTTCTGCTTGCTCTGCTCAACACCTGCGCAAATTGGCGTGTTTCAAGCAACATGGAAACTGGAAAGGGACGCAGCGATATTCTTGTCGAGCGCAAGGATCGAAAAATCGGATTCGTCGTCGAGATCAAGGATATCAAAGATGAAAAGCGGTTGGATACCGCTTGTGCAACGGCACTCAAGCAGATTGAGGACAAGAATTATATCGCTGTTTTGAATCGTTATCGTGTCAAGGAAATCTGGATATACGGCATTGCGTTCTGCGATAAGGAGTGCCGAGTGGTTGCAAAGCGCATGGGTTAAATCAAAAACTGCCTAAAATACAGATTGACGATCATTCGGAGGTGGTCAATATGTGTGAAGCTATTCAAGGGCTGATTGATGATGGCGTTGTTAAAGGCATCCAGAGCGAAAAGCGCGAAACGGCACTGCGCCTGTCCAAGATGGGGCTTTCCATCAAGCAGATTGCGCAGGCGACCGAGCTTTCCGAAGACGACGTGCTGAAACTCATTCAGAAATAATCCTTATCCACACACGGGCGGTCAGTTGAAGCTGGCCGCTTTTTTCATACCCATTAAACGAAAAAGGAGATTTTCATGCAGGAAGAAATTGAGCAGAAAAGCGCAACCCTGATGATTAACGGCACCAAGTTCAGCCTTCGCACCCTCAAGTCCGCCGCGCTCAAGCTGCTGGCGCACCGTCAAAATCCGTCTGCGCCCGGTGTGAAACACCGCGGCAAACAGACGGTCAGGCAGCTGGTCGGGCAGAATCAGGGCGTAAGCAATATCGAGCTGTCCGGGCAGGACTTGAAGGAGTTCCAGCGGATCACCCGCAGATACGGCATAGACTATGCAATCCGCAAAGTGGACGGCGACAGGCCGCGCGTTCTGGTGTTCTTCAAGGCCCGCGATTCGGACGCTTTAACCGCTGTGCTCAAGGAGCTGGCCAGTACAAAAGCCCGAACGCAGTCCGAACGTCCTTCCGTTCTCCAACGGCTGGAAAAAGCGAAGGAACAGGCGGCAAAGACCATCGGGAAAATCCGAAACAGGGAGCCGAGCCGATGAGCAAGCGTAAGAAACACACTTTCACGCTTTCCGAAGCAGCGAAAAAGAAGCTGGTGCTGAATCTGCCTTACTGCATGATTGGCTTATGCACAAGCATCAATTACGAAAAAAAGCGCCAGCTTAACAGCCAGCGCTTCATGGATCACTCCTTATGTGTATTACGGAAAATGGTATGCATGTAGTCGCTCTTTCCATAGACCACTCTGCTGACCAGCATCCGATCGGTCTCCACCTTGTAGAATGCCATATAGGACTTGAACGTCACGAAGTAGAATCCGGTGAACAGGCCCTCGTAATACAGCGGAGCGCCGGACTTTGGAAAGTTTTGTTTTGCTGAAATCTGATTCATCAGATCATCGACGTATTTCGTTGCGGTTTCTTCACTAGCAGAAGCTTCAAAAACCTCCGCCCAGACACGTTCGAGGTCACGAACGGCGATAGGGGAGTATTCAATCCTCATTTGCGTTTGCTGTGGAAGTGTGCCCGGACATCATCCTCGGACACCCATCCTTCTTCCTCTCCCGAGCGGATGCCCGTATTGAGCTCACACATCAGGCGGAGCATCGCCTTTGCCTTCTCAAATTCCTCATCGTCCGCAATATCGCGGATCGTAAAACGGCCACGTCCGTTGACCGTCAGATACACCGGTGAACCAGCGGAAACCTGTTCTAGAACGGTGTTGTAATTGCGCAAATCGGACACAGGGCTAATGATTGCCATGGACAGACCACTCCTTTCGATTCCATTATAGCATGAGCAAAAGTCTCGTTCAATATTTTACGAACAATTTTACGAATAATAGAGCATATCGAGATTTGCGAGGAATTCTGGCTGTGGTGCGTCTGAGTCGGTGATTAGGGTTAACAGGCTTCTCCTTACTCCCAATCAAGTTCAAATTCAAGAAATATATTAATTCAGTGGTATAACTATGAAAAGTATGTTGCGAGGAGCAGTTCTATCCTCAACGCACATAGTCATGTTTTCATATCTGTTATAATGATGATTGTGATTTAATAACAAAATGAACAGTGTTATCTGCTAATTTTGGATTCGGCTGGTTTTTTGTCCCCCCAGAAAAATTAGCTCTGCTAACACTCTGCTAATTTCACCCGGGGAAAACCGGGGTATTTTGGAGGGAAATGCGAACACTCAAAAACGTTAGAAATCCAGTAAAATAAGGTGCTCCAGGGGTGTTGAGGGGTTCTAAAGGCGAACGCTTTTTGGCACTCCTAAGCGGTAGGCCGTGGGTTCGAATCGCGCCGGGATCACCAATTTAGCAAGAAAATCGCTTGTTTCAGACATGGATTTAACGTGAATCCGCGGCTGAAATGGGCGATTCTTTTTTGTGTTCAGCGTGCGAAAATGCATACGCGACCGATTAGCTGATTAGAAATTTGCTAACGATTTTTCGCGCCTGCTAATGGCGGTTTGGGGAGGATGACTGTTTTCCTGCTAATTTTGAGAAGCGGTCAAATTTTACGCCGTTGGAAGGGATGATTCGTGCAGGACAACGGAGGGCGAAACGCTGCGATTTTCCTGCATTTCTGCGCGATGAATGGAGGTAGGTGGTGAGTACGGTTGTCGGATGGATATGCGGCAGGGGCTAATGTTTTTGGACGTGATGTTAGCGCGTTGGATGGTGGAGGTTAAGTTGCTCTGCCTCTCCGGCTGTGAGCAGTTCCAGATTCTCGCCGGTCGTTCGCACAATCACCGCGTTGCCCATGATGGGATCGCCATGCTGCTCTGTTCCATAGAGCGCGCTCGCCGTTGCATTGATGAGCGCTCCACCGGGCTTGAGCTTGCCCTCCTCGTCGATCATCATCAGGAGTCCGTCCTTTGCCAGCGGTTCGGCTTCGACGAGCTCGATCCAATCGCAGCCGATGGCCTCCCTGCCGATGTCAAATATATCCTTGTCGGGATTGCACGCTATAACCTTTACGTCCTGCGTCTCCGTGAGCAGGACGGCATATTGTTTTTCATCCATGTATCTTGTCACC
>ERZ1106951.2337-NODE-2337-length-15072-cov-2.672571_pt1 | contig 15072 bp, 9 predicted proteins | sample MGYA00403676_ERZ1106951 | MGnify/ENA primary metagenome ERZ1106951 (study PRJEB35170, sample SAMEA104062398) | human gut metagenome | biome: human gut; feature: human-associated habitat; material: faeces | place: Denmark | collected 2012-04-23 ...
ATGTGCTCTGTCTCGGCATTGTTGTGCCGCTGCTGCGCGGCGGTGCGGACTGGGCACTCTGCCGGGACAACATTCTCGGCCTGCTCGTTCAGCTGCGGGGGACCGATCTCGTCGCGCCGAAGTGGTTCCTGACGGCGGCGTTCGTGGCGAGCGTCCTCTTTTATGCGCTGCGAAAGTACGTTCACGACCGGAGGATCGAATTTCCCGTTGTTCTCGCTGTGTCCGCCGGGTTTGCGTATCTCAACAAATTTACCGTCTTCTCCCTGCCGTGGTATATCGATGTGGCGTTCCCGTGCGTGCTCTTCATGTATCTGGGGCAGTACGTCCGGGAAAAGAACGTGGAGATCGGCGGCAAACGGATCGCCGTGCTCTCGCTGGCCGGCGTAGTCTGCGCTGCGGCGCTGACGCTGATCCTCGCGGGGTCAGGGGATAGGTTCCCTGTGGATTACCATATGATGCATCTCACGCCGTTCGTGCTGATCCTCCTCGGCGGGTTCGCGCTCTGTCTCGCGCTGTACGGCGCGCTGAAAAACGTGAAGCGCCGCAACCCGTCGCTGCTCATTGCCGTATGCGGCTGCATGATGGAACAGGAGCGCGTGGCGGAGCGCATTAAGGCGTCGTTCCCGTTTGTGAACATCGTGTTCGGCACGCACGTCATCCACCGACTGCCGGAGATGATGTACACAGCCGTGACCGACTCGAAGCGCGTTTTTTTGCGCGGGCATGAATCGAAAGAGATCATTGAAGGCCTGCCGGTGCGCCGCGACGGCAATACGCGCGCGTGGGTGACCGTGATGTACGGCTGCGACAATTTCTGCTCGTACTGCATTGTGCCGTATGTGCGCGGCCGGGAGAAGAGCCGCCACCCGGACGCCATCGTCGCCGAGTGCCGCGAGCTCATTGAGCAGGGCTACAAAGAAATTACGCTGCTTGGACAGAACGTGAACTCCTACGGCAAGGGCCTGCCGGAGAAAGTGAATTTTTCGGAGCTTCTGCGCCGCATTGACGCGATTGACGGCGACTACCGTTTGCGCTTTATGACCTCGCACCCGAAGGACGCGACGCACGAGCTGTTTGACACGATTGCGGAGAGCCGGCACATCTGCCACTACATCCACCTGCCGTGCCAGTCCGGCAGCAGCCGTGTGTTAAAGGCGATGAACCGCCACTACGACCGCGAAAAATACCTTGACCTCATCCGCTATGCGAAAGAGAAAATGCCCGATCTGTCGCTGACCTCCGACATTATCGTCGGCTTTCCGGGCGAGACGTATGAGGAGTTCTGCGAGACGCTGAGCCTCATCCGCGAGGTGGAGTTCACGTCGCTCTTTACGTTTATTTTTTCGCCGCGCCCCGGCACGAGAGCCGCCGAAATGGAAGACCCTGTCACGTACAAGGAGAAAACGCAGTGGTTCTCGGAGCTTTTGAAGACACAGGAGGAGATTGCCGCAAAGCGCTGCGCTTCCATGGTGGGCAGCACGGAGCGTGTGCTCATTGAAGAGCGCAACGAGAAAAACGGTTTGCTCAGCGGTCGCACCGCAAGCAGCATCATTGTGGAATTCCCCGGCGAAGACGAATGGATCGGCGAATTCAAAAATGTAAAAGTGACCGAAGCGCGCAACTGGATTTTGCGCGGCGAATGTGTAGACTAAGCAAAACGGGTTTTGACCCATTGCTTTTTCAAAATACAATAAAATTTATAATTTATTTTAAGGAGTTATTACTATGGATATCATGAAACTGACAAGAGAACTCGGCCGCGCTTTGCAGCAGGACCAGACCTACATCAACATGAGCGTTGCGGAGCAGCAGTGCAACGAGGACGAAGCTTTGCAGAACGCCATCGGCGAATTCAACTTAAAGCGTATGGCCATCAACAACGAGGCGGGAAAGGAAGACCGCAGCGAGGAGCTTATCGAGCAGTACAACAAAGAACTGCGCGAGATTTACGGCAGAGTGATGCAGAACGAGCACATGGCGGCGTATCAGGCGGCAAAGAACGAGTTTGATGCGCTGATGCAGCGCGTGACGGGTGTGCTTTCCATGTGCGCGGAGGGTCAGGACCCGGATGGCTGCGATCCCGATGCCTGCGGCTGCACCGGCAGCTGTGCGACCTGCGGCGGTGGCTGCCACTAAGGCAGAATTTTGCAAAGTTTGCACGTGATCTGCTTGCATCTTTTCCGCCATACCGGTCGTAAAGTCCTTGACAGGCGCCGGCCTGCCTGCGGAATTTACTACGCAAGGCATATACGCTCATGACGAAAAATCTGACGGCGCATCTCGCGCACCTACTTTACAAAAATCTGCCTTTGGCAGTAATTCACTTGTTGACTGAATCTTAACGATATGGAGGCCGGGCATGGCTGATTATTCCCCGATGATGAAACAGTACTTTGAAGTGAAGGAAAAGTACCCGAACACGCTCCTTTTCTTTCGCCTTGGGGACTTTTACGAGATGTTCTTTAACGATGCGAAAATCGCGTCGCGTGAGCTGGAGCTGACGCTGACAGGCCGTGACTGCGGCCAGGAGGAGCGCGCGCCGATGTGCGGCGTGCCGTTCCACAGCGCGGAGACGTATATCGCGCGGCTTGTGGCAAAGGGCTACAAGGTTGCCATCTGCGAGCAGATGGAAGACCCGGCGCTTGCAAAGGGCATCGTAAAGCGCAGCGTTATCCGCGTCATCACGCCCGGCACCGTTATGGAAAGCAGCATGCTCGACGAGGCGAAGAACAACTACATCGCTTCCGCGTATTATCAGGGCGATAAGGTGGGCATTTGCTTTGCGGATATTTCAACGGGCGAGCTGGAGGCGACGACGCTGACGGCGGAGAAGGGCGAGACGCTCTCCCGCGCGGTCATCGACGCGCTGTCGCGATTTACGCCGCGCGAAATCCTCATCAACCCGGAATTTACCGATTTGACGGACGTGGCGAAATTCATTTCCGATAAGCTTTCGGCATCACTCGAGTGCATGGATTTTGCGGTTTACGAACCGCTGCACGCGGAAGAAACGGTGAAGGCGCAGTTTCACCCCGAGGTTTTGGAACGCTCCGACGTTTTGAATTTCCCGGAGATCACGGCGGCGCTGAGCGCTTTGCTCGAGTATCTCAGCCGCACGCAAATCACGGGTTTGGAGCGCATGGAGGAAATTCGCATATATTCGCAGGCGAAGACGATGCGGCTTGATTTAAACACGCGCCGAAACCTTGAATTACTCGAGACGATGCGCAGCAAGGAGCGCCGCGGCTCGCTTTTGTGGGTGCTTGACAAGACCAAAACGGCGATGGGCAAGCGGCTTATCCGCACATGGCTCGAGCAGCCGCTTTTGAGCCCGGCGGGCATTACGCTGCGGCAAAACGCGGTGGAGGAGCTGTTTGAGAACCGCCCGCTTTTAGACGATGTGACCGAGGCGCTGACGGGCATTTTTGACCTGGAGCGCATTATGACGCGCGTGGTGTACGGCTCTGTAAACGGCAAAGACCTGCGTGCGCTGTGGTCGGCGCTGACGCGGTTGCCGCAGCTGAAAGCGCTTTCTGCGACGTTTAAAGCGACGATGCTGCGCGACATCGACAGCCGCATGGATGTGCTCTCCGATATTTGCGAACTCATCGACCGCGCCGTTGTGGAGGAGCCGCCGCACACGATCCGTGAGGGCGGCATTATCCGCGAGGGCTTCAACGCGGAGCTTGACGAAGTGAAAAGTGACATGACGAACGGCAAGCAGCTCATCGCCGAGCTGGAGGCGCGCGAGCGCGAAGCGACGGGCATTCCGAAACTGCGCGTGGGGTATAACCGCGTGTTCGGGTATTACCTTGAAGTCTCGAACGCGTTTAAGGACAAGACGCCGGAGCACTACGTGCGCAAGCAGACGCTTGCAAACGGCGAGCGGTACATCACGCAGGAATTAAAGGAGCTTGAAAACCGCATCTTAGGTGCGCACGACCGTTCTATTGCACTTGAGGGCAAGCTGTTTGAAGAAGTGCGCAGGACGATTGCGGAGCAGCTGACCCGCGTGCAGGAGACGGCGAAGGCGATTGCGGAACTGGATGTTTTGGCATCGTTTGCGGCGGTATCTGTGCGGAACGACTACACGCGCCCGACCATTACGGCGAACGGCAGGCTGTATTTAAAGGACAGCCGGCACCCGGTGGTGGAGGCGCTGCTGACGGGCAGCGCGCCGTTTGTGCCGAACGACCTTGAGATGGACCCGAATCAGAACCGTGTGTCTATTATTACGGGCCCGAACATGGCGGGTAAATCTACATATATGCGGCAGGTGGCGGTCATTGTCATCATGGCGCAGATCGGCTGCTTTGTGCCGGCGAGCGCGGCGGAGATCGGCATTGTGGACGGCATCTACACGCGCGTGGGCGCTTCTGACGACCTTGCGGCGGGGCAGTCCACGTTCATGGTGGAAAAGGCCGAGGTGGCGGAAATTTTGAAGAGCGCCACGAAGGACAGCTTGCTGGTTTTAGATGAGATCGGCCGCGGTACCTCGACGTTTGACGGCATGAGCATTGCGCGGGCGGTCATCGAATACGTACACGACAAAAAGCTGTGCGGAGCGAAGACGCTGTTTGCGACGCATTACCACGAGCTGACGGAGCTGGAAGACCTTTTGCCCGGTGTGCAGAACTTCAGTATTGCGGTGAAAAAGCGCGGGGACGACATCACGTTCCTGCGGCGTATCGTGCGCGGCGGCGCGGACGACAGCTTTGGTATTGAGGTCGCGAAGCTCGCGGGCGTGCCGGACAAGGTGGTGCGGCGTGCGAAAGAGGTATTAAAGAGCCTTGAAAGCGGCGAGATGGTGAAAAAACCGAAAAACGCCGTGAAAGTGCAGCAGGAGGAACCGATACAGCTGACGATGCTGACAAAGGACACGGAGGTTTTAAACCGCCTGAAAAGCCTGGACGTCAACACGCTGACGCCGATCGAATCCATGAACATTTTGTTTGAACTTGCAAATATGCTGAAATAAATTTAACGCGAAAGGAAGGTGCAGAAAATGCCGAAAATTCACGTTTTGGAAAAGCAGGTCGCGGAGCTGATCGCTGCCGGTGAGGTGGTGGAGCGCCCGTCTTCCGCCATTAAGGAGCTTGTGGAAAACTCCATTGACTCCGGCGCGTCGATTGTCACGGTGGAAATTCGCCGCGGCGGCGTGACGTATATCCGTGTGACGGATAACGGCTGCGGCATTGCGCGCGAGGACGTGGCGACGGCATTTCTGCGCCATGCAACGAGCAAGGTGCGCGAAAAGGACGACTTAGACGCGATTTTGACGCTCGGCTTCCGCGGTGAGGCGCTGGCGTCCATTTCGGCTGTGTCGCGCGTTGACCTCATCACGCGCACGGCGGACAGTTCAATCGGCACGCACTATTCCTCCGAAGGCGGCAGCGACGTGGAGATCGAAGACGCGGGCTGCCCACTTGGCACGACCATTACGGCGCGCGACCTGTTTTTTAACGTGCCGGCGCGTATGAAGTTTCTGAAGAAAGACACCGCAGAGGGCAACTCCGTGGCGGGGCTGATGGACAAAATTGCGCTTTCGCATCCGGAAATCTCGTTCCGCCTCATTCGCGAGGGCAAGGAAGTGCTGCACACGCCGGGCGACGGCAAGCTGAACTCGGCAATCTATGCGGTGTTCGGCAAGGAGTTTTCCGGCGCTTTGCTGCCGGTGGATTATACCTTGGGCGGCATTCGCGTGCACGGGTATATCTCGTCGCCGATTGCGAGCCGACCGAACCGCAGCATGCAGAATTTCTTCATCAACGGGCGTTTTGTGCGCAGTCGCACGGCGTGTGTGGCGCTGGAGGAAGCGTACAAGGGCGCGATTATGGTGGGTAAATTCCCGGCGTGCGTGCTGCACATCGAACTGCCGTCGTCGGTCGTCGACGTGAACGTGCATCCGGCGAAGCTGGAGGTGCGCTTTGTGAACGAGCGTCCGGTGTTTGATGCGGTGTACCACGGGGTGAAATCCGCCGTGACGGCGAGCCGCGATATGAAGTCCGTTGACCTTGCGCAGCACGCAAGGCGGCCCGTCGACCCGTATAAGCCGGATGTGGTCGTAAAGCCGCAGCAAATGGTGCTGAATCAGCCGCCGAAAACGGAGACGGTGAAGCCGATGCCTGCGCCAGTCGTGAAGTCTGCGCCCGTTATCAACACGAGCAAAAAAGAGGCGGAAGCGCCGTATGAGCCGCCCGTCGATATGCCGCCGATGCCGCATACGTTCTCGGACAGCGCAGAGCGGGAGGGAAAGCCGCAGCTTGAAAGTATTCGTACGTCGATCGAGCGCGTTTTGGAGGCGGAGCCGCAGCCGGTGACAAAGCCGGAAGTGATAACGGAAAAACCGCCCTTACCGCAGCCGCCCGAGACGGAGCCCGTGCCGCCGGCGTGGGAGGAAACACCCGTACAGACGGAAGCGGTGCAGGAAAATCCGGAAAGCAACGCACAGCCGAAAACACGCATTGTGCCGGAGACAGAGCGGGATTTACCCCGCATGGCGCATAAGGTGATCGGCGAGGTGTTTGACACGTATATCATCCTTGAATACGACGCGCAGACGCTGATGTTTATCGACAAGCACGCGGCACATGAGCGACTGCTGTACGAAAAGCTCAAACGGCGCGAAGAAGCTGCTATGGCGCAGACGCTGCTTGTGCCCGTGACTGTGACGATGGACAAAAACGAGTACACGGCGGTTTTGCAGAATTTGAGTGTTTTTGAGCAGGCGGGCTTTGACGTGGAGGATTTCGGCAGCGGTACCGTTTTGGTGCGCAGCGCGCCGCTTAATTTGAACGGTGCGGACATCAAGGATTCCGTGCTCGAAATGGCGGGATACCTTGAAGAAAACAAGATCGACGCGACGACGGAGCACATGGACTGGCTGTACCACAACATTGCGTGCCGCGCAGCCATTAAGGGTGGGAACGCCTCGAAAAAAGAGGAACTCATTGCACTTGCGGAAGAGCTGGAAGCGAACCCCGATGTGCGCTACTGCCCGCACGGCAGGCCGATCTACGTGATGCTGAAAAAGCGAACGCTGGAAAAAGAATTCGGCAGAGTTTAACGGTTTGCTCACAAACACGGCTGAAAGTTGTGTTATTATAAAGTTATGTAAACAAAAAGGGGGCGCCGGAATGACGGAAGTACAAGAGAAAATCAAGGTATTCGCGGTGTGCGGGCCGACGGCCTCCGGCAAGACCTCGCTTTCCGTAACGCTTGCGAAAAAGCTCCATGCGGAGGTGGTTTCGTGTGACTCGATGCAGATTTATAGGGGCATGGAGATCGGCACGGCAAAGCCGACCGCGGACGAGATGCAGGGTGTGCCGCACCACCTGATGGGTTTTCAGGATCCTGCGGAGCCGTTCAGCGTGAGCGACTATGTGGCGCTTGCAGGAAAGGTGATCGAAGACATACGTGCGCGTGGCAAAAACGTGTTGCTTGTCGGTGGCACGGGCTTATATGCGCGCTCGCTTTTAAAGGCGGTGCCGTTTACGGAAAACAGCCGTGACGATGAAATCCGCGGTAATTTGGAAGCGGAATTTGCGGCAGACGGCATTGAACCGCTTTATGCGCGGCTAAAAGAGCTTGACCCCGAGGGGGCCGAGGGTATCCATCCGAATAATATGCGTAGGGTCATCCGCGCACTTGAATACTGCATGGTGACGGGCGAGCCGTTCTCGAAGCAGGCGAAGGACTCGAAAGCGGTGGAATCGCCGTATGACGGGAAAATGTTGGTGCTGTCTTTCAGAGACCGCGAGACGCTTTACGGGCGTATCAACCTGCGCGTGGAGCAGATGTTTGCAGACGGCCTATTAAAAGAAGCCGAGGATTATTTTAAGCGGTATGGCACGCCGGGGCAGACCTCCGTGCAGGCCATCGGCTACAAGGAGCTGTTCCCGTATTTTGAGGGGCAGTGCTCCTTAGACGAAGCAAAGGAAAATATAAAAAGGGAAACACGGCGCTATGCCAAGCGCCAATTGACGTGGTTCCGCCGGGAGGAAGATGCCGTGTGGCTTTTTGCGGATGATTTTGATGCCCCGGCAGACCTGATAAGCGCGGCAGAGGACATAGCCCGCGCGCATTTTGAAGACTGAAAGGAAGCCCCGCTATGGGAAGCAACACATTATTTCGTAAAATCAGTTCGATCGCCGTGGCGATTTTGCTTTTGATATATGTAGGCTACCAGATTTACAGAAGCCAATACACCGGATTTAAAACGGAAACGGCCATGTACGCTGACCTTTCCGCATCCATCGACACCACGGGCTTTATTATCCGCAATGAGGAGCTTGTGTACTCGCGGTACGACGGCGTTTTGAACTACACGCTCGACGACGGAGAGAAAACGGCGTTCGGCGGCACGGTAGCAGAGCTGTACCCCGCGGAAGAGGACGCCGCCGCACACAACCGCATGCTGCGCATCGACGAGGAGCTTACGCGGCTAGCCGTGCTGGAGAACCCCACAGAGGTCGCGTCCTCGAACCCGAAGAACATCGGCAGCCAGATCAATAAAACGGTCACAGGGCTGCTTTCCGATTTGAAATCCGGTGCGTTTTCGTCGATCTCGAACGATAAAAACGACCTGTACCTCTTGATGGGCCAAAAGCAGATCGTGACGGGCGCGGAGGATTCCGCGAGCTATGTGGCGCACATTGAGAATTTGAAATCGGAACGTGCAACGCTGGAGACGACGACCTCTTCAAGCACCGGCACGGTAACGTCGCCGGCTTCCGGTTATTTTATCCATACGGTGGACGGCTACGAAAACGCGGTGGACATCGACGATGTGGAGCAGCTGACCGTAAGCGATGTGCGTGCGCTGGAGGAAGGCGAAGCGGGCAGCAATGCGGACAGCACGGTCATCGGCAAGGTGGCAAAGGAATTCAACTGGTACATTGCGTGCATCATCGATGAAAACGACCTTGTGCGGCTTGACCGCACGACGAATGTGAAGGTGGAGATGCCGTTTGCGACGGCGGAGACAATCCCGGCCGAGGTCGTGAAGATCAATAGGGACGAAGCGAGCGGGGACGCAGTGGCCATTTTGAAGTGCTCTTACATGAACACAGACCTTGCCGCCGCGCGCAAGGAGCCGCTGCGCATCGATTTACAGTCGTATGCCGGTGTGCTCGTGAACGAAAAGGCCATCCACTTTGCGGATGTGACCGTGACGGATACGGACACGGACGGCAATGTGACGGAGCATGTGGAACAGAACGTGAAGGGTGTTTACATCAAGTCCGGCAGCCGCGTGCGCTTTGTACAGGTATTCTCCGATGCGACGATCGACGGCTATGCCGTGTGCAAGCTGAACCTTTCCTCCTCGGAAAAAGAGCAGCTCGTCACCTCGAGAACGATACAGCTTTACGATGAAGTCATTGTGGAAGGGACGGATCTTTATGACGGAAAAATGCTTTGAGGAGCGTTTTAGGGACGTAGAGGAAAACTATAAGGTCATCACGAACCGCATTGCGGAGGCAGCGGTGCGCTCCGGCAGAAAGCCCGAGGACATCACGTTTCTTGCGGCGACGAAGACCGTGCCGGCGGAGGTCATCAACCATGCCATCGGCTGCGGCCTGCGCTTCATCGGCGAAAATCGCGTGCAGGAATTCATGGACAAATATGAAAAGATCGATTGGGACAAGGGCGTTTCCGGCCAGATCATCGGGCGCTTGCAGACGAACAAGGTGAAATATATCATCGATAAGGTCGACTGCATCCAGTCGGTAGATTCCGTAAAGCTTGCAAAGGAAATTTCCCGCCTTGCGGAGAAAATAGGCCGCAAAATGCCGGTGCTCGTTGAAGTGAATATCGGCGGGGAAGAAAGCAAGGGCGGCATCGAAAAAGCTGCGCTGCCCGAGTTATTGGAAGAAATTGCCGTGCTGCCGGGCATTCAGGTGAACGGATTGATGGCAATTCCACCAATTTGTGCGGAAAAATCCGCGCTATGCAATTATTTTTCCCAAATGCATCAATCTTTTATTGACATCCGCGCCAAAAAAATAGATAATGTATTTATGAATTGCCTTTCGATGGGTATGTCTTCCGATTACGCGGAGGCCATCGAGTGCGGCGCCACTATGGTGCGCATCGGCTCTTCGCTTTTCGGCCCGCGCGACTACACGCGCTGACCGACCCTGTTATGCAGAAAATGGAGGTATAATATATGGCAGGCATTGTAGAGAAGCTTCAGAAAATGTGGAACCCGCCCGACGACGAGTATGATGAATACTACGAGGACGAGGCCACGGAGCCCACGGCAGACAGCCGCGAGGAGCAGCCTTCCGCACGCCGTTCGTTCTCCTCTTCAAGCTCGAACCGCGTTGTGAACATTAACCACGCACGCGCAGGCGCACAGGTGGTTGTGTTTAAGCCGAACTCTTTCCGTGACGACACAAATAGCATTGCGGATGAGATCAACCAGGGCCATACGGTCGTTGTGAATTTTGAAGAGACGAACGCGGGCGAGGCGCGTTATATTCTGGCGTTCCTCAGCGGCGCTTCTTACGCGAACCACGGCGAGGTGAGACCCATCGCCGCGAAGACGTATATTTTCACGCCTGCGGGCGTGAGCCTGAGCGGTGCGGAGATTCGCGATGATCTTGCACAGAACGGCGTAACGTTCTGATATGGCCGCACAGGAAGACAAGCTTTTTGAAGCGAAAATAGAGGATTGCCTGCGCCTTGGCGAAAAAAGGCCGGCGTTTTTGGGCTTTTTGGATCTTTCCGAGCGCGCGTACGCAGAAGAATATTTGCGCCGTGTACATGCGGAAAATTACCGATTTTTCGGTGGCTTTCCCGAAGCGGAGCGAACGGTTTTGGGCGTGTTTCCTGAATATAGGGAGCCCTTAGATGAGGAGTTTCCGGTGACGGGGCTCACGGTGAAGTTTCGCCGGCAGGATGCGCTTTCACACCGCGATTTTATGGGCTCATTTCTGGCACAGGGCGTGGTGCGTGCATCGCTCGGCGATATTCTGGCCGAAGAAGGGCGCGCCGTGTTGTTTGTGAAAACAGAGCTTGCGCCGCACTTTCTTTCGCAGATCGATAAGATCGGTCGGGTGGGGGTGCAGATTACAAAGGGCTTTACAGATCCGCTGCCGCAGGCGCACAGCTTTCAGCCGATGGGCGGCGTAGTCGCTTCGGAACGCTTAGACTGCTTGGTTGCCTTTTTGGCGGGCACCGGCAGGGAAAAAGCCGCGCAGATGGTGCACGCGGGTCTGGTTTCCGTCAACCATAGGGAGACGGATTCCGTTTCGCACCGTGTAAATGAAGGAGACATCATCTCCATACGCCGCTGCGGGCGATTTATTGTTGATATGCTCGGCCCGGTCACGAAAAAGGGCCGTTTATCTGTGAAATGCAGAAAATACATATAGGAGGCTTACACACATGTTATCGATTAAAGACATCAATGAAGTCAGCTTCAGAAAATCAAATTTTTCCGGTTACAATTCTGATGATGTCGATCAGTTTATTGATGAAGTTTTGGAGACCGTAACGGCGCTCACAAAGGAAAACGCAGAGATTAAAACGCGCAAGACGGATGATTCCGCCGCTGTGCAGCAGTTACAGGCGAAAAACGCCGAGCTGCAGGAGAAGCTTTCTATTTTGGCTGCAAAAATTGAGTCTTACCGTGCAGAGGAAGACGGTATTAAGGATGCCATTCTCAGCGCACAGCGCCTTGGCAATGCTTCCATCCGTGAGGCAAAGGCGAAGGCCGAGAAGATTGTGAACGACGCAAACGCGAAGGCGGACGCTCTTGTAAAAGATGCGAAGGGTCGCTCCGAAACGCTTGTGAAGTCCTATGAAAAGCAGATCGCCGCAAAAGAGAAAGAGCTGGAGAACATGAAGCGCGAGGTGACAAACTTCCGTGCATCGCTCTACGGCATCTATAAAGAACACCTTGCCGTGATTGAGAAGATTCCGACGTTTGATTTGCCGGAGGAAGAGCAGGAGGAAAAAGCGCCCGCCGAGGAACCGACGCCGGTATACACCGAGCCCGAAGTGATTGAGGAGCCGGAAGAAGAAATCCCGGTGCCTGCAGCACAGCAGGTCGAAGAGGAACCCGCACCGGCCCCCGCAGAGCCGAAGCCCGCTCCCGCACCTGTCCCGGAGCCGATTCCCGCACCGGCGCCGGTACAGCCGCAGCCTGTTTACGACAAGGACTCTTATATTAAGGAGCAGTTTAGCGGCATCGGTCTTGATTTGAACGCTTACGCCGACATCCCGGAATCTTTGCAGAAAGAAAAGGATGCCCTTTTCAGCACGCTGGAGTTCGGCGTTGAAGACGAAGGCGACAAGAAAAAGGGTAAATTTAAGAGAAGATAAAACCAGCAGAAAGGCACGGATCAATATATGGATTACAAAAGCACATTGAACCTCCCCAAGACCGACTTTGCCATGCAGGCCGGCCTACCGAAGCGCGAGCCGGTAATGCTCGAAAAGTGGTATGAAGACAAGGTTTACGAGACCGTTCTCGAAAAGAACGACGGTAAGCCGCTTTATGTTCTGCACGACGGCCCTCCGTATGCAAACGGCGATATCCACCTCGGCACGGCGCTGAATAAGACGCTGAAGGACTTTATCGTTCGCTACAAGAATATGTCCGGCTTTAAGGCACCGTACGTTCCTGGTTGGGATACCCACGGCTTGCCGACCGAGCTGAAGGCCAGAAAGAAAGCGGGCGTTTCGAATTCCACTGCAATCTCCGACATCGAGCTGCGCAAGCTCTGCCGCGAGTTTGCCCTCGGCTACCTCGATGAGCAGCGCAACTCCTTCAAGCGTCTTGGCGGCATCGGTGAATGGGACAACCCGTATGTCACCCTGCGCAAGGAATTTGAAGCAAAGCAGATCGAGATCTTCTCCGAAATGGCGACGAAGGGCCTCATCTATAAGGGCTTAAAGCCGGTTTACTGGTGCCCGGAGTGCGAGACTGCACTGGCGGAAGCCGAGATTGAATACGCAGAGGATCCCTGCCACTCCATCTATGTGAAGTTCCGCGTGACGGACGACAAGGGCCTTTTGACCCCGATGGGCGCAGACCTGAGTAAGACCTACTTCGTAATCTGGACGACGACGACCTGGACGCTCCCCGCGAACGTCGCGATTTGCGTCGGCCCGGAATTTGAATATGCACTTGTAAAGTCCGGCGACGAATACTATGTGATGGCAACGGCCCTGACCGAATCTGCCATGCAGGCGGCGGGCAAGACCGATTACGAGATCCTTGGCACCTTAAAGGGCAGCGACCTTGAGTATATGAAGACGGCGCACCCGTTCATCGACCGCACATCTCTCGTCATCGTGGGCGACCACGTTACGTTGGAAAGCGGTACCGGCTGCGTTCACACGGCTCCGGGCCACGGCGTCGAAGACTATGACGTCTGCCACAATCACTATCCCGAAATTCCGATTGTTGTGCCGGTGGACAGCCATGGCAAGATGACCGAGGAAGCGGGCCAGTTTGCAGGCCTGACGACCGAGGAAGCGAACAAGGCGATTGCACAGCACCTTGAGGATACAGGCGCACTGTTCGCTTTACAGAAGATCATCCACCAGTATCCGCACTGCTGGCGCTGCAAGAAACCGGTTCTGTTCCGTGCGACCGAGCAGTGGTTCTGCTCCGTGGACGCTATCAAGGATCAGGCGATTGAAGCCATCAAGGGCGTAAAGTGGATCCCGGGCTGGGGCGAAGACCGCATTTCCTCCATGGTCCGTGACCGCAACGACTGGTGTATCTCCCGTCAGCGCCGCTGGGGTGTGCCGATTCCGATTTTCTACTGCAAGGACTGCGGCGAGCCGCTCATCGAGAAGGACGCGATGCACGCAGTTTCCGAGCTGTTCCGCGCAGAGGGCTCCGATGCTTGGTACATCAAGGAAGCGGAAGAAATTCTGCCCGCAGGCACAAAGTGCAAGAAGTGCGGCTGCACCTCCTTTACAAAAGAGCGCGACATCATGGACGTTTGGTTTGATTCCGGCGTGACCCATGCTGCCGTTTGCGATACACGCGATTATCTCCATTGGCCGGCTGACCTGTACCTTGAGGGTGCAGACCAGTACCGCGGCTGGTTCCAGTCTTCGCTGCTCACGTCCATTGCATGGCGCGGCAAAGCGCCGTACAAGGCTGTCGTCACACACGGCTGGGTCGTGGACGGTCAGGGCAGAAAGATGAGTAAGTCCCTCGGCAACGGCATTCTGCCGCAGGAGATTGTGGATAAGTACGGCGCAGATATCCTGCGTCTGTGGGTCGCTTCTTCCGACTACCATGCCGATATCCGCATTTCCCCGGAAATCCTCAAACAGCTTTCTGACGCATACAGAAAGATCCGCAACACGGCGCGCTATATGCTCGGCAACCTTTCTGATTTTAATCCGGATACCGACAGTGTAGAGGTCTCTGAGATGCTTTCCATCGATAAGTGGGCGCTGAACCGTTTGGATCGGCTGATGGTGAAGGTGCGCGAGGGCTATGAGTCCTTCGAGTTCCACCAGGCTTACCACGCCATCCATAACTTCTGCGTTGTGGATATGTCGAACTTCTATCTCGACGTCATCAAGGATCGTCTGTACACCGAGAAGAAGAACTCCGCTGCACGCCGCGCCGCGCAGACTGCGATGTATATCATCCTCGATGCGATGACCCGTCTGGTCGCGCCGATCTTGGCGTTCACCTCCGACGAAATCTGGCAGAGCATGCCGCACGCTTCCGATTGCGATGCACGCCACGTTGTTTACAACGAGATGCCGAAGCCGACGAGCGAAAAGTACGGCATCGACGTGACGGAAGAATTCATCGCACGCTGGGATAGAATCCATGCAATCCGCGATGTTGTGAAGAAGGCGCTTGAAAACGCACGTGCAGAGAAGACGATCGGTGCATCGCTCGATGCAAAGGTCACGCTGTACTGCACCGGCGAGCTGTATGCGTTCCTCAAGTCTGTGGAAGACGAGCTTGCAACCGTGTTCATCGTATCTCAGGTCGAGATCGTGGACGGCGAGGGCGGCACACTTTCCGACGATACACTTGGCCTCTCCGTGCAGGTCGATAAGGCAGAAGGCTGCAAGTGCATG
>ERZ1106951.2349-NODE-2349-length-15018-cov-3.166945_pt1 | contig 15018 bp, 10 predicted proteins | sample MGYA00403676_ERZ1106951 | MGnify/ENA primary metagenome ERZ1106951 (study PRJEB35170, sample SAMEA104062398) | human gut metagenome | biome: human gut; feature: human-associated habitat; material: faeces | place: Denmark | collected 2012-04-23 ...
GGCGATCTGGAAGCGATCCTGGCGTTGAATACATTGGATGAAATTGCCATTACCTTAAGTATTGGCGAGTACGCAAAACTGGAGAAGCTGGTGGCGGCCTGTGAAAAATCCGGCGTCCATACGAAATTTATTCCAGACTACAACAACGTGATCCCGACGCAGCCATATATTGAAGATCTGCAGGGGCTTCCGGTGATCAATATCCGCCATGTTCCACTGAATGAACCGATCAACCGGTATATGAAGCGCTGCGTGGACATTTTTGGCGCACTGGTAGGAATCGTGTTGTTTTCACCAGTCATGGGTCTGACAGCCCTGATCATCAAGATCACATCACCGGGACCGGTGATCTACTGCCAGGAGAGGATCGGACTGCACAACCGGCCATTTAAGATGTACAAGTTCCGTTCTATGGAAGTGCAGGCGCCGGCGTCGGAGAAGAATAAGTGGACAACGCCTCATGATCCGAGAGTAACGCCGATCGGAAGGTTTATCCGTAAAACCAGCATTGATGAGATCCCACAGTTTTTTAACGTGCTGAAGGGGGATATGAGTCTGGTGGGACCAAGACCGGAACGGCCATTTTTCGTAGAGCGGTTTAAGGAAGAGATTCCAAGGTACATGATCAAGCATCAGGTGCGTCCGGGCATGACCGGATGGGCCCAGGTCAACGGCTACCGGGGAGATACTTCCATCACCAAGCGGATCGAGCATGATCTGTATTACATTGAGAACTGGACCCTGGGATGGGATTTTAAGATCCTGTTCCTGACGTTTTTTAAAGGTTTTATTAATAAGAATGCTTACTAGACAGTGAGTACCATGATGAGGTTATACGCATGAATGATAGAAATGAGGAACTGCATCACAGCCACGGCCGAAGCAGAAGAAAACCATCTTCCCAGGGGGAAGAGATTACCAGATCTTTGTCATCGGGAAACCGCAAAGATCCCCGTGAAACACGGAAAAAAATAAAGACAAAGGCACAGAAGCCCCGCCGCAGGATCATTGCCATGATCATTGCGGAGTGCCTGACGCTGACAGCCATCTTTGGATATGCGTTTTTTGCCAGGAAGCTGACCCTGATGCCGCGTCCGGATGTGGATAAGACGTATGTAAAGAATGATGACCTTCAGGTAGAAGATCTGGAGAAGATGAAGGGCTACTGGATGATCGCGGTGTTCGGTGTGGACAGCCGTGATGGCAGTGTAGGAGCAGGAAACCAGTCGGATGTGAACATGATCTGCTGTATCAACCAGGATACGGGGGAGATCAAGCTGGTATCCTTATTCCGTGATACTTACTTAAATACTAATGATAACGGACGCTACAGTAAGTTTAATGAGGCTTATGCAAGAGGCGGCCCGGAGCAGGCATTAAAATTCTTGAATAAGAACCTGGATCTAAACATCACGGATTACATTACCTTCAGCTGGAAAGCTGTGGCGGATGTGATCACCATCCTGGATGGTGTGGATGTGGAGATCAGCAAGGCAGAATTCCGCTACATTAACAGCTATATTACAGAGACAGTACAGGCCACAGGCGTTGGCTCCCATCAGTTAGACGGACCGGGCCTTCACCATTTAGATGGCGTTCAGGCAGTCGCTTATGCCCGTTTAAGAAAAATGGACAGCGATTACGCCCGGACCGAGCGTCAGAGAAAGATCATCGAGCTGGCCTTTGATAAAGCCAAGAAAGCAGATTACGCGGCTTTGAACAATATTCTGATGACGGTTCTGCCACAGGTATCCAACAATCTGGACTTCGCAGATCTGACCAACATCGCGCTCAGCATTACCAAGTATCACATTGGTGAGACCATGGGATTCCCATCTGCAAGAGGTGAGGCCAATATGGGCTCCAAGGGCGCCTGCGTCATTCCACAGACCCTGGAATCCAACGTCAGCGAGCTGCATACGTTCCTGTTTGGAGATGAGGCATATACACCAACGGACACCGTAAAGCAGATCAGCGCCAAGATTGCTTCAGATACGGGTATGTATTCCCAGGGCAAGAGTATCGGACATGTGTCTACAGAAGGATATCTGCCAAACGACAGTTCTTCTTCAAACTCCTCCGGCTCTAAGAACACGGAAACTACGGCAGTGGAGTCAACGGCAGAGCCAGAGACAGATGAGGATGGCAATATCATTGAGACCACAGCTGCTGATGGAACGAAACATCCTGGAATCGGTGAGACAGATGAAAATGGTAATCTGGTAGATGGACCAGAGGAGGATGAAAGCTCCGCAGACGGACCGGGAGAGATCATCCAGCATCCGGGAAGTACCACAGAGAGCAGAGCGGATGATCCAGTCCATCCGGGAAGTACTACGGAGACTACAGGAAGCAGCTCTGGTGGAATCGTGGCTCCGGATGGCAGTATCATAATCCATCCAGGCAGTGATGGAAAGACCAATACCAAGGGAAACAGCACCACCAGCACGGATGATATGAGAGGACCTGGGACGACTCCGGAAACCACAGCTGTGGCTCCACATCCTGGATATCCAGAAACGACAGCGGCTGATCATAGCCCGTCATCCACGATCAGCGAGACGACTACAGAGGCTGTAGAGCCAGGTGGTAATTAAAGAAGATATGCGGGCCTCAAAAATATCGTAACTATTCAGTGCCTTCATAGTTACACAATATCATGAGTAAAAAAGAACAGTGAAGATCAGAAAATATTCTGGTTTTCACTGTTTTATTATACTTCCGTCACAAATTAGACACAAAGCATTGATATATTACTTTACAGAAACAGGGAAGAGAAAGAAAAAGCCCTGGGAAAAGAAAACATAAAAGTATCAGGAAAGGGGATATGACTTATGTACGAAGAGAACACCAACAAAGAGCAGAATATGAATTCTGATGAACATAATAACAGCAATATGGGAACACCAGACTTTACCATGAAGGATCCAGAGCCGGTACAGAACCAGCAACAGGGGCAGGCATCCACAGGCGCACAGACTCAGGGCAGTTATAACTGGCAGAACCAGCAGACATCCGGGAACCAGCAGGCACAGTACCAGAATAGCCAGTCTGTACAGAATCAGCAGTCCGGTCAGGCTTTCCAGAATCAGCAGACCCAGTATCAGGACAGCCAGGCAGGTCAGCAGGCACAGACCAGCCAGTCTGGCTTCCAGGGCGGTTTTCAGAATCATCAGCCATCTGAGGAGCATCACGAGAAGAGAAGAAAGAACGGACTTACCAGAAAGGTAGCAGGAATCACAGCAGCGGCTCTCCTGTTTGGTACCGTTTCCGGCGGAACCATGGTTGGGATCAATAAGATCGCAGATTCCTTCGGACCTGCCACCTATCCATTGGTAAGCTCGCAGGCGGCAGTCGAGGACTCTACGACAGAGGCTCAGACCTCTGCAAGCGCTTCTGCCAGCGGAAACAGCGCAGTAGCAGGCAATGCGGCTGCACTGGATGTTTCAGCCATTGCAAAATCTGCAATGCCTTCCGTGGTTGCCATCAACAATACCATGTTATACCAGAGCAATAACTGGTGGGGCATGAGCCAGACTTATGAAGTACCAAGCAGCGGTTCCGGTATTATCATTGGCCAGAATGATGAAGAACTTCTGATCGCTACGAACAACCATGTAGTAGAGGATTCCGAGAATCTGTCGGTGGTATTTATTGATGATACTTCTGTTAACGCATCTATCAAAGGTACTGATGCAGATTCCGATCTGGCTGTGATCGCAGTTGCCTTAAAAGATATTCCAGAGGATACCTTAAGCCAGATCTCTGTTGCGAAATTAGGCGATTCTGATGCTCTGGAGGTTGGTCAGGGTGTCGTTGCGATTGGTAATGCCCTCGGATATGGCCAGTCTGTCACTGTTGGCTATGTCAGCGCACTGAACCGTGAAGTAAAAGTAGATAACACCGTCACCAGAAATCTGCTTCAGACGGATGCAGCCATCAACCCTGGCAACAGCGGCGGCGCACTTCTGAATATGAAGGGTGAGGTTATTGGTATCAATGCAGCGAAATATTCATCCACGGATGTAGAGGGTATTGGTTATGCAATCCCGATCTCAAAAGCACAGGAGATCTTAAGCACTCTGATGACTCAGAGAACCAAGAACCAGACTGTTGCAGAGGGTGAGGAAGGCTATTTAGGCATTCAGGGTCTGACTGTAGACGACAGTATGGTGAAACAGCAGGATATGCCAGCCGGTGTTTTCGTATATGGTATCATTGACGGTGGTGCAGCAGCGAACTCTGATCTGAGAAAGAGAGATATCATTGTGAAATTCGATGGCCAGAGCGTCAAGACCATGGCGGCTTTACAGGATCTGTTAAAATACTACAAAGCAGGCGAGACGGTAGAATTAGGTGTTAAGAGTCTGGAAAATGGCGAGTATGTGGACAGAACCGTCACCATCACACTGGGAACCAAGGCAACTCTTGGCCAGGATGCCCAGAACGGTAACAGCCAGAATAATGGCAGTCAGAACGGAAATGGTCAGGCACAGCAGTAAGTACCTGAAATTATGTATCAGTTTTTATAAATCTTAAAAGAGTGTAAAATCAGGCTCCGGACTTGTGCCGGGGCCTGATTTTGTTTATACTAGAGACAATATGGCAGTTTTGTAACGATTCAGTACCTTCATACTGGACCATTACGCAGTTCTTACAGCCCTGTGGATGGACTGGGCTGGCTGCCAGAACAATGACAGATACAGGAGAAGATAATTTTGGAAGATAACGAGAAGAAGTTAACCTCTCAGACGGAGGGGGAGACCATAGAAGACAATGACGATAACCAGTATGAGCATATCTGTTATGTGTGCCGCAGGCCGGAAAGCAAGGCAGGAAAGATGATCACGATGCCAGGTGGCATGTGCCTGTGCCATGACTGTATGCAGAAGTCCTTTGATGCCATTATGAAAAATGGTATGGATTTTTCCCAGCTTCAGAATATGCCATATATGAATATGAACCTGAATGATTTTAACAATCTGAACATTCCGGGTATGGAGATCCCAAAGAAGCAGAAGATCAAGAAGAAATCAGAGAAAGAAGCACAACCGGCTTTTGATCTGAAAAATATCCCGGCTCCGCACAAGATCAAGGGAGAACTGGACCAGTATGTGATCGGTCAGGAACAGGCCAAGAAGGTGATCTCCGTGGCAGTTTACAATCATTATAAACGGGTATTTTCCCAGACAGCCAAAGCACAGACAGAGGAAAAAGAGCAGATGGCAGAGGATGAGGAGGTACGGATTGAGAAGTCCAATATTCTCATGATCGGACCGACCGGAAGTGGTAAAACTTATCTGGTAAAGACCCTGGCAAGACTGCTGGATGTGCCGTTGGCCATTGCGGATGCCACAGCACTGACAGAAGCGGGCTATATTGGTGATGATATTGAGAGTGTGGTTTCCAAGCTGTTAGCTGCAGCGGGTAACGATGTGGAAAAGGCCGAGCGTGGGATCATTTTCATCGATGAGATCGATAAGATCGCCAAGAAGAAAAACACCAACACCAGGGATGTCAGCGGTGAGTCCGTTCAGCAGGAATTGTTAAAGCTGTTGGAGGGAAGCCAGGTGGAGGTTCCGGTGTGATCAAACCAGAAAAATGCTCTGACACCGATGGCAACTGTCAATACCGATAATATTCTCTTTATCTGCGGCGGCGCGTTCCCGGATCTTGAGGATATTGTCCGGGAGCGGCTGACAAAGAAGGCTTCCATCGGTTTCCAGGCGGAGTTAAAGGACCAGTATGATCAGGACCCCAATATTTTAAGCCATGTGACCAATCAGGATCTGCGGACTTTCGGCATGATTCCGGAGTTTTTAGGCCGTCTTCCAGTGGTGGTGACATTTCAGAAGCTGACCAGAGAGGCGCTGGTGGATATTCTGAAAAAGCCGAAAAATGCGATCTTGAAGCAGTATAAGAAGCTGCTGGAGTTAGATGAAGTGAAACTGGTGTTTGAGGATGAGGCTCTGGAATGGATCGCAGAAGAAGCCCTGAAGCGTGATACAGGAGCCAGAGCTCTCCGTGCTATCATGGAAGAGTTTATGCTGGATATTATGTATGAAGTGCCGAAGGATCCAGGCATCGGAACTGTAGTGATCACCAGAAATTATCTGGAAAAGCATGGCGGGCCACGGATCGAGATGCGTGGATAGCCGGTATTTTTTACTCCCGCATGGCCAGAAAACTTTGATAAAGATTTAACATTCCATACCCCCATTCCGGGTTCGGATAGCGGTAAGCGGCGATCCGGTCTGCGCCAAGCGTCAGGTATGCTTTGATGGAGCGGCTGTTGATAGAAGGCTCATTGCCCTTTACATATCCCCAGGAGTACAGACAGGCAGCGGCTCCGGCCACGTGGGCGGCGGCAATGCTGGAGCCAGTCATACGGGTGTAGGGGAAATCGCCTGGAACGGAAGAAATTCCAGGACCGTAGACGTCTACTCCAGGGGCGGCCAGATCCGGCTTGATCCGTCCATCACGGGTGTAACCACGGCTGGAGTGGATGTAGAGACTGCCATTGGTGTGATCGCAGGCCGCAGCGGTGATAGGAAATGCAGCATTTCCGGGATCGGTGATGGGGGTGGACGGGTCAGAATTTAAGAAAAAAGTGTCCGGTGAGACCAGTCCCTGGGCAGGAAGCCATAGATGAAAGATCCCGGAGAGCGTTCTGGACGGGTACACCTGGATCTTCCAGATCCCGGCGGCAGGAGTCTGGAACCGCAGGACTACCAGATAGGTATTCTGGGTGACGGAGGCAGGAAGATAGGAGACGGTCACATCCGTCTGTTCCAGCGGAAACCGGATGGTGGTGTGGTTGTCAGAGCCATAAGGGATCCGTCCAGTGGCCTGACCGGTGGGAGATACCAGACCAATCGTATAAACCTCGGGAAATGAAGCCCATAATTCCAGCTGAAAGCCGGATTCCCCTTCCCCGGTCCGCAGTTCGATCTCCGTGTAGTGGGAGCTGTCTTCTGCTGCCACGTCGCTGCAGTGATGGCGGAAGCCCACTTCATTGCCGGCGGCACAGACGGAACAGACGCCGCGCAGCGTGTTTAGGTGGTTTAATGTCTGACTTAAAGGCGAAGTCCCGTCGTGGCTTCCCTGGTTGGTGCCAAGACTCAGACAGATCACCAGAGGCATCTGGTGACGGTATGACAGAAAACGCAGGTAAGTGACGGCGGTCATGATATCATTAGACTGGTAAGCGGTGGCGGATGCCGGAATCTGGTAATAGTCCCGCAGATACTGCTTGGCCGGATGGAGTTTGACGATGCCAAGGGAACAGGAAGGCGCAGCCCCGGTAAAATCCGTATCTTCCTCAGTTCCACCAGCGGCAATCCCTGCAAGGAAGGTTCCGTGGCCGGAGTCATCGGTGACAGGAACCAGGGACAGAGGATCTGTGGAAGCTAAGGCTTCATCGATCTGTTCTTTCCGGTATTCCTTTCCATAAAGAAATTCATAAGAAGCGCCGCGGGAGCTTTCCATAGAAAAGGAACCGGTGGCAGTTTGATCCCAGATTCCTAAGATCCGGGTGGTGCCGTCAGTATTGCGGAAAAGAGGATTCCGGTAGTCAATCCCGGTGTCGATGATCCCAAGAAGTACTCCTTCACCACCGGTGTTGAGACCTGGCTGCCGCATGACCGGAAGAATACCGGATTGCTCCATATTGGTGGAGTCTAAGAGGGTATAAAGGGCCGGAATGGACGAATAAGAATACCGCGCCAGAGTGATGGGAAGTACCTGATCCAAAGGCGCATGGAGGATCACATATTCTTCGTCCACATAGCTGATGCAGTCGGTTCCGGTCTGCTGCCGGATCAGCTCCAGGGAGATATTGCCATAGCGGTAGATAAAATCAGCGTAATTTTCAGAATTGACGGCCTGGTTGCATGAAACCATAGAAATTTTATTGTATCTGAGGGAAAACCAACAGATACGCTCCATAGATTTTGTATTATCCTATGAAAAAGGAGGAAATAAATATGATTTTTTTGTTTCTGATCGCAGCAGTAGTGCTTTTGGACCTTGGACTGAAGGATACCATTGATGAGATGGATCAGGAGCAGTTTCCCAAAGAACTGGAGGGAAGCAGAGGCTGGATCCTGCTTTACCGGAACCATAACGAAGGATTCCCTTTTGGGGCATTAAAAGAAAAAAAGGAGCTGGTGAAAATGATCCCGCTGGCAGTGGTGTCTGCAGCAGCAGGTATTTTATGCTGGATTCTTCCTAAAAAAGGACAGTTTGTGGAAAAGATCGGCCTTTCTATGGTGATCGGTGGTGGACTGAGCAATCTGTATGACCGGCTGTTCCGTGGATATGTGGTGGATTATTTCAGCATCCAGTGGAAAAAATTAAAAGACGTGGTATTTAATTTAGGAGATATTTTTGTGTTTGCAGGAAGCCTGATCCTGCTTTTGTGGGAACTGTTTTGTAAAAAATAAGATAATGGTTCATAAATAAGGGAATGGTTCCGCAGTTCTGAATTGACAAATATCCGATTATCATGTACAATCACAACTAAAATTATGCGTAAAGGAGTGATTTTTTTTGGATTCGAGTGACGTCATACAGTTGCTTGTGTTAGTTGTATTATTAAGTTTATCTGCATTTTTCTCATCGTCTGAGACTGCACTTACTACGGTGAATAAGATCCGTGTGCGTTCCCTTGCAGAGTCCGGAGATCAGCGGGCCATTATCTTGACTAAAGTGATCGAGGAACAGGGGAAGATGCTCAGCGCAATTCTCATTGGAAATAACCTGGTCAACCTCTCTGCATCATCGCTTATGACAACGTTAACGATCAAGTTGTTGGGAAGTAAGGCAGTAGGAATTGCTACAGGTATCCTGACTTTGCTAATCCTGGTGTTTGGCGAGATCACGCCAAAGACCTTGTCTACGATTTCCGCGGAAAAGATTTCTTTAAAGAATGCGAAAATTATATATACTTTCATGAGAGCATTGACTCCGGTGATCTTTGTGGTCAACAAAATGTCATTAGGCGTTCTGACCCTGATGCATGTGGATCCCAATGCCAAGCATGATGTGATCACGGAAGATGAACTGCGTACCATTGTGGATGTGGGACATGAAGAGGGAGTCATCGAGAGCGAGGAACGCAAAATGATCAACAATGTGTTTGATTTTGGCGATTCCCTGGCGAAGGATATCATGGTGCCACGAATTGATATGGTCTTTGTGGATGTCAATGCCACTTATGATGAGGTGATTGAATTATACCGGGAAGAACGGTACACCAGAATTCCGGTTTATGAGGATACCACGGACAATGTGATCGGTATCATTAATGTAAAAGATCTGCTTCTGATCGAGGATCACGAGCATTTCCAGATCCGGGATCATTTGCGGGAGCCTTTGTATACTTATGAGTATAAGAAGACTTCTGAACTGATGATAGAGATGCGGAAAACCTTCAATAATATCGTGATCGTTTTGGATGAATACGGTGCGACAGCCGGCCTCATTACATTAGAGGATATGCTGGAAGAGATTGTTGGAGAGATCCGTGATGAGTATGATCAGGATGAGGAGAAAAACCTGATTGAAGTTGCACCGGGTGAATATTCCGTAGAAGGCGCTATGAAGCTGGATGACTTAAATGACCGCCTGGGCCTGGAGCTGGAGTCGGAGGACTACGATTCTGTGGGCGGACTGATCATCGGACTGTTAGACCATCTGCCAGAAGAGGGCGAGGAGGTTGCCGATGACGGAATCCGCTTTGTGGTGACTAAGGTGGACAAGAACCGGATCGACCGGGTGAAGATCATTCTTCCGAAAGAGGAGAAAGAGGAAGAACCGGCTTAAGATCAGAAAAATGAAGGCTGTCAGCTGATGACTGCTCCGAATATGCCGCCTCCGATACACATCCCCATGGTGGTCAGAAGATGTGGCATGGACACAGTGAATCCTTTCCCGAGAAAGGAAGAGACTGCTGCCAGGATCAGAAAGTAAGAAAGTCCGGCAGCAAGTCCGCAGAAGAAACGACGTTTTCCGGTGGTGCGGGCGAAGAAAAAACCAGCCAGAGCACCGGATAACACGTAGATGACGGCAACTGCCAGTCTGATCTGGCTTTCCTTTAAACGGAAACGATAAAGGAAAAAAGCCGTGGCAAGCAGCAGAACAGCGGACAGAAGATAGGAGCAGAGAAGTGCCTGAAGCAGTTTTTTAGGAGAAAAAAGTTCCATAGAGAAGTCCTTTTAGTGGATTTGCTTTAATCTATTCGTCCGCAAAAGCCGATAGTACAAAAAACTTGCATAGCAGAGATTCTTATGATATAATTTTTGCGAAAACTATAGGCAGTGTGGGATTTTGGCTGCGCTGCGTGAGTTTATAGAATATCAGGAGGGTAAAAACCATGAAGAAAGTAAAAACTTTAACAAACAGTACATTAAAGAGCAGCATGAAGAAGGGTGGATGCGGCGAGTGCCAGACTTCCTGTCAGTCTGCATGCAAGACTTCCTGCACCGTTGGCAACCAGAGCTGCGAGAACGCAAACCGTTAATCGAGCCGGGGATGATAACAAACAGGTAACCCCTACGATCCTTGGGATTGTAGGGGTGCTTTATGTTATAATAGAAATTCTTACGGGATTGGTCAGGATAACATAAGGCACCTGGAGTGCAGAATATTAATATGCGAGGTGTCTGTCGGGACAGGCATCAGAGTTTAGATAAGGAGAAAAGTTTTGATTCATCAGTACAAAAATAATGGTTATGACATCGTAATGGATGTAAACAGCGGAGCAATTCATGTGGTCGATGACGTGGTATATGATGCCATTGCGATGCTGGAAGAAAAACTGGGAGAACTGGAGAAGCCTCAGCAGATCCCACAGGAGATGTCAGAAGAGGTTCGCACAGAACTGGCAAAAAAATACAGTACTCAGGACATTGACGATGCCATGTCCGATATCCAGGAACTGATCGATGCGGAAGAGCTGTTTACCAGAGATGTATACCGTGATTTCGTTATGGATTTCAAGAAGAGAAAGACGGTTGTGAAGGCTTTGTGCCTGCACATTGCCCATGACTGCAATCTGGCATGCCGTTACTGTTTCGCAGAAGAGGGAGAGTACCATGGCAGAAGAGCGCTCATGAGCTTTGAGGTTGGTAAAAAAGCTCTGGATTTCCTGATCGCCAATTCCGGAAACCGTGTGAACCTGGAGGTAGACTTCTTTGGCGGCGAGCCGCTTATGAACTGGGATGTGGTAAAGCAGCTGGTGGAGTACGGCCGTTCTCAGGAGGCAGCTCATAATAAGAAATTCCGTTTCACATTGACGACCAACGGTGTTCTGTTAAATGACGAGATCATGGAGTTCTGCAACCGTGAGATGAGCAACGTGGTATTGAGCTTAGACGGCAGAAAAGAAGTCAATGATAAGATGCGTCCATTCCGCAAGGGAGCCGGAAGCTATGATATCATTGTTCCGAAATTCCAGAAGTTTGCAGAGAGCAGAAACCAGATGAATTACTACGTCCGCGGAACCTTTACCAGAAACAATCTGGATTTCTCCAACGATGTGATCCATTTTGCAGATCTGGGATTCAAACAGATGTCCATCGAGCCGGTTGTGGCTGCTCCAGAAGAGCCATATTCCATCCGGGAAGAGGATGTTCCACAGATCTTGGAAGAGTACGATAAGCTGGCGGTTGAGTATATCAAGAGAAAGAAAGAAGGAAGGGGTTTTAATTTCTTCCACTTTATGCTGGATCTTCAGCAGGGCCCATGTGTAGCGAAGAGACTGTCTGGTTGCGGTTCAGGAACGGAGTATCTGGCAGTTACCCCATGGGGAGATCTGTATCCATGCCATCAGTTTGTTGGTCAGGAGAAATTCCTGTTAGGCAACGTAGATGAAGGCATTACCAATACCGAGGTACGCGATGAGTTCAAGCTCTGCAACGTGTACGCCAAAGAAAAGTGCAGAAACTGCTTTGCAAGATTCTATTGCAGCGGCGGATGTGCGGCAAACTCCTACAATTTCCATGGTTTCATTACGGACGCTTATGATATCGGCTGCCAGATGCAGAAGAAGAGAATCGAGTGTTCGATTATGATTAAAGCGGCATTAGCCGAGTAAAGGAGAAAAATCATGAAGAGTAACAAAAGGAAGGGCATCATTGGCCTTCTGATCACCCTGATCTGTATCGGTGTGTTCGGATATTTCGGCTATGATACCATGGATGACATCAAGCTGGGTCTGGATCTGGCAGGTGGTGTCAGCATCACTTATCAGGCAGTAGAGGAAAATCCATCCTCTGAAGAAATGTCTGATACCATTTACAAGCTGCAGCAGAGAGTCCAGAACTACAGCACAGAGGCTGAGGTTTATCAGGAAGGATCTAACCGTATCAACATTGATATTCCAGGTGTTTCTGATGCCAACGCCATTTTGGAAGAGCTTGGTAAGCCAGGTTCCCTGATATTTGTGGATGAGTCAGGAAATACCATTCTGACTGGAGATCAGGTTGCCAGCGCAAAGGCTGCTATCCAGGAGAAAAATGGTCAGAAATCCTATGTAGTAAGCTTGACCTTTACGGAGGAGGGAGCAAAAACCTTCGCAGATGCAACTGCAAAGAACATCGGAAAGAGAATCGGCATTATCTATGATGGTTCTATGGTTTCTTATCCAACAGTAAACTCTGCGATCACCGGTGGAGAGTGCTACATCGACGGTATGCAGGATTACGATGAGGCTGAGAACCTGGCAGCGACCATCCGTATCGGTTCTCTGTCCCTGGAGCTGGAGGAGCTTCGTTCCAATGTAGTAGGTGCAAAGCTGGGCCAGGAGGCCATTGCTACCAGCTTAAAGGCAGGCGCTATCGGATTTGGCATTGTGGCAGTTTTTATGATCGCAGTTTACTTAGTGCCTGGTCTGGCTTCTGTACTGGCGCTGTGCCTGTATGTAGCTCTGGAACTGGTTCTGTTGTCTGCATTTGAGGTTACCCTGACTTTACCTGGTATCGCAGGTATCATCCTGTCCATCGGTATGGCCGTGGATGCTAACGTTATCATTTTCACACGTATTAAAGAAGAGATCGGTGTTGGAAAGACCGTAAAATCAGCGATCAAGACTGGTTTCTCCAAGGCTTTATCTGCCATCATTGATGGTAATGTGACCACTCTGATCGCAGCCGTAGTCCTGTTCTGGAGAGGTTCCGGTACCGTTAAGGGATTTGCATCTACTCTGGCACTTGGTATCGTTCTGTCCATGTTCACAGCTCTGTTTGTGACCAAGGGAATCTTAAACGCTCTGTACAACCTGGGACTGGATGATCCGAAATTCTACGGCGTCAGCAAAGAGAAAAAAGCGATCAATTTCCTTGGAAAGAAGAACCTGTGCTTTATCATCTCCTGTGTTGTGATCGTTGCAGGATGGGTGATGATGGGAGTTCACGGTGCAGGTGGAGATGGTGTTTTAAACTACAGTATGGAGTTTAAGGGCGGTACTTCCACCAATGTGACATTTAATGAAGATATGAGTCTGGAAGACATTTCCAGCAAGGTCGTTCCGGTTGTGACCAAGGTAACTGGTGACGCAGAGGTTCAGACCCAGAAGGTTACCGGAACCAACGAGGTCATCATTAAAACCAAGACTCTGTCTGTTGACCAGAGACAGGCTTTAAATGATGCTTTAGTAGAAAACTTTGGTGTGGAAGAAGATAAGATCACTGCAGAGAGTATTTCCGGTGCAGTCAGCAACGAGATGAAGCGTGATGCCATCGAGGCAGTGATCATCGCGACGATCTGTATGCTGATCTATATCTGGTTCCGGTTCAAGGATATCCGTTTTGCAACCAGTGCGGTTTTAGCACTGCTTCATGATGTACTGGTTGTCCTGACCTTCTATGCAGCTGCAAGATGGTCTGTGGGATCTACCTTTATCGCATGTATGCTGACGATCGTTGGTTATTCCATCAACGCGACCATCGTTATCTTCGACCGTGTCCGTGAGAACTTAAAGATTAAGACCAACAAGCAGAGTCTGGCAGATCTGGTGAACTTAAGCATCACCCAGACCTTTACCAGAAGCATCAACACTTCCTTAACGACTGTTGTCATGGTTATCGTACTGTTTATCATGGGCGTAAGCTCTGTTCGTGAGTTTGCACTGCCTCTGATCGTCGGCATTGTATGCGGTACTTATTCCTCCGTATGCATCACAGGCGCATTATGGTATGTCATGACTACCCATAAGAAAGAGAAATAATCATGGAATATAAAATTATAGCAACGGATGGCCGGGCGAAACGCGCGGAGATGACCACCGTTCACGGCAAGATCCAGACTCCGGTATTTATGAATGTGGGTACGGTTGCTGCCATCAAGGGTGCGGTTTCCACGGATGATCTCCGGGAGATCCGCACTCAGGTGGAGCTGTCCAACACCTACCATCTGCATGTGCGTACCGGAGACAAGCTGATCAAGGAGTTCGGCGGACTTCATAAGTTTATGAACTGGGATCGGCCGATCTTAACCGATTCCGGCGGTTTCCAGGTATTTTCCCTGGCCAAAATGAGAAAGATCAAAGAAGAGGGTGTGTACTTTAACTCTCACATCGATGGACGCAAGATCTTCATGGGACCGGAAGAGAGCATGCAGATCCAGTCCAACTTAGGTTCTACCATCGCCATGGCATTCGATGAGTGTCCATCCAGCGTGGCGGACCGCAAATACGTGGAGAATTCCGTAGCACGCACCACCAGATGGCTGGAGCGGTGCAGGAATGAGATGGCAAGATTAAATGCATTGCCGGATACAGTCAATAAAGAACAGCTTCTGTTCGGTATCAATCAGGGTGCAGTGTTTGAAGATATCCGTATCGCCCATGCCAAGACCATTTCCGCTATGGACTTAGATGGCTATGCAGTCGGTGGTCTTGCAGTAGGCGAGACCCATGAAGAGATGTACCGGATCTTAGACGAGACGGTTCCATACCTGCCAAAAGAAAAGCCAACTTATCTGATGGGCGTCGGTACTCCGGCCAACATCTTAGAGGGT
>ERZ1106951.2350-NODE-2350-length-15015-cov-4.308021_pt1 | contig 15015 bp, 16 predicted proteins | sample MGYA00403676_ERZ1106951 | MGnify/ENA primary metagenome ERZ1106951 (study PRJEB35170, sample SAMEA104062398) | human gut metagenome | biome: human gut; feature: human-associated habitat; material: faeces | place: Denmark | collected 2012-04-23 ...
GTTATCTGGTGGTGCTTGGGGCCATGATTTTCGGCTACTTTCTTACGGTCAGCCGTATTCCGGCGGAGCTTTCCGGGCTTATCGCGGGCGTGGTGGAAAGCCCGCTCTTAATCGTGCTCGGCGTGCTGCTGGTCATGGTCATTCTGGGCTGCTTCATGGATTCTGTTTATAACCATCTGCTTATCTTCCAGTTTCGGCGTTTTTGTGGTAATCAGACCGAGAACCACTTTCTTATCCGGTGAAACCTTCGCCAGCGGTTCAAATCCGCCACTTCTTTCATCATCATATTCCAGCAGCAGTGCGTCTACATGTTCCTGTGCAAATACATAATCTGCTACAGAATCATAAGAACCACTGGTAAAGAACGTAGAGTGATAATTTCCTCTGCAAATGTGCGAGGTGATTACCATGTCTGCTGGTTTATTTTCAAGGGCAAGGTTGTTTACTGCAAGAAGCTGTGCCTTTACATCTTCAAGGTCAATTCCCAGTGACTGGTATCGCTGCTTTGCAGCATCGCCTACAATTGCACCCCATGTGCAGTCGTCAAACTGAAGATTCCGACAGCCAGCAGCATAGAACTGCTTGATGACTGCCTGATAAGCAAGTCCGATATCCTGAATCAGTTCTTCATTGATTGCGTAATATTTTTTAGTATTCTCATAGTTTTGCGGAACAATCATCTGCTGGAAGGTCTGTGCCGGTGCAGGAATTGTATATTTTGCAACCGTATTTTCATCTTCAAACTGCTTTAAAAACTTGAAATATTCCACAAACGGATGTGGAACTGCCTTTATTTTTCCAGTCAGATAAGTATCTTCCAGCTGTGCAACTTCACCATTAAACTGAACACCTGCAATGGCTTTCTGATGTCCAATCCCTTCAAATCCCCACATAAAATCAAGATGCCAGAATTCTCCATCTGTAATAATATGATAGCCTGCTGCTTTTTGTTTTGCTACAAGCTTTCTGATTTCTTCATCTTCAACAGCGGTAAGCTGTTCTTTGCTGATGATTCCATCGCTATAGTCTTTTCTTGCCTGCTTCAGATTTTCAGGTCTTAAAAAGCTGCCTACAAAATCATAGCGATATGGGGATGTAATGGTTTTGCTCATTTCAATTACCTCTTTCTTTAAAATGGTGATTCGAGTCAACTTGTAATGATTTCATTTTATCATGGAAGCAGTCGTTTGTAAAATACTTTATAATACCGCTTGCCCATAGGTTTTATCTATAGGCAGAAGCATAAAATCTCCCACAGTTTTTATCAAACCATGGGAGATTTTTTTATGATACATTTTTAAATCATTTTTAAAGTCTATAGATTATTTCGAACGCAGTGCTACAACCGGATCTTTCTTTGCTACACTCTTAGACGGAATAAATCCAGCGATCAATGTCAGCAGAACACTGATGGCAATCAGAATGATGGCTGCCGGAATTGGAAGAATCGCACGCAGATTGTTGATGTTGGTGAGATAGTGCACCAGCAAATTGATGGGAATACACGGCAAATAGGTGACAAGAACCCCTAACAAACCAGAAGTAAATCCAATAATAATCGTTTCTGCATTAAACATACTGGAAACATCTCGTTTTGATGCACCAATTGCACGGGAAATCCCAATTTCTTTGGTGCGTTCCTGTACAGAAATCAGCGTAATCACACCAATCATAATCGAAGAAACAATCAACGAAATGGCTACAAACGCAATCAATACATATAATTTTTGTAACAGAGGACATCATCAATCCAACATAGTCGGTATACTGAATCTGCGACATCTCATCTTTGTCTTTGTTATAATCTGCAATGGTATCTTCATTTGGTCGAATAATACTCGTAACTTTTAATTTTAATCCATTGTCATAGAGGTACTGTAATCCAGCATCCGTATCTCGCAAATCGGTATAAAGTCCTGTATTTTCATCATAGCGATAACAATCTGCATTCAAGACCGTGCGAAAATCCATGTCGCAGCTGTCAGCATATGACCAGTTCTTGTTGTCCTTTTGCAGCTCCTTGCCATTGACTGCCGCTTCCATGATGTTATCCACATCTTCTTTCGGTTCTAAGCCGAGTGCATACAATGTCATGTCATCCAGTTCATTGTTTTCATCTAACACCAACATAATTTCATCATAGCTATTCGGCCATGAACCATAGACCACATCATATTGCTTTTTCAACAGGTCATTGACGGGGTTTCCATTTTCTCCGGGAAGCAGTTCCTGCCACAAGTTCATAGAAGAACCGCCCATGCCCATCATGGCAGTTGCTTGTTCTCCAAACATAGAATTGCTGGCATTGGTCATTGCCTGCATATCAATTCCCATATGTTCCAATACCATTTCTTGCATCAATTCTTCGGTGTCTGAATGAATAATCGTCCCATCTACATTTTTGGTATAAATGAGCAAATCCAAATCGTAAGCGTATTGAACACCATTGCCTTATATAAATCGCTGTCACTGTCTTTTCGTTCGGATTCAATATAGGACTTGAAACTCTTCAAATCATTTTCAGATGTTTCCATGTTGTTTAAAGCATCCAAATTGCCGACTTCTTATATACTGCATCTTTGTCATGTGTACTGTCCGAAGTTGCAGAGCCCATAAAAGTTTGCATCAAGACACTGAGGTCTGTGTTCGTTTTCTGAATTGTCAGCGGATAAGAGGACAATGTTTCTTCTTGAATCACATTAATATAAGTATTGAAGCCCTGTGAGATGGAGAGTACCAATGCAATTCCGGATTGTGTGTAACCATGATAATTAAGCGGTCTTTGGAGATTTCCTTGAGAATTTCCATGACTTGAATGCTGGTTTCTGTATCCAAATGCACCAGTCGGTTCATCCGCTAAAATAATATCTGGATTATTGACCAATGCCCGTGCGATTGCTACACGCTGCATTTGTCCGCCAGACATTTCACTTGGTTTCTTGGAAAGCTGATTGCCCAATCCTACATCTTCGAGTGCTTTTTTCGCACGTTTTCGACGATCTGCTTTGGATACGCCCGATAATGTCAATGCCAGTTCTACATTTTGCAGAACCGTTTGATGAGGAATTAAGTTATAGCTTGGGAATACAAACCCAATGGAATGATTGCGGTAGGTGTCCCAATCTCGGTCTTTGAAGTCCTTGGTAGAACGCCCATTGATGATTAAATCCCCTTCTGTGTACTGATCCAATCCGCCAATGATGTTCAACATGGTGCTTTTTCCTCCTTTTTGGTATCGGGAAAGTTGCGGTTGCCTGTCGGAAAAAGCCGTTCTCCAAAATTGATCATTTCGGAAAACGGCTTTTTCTGTTATTTTACGGATTACTTCATCCGTCTTTTTTCCTTGTTTTTACGATAATAGTTGCACCACCAACGGTCATAAGCGTGGCAAGTCCCACAAACACTTTGTAAATGTCAGAGTAGCCAGTCTGCGGAAGAGAAACTATTTCATTTGCCATGTTCGTTCCGGTTGCAGTTTCTGGATTCACGGTATAAACATCAAGAACTTTCCCATCTTCATCTGTCAGTGTGATTGCATAGTTCCCATCTGCTGTTTCAAGGAGTGCAGCCTTTGCAGGAGTATTGCCTGTTTTGGTTGCATAGTCCTTCCTTGCCCAATCCTTGAAATCTTCCTGCGTGATGTTTTTATAATTGGTTGTAGTGGATTCGGTTGTAACAGTGTTCTCTATGCCATTATAGATTTTGTATGTTCCAGCTAAATTAGAATCTTTAATATTAGAATCTTCCACATCTGAAACAGGATAGAGTCTTTCCCATTTCGAAACATCGCCTTGCTTCGTGCAATCTACATAAATCACATCTTCCTGCTCAAGAATGAGTAAGATTTTTTCTTTTCCCTTGTCATCAAACCAGTATTCAACCTTTGTAACGCCACTTCCGCCAATAAAATCCGGATAAGGCTGCGAGGCGGATAATTTATCGTAAATTTCCTTAAACGAATCCGAACTGTTTACAAATTCCTTGGCTTCCTCCAACGTCATTCGGGAGGCATCTTCTGGTATTTTGTTTAAAATAGAAGCCCTTTCCCGTTCAAATTCCCCGAATGCCCCATGTTCTTTTTCGGCAAGTTCCGCTAAAGCCTTCGCCTGTTCTTCTGAAAGTGCATCACTGGTTACTGTAGCTGTTGTCGTGGTTGTTTCTGTGGTTGCAGTTGTTGCGGTTGTTTCTGTGGTTGCGGTTGTTTCTGCTTTCTCTTCAGAATAGAGCGGTTTCCAGTCGGAGATGTTTCCATCTGCATTGCATTTTACAGAAATAACATCTTCTTGCTCCAAAATCAAAAGGATTTTTTCTGTGCCGTAGTCGTCCAACCAAAATTCAACTAATGTTACTCCACTACCGCCTACAAAGTCTGGATATTTTGCGATGGAAAGCAGGCTCTCGTAAATATTCTGAAAGTCGGTGTTATTTTCCAGAATCTCTTGCACATCATCGAAACAAAGTCTTGCTGTATCGGGTGGGAGCTCCCCGAGAATTATTTTTTCTTCCCGAATAAATTCCCCGAACAGATGACTGCCTTTCTCTTTGAGTGCTGATAGTTGTTCTTGCTGTTCCGACGAGAGTGTATCATCAGGTGCAATCATTACAGGAATCGGAATCGTTTTGACAGGGTTGTCCGCTTCATCGAATACGGAAATACTGATACAGGTTTCCCCTGCAGAAATCGCTGTCACCAAACCATATTCGGATACGGTCGCAATGCTTTCATCTGCGGACTGGTATTCGATACGTTCCGTATCATATCCCTCTTTATCAAACTTGACATTCAGATTACAGCTTTCGCCGACAGTCAGGTTGCATGCAGAGGGTTCAACGGAAAAGTCAGATGCTACAACCTCTGTTGAACTTGGATCTTCTATCGGCTCTGTAATTGCCGGTGAAGTTGTGGTTTCTGTCGTTTCTTGAATTTCGGTCAAGGTTGTAGTCACTTCTGTATCTACAGGCACATCCGTTGCACTTGCAGAAAGTGGCATGGAAAGAGAACCTGTAAGAAGCAGCATGGCTGCTAAAAATGCCCATTTTTTCATATTGATACACCTCATTTCAATAATAGTCATATATGTTTTTCGATAAAATCTGATTAAAAAGCAAAAATGTTTATATTTTTCTTTTATTATAACATGAAGATTCAAATTTGTCAATATGTTTCAGACTGTGCTTGGAATCCTAATCATAAAAATATTATCTCTTCACCCGTTCCATCTTACAAGTGTGATGCTTCTCCTTATCATAATTCACGCCAACTAAAAGAACTTCACCGTGGTAATTCTGCAAGCAATCCAGATAATCTTTCTGCTTGATTTGTTCTACTGCCTCTTCTGCGGAATGTCCCCATTTCAATTCCACAATCATGGCTGGCAGGTTGCAGTTTCGATTTGGCTCAAATACAATATCTGCGAATCCCTTTCCAGCTGGCATTTCTCGGTGCAGGGTGTAATTCTTTTGAGCAGAATAGTACGCTAAGGAAATCACACAGGACAATGCATTTTCATCGTTATACTTCAAAATAGATGCGTTTGCTTGATGTGCTTGTTCAATCAGTTCTGCAACTGTTTGCTCGTCACCGGAAAGTGTGGCTTGTAATAACTTTTCAGAGGTTTCCAAAGCTGTTACAACACTTCCCCACCCCATCACTTTTACGGTACTGATAAACTGTTCCATTACTTCATCGTTTGGAATCCAAATCTCTTTTGTTTCTGCATTATAAGTTAAATAGCCCAAATGCACCAACAATGTTAAAACATCATCTTTTGTTGCAAACGTAACCATATCATTGCTAAAAGTAGTCGTATCAATTTTTTCTTTTTCTCCTGCAAGCAGCTTCAAAATGACATCTTGTACCCCAAATTCATTGGATTGAATATAGATTTTCAAAGCCTCATAGGTTTCTGTTTGCGTCCAGTAATTGCTAAATTTTCCACGCAGCATGGCTTCTACAACAGACTTTGGATTGTAAATCGAAACGCCATCCACACAATATCCATCATACCATTTCTTTGTTTCAGAGAATGACATGTTGTATTGCTCGCAAAGCTGCCGAACTTCCTGTTCTGTAAAGCCAGTAAATTCTTCAATCGGGGAGGCATCCGTCATAGAATACTCATAGAATACATTGATGGCAGAGTGTTCCCCATATTTTTTGATGGGCAAGATGCCGGTCATGTAGGCAAGAGCAATATAGCTTTTGTCTTTTAACAAATCTCTTAAAAAGTCCAGGTATTTTGTCTGCTCTTCCAATTGATTTTTTCGAGAACGGAAAATACAATCCCACTCATCGATGATGAAAATGAAAGGAACTTGGCAGTCCTGATAAATGTCATCCAACATGAATGTTAAAATGGTTTTATCCAGATAATCTACGTCCGGATATGCTCGCAGCAGATCTCGCCCCACCGCTTTTGTGATCAGTGCAACCATCTGTTCCATAGTTTGTGTCTTGCTCAGAAAATTCTGCATATTCAAGTGGATGACATTGTATTGATTTAGATGCTTTTCAAAATCTGGATGCGTTGCAATTTTTAGTCCTTGAAACAGTTTTCTGGAATCGCACCCACGGCTATAGTAAGCGGTCAACATATTGGCTGCCATGGATTTCCCGAATCGCCTTGGACGGCTAACGCAGATATACCCTTGCTCTGTATTCAGTTTCTTATTTGTATATGCAATCAGTTCTGTTTTATCAATATAGATTTCTGAATTTAAACTTTTCTGGAAATCAACATTTTCTGGGTTCAAGTAAATGCCCATTGTACTTCCCTCCTTGCTGTAACTTCAATTTCTCTCTTTATTATATCACAGCAAGGCGGAAAAAGCAACTTTTCATGCACAAAAAAGCTCCGGATTCCCCATCTCTTGGACAATCCGGAGCTTTTACCTTATAACCACTTAGCAGTAGTACGTATTCGTTGAACCTTTCTTTTTTCCTCTATTCAGATGTGGCAGCATCCCCTGGTTGTACAACCTGCTGATCGCTCTGCCGACTCTGCATTTATCTCCACGAGATAATAGCTGGTACAGCCCAGGACGATGCATTTCAATGATGTCCCGCACCCGAAGCTGCTTTCCATATGTGTTTTTGCATCTGATCACGCATGCAATCGCCATCCGAGATCGTCTTGCATTCGTGTAGTTATACGTTAAATAAAACATCGCATTCGTTCCTTTCATCCATCTATATTCAATTCTTCTCCACTGTTGCTCAATTGCTGTAAAATATCCGCCTGTGCTTGTTCCTTCTGCATCTCCAAATTGGAAAGAATCTTTATCCGCTGCCCGACAATTCCATTTGGAAATGGTAGTCCTTTTGTATGCAACAGTTCTTGCAATTCTGCATCCGATATTGTCGCTGTTCCACTGTTGGTATAGCTGCAAGAATCCTTCTTGTCCAGTCCCAGCAGTTGCAGTTCATAAATGTCAAACGCTTCATTTTGTAGCCGTACGCCGGTCACCAATGCTTCTGTTTTCTGTGTGTAATCTGCAAATAAAAATTCCATTAGTTCCTCCGTTATTGCAAGTGAAAGTATGCTTCTGTTTCCTTATCAATGGGTACACCCTCACAAAATTTCACAGTAATATCCTCTTTCTGAATTTCAATGTCTTGAATTGCAGCAGCTTTCAAGGCAGATGCCTCCGGTGATTTGACATGGCTCATATAATGCTTGAACTGTTTGACCAGTCTGCAGTAAGTATCTTCGTCTACAGTCGGAATTTCTGTTTTCTTGTACACCAATTGTTGCCGCAGCGTTTTCAAGGTTGTTTCGTTTTGCTGGAGCTTGTTCAGAATCGTATCCGAACCTTTCCCAGTTTCCAGATAGGCTGTCAAATTTTCTTGTGCCATTTCCAATCCATGGATCTGATTCATCAGACGATTTTCTTCATCCGATTGGATATGCCTTTGGATTGCCAGTTTTTCATGAATCTTATGCAGCAGTTTTTCTTTGTTCTCTGGGCTGAAAATGCACTGCTGCAAAGCATAGAACACAAAATCATTCAAATGGTCTGCTCTGACGCTTTTCCAATCACAATTGCAGCTTTTTCTGTACTGCAAATACTTGTGTCCATTACTGTAGTTCACATTTCCGGAATATGCCTTTCCGCAACTGGAACAATGCAGATACCCATTCAAAGCATAGTAGTTTTTTCCAGTTCTATGAGTCTGTTTGGTTGCATTCTTCCGCATGTTCTCTTGTGCTTTTTGGAAATCTTTTTCAGAAATGATTGCCGGCATGCCGTTGGAAATCTGGATGTATTGTGCTTTCTCTTTGTGAGAATTTCTCCTGCCCTCAGAATCTTTTGATTCTGTGCGGTCGTATACGTAAGTACCCATGTACTTCTGATTTTTCAAAATGCTGTTGATTGCCGACTTGGAAAAGTCATTTCCATTGGCAGTTTGATATCCCTTTTGCTTCAGCGATTTCTGAATGTAGTCATAGCCCATTCCCCTTAGATACAGCTGAAAAATATCCCGAATAATGGGAGCGGTGTTTTCATCAATTTCATAAAGTCCGATCTCGTTGACCCGATAACCCAGCGGCGGAAGTCCGCCTAAATGCCGACATTGTTTCGCTGATTCCAGTTGTGCTGCCCGGGTATTTTTAGAAAGCGTTTCTGAATATTCTTCTGCGACTGCGGCCTTGACCGTTGTAATCAGCTTGTTATACGATTTGCTGGCAGTATCTGTACCGTCTGTGACTGCAATCAAACGAATGTTCTGTTTTTCAAAGAAGGTAAGGTCTTCCAACTGGTGAGCCGCATTTCTGTGCAGCCGATCCAACGCTCTGACCACAATGGTTTTTGCTTGAACGGTTCCATTCTGAATCTCTTCTTTCATGCGGTTGTATTCCGGACGATTTTCTGTGAATCGTCCGCTTTTCGCTGTATCAATGTAGAATTTTTCAATCTCCATATCGTGTGCAGTTGCATACTGTTCTATGCAAGTTGTTTGTGCGGCTACGCTGTTTCCATCATCTTGTGCATGGGAACTGTAGCGAATATATCCGATAATTTTCTCCATCCTAATTTCCTTTCTGATTTTTCTTTGCTTACAATGGCATCATCATTCTCTTTTCCGCCCTGTGCTATGGCGGTCGAATAACAAATATACGCATCTATTCTTCGCTTTCCTTTCTCAGAATTTGAATCAGCACGTCCGCTGCAAGGTCTAATAAGGGTTGTTCCGCAGTGTCCGCATGTTTTGTTTCTACTGTTTTACAGTCATGGTAATAATATTGCTGTTCCGCTAATTGCTTTCTTGCTATCTGCAACTCTGTAATTTCCCGCATGGATTACAGCCTCCTCATCGTTCACAATATCCAGAACCGCATCACTGAACGGATTAGAGTTTTTGTATTTCTTTATGTTGGAATACACTGCATCGTCAATCTGACCAAATGCCGCATTGACTTTGTCAAGATCAAATCGGTATCCATAGCATGGTACGCCATCAATGCTGAGTTTTGTCTTTTTTCTTCCTTTCTCTGGTCGTATGATGAACCCTTCTTCTAAGAGTGCATTGACTGCAATTTTCGGTTCGGGGATGCCACATTTTGCAACGATGGCTGAAAAGGTTGTTTCAACCATATCCATTTTCAAAGGGATTCCAGTTTTGTCCGTTGTCCATTTGATACCCTTTAAGTGCCGATACTCACAGCAGATGTAGTTGAAAATATTGGTTACTAAGTTCTTTCCCGGTGTAGCGGTCACTGCTGTTTGTTTGTGCAGTTCCTCACAAATATGACACAATGCTTCTGTATCCATCCGCAATCCAATCGCATTCAAGATGTCAGCTGTCGTCAGAATCAAGGCATAATTGTTTACCAATCTTTCTGTCAACTTGCATTTGCTTTTCTCAAATCGTTCTACCAGGGCATTCTTATGCAACTGGAACATCTGATGCACTTCGGTTGATTTTGCTTTCAACAGATTGTCTGCAAGCAATGTGCCAACGATTCCAAAATTTTTGCTGGAAAACACTTTGATCTGATCGGCATGCATACTGTCTTTCGTATAGGTGCAATGCTCCATCGTCAAAATGCGGGCTGCCAATCCAAGATTTTCATTGCGAGTGAGATCCACCAGATATTCTTCTGCACTGAACAGGCAGGTGCAAAACCAAGAATTTCGTTCTTTCAGTGTGCTGTCCTGATTCAAGCGAAGCTTATCCTTTCCTTCTGCGAATGTGTAGATGAAAGCAGATTTGTTGATGTCATTCTGAATGGTGGATTCGTCATAACAAATCGGAACGCCGTGATGCCGACCCAAAAGATACAGCAATGCATTTTGCGTTCCATAGAACCCGGAAAATACCGTTTCATCATCGGGCGAACTGTACAACGAGGCAGCAAGCTGTAAAGCAGTTGTCTTCCCTGTTGAACTCGTTCCGACTAAGGACAATCCAAACGAAGCTACAGGAATTTTTTCAGTGTTGTGAAGATATGCAAGCACAGTTGATGTCGCTGCTGTGCAAAGCACGAATTGCAATGCTGCCACATCCTGTATCAACGCATTCAATTTGGAAAGGTATGCTTCCAAAGAAGGTTCCGAAAGATGCTGCAATAGCGTTTTAGATGCATTCCATGTCAAAACCTGATTCTTGTATTTCCATCCCAATGTCTGACTTGCATCCTGTACTGCAAAGTTGCGAAAAAGATGTTGCAGATGTAGCGACAATGCTTTATGTGCGTTGTTTGTCCTGCATACCGCAATGCCATTGCTAAACAATGTCGAGCAGATTTTTTCGGGCAGTAGGTTCTCGAACGGAATGCGAACGCATTTCTCGTCTTTTTCAATCTCCGCATAATGGCGATTCTTTTCATCCACGACAACCGCTCGAACAGTAAAGGAATCCGCAATCCATCTGGCAAATGGTTCAGATGTTCCAATTCCAATGTCAACCATTCCAGCCGAGGTGTGTACCAAATCAAAGGTACACATATTCTTGCCATTTCCAACGTTGTATTCTCTCGATTTGCACTTTAAGCGTGTGTACTCCGACACCGAAATCACAGCCTGTTCATTCATGCAGATGGTGAAATCTACAGGAACAACCTCATCTGTAAGGCTGCAATCTTTTTCGTATTCCATATGCCCTCCTTATGACTGCAAAAGTTGAACCTTTTTGATGTTGCAAAAACACTTTCCAGTTTTCTTAGAAACATTGTTGGAAACTGTAATCTCAACTGACCGATCCAGCAGAGCATCTGTGTTGTCTGCATCGAGTGCCCGAAACACATTTGACCATGGATAAGACCCCAGTTCCTTGCTGCTGAAGAACTTAACCAATATGGTTCCATCTTCCATTTGGAACTTCATACAAACTTTGTCTTCTCCGCAGTCGAACACTGTCACAATCTTCGCTGAATAAGTGCCATTTTCGACAGCTAAAACCTCATTACTAATTACACGCATGATATTGATTCCTTTCTGTTGTTGAATTGCACTTGTCTGAACCTTTTGCAGGTTTTTTTCAAGTGTGTTCCAATTTTAGCACAACTTTTTGGAAATGTAAAGGCTGCAATCTTGACAGAAATGATGTTTTGCATTATAATAAAAACAGCGGAATTTCGGGGTTTATTACCAACCAGAAAACTTTACTGTTTTTCAGTTTTAAGTTCTTTCCATAGGATCCCTTGGAACTCTGAAGCTGCAAATAGCGAATTAGAATTGTTTAAAAAAATTGTAAATTCTGAAAATGGCTCTTTCTGATTGATTGCAATTGGATTGTTCCAATAAAGATTTCGCTCAGAATGGATAATTGTTATATTGTTAATTACATATTTGAAAAGAGGCTTTATAATGAATTCAAAATATAATTGGAATGAAATTGTAAAAGACAGCAAAAAAATAATACGTGATACGACCAAGAATGGTAATAGAAAACTGATCAGTACGATGAAGGAACTTTATGACAGATTAAAATTCCAGTATGAAAAGAAAGGAAAAGAGATTCCTAAATATGTTCTTTATTCTAAGAAGATTCGAAAGGAATTTAACATCTATCATCATAAGAAAAACATCCAGTTAGAGTTATATCAGGCTGTAGCCGCACATGAAAAAATTTCTTTAGAAACACTTTCACAAAATGTTACAATATCCTATCCCACCGTAGCAAGTCAGGCTGTCTGGTTATTTATTCGCCTTAAAGAGACAAAAGAAACAGAAGAAAAGAATATTTCTTTAGAAGATTATAACAGTCATTTTTATTATTTATCCAAAAGATTAAAAGAACAATTTAAAGATGAGATTCTCTTTCTCTCATTTGACACAGATACTGTGGTTCTTCTCTGCAAAGATGATTCTGCACGAAAAAAAATCATCCGCCATTTCAGAAAATTACATCCTCATTTGGAAATGTTTTAACAGGAGGTCAATATGGCAAGTAGATCCGAAACCGATAAAATCCATGAAAAAATTTGCGAGGTCACTGCAGAATATTTTTTCACACACAAAGAGGAAGTGTTTTTTTCTCTGTCTACACAAGAGTTATATGAAGAAGTAAAGAAATACGCATCAGATGCAGTGAATTATGCGACACTCAAGTTCCCGGGATTCTTACAAGTACGAAAAATCTGGATTTCTTTTCTTTCTAAAAATCACCAATATACGCCGGGGGAACGACTCACTGTAGCTGTTTTATATCGTTTAATTTATATATATAAATACCATGACTGCGGAATTATCAAAGATATATTAGAATACAATCATTATCATGTTCAAATGCATAATGGAGATCCCATTATTTGTGTCATCCCACTTCTTCCTGAAAAAATTTCAGATATTTATGCCAAAAATATCGTTCATGGCAATAAAGGAGCTATGATTCGATGGAATTTCATTCGAAGATTATGTAAAGAAATCAAAAAAATAAATCCATCTCTTATTTTAGCAGTGATTCCACAAGTGAATCGGATGTCTTTTATGTGTAAAAATGGAAATATAAACTATCAAATACATGACCTTCCTCCAATCTATGATTCTCTCTGCATATTTATAAAGAATACTCCAGAAGGACAGAATTTGATCAGGAATTTCCCAATTTCCCATTCTGCCTTGGAAAGAAAGATAAAAAAATAATGTGAAAACACTCCTTTTCATGCGTTAAGGTTGTACTCGATCCGCATAATTTACTATAAGTAATTATATATTTATAATTATATTTGTAATCCAAAAAATAAAATCCCCTTTCGCTAACCAGTCGGAAGCAAAGGGGATTTCTTTCAATTTTATCATATATGCAATCATAAAGCTTTTAGAACATTCATTAAACTTCCAAAGCTTCTCCTTCTACAATAGAAGAATCTGGTAACTGCTTTAAATCTTGCTGGTCAATTTTAGAATCAATTTGTAGTGATTTTGCCATTGGTTCCAAGTATTTGTTTACATTCTGCATGCCCATTCGCATAAGATCATCTGTATTTTGATTCAATCTCTTAAAATCTACTGCCAACTCCTTAATAAATTCGTTTGCAGCATCTACAACCGCATCCATTTGATTCATAACAGAGTCTTCCATTCTCAATCGAACTCGTTCGTTACTTGCAAACCGTTGATTGATATCATCCAATCTTTGCATTGCATTGTTTGTTGCCTCATCCTGTAACTGCCGATATTCCTGTGTCTTTTCCATAATCAAAGCATTTGCTTCTCTCCGCAATTCAATTGACATCATTCCAATACTGTTGACAATGTCTTTTGTTGCCATGGCAAGGTCAACTTGATAACGCTTAATGGATTCTACTAATTGATCTCGTCGTTTGCTCTCTTGTTCTGCAATCATTGCATCAATTTCCGCATGCCAACGCCGCTGATCAACTTGCAGTTCTGCTGCTTGCCGTTCATTGTAGGCTTGCAATTCTGCTTCCTGCTTCCGCATCTGCATTTCGATATTGGCAGTTTCCTTCATCTTCTTCCGTTCCCGACCAGCAGAAAGTGCATTTAACGGTTCTTTCACCCAATCGCAAATGGTTTCGATTGGCTTATAAATGATGTCATCCAACTTATCAAACATTTCTAACATTTTTATTCCTCTTTCTCCGCTTCTTGAATCAGCTTCTGATACTGTTCTTTACCTTTCTTCATCTGTACACGCAGTTGATTTGTATTCTTTTCCCACTTTTCTGAAGACAGAATCATCTCTTTCAATTGCCTTTTCTGTACTTTTAAGAGTTCTGGAATTGCTAATTTTGAAAGTAATCCATTTTCGCTACATTCAGAAATCAAATCGGAAAAATACTTTGCAAAAAACAGTGCCATCTCTTTTCGCTGATCCACAGTATACTCATCATGACGGTTTAAAATTTCAATCATGCTCTCCCAGTGCAGACTGATCCACTCTATAAAATAAGATTGAAAATAAAGATGCCGAACAGATTTTGAATCAGAGGAATGCAAACCAGAATAAATAGTTGGTTCGTATTCCAAACAATCCTGGTATAACTTCTTGCGTTGCTGCTGCATAATTTGTAATGCAGCAGTGACACAAAATCGATAATCTTCTTCGTATCGCATGTATTACACCCTTTTTGTCGCTTCCCGTAATTCCTGCCGGAACTCGTCCAGATTTTTCGTGATATAATGCCAAATCAAAGATTCGCTGATTTGAAAACTGCGTTCCACATTTTTTTGCAATTCCGTCAGCCATTCCGCTTTGCAGTCATTAGAAAGCACATCATCTTCCACCATTGCCTTTTGAATCGCTGGCAATTCCTTTAAATAAAAATCCTTTCGTTCTTTTCTCAGGTTTTCCATCATTTCTTCGATGTTCTGAATATCCCCCTGATACCGCTTCAGCAACTTCATGTAATACTCTTCGTATGCTGCAATCTGGTCAAAAGAATTGTTTTTATTTTGAGGGCTTACTTTTTGAAATGCTCCGAATAAATCTCCCATAGATTTTCCTACTTTCGTTACTTTAATATGATTCGTATTATTCCAGATTTGTTGTCATCTGGTTTATCTGGGATTCCCACAAAGCATGAAATAAATTTAGGGTCTTCCATT
>ERZ1106951.2362-NODE-2362-length-14984-cov-6.365195_pt1 | contig 14984 bp, 9 predicted proteins | sample MGYA00403676_ERZ1106951 | MGnify/ENA primary metagenome ERZ1106951 (study PRJEB35170, sample SAMEA104062398) | human gut metagenome | biome: human gut; feature: human-associated habitat; material: faeces | place: Denmark | collected 2012-04-23 ...
ATAGTCGCCGATGCGGTTGATGCGGTAGCTGTCATACACCTGCCGTACGACGGCCATCTGCAGGAAGAGACTGCTCTTGACGAGCGTATGGCAGAATACGTGGAACAGCGCCGCCCATACGCCGATGCCGCCGATGCCCAGCCCGATGGCGGCGATGCCCATGTTCTCGACGGTGGAGTAGGAGAGGAAGCGCTTGTAGTTGTTGGTGCGGCGCAGGAAAAGCGCGCCCACGCCCAGCGAGAGAATGCCCACGATGAGCAGTACCGAGCGCACCCACGGGAAAACCTCCGTTCCGGCGAGCAGTTTATAGACGCGCAGCAGCGCGAGGAATCCGGCGTTGACCAGTCCCGTGGAGATCAGTGCAGAAGCAGGCGCGGGGGCCGCGAAATTGGCATCTATGCCGACCGTGTAGAGCGGGAACAGCTCCAGTTTGCAGCTGTATCCGCTGAGAATCAGCAGGAAGGCCGTCTTCAGGTAGAGCGGGTTGCCCGACGAGGCCGCTTCAGCGACGGCTTCGTACGAAAGCGTTTCGCATTTGGTCGCGGCGGCCAGCAGCAGGATCCCCAGATAGGCCATGGCGATGCCCGTCGAGCAGACGAAGACGTATTTCCACGCCGCTTCGAGTGCCTGCGCCGTGCGGCGGTGGTAGATGATGCCCGCCGAGCAGAGCGTCGTCGCTTCGAGGAAAATCCACGTCACGGCGAGGTTGTTGGCGAAATAGGCTCCGGCGATGGCCGTGGTGAGCAGCATCAGCAGGGCGAAATAGAGACGGTAGGAGCGGAGGTCCTCCCCTTGCAGGTAGGCTTCCGAGTGGCCGAAGACGTACATCGAGACGACGACGAGCAGCAGGTAGAAGAGCGTGCCGAGCGCGTCGAAGGTGAAGAATGCGGCCGAGGTCGTGTCGTAAAGCCCGCCCCAGAGCAGCAGGCCCGCGGCGGCGATCTGAACGGCGTAGAAGAGTATGCCGGCGGCGAGAACCGCACGTTTGGTCCGGGCGAAGAGCGCCGTGACGGCGATCAGGATGCTGGCGATCAGGTAGTATATCATGGCGTCAGTCCTTTACGTTGGTGAGTGAATCGGCGTCGTCGGCGTGTATCTTGCCGTCGATCTTGGTGAAGAAGATACCCAGCATCAGCACCGAGATCAGGATGTCGAGCAGGATGGCGATGTTGATGAGCAGCGGCATTTCGACGCCTATGGCCATCGAAAAGAGGAAAACGCCGTTCTCGATCACCAAAAAGCCGACCATGTGCGAGAAGATGCGCGAGCGCAGGACGATCAGGATCAGGCCGCTCAGCAGGGCGTATAACGCCACGCCGAAGAAGACGAGGTCGATGGCCGAGTCGGCGATGTAGTAGGTGATCGAGGCGCTGACCGCCAGCGCCATGAGCGACAGCAGGAGCGAACCCGACTGCGACGATCCGGAGCGGCGTACGCGGTTGATCTTGGTTTTGCGGATCATGGCGAAGAGGATGGCCGGGACCAGCAGGGCTTTGAACGCCAGCGTCTCGATGGCGATGAAGATCAGTTCCAGCGGATTGATGGCGTGCAGGCGCAGCAGGGCGACGGCGAAGAGAATCCATCCCTGCAGTCCGATGATCGACGCGAAGTTGCGGAAACGTTCGGTGATCGCCAGATAGACGAGCGTGATGACGTAGAGTATGACCAGCGGGAGTATCATTGGATGCTGATGTTTAGTTGCAGCAGGTAGCCCGTGAAGAAAACCAGAGCCGCCAGAGCCGCGATGGTGAGAATGAATGTGGTGTTGCGCGAGAGTTTGTTGCGGGCCTGCGTCGATTCGACCACGCCGACCGAGAGTCCGGTGAGGAGTACCGCCAGCGGCGCCGCGGCCCACCAGTGGGGGCAGAGCGCCGCCGTCACGGCGTCGGCCTTCAGTGGCCTGCTGGTCAACGTGTTCACCGACCCGTTCATCGGCTACTTCCGCAACCTGTACATCTTTGGCCAGCCCGCGGAGTTCGTCTCCGTCGTGACCAAGATCGCCAGCGGTGTGACGCTGGTCAACTCCCTGCTCTCCACCGTCTGCGCTGTTGTCCTGTACATCGCCCTGCGCCCCGCCCTGGAGAAGGCACATCTGCTGCCGAAGGAATGATTCTCCCAAAGCCTTCCCCCTGGGGGGAAGGTGGCCCCGCAGGGCCGGATGAGGAGGAAGTTGCCGGATGCAGACCGTAAACGGGGTACTGCTGGCAAACTCCGCCCTCATCAGTCCGCTTCGCGGACAGCTTCCCCCTCAGGGGAAGCCTTTTCAATTCAACATCCTCATTTCTGTTTACCCCCGCTTCGGCGGGGTTTTTGTTTTGCGGCAAATTATGTAAAAATTGCAAAAAGACTGGCGTTCCGGTGGGAAATGGTGTAAAATGGACTTACATATTGTGTAAACACTCCATGCTCCCACGCGAAAGGAGCCTTTCATGGCAGGCAAAACCAAATCACAAAAGAAAAAAGCGCTGGATATGCGCAGCAAGATGTATCTGGTGCTGGCTCTGTGCAGCGTCATGCTGCTGGTCAGCGTCGGCATCTCGCTGGTGCTCATCGGCGGCATCGACCTCGGCGGCGCGGACGCCCAGAGCGTGTCCACCGTGGACAGCGCGTCCATGGTCGTCGAGAGCGGCTATAATAAAGAGGAAAACACCATCGATACCCAGGCCTACACCTCCACGATCCTTGAGCAGAGCGCCGACGCGGGCGACAGCTATGTGGACGAGACGCTGTTTCTGGGCGACAGCAACACGGCCCGCATGTACCGCATGTTCGACTATTGCAGCTACGACAACGCCATCGGCTCGGTGGGCATGACCGCCAAGAGCCTGGCGACCTTTGCCTGCGTGCAGGTAAGCACTTCGTCCGGCTACATCACAATGCCCCAGGCCGTGGCGAAATTGCAGCCGCGCCGGGTCATCCTGACCTTCGGCACGAACGACCTGAACCCCGGCTATAAGGCCGCGGACTTCGTCAAAAACTACCAGACCGGCATCGAGGCCATCGTCACCGCCTACCCCAGCGTGGACATCATCGTCAACGCCATCCCGCCCATCGGGCAGCAGCACTCCAACCAGAGCCTGACCCAGACCCAGGTGGACGAGTACAACAAAGCGCTCGTCGAAATGTGCCAGGAGAAGGGCTGGAAGTTCCTGAACAGTGCCGAGGTGCTGAAGGATTCCGTCACCGGCTACGCCAAGAGCGGCTATGTAGAGACGAGCGACGGCATTCATCTGACCCGCACGGCGATGGACGCGCTGTTCAACTACATCCGCACCCACAGCTACATTACCGAGGATGACCGCCCCGCGCTGACGACGATCCCGAAGCACACCGGCGACAAGGACGCCGTGGTCTACACGGTGCCGGTGGTCAGCTCCTCCAGCACCGCCACGGCGACGGCCACGCCCGAGCCCGAGGCGACCGAGATACCGGCCAGCAGTGAGGCCGAGGCCGAGGCCACCCCGGAACCTGAGGTGACCGCGACACCTGAGCCGACTGCAACGCCGAGTCCCACACCCGAACCGACTACAGAGCCGACACCGACACCCCCTGAGCCGACTACAGAGCCGACACCGACACCCCCTGAGCCGACCGCGGAGCCGACACCCACGCCCCCGGAGAACACCTCCGATGCAGACGTTCCCGCCGGCAATGACGGAACTCAACCTACATAAAACACTGACCCCCGCAGCACCTGACGCTGCGGGGGTCTATTTCTTATGCTTTTTTGCCGAGCAGCTCGGTGCGGATGTAGCGGAAGCAGGCGTCCTCGCCCTCGTCGCGCAGGATCAGCAGGCAGGTCTCCAGCTCCTTGCGGGTCTCGGGGTGCAGGATGTAGTGGTCCCTGCTGCGGTCATAGTACTCCCACGCCGCGGCGTCGGTGTACTTGTCGCCCTTATAGTTCTTGCTGGCGGCAATGCGGTCACAGACCATCTCGGCCACGTAGCGGGCGGGCATCCGCATACCGGCCATGGCATGGTCGCCGTCCGGCGCGTAGTCGATCCAGTATTCCAGATGGTGCTTGTTGCGGCCCTTATGGTGCAGCCAGGCGGCGCTGTAGCCCTCGGCCTGGCGCTGGGCGTTGTTGGGGCTGCACGTCCCCTGCCAGTATTTGGCCCCGGCCCAGAACTCCACGGGGGCCAGCTTGCTTAAATCGTGGGTCAGGCCCTGCCAGTACAGCCCGCAGCGGAAGCAGTTTTTCATCACCAGCATTTTGTGATGGCGGATCGTTTTGTAGTGTTTAATGGGATGCCACAAGGTCTTTTTTCCTCCCCGGGATCATGAGTTTTGCCAGCACCGGCAGCAGCATACAGCTGATCGGCACAAACGCAAAGTGCCACAGCATCGGTACAAGGTGGGTATGGATCGCAGCGTGCGCCTTGGACAGCACCATCCAGGACGCCGGGGCCGCCAGCCCCAGCCCCCAAACGATGCACGGCGGCACCAGCTGCGCCGTCGTGCCGCGGCGCAGGCAGGCAACAACGCTCACCGCGCCGACCAGCAGCGCAAACAGCAGCAGCTGCCATGCCGTGACGCTGACGGGCCCGAGCTGCAAAAGCGGCTCCGTACTCTCACGGAAATACTGCGCGAGCACCTGCGGCACGTTCACGTCCCGCACCGCGCCGTCCGTCAGGCTGACGCGGTCCGTGACGGCCCGGGTCATGTTCTGCCAGGCGTCCGCCGCGCTGCCGAAGCAGAGCCATTCCTGTGCGAACCAGAGCGCCAGCGCCGCAGTCACACCGCCCAGCGCCGAGACACCCGTCCCGACGGTGCGGCCCAGCCAGACGAGCGCGCCGTGCGGGTCGCGCCGCACAAAATACGCCTTGGCTGCCGCGTAGCAGAGTGGGATCTCACACAGGATCAAAAATGTTGTGATAAATTCAAACCCGCACATGCAGCGCACCATGCAGGCGGCGGCCACCAGCGGCCAGCACCCGCGGGGCGTTTTGCCGCGCACGCGGGTGCAATGGCAGAGCCAAAGCGCCGCCAGCAGCGGCAGCAGCCAGGTCCAGAGGCACCAGTACAGGTCCTTCATGCCGCGCTGCAGCCAGGGGGCCAGCAGCACCGACGCAAACCCGAATGCTGCCGCCAGCGGGCCGAATTCTTCCCACACGGCCAGCGCCGCAAGCAGCTCCGCCGCGTAGAACAGCGTGCTGTTCAGCCAGTAGAGGGCGGTCTCCCGCGCCAGACCGTCGGGCAGCCGGTGCCGCAGCAGACGGTTGACCCCGCCGAACAACCAGCCCTGCAAGCCCGACTGGTGGGTGTAAGGGTGGAACGCCGCCGCGTCGGTGGGGGTGTCGTCCCGGAACAGTGCGCGGTTCGTGTCGTCGCTCCAATCGTCGGTGTAGACGCCCAGAAAGCCGCCGGGGGCGTACTGCCCCTGCTCCATCTGGTGGATGCGGCCATAGACGAGCGTCTGGGAGCCTGTATCCCACACGCCGGTCAGGTAGGCGCTGGCATTGTGCCGCACCGTGGTCAGCAGCGCGGCCAGCGCCAGCACTGCCAGCAGGGTCGCCGCGCCGCGCAGGGGTGCGGGCAGCGTCTGCCATATTCCTTTTGCTTTTGTCAAAGTTATCGATCCCATTTGTCGCACAGCGCAGCGATCTGGCTGGCAAATTTTGCAAGGTCCTTGTTGGCCCCGCCCTGGTTGTGGCGGATGACCTCCAGCAGGCGCTGGCCCATGTTGGCCAGCCGGTCATAGGCCGCGCTGGTGCGCACGGTCTCGGCGGATTTCGTCTTGATGATCTTCCGGGTGTTGCCGACCTCGGCGCAGGCGACGCGGCCCTCGGCGGCGATCCAGATCGAGCCGTTGTAGGGGGCGTCGGCCTCGTAGCCCTCCTCCTTCAGATGGTTGGCCCAGTGCTCGGCGACGGCGTCCTCGCCGTGGTTGACAAAGACGAACTTCGGCTTTTCGTCAAAGGCGCGGAGCCAGGCTTCCAGCCCGTCCTTGTCGGCGTGACCCGAAAGCCCGCCCAGCTGCGCAATGCGGGCCCTGACCTGCACCGGCTCGCCAAAGAGCTTGACCTCCTGCGCACCGTTGACCAGCGCGTTGCCTAAGGTGCCGGGGCTTTGGTAGCCGACGAACAGCACCGTACACTCGGGCCGCCAGAGGTTATATTTTAAATGGTGGCGGATGCGGCCCGCGTCGCACATGCCGGCGGCGGAGATGATGACCTTGGGCGTCGGGTCGCCGTTGATGGCCATGGATTCCTCTTTCGTCTCGCTGACGTGCAGACCCGGGAACTGCAGGGGGTTCCGGCCGCTCTGCACCAGGGCGAGGGCTTCGTCGTCGTAGCACTCGGCAAAGTTTTCCCGGAAGATCGTGGTGGATTTGCTCGCCAGCGGGCTGTCCACAAAGACCGGGAAGTTTTCGTGGCCCTTGATACGGCCCTCGGCCTTGATCTGGCGGATAAAATACAAAAGCTCCTGCGTGCGGCCCACGGCAAAGCTGGGGATGACGACATTGCCGCCCTTGTCGAACGTCGATTGCAGCACGGCGCTCAAATCGCCGATATAATCCGGTTTCGGGCCGTGGCTGCGGTCCCCGTAGGTGGATTCCATAACAAGGTAATCCGCGTGGCCCGGGTTGGACGGGTCCTTGATGAGCGGCTGATGGGTGTTGCCGATGTCGCCCGAGAAAACGATGATCTCCGGCGTGCGGCCCGGCTCCGCAATGCGCAGCGAGACGGACGCGCTGCCCAGCAGGTGCCCCACATCGGTAAAGCGCATCTCGATTTTGCCGGTTGGCCCGTCGAACAGCGTCTGCCACGTCTCATAGGGGCAGGGCACAAACTGCTTCATGACGTTCTGCGCGTCCTCGACGGTGTAGTCCGGCTCGATCATCTCGGCGCCGCTGCGCATGGCCTTGCGGTTTTTCCACTCGGCCTCCTGCTCCTGAATGTGGGCGGAATCCTCCAGCATGATGGCGCAGAGGTCGCGGGTCGCATCGGTAGTATAGATGGGGCCGCGGTAGCCGTTTTTGTACAGATACGGGATGCGGCCCGAGTGGTCGATGTGCGCATGGGTCAGCAGCAGTGCCTCATAGGTGCCGGGCGCGCAGGGCAGGTCGGCGTTCTCATACACGTCGCGGCCCTGCTCCATGCCGCAGTCGATCAGAAAGCGGTGTCCCGCCGCCTCCAGCTGTGTGCAGCTGCCGGTCACTTCCCGGTCAGCGCCTAAGAATGTGAGCTTCATGTGGGAGAACCTCCTTTATTTGGGGATGTTGCGGGTGGAACCGGGAATGGGCGGCCACGGAAAGCCCGTCGGGACCCTTCAGGCCTCGCAAGCTCTGCCAGCTCCCCTAAAAGGGGAGCCTTTTTGCGCGGGCGGAGCCCGCGAGGAAAGCCTCCCCATCAGGGGAGGTGGCCGCGAAGCAGGCCGGAAGGGTTCGGGAAGTTGGCGGGTGGCTGCCGTCCCCGGTTCAGCCTCTGCGTCCGACCCCGTACTGCGGGGCCTCCGGCAGCACAAACTCTGTGGTAAAGTTGGCGGTCAGGTCGTTGATGTTCATCCGAACGCTCCAAAAGACATCGCCGTAATCGCGCAGGACCGTGTACTCCGCACCCAGACCAGCCAGAGTCGCCGTGTCGGTGACGATGTAGACTACATCCCCCTCGGGGGCGTACTCGGTCAGACTGTTCTGGTAGACGCGGCTGACCGTGCCGCCGTCGGCCAGCGCCCGGGCGGCTTCTGCGGTGGTGCTGACCAGCTGAATGCGCGCTGTCGCGGGCAGGGCGGCCATCAAATCCCCGCGGGTGATCTCGCCGTATTCCGGCTCTGTCACACCGCCCGCGAACGCCTCGACGGACGCCCCCTCCGGCAGACCCGTGGCCGGGTCATTTGTGACGATCTCGGCGTAGAGCGCCGCCAGATAGTTGCCGAAGCTGATGGTTTTGTTGGCGTCGGGGTTCGCCGCGTAGGTGAACAGCGGCGTGTAGAGGATGCTCTGGTCGTCGGCGTCCAGCGTGGCGATCTGCGCCGCGGCGCTGGTATAGGCGTCCGCACCGGCCTGCTGGGCCTCGTCTGCCGTCTCGGTGGGGGCGGTGGTGTCACTGCCGCCCACGGCCTCGGTGTCCTTGCCGGGGTCGGCGGCATCGGCAGCGGTGTCGGCCTGCGCGGCGTCGGCGGTGCTCATCGCCAGCCAGGTGGCGCGGCGGCTCTCCATCTCGGCAGCCGCCACAGGCTGCCGGAGCTCGACGCGGCAGCCGCCGCCCTGGGTAAAGACCAGGTCCAGCTGCGCCACGCCGGTCAGACCCAGGTCCGCGCCCAGCACGTTCGTTCCGTTTTCCGCCGTTGTGCCGTCAATAATGGCCGTCACGCCCTGGCTCAGCAGAGCCTTCTGCCAGTCGCCCGCCGGGGCGGTGGAGACAATCGCAAGGATGGCATCGCACCCGGCGTTCTGCAGGGCGGTGATCTGCTCGGCGGCGGTGTCGGTCCAGTCGCGGGCCGTGATGAACTCCCCGTTGGACGCCGAGATGACCGCGGCCTGCGCCGGGTCGTTCAGCACAAAGAAGCCGATTTTATACCCCGCGCGCTCCACGACGGTGTACCGGCCATTGGTCACGCGGTTGCGGCTCCAGCTTGTGGAGCGGTAGAACACAGCGGTGCCCTCGTTGTTCAGCAGGTTGGACGCCAGCGACGGGCCGCTGCCCATGTTGGCATCGCTGACCAGGCGGGTCGTGCCGTAGGCAAAGTCGGTCAGCGCCATGGCGTGCAGGTCGTACCCCGCCGCCGAGAACGCCGACAGCATATCCATACCGCCGGTCAGGCTGGCGCTCTCGGTGCCATGCAGGCTGTCGCCCGCGTCCAGCAGGATGGAATCCGGGGTCGCGCCCTTGAGCGCGGCGGCGTCCGCCAGCGTGGCACGGTCCCCGCGCAGGCCCGCCGTGGCAAAGATCGGGACCGTGATGTCCCCGACCCGCACGCGGCAGGTCAGGCTCTCGGTGCCGTCGGCCAGCGTGGCCGTGATCGTGCATTCCCCGCTGTCGGTGCGGGCGCGGACCGTGCCGTTTTTGTCCACGGTGGCCACAGTCTTGTCGCTCGTCGTCCAGTAGACCCTGCGTCCGCCGTCCTCCTTGCCCGGCTCGTTCGTCGCCAGCGTGGCGTAGGCGTCCTTGCCGTCCATGTGCAGCTCGTCGGTGTAGGTATCGTTCAGGAGCACCGGCGCGGCGGTCTTGCCGTTGCAGGCGGACACACCGGTAAATTTAAACGGTTTCATGACAAAATCCAGATCGACTGTCTCACTCTGGACACCGTAGTCCGCGCCCGGGGCGCTGAAGGTGCACTGCCACATATCGTAGGTGCCCGCGTAGTCCAAATCGTCGGAGAACCGCGCGATCCAGAGGTTGTCGCGCCATTTGTCAAAGGCGGGATCCGTCATGCGGGCACGCACCCAGTTGCGGGAGGCATACAGTCCCTGCGCACCGGTGTAGCCGTACTCGGTCAGGCGGTCAAAGAACGCCTGCGTGATCTCGGCCATCTCGGAGGGGAAAACGCCGCTGATGTACTTATCCTCGAGGTCGTAGTAGACCGGGTAGCTCAGCCGGTAGGGCGCGGCGGTGTAGTCGTCCAGCCCCTCCTGCGGCGGGGTGGTCAGGCCCAGCAGCCGCGCGACGTGGTCGGCCTCGCTGCGGGCCTCCTCCACCGTCGTGGCGTAGGAATAAAGGTACGCGCCGAACGGGATGCCCAGCCGGGTGCATTCGTCGGCGTTGCGCCGCCACTGGGGGTCATCCTGCGCCCAGTTTTCCTCCTGGCCGTCCCACTCGCCGCCGAAGCCGCAGCGGATGATGGCAAAGTCGATGCCGGCAGCCTTGGCCTTTTCCCAGTCGATCTCGCCCTGGAACTTGGATACGTCCATGCCCTTGAGCACCGCGGCGGGCATGGCCCGGCCGCTTGTGTTGAAGTAGTAGCCCAGATCGTTCTTCTGCCAGGCCGCGGCGGGCGTGCCGAAGTCCGCCTCGGCGGGGCCTTCCTCCTCTGCCGAGCAGCGCACCAGCACCACCGACACGACGACCACGACCAGCAGGCAGAGCAAACACAGCCCCAGCACAAGGCGGCTGCGGCGGCGTTTGGCGCCGGGACGTTTCTTTTTCTTCGGCGGCGGGGGCGCGTCGGGGCGCGGGGCCTCTTGCCCGGCCTGCGGGGCGGGCGCAGCCGTCCGGGCAGGGCGGCGGTAGACTTTGCGTTCTTCTGGCACGGTGCGTTACCTCTCTTGGGCAGATTTTATGCTGTGGATAGATAATATTAGTGTAGCATTTTGTCGAAGAAATTACAATCGGAAACGCGAGATATTGGGGAAATTTTACAGAATAAAAAAGCGGCGGCCAGCTCCCTGACCGCCGTTCTTTGCCTTCCCCTCGGGGACAGACTCCCCCGATGCGGGGGAGGTGGCGCGCAGCGCCAGAAGGGGTGCGGTGGCCCCGCAGGGTCGGATGAGGGCAAAGTTACCGGAATCGACCATTTTACGGGATGCCGCAATAGCTCTGCCCTCATCAGTCAGCGGACGGGGCCGCTGCCAGCTTCAGTCTCCGCGCTAAGAGCCGCCTCCGGCGGTTGCGCTTCGACACGCGCCTGCGGGCGCAGCCCCGAGGGGGAAGCCTTATAACTCCCTGCACGTCCAAAAATAGTACGGCACCTCAAACGCCAGCATGACGCACCAGCCGAAGGCACAGGCAAAGGCGATGCCGGGCAGGCCCACCCGCGGGGCCAGCACCGCAGCAGCGGCAGCGCGCAGCCCCGCCTGTATGCAGGTGCCGATCAGCGTCGTCGTCATCTTGCCCATGCCGCGGTAAAAGCCCTGGAAACCGTTCGTCAGCGCGGGCAGGGCGTAGAACACCGCCATGCAGCCCAGATACGTGCTGCCAAGTGCAATGACGTCGGCGGCCCCCTCCCCTGCCACAAACAGGGACAGGATGCCCCGGCGCAGCAGCAGCGTCAGGCTGCCCATCAGCAGCCAATAGCCCAGCTCCAACCGCAGGCCCACTGCAAAGCCGCGGCGGATGCGGGCGGTCTGCCCGGCGCCGCGGTTCTGGGCAATGTAGGTCGTAATGGCCGTGGCAATGCTCTGCTCCGGCGTGAAGGCAAAATCGTCCACCCGCGTGACCGCGTTGAACGCCGCGATAGCCCCGACCCCCAGCGCGTTGACCTGCCCCTGAATGAGCACCTTGCAGATCGGCTGCACGGCCTGCTGCACCGCCGTCACCGCGCCGTAGCGCAAAATCGGCCCCAGCAGGTCGCTGCGAATGCGCCACTGCCCGTGCCCGGGGCAGAGCTCCGGCACGCGGCGTGCCATGTAGACGGCGGCCAGCAGCGCGCTGGCGGCCTCGGCCACGACAGTGGTCACGGCGCTGCACACAATGCCGAAGCCCAGCCCGCCAATTAAAATGAGATCCAGCACCGCGTTGAGCACGGCGGAGAACGCCAGGAATTTCAGCGGCGTTTTGCTGTCGCCGACACTTTTCAGGCCCGCCGCCAGCGCGTTATAGAAAAACGTGAACGGCGCGCCCAGGAACGTGATGCGCAGGTAGATGCCGGTGATGCCAAAAATCGAGTCCGGCACGGCCAGCGCGCGCAGGATCCACGGCGTCAGCGCACAGCCCAGCGCCGCGGCGGCACAGCAGAGCGCCGCGCCGAACAGCAGCGTCGTTGCCAACGTCTCTTTTAAGCGGGCGGTCCGCTTTGCGCCGAACGCCTCACTCATCAGTACGCCCGCGCCGATGCACAGGCCGCTGATGGCCAAAATCACCAGATTCATGACCGGCCCGGCCACGCCCTCGGCGGCCAGCGCGTCCTGCCCGATGAACCGCCCTGCGATGATGGAATCCACCGCATTGTACGCCATCTGTAACCAGTTTCCCAGCAGCAGCGGCACCGCATACAGAAAGAGGTGCCCCAGCGGGGCACCCTTGGTCATATCTCGCATCATTATCAGCTCTCAAAACGGAAAATCTGCCACCTTCAGCGTGACAACGCCGTCGATGGTCTGGATACAGCCATCTGCCGGGTAGTTGGGCATGGCCTTGAACGCGTCGGAATTGCCGATGGCGCGGACAGTCTCGTCCGCGCATTCGTTGAGCTGGACGCCCAGCTCGTCCCACACCAGCACATACCAGCCGTGGGCGTTGAACGTCGGGTCGAAGGAGAGCGGGCCGAACTGCGCCAGTTCCCCGGCCATAGGCTTGAGCGGGGATTCCTCCGGGTACGCGCCGCGCTTCGGCTCACCCAGGATCACGACCTCGGCGCCGTTCTGGTAGTCGGCGTTTTCTTCCAGCCGGGTACACAGGCGGTTGGCGAGGTTCACAACTGTGGTCTTTTGTTTCAGCATGACCGCCGCGTCGTTGTTGACCTGCACGGCAAACCCGCGCAGCAGCACCGCGCAAAACGCCGTGCAGAGCGCCATTCCCCAGGAGAACGCCCGTTCCGTCAGTGCGGGAGCCGCGTCGATCACGGCGATGGCAAACGGCACCACGATGGCCAGCGAGCCCGCCATCCGCAGCGCCACAGTGGCCCCGGTGTTGATAACGTCGGTCACATTGGCTGCGGCGGGCAGCAGGGCCACCAGTACCACCGCCGCAGCGGCGGCCTTGCGGTCGTGCAGCACGACGAGCCACCGCAGCCCGGCCAGTGCCGCCAGCACAAACAGCAGCAGGTAGCCCGCGATCTGCCCATAGTGGTTTTGGGCAATGCCGTGGGTGAAGAAGTAGGCGTAAAAATCAAAGTAGGCGTTTTTCAGGCCTAACGGCAGATTGCGCAGTGTCCCCATTCCCACGGTGTTGATACCGTTGATGCCGGATAGGCCCACATCGTACAGCCGCAGGAACAATTTTAAAATCAGCATATACAGCGCCGCACCGCTGCCGCCCATCAACACCATGCGCAGGGCAGTCAGGCCGGTGGCCTGCCATTCGCCGGGGCGGCGCAGAATGGCCAGAAGCAGCAGCATGACGCACAAGCCCGCCGCTGTGCCCAGATTGGCCTGATACATTCCCAGCGCGAACGCCAGGCAGACCGTACCCATCAGCCAGACAAACCGCACGCCGCAGACGGCGGATTGCACGGCCAGCACCGCTAGCAGGAAAGACAGCGCATAGGATACACTGCAATAGTGGTAGGTTTCAACTTCCGCTACATAGGGCGCACAGACCAGTGTAAGCGGGATAAGATATTTTGCCACACGGCTGCGCACAGCAAACAAATCCGTTAGCAGCACTCCCGCCAATGCGTAGAGGAACAGCATCAGCAATGCCGAAAGCGCAGGCTGATTGATGCCGCCGCGCAGCATATCCACCAGGCGCAGCGCCCAACGCCCCTGCTGTGTCTCCCAATACAGATGCTCGGGCCAGCCATCGGCAGTGTACAGTGCACCGATGTGCACGGCATCAAAATTGCCGAGTTGGTTAGCATAAATCGTGTAATGTACGCCGCAACCGACCAGCAGCGCCACGACCAGCGGGCGGAAGTTTTTCGCCCACCACAGGCTCACTTTTTTCTGCCAGTCCATCGTTTATTTTTTATCCTCTTCGGTCTCGGCGACGATGTAGATGGGGCGGTGCTTGACCTCCAGGTAGGTCTTGGCGAGGTACTCGCCCACAATGCCGGTGCAGAACAGCTGGACGCCGCTGCACAGCAGAATGATGCAGACCATGCTGGGCCAGCCGGAGGTCGGGTCGCCGAACATCAGCGCGCGGACGACGACAAAGAGGATGCCGATGAACGCGAGGATGCAGAACAGCACGCCCGCCCCCGCCGCGATCAGCAGCGGCGTGGTGGAGAAGCCGACGATGCCCTCGATGGAGTACTTGAACAGGCCCCAGAAATTCCACTTGGTCGTACCGGCGACGCGCTCGATATTCTCATAGTCGAACCACTTGGTCTTGAAGCCGACCCAGCTGAAAATGCCCTTGCTGAAGCGGTTGTACTCGGCCATGCTGAGCACAGCGTCGGTCATTTTGCGGCTCATCAGGCGAAAATCACGCGCACCGTCGACAATTTCCGTATCGGACATCTTGTTGATGATCTGGTAGAACTTGCGGGCAAACCAGCTGCGCAGCGGCGGCTCGCCCTTGCGGGTCGTGCGGCGGGTGGCGGCGCAGTCGTACTCGCCGGTCAGCAGCGTGTCCAGCATCTGCGGCAGCAGCGCGGGCGGGTCCTGCAAATCGGCGTCCATCGTGGCGACGTAATCGCCCTTGGCGGCCTGTAAACCCGCGTAGATACCGGCCTCCTTGCCGAAGTTGCGGCTGAACGAGACATACCGCACGCGGGGGTCCTGCGCGTGCAGCTCACGCGCGACGCGCAGCGTGCCGTCGCGGGAGCCGTCGTCCACAAAGATAAACTCAAACTCCGCGCCGTGGCTGGCTTTCATCTCCGCCGCCACGCGGGAGGCTTCTTTATAAAAAAGCGGCATCGCTTCTTCTTCATTGTAACAGGGTACGATCAGACTGATGAGCATGGTAGGACCTGCTTTCGTCAAGTAATTTAGTATCTTTTATTATACCGTAGTTGACGAAGTTTGTAAACAGAGACTATTGAACCACGTGCGCTTTGTTAGGGGCGGCGAAATATTTGCATCGCAATAACGGCAGCGTCATCGGAGGGGTCAAGACCCCTCCCTACAGTACCGCGTTCACGGGTGCTTTGTAGGGAGCGGTCTTGACCGCTCCGGGGAACTTTGCGGCAGCCGCCCACCAAAAAAGGCAGAGCCTTCGCTCTGCCTTAGAGTGCTTATAAAATTTTAGCCTTTGACCGCGATATTGACCAGCTTGCCCTTGACATAGATCTCCTTGGCAATGGTCTTGCCGGCGATGGCTTCGGCTACGGCGGGCTCGGCCTTGGCGGCGGCGATGGCGTCCGCGTTCTCAATGGCGGCGGGCACCTTGATGCGGGCCTTGACCTTGCCGTTGACCTGCACGGCGATCTCAATCGTCTGCTCAACGCACTTGGCCTCGTCGTAGGTCGGCCAGGCGTGGTAGGCCAGCTGCTCGGTGTGGCCC
>ERZ1106951.2386-NODE-2386-length-14831-cov-3.131971_pt1 | contig 14831 bp, 14 predicted proteins | sample MGYA00403676_ERZ1106951 | MGnify/ENA primary metagenome ERZ1106951 (study PRJEB35170, sample SAMEA104062398) | human gut metagenome | biome: human gut; feature: human-associated habitat; material: faeces | place: Denmark | collected 2012-04-23 ...
GCCCAGATCGCAGCGCCGGAGGAGATGCCGACCAGCACGCCCTCCTTATGGCCGATCAGGCGGCCGGTCGCAAACGCATCCTCGTTGCTGACCGGGATGATCTCATCATAGACCTTCGTGTTGAGCACGTCCGGCACAAAGCCCGCACCAATGCCCTGAATCTTATGCGGGCCGGCATGGCCCTCGCTCAGGACCGGAGAGGTCTCCGGCTCCACGGCCACGACCTTGACCTTCGGGCACTGGGACTTCAGGTACTCGCCGACGCCCGTCACGGTGCCGCCGGTGCCGACGCCTGCAACGAAGATATCCACGTTGCCGTCCGTGTCCTCCCAGATCTCCGGGCCGGTCGTCGTGCGGTGGATCGCCGGGTTGGCCGGGTTGACAAACTGACCGGGGACAAAGCTGTCGGGGATCTGCGCAGCCAGCTCGTTGGCCTTTGCGATCGCACCCTTCATGCCCTGCGCGCCGTCCGTGAGCACGAGCTCCGCGCCATAGGCCTTCATGATCTGGCGGCGCTCCACGCTCATGGTCTCCGGCATGACGATGATGATGCGGTAGCCTCTGGCCGCGGCGACGGACGCCAGGCCGATGCCGGTGTTGCCGGAGGTGGGCTCGATGATGACGGAGCTCGGCTTGAGCACGCCGCGCTGCTCCGCGTCCTGGATCATGGCCAGCGCCACGCGGTCCTTCACGGAACCGGCCGGGTTGAAGTACTCGAGCTTTGCCAGAATGCGGGCCTCGAGCTGCTGCTCTTTTTCGATATGGGTCAGCTCCAGAAGGGGCGTTTTTCCGATCAGCTGGTCAGCGGATGTATAGATCTTGCTCATGAGATGTTCCTCCATTTATGTATCGTATTATTAAATATGTATGTTTGACTCGTGATGGACTTGCCTGCGCTCAACCGCCGCAACAGTGCCAGCAGATACACAGGCGGCCGGAAATGCGCCCTCGCATTTTCATCGCCTACCTTCTCTATAGGTTAATGGGATTATATCGCGTTTTACCCAGTGTGTCAATAGAAAATTCACTTTTCTTTTCTGGCAGAGAAATTGTTTGCAGACACTTGAGCCGGTAATTGACCATATATGCATTATTCAACGATCGTGCGCACGATTCGCGGGTTTGCGGCAGATGGTTGCTGCTGCCGCTGCGAGCAATGGAATGACCGGTCATTTTTTGCAGATTTTTGCGTTTGCGGCGCCTTTGCACAGCGCTTCCATAGCTTGACTTTTCAGGGCCGACAGTGTATACTAGGCGCATAAGTGTACGTGGATCGGCTGTGTTACCCGACATCCGGCATAACGGCACTTATGCACATTTATAAAAGGAGTGGAAACAATGAAAAAGTCCCGCAAACTGCTCTGCGTGCTTCTCGCTCTGGTTATGGTCGTCAGCCTGCTGCCGGTCATGGCTTTTGCAGCCGATGAAGACGTCGCAGCCGAGGAAACCACCGCGGCTACGGTCGAGGAGACTTCCCCGGAGACTGAGGGCGTCATTACCGATGTCATCAAGAATCTGTTCGCCAAACTGCCGAACTATCTGGTTGCTGTAAAGACCTCAGACGGTCGCGTCGCTGCCGGCGCTCAGGTCGTGATCTACAACCAGAACAAGGATCAGGTCGCCACTGCCGTCGCCAACTACGGCGTCGCCATCTTCTCCAAGAAGGATCACCTCAACACTTACTCCGTGTCCGCCACCTGGACCGACCCGAACACCAACATTAAGTATCAGTCCCTCGTCGGCTTCAACTGGTCCTTCGGCAAGAAGCCCGACATCGACGTCATCACGGTTTACCCGACGATCGACATGATCCTCAACACCACTGACCACAACGCTTACATCAAAGGTTATCCGGATGGCACTGTCAGACCGGACGGACGCATCACCCGTGCCGAAGTCGCCACCATTCTGGATCGTCTGATGAAGGATCAGGTCAAGGCCAGATTCGACTCCAAGCCCACTGTCAACTTCTCTGATGTCAGCAGCGGTGCCTGGTACTATGACGCTGTGCAGATGTGCGCGAAGGCCGGCATCGTCGCCGGTTATCCGGACGGCTCGTTCAAGCCCAACCAGGCGGTCACCCGTGCGGAGTTCTTCAAGATGGTCGCCATGCTCTACAGCGATACGCTCAACACCCCGATCACTGGTGGTATCTTCAAGGATATCAACGGTCACTGGGCAGAAAAGTACATCAACCTGCTCCAGAAGCTCGGCATTGTCAAGGGCGACAACGGCAGCGCAAGACCGAACGACAACCTGACGCGCGGCGAAACAGCTGCCGTTATGAACCGCATCCTCGGCCGCGTTGTGAATAATTCCAGCTTCAGCGATGCCAAAGTTGCTGCGGCTATGAAGACTTGGCCGGACTGCACTTCCTCGCACTGGGCCTATGCCGAGATCCAGGAAGCCACCAACAGCCACGACTACACTTGGGACATTAACATTCTCACGTACTCTGACCATAATGGAATCTTCAAGGCTTTCATTGAGAACCTGAAGAACCCGGTCACCGAGCGCTGGACTTACATCAAAAAGTAAGCTTTCCCCCAACTACCACAAAGCAGGCACCTTCGGGTGCCTGCTTTTTTGTCCCGCAAATTGCGCCGCTGCAGAAAAAACCAGCGCCGGCTGACTGCCGGCGCTGGTTTCGTTTCAGGAGCGATCAAATGCCGGATTGGTCATATAGACGTTCTTCTGATCCATCTTTTCCGTCGCCAGACGCAGCGCCTCGCCGAAGCGCTGGTAGTGCACGACCTCGCGCTCACGCAGAAACCGGATCACATCCGTCACATCCGGGTCGTCGCAAAGCCGCAGAATGTTGTCATAGGTCTTGCGCGCCTTCTGCTCGGCCGACATATCCTCCGACAGGTCGGCGATCACATCGCCGGTCACGCCGATCGTCGCCGCCGTCCACGGCGTGCCGGATGCAAACTGCGGAAAGACGCCCGCCGTGTGATCGACGAAGTACGTATCATAGCCGGACTGTTTGATCTGCTCCGGCGTCATGCTGCGCGTGAGCTGGTAGACGATCGTTCCGACCATCTCGAGATGACCAAGTTCCTCCGTGCCGATGTCCGTCAGGATCGCCGACAGCTCCGGGTACGGCATGGCATAGCGCTGACTGAGATAGCGCAGGGACGCGCCCAGCTCGCCGTCCGGCCCACCATACTGCGAGCAGATGAACTTTGCCAGCGCGGGATTAGAGTTTTTGATGCGGATCGGGTATTCCAGTTTCTTTTCATAGACAAACATCGCTTACTTCCCCTCTCCTTCCTGCTGCCACGGCCATGGCGCGTTGAGCCAGTCATAGACGTCCGAGCTTTCCAGATCCCGCAGGGACACGGGGCCGTATTGCTCCACGTACCGCCTGCGCCCCTCCGCGCTCAGGCGGATGCACTTTTGCAGCGTCTCGAATGCCTCACGGTCGTCCGGGTGCGTATCCAGATACAGGTTCAGCTCTCGGATGACAAAATCCATCGCCATCAGCTCGCACAGCGGCGTGCTGAGGTCGCCGGGTTTGTTGACCATGTTCATAAACGGCAGGTCCAGTCCCGGAAACAGCGTACCGCGCGCCAGTGCCATGCGCCGATCATACGCGGGTTCGTTGGACTGCTGCATGGGCGTCTGCGCCAGCGCCAGCGGCGCGCATTCCGGCAGCGGGCCCTGCTTGAAATTGCATTTGTCCACAGTCGTTCCTCCTTTTCAAATCGGGCACTCGGCCCGCATTATCCTATGCAGGCCCGGTTCGGCCGGTGCGGAACGCGACGAAAAAAGGCGGCGCCGCACGGCGCCGCCTTTGCGGAACGGAGCTTTATTTCGTTTTTGGCATCGCCATGCCCGTCTTTTTGAGCGTGGTGCGCAAAAAGAACAGCGAGAGGATCAGCGAGAAGATCTCCGCGATCGGGAACGCAAACCAGATGCTGCGCAGCACGCCGGTCAGAGACAGCAGGTAGGCAGCCGGGATGAGCACCACGATCTGACGCGCGATGGAGATAAACATACTGTAGACGCTGTAGCCAAATGCCTGGCACGAGGAACCGGCCACGATGCTGATACCGGCAAACGCGAACGCCAGGCTCATGATGCGCAGCGCGGGCGCGCCGATCTCCAGCATGGCATCCGACGCATCGAACATCAGCAGCAGTTCCTTCGGGATGAGCTGGAACACCAGAAATCCCAACGCCATGATGATGACGGCATAGAGCATGCCCAAACGGATCGTCTTATGGATGCGCTCCGGCTTCTGCGCGCCGTAGTTGTAGGCAATGATCGGCACCATACCGTTGTTGAGGCCAAAGACCGGCATGAACACGAAGCTCTGGAGCTTGAAATAAACGCCGAACACCGCGACTGCCGTGGACGAAAACGTGATAAGGATCAGGTTCATGACGAAGCACGTCAGCGATGAGATGCAGCTCATGATGATCGACGGGATGCTGATGGCCGTGATCTCGCCCATGAGCTTGCCGCTCGGGCGGATGTGCCGCAGGCGCAGGTGGATCTCCGGATTCTTGCAATGATTGAGGATGACCGCCACGACCGCGCCCAGGCACTGGCCGATCACCGTCGCCCAGGCCGCGCCGGCAATGCCCATCTTCGGGAAGCCGAGCAGGCCGAAGATGAGGATCGGGTCGAGGATGATATTCGTGATCGCACCGACCAGCTGCGTGATCATGGAATAGATCGTGCGGCCGGTCGCCTGAAGGAAGCGCTCGAAGGTGATCTCGATGAAAACGCCGAACGAGCACAAAATGCAGATGTTCAAATACGTGATGCCGAAATTGACGATGGTCTCAATATCCGTCTGCGTGTGCATATATGCGCGGATGCCGAGCAGGCCGGCGACGAGCACGAGCAAATAGCTCAGCAGCGCCAGCAGCAGGCCGTTGACCGCGACCTGATTGACGCGCTCGGCGTTTTTCTGCCCCAGCGCGCGCGACAGCAGCGCGTTGATGCCGACACCGAAGCCGACAGCGATGGAAATGATGATGTTCTGCAGCGGGAACGCCATGGACACCGCCGTGAGCGCATCCTCGCAGATGCGCGAGACAAAGATACTGTCCACGATGTTGTACAGCGCCTGCACGAGCATGGAGATCATCATCGGGACCGCCATCGACAGCAGGAGCTTATTTTCGGGCATTGTGCCCATTTTATTTTCACGAAGGGTTTCTTGCGCCATAGTGTCACTCCCATTATATCAACAAACAAACAAAAACGTCACGAATGGATATTATAAGTTGCGCGCAGAGAAATGTCAAGTTCTGTTGCATTTTTCACTTGAAAACGACACTTGGCCGTGCTATAATAATTGCATCTGTGGGATTAGTTCATTGGTAGAACACCTGCTTCCCAAGCAGGATAGGCGGGTTCGATTCCCGTATCCCGCTCCAGTAGCCGCTGCGGAGGGATATCTGCGGCGGCATTTTTTGCCATGACCTTGAAAAAGCCTGACGCAATCTGCGTCAGGCTTTTCGTTTATCCCGCAGCAGCTCGCCGTGCACGGTGCGCATCCAGCTTGGAAAACACCAAGCAGACCAGCCCCATATAGACAAAGAGAATGGCAAGCGCCGGAAGCTCATAAAAAAACGGCACCGGTATCCACTTCCAGAGCAGGTTCAGGATACTGACGTCTATGTCCTGCCCGAACGCGAAGAAATAATTTGCCTGCGGACAAACGGTGTGCCGCAGCAGCAGGTCCACAAGGAATGCCGCAAATGCAGTCGTCAAAAGCGCCCCTGTGACGCCCGGCAGATCCTTCAGCCGAGGCCGGTAAAAGCCCAGTGTTGTCAGGCTGAACCCGCAGATTAGGATCAGCATGTGCGTGATATAATATCCCAGCATCCGCGGCAGCCACAGAGAGTAGCCAACAAACGGCGCCTCCGGAAACACAAGCGCCATGAGCGCACCGAGCGGCGCGACGAAAAAGGCAAACCCGAGCAAGGAGCGCCGGTGCGTCAGGATGCCGATTGGGATCAGGAACATGTTGATATTGCAGAGCTGCAGCGGCAGCTCGTTGAACCAGTTGAACCGGTCGAGCCCCGACGCCTGCAAAAACTGCACATCCCGTGACAAAAAGCCTTTATAGACGAAAAATCCGATGATGTTCACTGCACACAGCGCGATAAGCACGGCGGCACGGCAGCGCTCCGACCGGCCGCGCAGCAGAGCCCACAGCAGCACGACCGCTCCGGCGGCAAACGCAAGGAGCAGCAGATAGGCAGCATTAAACGGTCGTATGATCATGGTGAGACCTCCTCTTGGAAAACAGATACGTTGTCAGCGAATGCGCGGCCACGGCAAGTGCGCAGCCGGCGATGAGATCCGCCGCAGAGTGCTGCTTGACCAGCAGCGTGGACAGGCAGATCAAAATGACCAATACAGCGGACGCCAGACGCAGCCGCTTGCGCGCACGCAGCGGCGGCATGCGAAACGTCGCCAGATGCATGACCAGCGCCTCATAGCAGTGCAGGCTCGGAAACACGTTGACCGGCGCATCGTTAGCATAGATCAGGCGGCACAGCGCACGAGCCAAGCCGGGCCCCGCTGCGCTCGGGCGAAAATCCACACACGTCGGATAAAGCACAAACACGGCCGCACAGACAAACGCACCCGAAAACAGCGCCGCCACCTGCCGGTAAAACACATCCCTGGCCCGGAAACAGGCCCAGAGCATGCACCCCGGCACATAGAAATACCACAAAACATAAAACACGATAAAGCCCGGCCAAAACGGAAGCCAGTCATCGAGCGGCAAATGCACGACATGATACCGCAGCCCGAGGTGCTGCGACACGAAATAAAAAACCGACAGCGCACCGAAGAGCAGAAACCAGAGCGCGTGCCTGTATTTTTGAAACAACGACTGCATCGTCCGCCCTCCTTTGCGTGAGGCAGTATAACACACCACGGCATCTTTGTGCGGGGATTCGGCCATGTTTCACATCTTAATTCGACAAAGTGCGCAAAAATACACGACAAAAGGCCCGGAGCCGATGGCTCCGGGCCTTTGCATAGAAACGTATTTACAGCAGCAGGATGCCGGCCCGCTCACAGGCGGCGGTCGTCTCGTCGTCCCAGACAGACGCCTGCACCTCACCGATATGTGCCTTGCCGAGCAGCAGCATGGACAGGCGCGACTGGCCGATGCCGCCGCCGATCGTCGGCGGCAGCTGGCCTGCCAGCAGCATCTTGTGATAGGTCCGCTCGCGGCGGTCGTCACAGCCGGCAATGGTCAGCTGACGATCCAGACTCTTGGGATCGACACGGATGCCCATGGACGAGAGCTCAAACGCGCAGTCGAGCAGCTCGTTCCAGAACAGGATGTCGCCGTTCATCGTCCAGTCGTCATAGTCCGGCGAGCGGCCGTCGTGCGGCTTGCCGGAGCGCAGCGCGCCGCCGATGCCGATGATGAACGTCGTGTGGTGCTCGCGCACGAAGGCGTGCTCGCGTTCCTTCGGCGTCAGGTCCGGATAACGATCTTCCAGCTCCTGCGCCGTGACAAACGTTACCTGACGCTCCAGCTCTGGCAGCACCTGTAGCTGCGGATAGATCGCGCGCATGGTGCGCTGCGTGTCACAGACAGCGGCGACAATATCCATAACCGTCGACTTGAGATAGTCCAGATTCCGGTCGCTGCTCTCAATGATTTTTTCCCAGTCCCACTGATCGACGTAGACCGAGTGCAGATTGTCGAGCACATCCTCGTCGCGGCGGATGGCGTTCATGTCGGTATAAAGGCCCTTGCCGGGATAGAAATCATAGCGGTGGAGCGCCATGCGCTTCCACTTGGCAAGCGACTGGACGACCTGTGCCTCCTTGCCGGCCTGGGGAATATCGAACAAAACCGGGCGCTCGTAGCCGTTGAGATTGTCGTTCAGGCCGCTGGCCTCTTCCAGAAACAGCGGCGCCGAAACGCGAAACAGATTCAGCTTCGCGGCGAGCTGATCCTCAAACAGACGTTTGAGCAGGCCGATGGCCTTCTGCGTGTCATAAACGCCGAGCAGGCTCTTATAGCCCTCGGGGATGTAGGTGTTCATGCTTTGTTTTCCTCGCTTTCTGTGAGCATACGCACGAGCGTCTGATAGACATCCTCCGCGTGTGCCTTAAAATAGTGCTCCATCGTGCGCGCCTGCGCCTCGTCGGCAGCCAGCAGCTGCATGGAAACGATCCGGCCGATCCCGTCCGAAAGCGAGAGATGCACATTGCACCCGCCCTCCGGCGTGTTCGTATGCTGCGCGACGATCATGGCGGCGCGGCGCATCTGCTCGGCGATCGGCTCCGTGACGCGGTCGGCCTTCATGCGCACGGAGTACGGCAGACTGCTGGCGACCTCCCTGACATTGCGGCTGCCCTTTTCCGTGATGCGGTACTTGCCGCCCTCTTCCGTGATGTGCGCCGTATCCACCAATTCCGCAAGACAGTCAGAGTAATCAAAATAGCCGATGCCGTTGTCGCAGAAAACGAGGTCGGACAACGTCTGCGCATCCACCGCCGCGGGTAAATGATTCAAAATGTAGAGGATGAGGATCTTAATGTCGAGTTTCTCGTGAATGAAACCGAGCCCTTCCATGGCGCACCTCCCATATGGGATAATAATATATTATAACGCGGAAAGCGTTTTGTGTAAAGCGCTTTCAAAAGGAATCACATCGAAAACCGCCACGCATACACTGTTACTGAAGCGTGCTTCAATCTGATGCCAGGAGGTTATGAAATGGCAGACAAAGTGGTACCGGGACCGGTCGAGGGCAGCGCCGCCGTCCGGGAAGCGGTTTGTATCCATACGCGCAAGATCTTCGACTCCTGCCGCGACAAAGACTGCGTGGAGGACCTGCGGGTGTATCCCACGGCCTGCTCGCAGGCAAGACTGGACAGCGCCCTGAGCGTGCGCCCGCGCAGCGCCGAGCTGCTGTGCGCCGACGTGCACGTCAAGGAGATCACGTTCAACAAGGGCTACTATACGGTGGACGTGACGTACTTCTACCGCGTGCGCGGCGAGACGTTCCCCGGCTGCGAGCCGGTGTGCGGCCTTGCAATCTTCGATAAGCGCGTCATGCTCTTCGGCAGTCAGGCGAGCGCAAAGGTATTTGCCTCCGACGACTGCTGCTGCGATCCGTGCGAGAACGGCCTGCCGATCGGCGTGGTCGAATCCGTCGACCCGATCGCCCTGCACATGAAGCTGGTGGACTGCGGCAGTTCCGTGGAGTCCGAGCAGGAGCCGCGCGCCATCCCGCAGAAGATCCTCGACGCCATGGGCGAAGAGCTCTCGCTGACTTGCTGCGGCAAGAAGCTGTACGTGACGCTGGGGCAGTTTTCGATCATCCGGCTCGAGCGCGACACGCAGCTGCTCATCCCGGCCTACGACTACTGCATGCCGGACAAAGCGTGCCAGGGCTCGACCGAGGACGATCCGTGCTCGATGTTCAGCCGCATCCACTTCCCCATCGACGAGTTCTTCCCGCCGGACTGCGTGACGCCGGACGAGGACTACCGCAGTCTGCTGTAAGGCCGCGGACGGCAGCAAAAATCCCATCGGCCTGCGCCGATGGGATTTTGCTTTTATTTCTTGTGGACGACCTCGCCCGAGGACTTGAGGATGCTGTCCGCCGGGATGACGCCGCGCACGCACGACACCGGATAGATGTTCGAGTGCCGGCCGATGACCGTGCCGGGGTTCAGGACGCTGTTGCAGCCGACCTCCACATAATCGCCAAGGATGGCGCCGACCTTCTTGCGGCCGGTCTCGATGCGCTCGGCCCCATTTTTGATGACGACGAGCGTCTTGTCGCTCTTGACGTTCGACGTGATGGAGCCCGCGCCCATGTGGGACTTATAGCCGAGGATGGAATCGCCGACGTAGTTGAAGTGCGGCGTCTGGACATTATCAAACAGCACCACGTTTTTCAGCTCGCAGGAGTTACCAACGACGGCGTTTTTGCCCACGATCGCATTGCCGCGCACGAAAGCGCACTGGCGCAGCTCAGCGCCGTGGTCGATGATGCAGGGGCCGGCGATATAAGCGCTGTCGAAAATCTTGGCATCGCGCGCGATCCAGATATTCTCGCCGCGCTGCTCGTATTCCTCCGCCGGGAGCGTCGGGCCAAGCTGAAGAATGAAATCTCCGATCTCCGCCAGAGCCTCCCACGGATAGGTCTTGCCCGCAAACAGCGGGGCCGCGATCGTCTTGCTCAGGTCGAGCAGGTCTTGTATCGTCATCATATCATCTCACCCGGATCAGATGTCCGCTCTTTTGCATGGCGTCGATCACAGACGCAACATTTTCCTCACACAGCGCGTGCGTGGCCGCCTCGACCATGACGCGCAGCACCGGCTCCGTGCCGCTCTTGCGCACGAGGATGCGTCCCTCGTCGCCGAGCCGCTCGGTGACGGCCTGCTCCGCCGCAACGACCGCGGGGTCATGGAGCGTGGCGTCTTTGTCGTCGACCTCCACATTCGTGAGCTGCTGCGGGTACTCGCGCACCGGCGCGGCCAGCTCGGAGAGCGTCTTTTTGCGGTCGAGCATGACCTGCATGAGCTTGATGGCCGTCAGCAGTCCGTCACCAGTATTGGCATATTTGCCGAAAATAATGTGCCCGGACTGTTCGCCACCGATCAGGTGTCCGTTGGCGCGCATATTCTCTGCGACGTATTTATCACCAACGTCCGTCTTTTCATAGCCGATGCCGGCCTCGTCGAGCGCCTTGTACAGGCCGAGGTTGGACATGACCGTCGTGACCACTTTGGAATTGCCGAAGCGGCCCTCGGTCTGCATGTTGCGCGCGCAGACATAGAGGATCTTGTCGCCGTTGACGCCGTCCACCGCCTGGCCGCGCTCGTCCACGGCGATGCAGCGATCGGCGTCGCCGTCAAAGGCAAAGCCCACGTCCAGCCGGTTGAGGCGGACATATTTCTGCAGGTTCTCGATGTGCGTCGAGCCGCAGTCCCGGTTGATGTTCGTGCCGTCGGGTTCATTGCCGATGACATACGTGTCCGCGCCGAGCGCGTCGAAGATGTTCTTCGCCATCATCCACGTGCTGCCGTTGGCGCAGTCCAGACCAACCTTCATGCCCTTGTACGAGTGCGTGGACAGGCTGATGAGATAGCCGATGTAGCGGTTGCGGCCGGCGGAATAGTCCTGCGTGCGGCCGATGTTCGCGCCCGTGGCAAACGGGATCTCCAGATTGCCGTCGAGATAGTTCTCGATCTCGTCAATGACGCTCTGCTCCATCTTTTCACCGGCGCTGTTGAGCAGCTTGATGCCGTTGTCCGTAAAGGGATTGTGGCTCGCGCTGATCATGATGCCGCAGTCAAAATCGTCCGAACGGACGATGTAGGACACGCTCGGCGTCGTCGTCACGTGCATGAGATAGGCGTCTGCGCCCGAGGCCGTCAGGCCGGCGGACAGGGCATTTTCAAACATATAGCTGGATCTGCGGGTATCTTTGCCGATCACGACCGAGCACTTGTGCTCCCGGCCGTAATACCAGCCGAGAAACCGGCCGATCCGGTAGGCGTGCTCCACCGTCAGGCCCACGTTGGCCTCACCGCGGAAGCCGTCTGTGCCGAAATATTTGGACATGGATGCTTCCCTCCGATCAGAATCGCCCGCAAACACCGCGGGCAACTATTGATTATAACTGCGCAGCAGCGTCCGCGTCAAGATAAACCTCGACATCCGTATGCAGCTGCAGGAACGACGCGGGGATAAACGTTTCCGGACGGCCCGTGAGCGTGGCGTTAGCCGCCTTCGCGCAGCGCGCGCCAAAGCCGACGAGCAGGATCTTTTTCGCGCCCAGGATCGTGTGGATGCCGATCGTGATGCCGTGCTCCGGCGACTGCTCGAGCGTGCCGAAGTCCGCGGCGATAGCCTCGCGCGTCACCTCCGCGAGCTTGGCAATGTGCGTTTTTTCGCCAAATCCCGCGCCCGGCTCATTGAACGCAACGTGGCCGCGCTCACCCAGACCGAGGATCACCAGATCGAGCCCCCCGGCTGCCTGAATGGCGGCGTCGTAGTCCGCCGCGTGCTCGGCATCCGCGTCCGGGTCCGGGGCGTGCACGGCCGCAAACGGCTTTGCCGCCGTGAGCGGCGAAAACGCCGTGCCGACCGCGTGCGCGCCCTTGCCGGCCGCACCGCAGTATTCGCACGCCTGAAAGAGCGTCGCCCTGTCAAAGGCAATGTCGCTGGCAGCGAGCGCATCGAGTACTTCCGCCGGCAGATCCACCGCCGAAATGGCGATGTTCGCCTCCGGCTTGCTTGCGAGCACGGCCGCGACCTGTGCCGTCAGCTCTTTTGCAACATCTGCTTTCGTTCCGATGATCGTTTTCATGGTTTGTGACCTCCTATACCATCATCGCGGCCGCGCTCAGAGCGTGACCGTACCGTCAAACACAAAGGCTGCAGGGCCGGTCATATACAGCAGATCCTGCATCCGATCCCATGCGATGTGCAGCGTGCCGCCGCGCAGGATCACATCCGCCTCGTCGCCGCACTTGCCCAGCCGCGCCGTGACGGCCAGCGCCGCCGTCGAACCCGTGCCGCAGGCGAGCGTCTCGCCGCTGCCGCGCTCCCACACGCGCACGCGCAGCGTGTGATCGTCCACGACCTCGACAAATTCGATATTTGCCCGCGCCGGGAACAGCTTGTGATTTTCAAACGCGGGGCCGATGCGCGGGAAGTCCAGCGCCATGGCATCGTCCACGTAAGTGACGCAGTGCGGGTTGCCGGTATTGACCGACGAGACGATCCATGTCGCGCCCAGCACGTCGATCGGCTGCTCGAGGAAGGTCTCCCCCGCCGCCGCGACCGGAATCTTCTCCGGCCGGAACTCCGGGCTGCCCATGCACACGCGCACGGTCTCGACCGTGCCGCCGACCACGTTCAGCCAGAGCGTCTTGATGCCGGCGCGCGTCTCGATCGTGAGCTCGGTCTTGTCGGTCAGGCCGCGGTCGTAGACATATTTGCCCACGCAGCGAATGGCGTTGCCGCACATTTCCGAGCGCGAACCGTCGGCATTGTACATCTCCATGCAAAAATCCGCGACGTTCGACGGGCAGATGAGCACCAGACCGTCCCCGCCGACGCCGAAGTGGCGGTCGGACAGGCGGATGGCCGCGGTCGAAGGATCGGCCACCGTCTCGGTGAAGCAGTTGACATAGATATAGTCATTGCCGCAGCCCTGCATTTTTGTAAACTTCATTTCGGACACCTCCTACGCGGGTATGAACCCGCACGAATCGGAAAAACTAAACCAATCTGGAAAGGTGGTAATCTCATGGCGATCATTCTCATCCGGACACTGATCATTTTTCTTGCGCTCATCGTGGCCATGCGCCTCATGGGCAAGCGGCAGCTCGGCGAGCTGGAACTGTCCGAGCTGGTGGTAGCCGTGCTCATCGCGGACATTGCGTCCATTCCGCTGCAAAACCCTTCCCTGCCGCTGAGCTACGGGCTCATTCCGCTGCTGGTGCTGTTTTGCTGCGAGCTGATCTTCTCCGGCCTGACGTACAAGAGCATTCACCTGCGCAAGCTGCTCTACGGCCGGCCGAACTTCATCATCGAGCGCGGCCGCATCGCCCAGCAGGCCATGCACCGCAACCGCTTCACGCTCGACGAGCTGACGCAGGAGCTGCGCAATCAGGGCATTCTCGACATTGCGAGCGTGGAATACGCCGTGCTCGAAACCAACGGCCAGCTCAACATCATCCTCGCCCCGGCACAGCAGCCGGTCACGGCCGAGCAGATGCACATGGAAACCGAGGACACCGGCTATTTTTCCATCCTCATCAACAACGGCCGCATCCTGCGCGACAATCTCAAACGCATGGGGCGCGATGAGCGCTGGCTGCAAAAGCAGGTGCAGCAGCAATGCGTGCATTTGAGCCGGACTGCATCATTGCAATGGGCGGCGGATCTGCAATGGATGCCGGTAAGATCATGTGGGTTCTTTATGAAAATCCGGATGCAGATTTCGATGACATGGCAATGGATTTCATGGATATCCGTAAGAGAATCTATACATTCCCGAAAATGGGTAAAAAAGCTTACTTTATCGCTGTACCTACATCTTCCGGTACAGGATCTGAGGTAACACCGTTTGCCATCATTACAGACAAAGAAACAGGAATCAAATGGCCACTGGCTGACTATGAGCTGATGCCTGATATGGCAATCGTTGATACAGATAATATGATGAGCGCACCGAAAGGACTGACAAGCGCTTCCGGTATCGATGTTATGACACATGCGATCGAAGCATATGTTTCTATGATGGCTTCTGACTACACAGACGGACTTGCTCTCCGTGCGATCAAACTTGTATTTGATTATCTGCCAAGAGCATACAGAGATGGAAATGATGTAGAAGCAAGAGATCATATGGCAAATGCATCCTGCATGGCCGGTATGGCATTTGCAAATGCATTCCTTGGAGTAAACCATTCCTTGGCTCACAAACTGGGTGCTTTCCATCACATCCCGCACGGTATCGCAAATGCTCTGGTCCTGACAGATGTTATGCGTTACAATGCTGATGAAGTTCCGACCAAGATGGGTACTTTCCCGCAGTATCAGTATCCAAAGACACTGGCACGTTATGCAGAGATCGGACGTTTTGTAGGACTGACAGGAAAAGATGACAAAGAAGTATTTGAGAAACTTCTGGATAAACTGGAAGAACTCAAGAAGATTATTGAGATCAAACCTACGATCAAAGATTATGGTGTAGATGAGAAATACTTCCTTGAGACTCTGGATGAGATGAGTGAACAGGCATTTAATGACCAGTGTACCGGTGCCAACCCGAGATATCCGCTTGTATCCGAGCTGAAAG
>ERZ1106951.2399-NODE-2399-length-14774-cov-4.589035_pt1 | contig 14774 bp, 17 predicted proteins | sample MGYA00403676_ERZ1106951 | MGnify/ENA primary metagenome ERZ1106951 (study PRJEB35170, sample SAMEA104062398) | human gut metagenome | biome: human gut; feature: human-associated habitat; material: faeces | place: Denmark | collected 2012-04-23 ...
TATCTGGGGCTGAACGCCGGCGGCGCCGCTGCCGGACAGACTATGGCCTTCTCCACCCTGTGCCTGAGCCGGCTGTTCCACGGCTTTAGCTGCAAATCCCAGCATCCGGTGCTGCTGACCCGCCACTTCTGGAACAACCGTGCCCTGTTGGGTGCCTTTGCCATCGGCGCGCTGCTGTTGGGGCTGGTGCTGCTGGTTCCCGCGCTGGAACCGCTGTTCGCTGTTGCTCCCCTATCCGCTGGGATGGTGGGGGCCATCGTAGGACTGGCCTTCGGCTCCATGGTGGTCATCCAGCTTTTGAAGCTGCTGCGGCGGTAAGGCCGCAGGCATTGTGCGGTAAACAGAATCATGCCGAAAAATTTACCGTTTCTTGATGGAAATCCGATTCCTTGCATGATACAGTAAAAGAAGATGGAATATTAACAAGAAGGGCAGGAGGAACAACATGGAGACTCCCATCAATTTTAACGAGAAAAAAGGCTTCATCTGCGATATGGACGGCGTCATCTACCACGGCAACCGCATTCTGCCGGGGGTGGCGGAGTTCATTCAGTGGCTGCATGATGAGGACAAGGAATATCTCTTTCTTACCAACAACAGCGGCTATACGCCCCGGGAGCTGAACCAGAAGCTGGCCCGCATGGGCCTTGATGTGCCGGAGGAGCACTTCTATACCAGCGCACTGGCCACCGCCGCCTTCCTGCGGGAGCAGGCACCGGGCTGCTCCGTGTTCGCCATTGGCGAGGCGGGACTGCTCAACGCCCTCTATGACGCAGGTATCACCATGAACGATGTGAACCCCGACTATGTGGTGGTAGGCGAGGGGCGCAGCTATTCGCTTGACACCCTCACGAAAGCCACAAATCTGGTGATGCAGGGGGCCAAGCTCATCGGTGCCAACTCCGATGTCTCCGGCCCCATTGAAAACGGCATCGCCCCTGCCTGCCGTGCCCTCATCGCACCTATTGAGATGGCAACGGGCAAGCAGGCCTACTTCTGCGGCAAGCCCAACCCGCTGATGATGCGGACAGGGCTGAAAAAGCTGAACTGCCACTCCGGTGAGGCGGTGATGGTGGGCGACCGCATGGATACCGACGTGATCTCCGGCATGGAGAGCGGTATGTCCACGGTGTTGGTGCTCTCCGGCGTTTCCACGCGGGAGACCCTCAAGACCTACGCCTACCGCCCCAGCATCGTGCTGGACGGCGTGGGCGATATCGCCGCCATGGCCCGCAGAGAGAAGGCATAAACTGCACAACTCACCGTACCAGGCGCAAATCTGCAAAGTGGATGCAGAAAAGGGAGGACGTTTTCGTCCTCCCTTATTTTTGCGACGCAAAAGCATAGTATAATAAGAAATGTGCCATTTCCTCGCCCCCTGCGGGGCAACTGGAAATAATGCACGAGAACTTCATGCACTGGCATTTGTGCATGTTCGTGATGCGCTGCTCATAAATAAAGTTTTATGCCTATGTTCACGCTGCCCGCAAGTCAGGTGAAGATTCAGACATCATTCCGACCGATCCCAGTAGGGATAATCCGTAAATACGAACTTGCCTGCCGCGTTTTTTCCAGTCGGCAGCTCCACGTAGACTGTGCTGCCGTCCGGCGGCATGCTGACGCCCATCACCACCGTGAATTTCCCGGCGCCGTCATCCCGGACGTGATCCGCCCAGCTGTTGTAGGAGGTCTCACCCCTGTTTTTCTTGTACGCCGCATAGACGTTGCCGTTATATTCAAGCAGATCTTTGCTCGCAATGGCGGCATTCAGGGTCTTATCCGTAAATTCCTCGGAAAAGACCGCTAAGAATTTTTCTCGAACCTGTTCAATGGTGTAGACGCCGTCCCGGGCGGGGAACATGGGCAGGTACTTCCGCCCCTGAATTTGGACGGGACTCATGCCCTCGGAATACTCCCCGGCGAAGGTGAGGCGCAGCCAAAGACTTCGGGCCTGCTCCGACAGCTCCCACGCTTCCTCTTCGTACAGAGTCGAGCCGTCCTCCGGGTAAAATTCATACCCGTTCACACCTCGGAGACTTTCGATAATGACGGCTTACATTACCGGAAACCGTGTTGTCCCAGTATTCCGAGCGGATAAAATGCTCTAAATGGACACCGGTCTCCGTTTTATATCCCTCGTAGACATAGCTCTGCGCGGACATACCGCTTTCCGACAGGGAAAAATGCTGGAACTCCATAGGCGCACCTCCGTGGTCGGCAAAATCACCGGGATCGTCGGAACCGCCGTTCCGTTTGGAGAAACACGCGGAAAAAATCAGAGGAAAGATGCAGAGAAGCGCGAGACAGATCAGCAGCTTTTTCAAATTACATTCCCTCCTCCTTTTGCGGAATCATGACAAGACTGACTTCGGTCATGGTAAAATTCTACAATTATAGTGCACCATCTTCCTTGCGGAATGAGATGATCCGGTTTGTGTGGTCGATCCAAATCGCGCAGATTTCCTGCGGGCGGCGGTCTTCTTTCATCGGCGGTTCTCCATGATATAATTTTAGATAAAACGGCTTGCCGCCTGTTGATGAGCAGACGGCAAGCCGCATGGCTGCTTCAGCAGCCTCGCATCCGGCGCACAACAGCGCGCCGAAGCTGTTTATTCAACGATGACAGAGGTGCCGGAAACGATCTTCTTGGGCTCCTTCTTGGGGATCAGGACGGTCAGCACACCGGATTCATACTTGGCCTTCACATCCTCGGCCTTCACATCACCCACATAAAAGCTGCGGGAGCAGGCACCGGCATAGCGCTCCTGACGCAGAACGCGGCCCTTCTTGTCCTCTTCGTCCTTGTCCAGACCCTTCTGGGCGCTGACGGTCAGATAGCCGTCCTTCACATCCACATGGATCTCATCCTTCTGGAAGCCGGGCAGCTCCACCGCGAAGCGGTAAGCCTTGGCGTCATCCGTTTCATGGATGTCGGTCTTCATCAGGTTTCTCTCGTGCTTGCCAAACAGGGGGCTGTGACCGCCGAAGAAACTGTTGTCAAAGAAATCGTCAAACATGTTTTCACCATAGATGCTGGGTACCATAATAATTCCTCCATTCGAGATGAAATTACAAAATTGAATCGCGGAAACAGGGCGGCACGTTCTGATCGCACAAGCAAATGCTGCCTGCGGCGATCTTCGGCCCATCGGCTGCCATGCTCGGAATGTGCATCAGTTACTGCACATCACCCTGGCTGCTTCCTTTTTCCCTCTTTCTGCTGTATAGTTTATCTTTTTTCCTTGCAAAAACAAGAAACTGTGGGTACAATAAAAAAAGAGATGCTTGTGCTGAAAGCACAAGTGGAAAGGGGCTGAGGGCGATGGGAGACACACAGTGGGAAAACTGCGGCGCTGAGACGCTGCTGGAGGAATTCTTCGCACAGGATGATCTCAGACAACTGGCGGAAAGCGCAGGCAAGATTCTGGACTGTCCGCTGCTGGTGCTGGACGATACCTTTCATGTGGCGGCATACCGCCTGCCGCAGGGATTCTCCGATGAGCTTTTTCAAAACGTTGTGAGCTGCGGCGAGATCACCTATGAAGCCGGTGTGCTTATCAGCAGAAGCCCGGCCCTTTCGGAAGGGCGGGCGGACTTTCTCCAACTGCCGGGCAGTCCGTATCCCCGGCGGTTTGCGCTCCTTGTCAGCGCGGGGGTCCAGCTTGGCTGCCTCATCTGCGTGGACACGGACGGACATCTGGAAAAAATTCCCGCTCAGACATGGGAACTGGTGGAGCGCATCCTCGCCAAGCAGCTGTTTGTGGAGGCCAGCCGGCAGGACAAGCCCTTTGAGACCGCAGAGGACATACTCATGCATTTGCTGGACGGCGGCTTTTCCTCTGCTGCGTATTTTCAGCTTCAGGCCGCCAATACCTACCTTGCGGACTTCCACCCGCGGACCTTCGCATTGGTGGACCTGACGGCCTATCGCAGCGTTTACGCCGGGAAGCGCCGGTTGAAGGAGGCACTGGAGGCGCGGCTTCCGGACAGCCACCCCTTTCTGTACAAGGGCGATGTGTTCCTGTTCCTGCACGAGGACGAGGGTGCTCAGGCGTTTGATGCTCTGGCGGAGGAATTCCACCTTAAGGTCCTCATCTCCGAGCCGCTGGACGAGCTTTTCGACCTGCCCAAGCTTTACCCCACCGCCCGGGAGGCGCTGGAACTGATGCGGGATGAGCGTTTTCACGGGGAACGGGTCTGCTCTGCGGCGCAGCTCCGCATACCTCTGCTGCTGAAAAATCTGGAGGGGCGCGGCGGTCTGATTTCCATAGAACTGCGCCGCTTGGCCGCCCATGACCGGGAAAAGAACACGCAATACTGCGAAACGCTCTACTATTACCTGATTTGCTGCCGTTCTCTGAAAAAGACCTGCGACGCGCTCTACACTCACCGCAACACGGTGCTCTACCGTGTCCGCAGGTTGCAGGAGGATTTCGACATTCCTTTGGAGGAGCCGTCCCAGCACGCCGACCTGCTGTTGGGTGTGTCGCTCATTTTGTTTGATACCAAGGGACCGGACTTCTTCCTCAGTGCGCCGCAAGCTGAAGCGTAATATGCCGGAATTTTTGCAAACAGAAAAGGATGATATCACAATGAAAGAAAACCGAAAGCTTTTAAGAGAAGTTCTCAAGGATATCCGCCATGACATGACGGACGAGGAAGTGCTGAACCTGCTGGCGGACAGCAAAATTTCCGAAAATCCCGCGGGTGAGAAGGAAAAATACACCCTCGGCCAGCGGGCGGCGGACGCCATCGCGAAATTTGCGGGGAGTTGGGCATTCATTTTCTCCTTCACCGGCGTGCTGATCCTCTGGATGGTGGTCAACACACTGCTGGCGGCAAAGGCCTTCGATCCCTTTCCCTTTATTTTGCTGAATCTGGTGCTCTCCTGCGTGGCGGCCATTCAGGCGCCGCTCATTATGATGAGCCAGAACCGGCAGGAGGAAAAGGACCGCCGCCGTGCCGAGAACGATTACAGGGTGAATCTCAAAACGGAAATTATGATCGAGGATCTCTACGATAAAGTAAACGCCATCCTTGCCAGGCAGTCCGCCCTGGAAAAGCATCTGGCAGGGCAGGAGAAGGGAACACCGAAAGCGGACGGTGAAAAATAAACGTGCTTTGAGGCGTGTACCTTTTTTGTAAATTCAAGCATGATTTTAGAAGGATCAACAAAAACCGGGATATCCAACAGGATGTCCCGGTTTTTGCTTCAGGTGCCTGCTTGCTGTTCCGCAGATTTGCTGGAGACCGTGCGATCACGGTCAGCTTGAATATGATGGATTTTATTTAGTACTATTATTTTGCGATAGACACAATATCTTGTGCTTTCGCGGTTGACAGAACGTGCCCGCCATTATATACTTAAACTCTAAGAGACGATCAGCGGGAGGGAGAGATGCGTATGCGGATCGGCGGATTGCAAAAGGTAACGCTGCTGGACTACCCCGGCAAAGTGGCCTGCACGGTGTTTTTGCCCGGCTGCAATCTGCGCTGCCCCTTCTGCCACAATCCCGCTCTGGTCCTGCCGGACCGAGAGACCGGCGGCCTTTCCACTGAGGAGCTGCTTGCCTTTTTGGAGACCCGCCGGGGAAAGCTGGACGGCGTGTGCGTCACCGGCGGGGAGCCGACCTTGTACGAGGACCTTCCGGCGCTGCTGCGGCAGATCCGGGGGCTGGGCTTTGCCGTGAAGCTGGACACCAACGGCACCAACCCCGACATGCTGGAAGCGCTGGCGCAGGAGGGGCTGCTGGACTATGCTGCCATGGACATCAAGAACAGCCCGGACCGCTATGCGGAGACCTGCGGCGGCGTGGATCTTCTGGGACCGGTGAAGCGGAGTGCCGCACTGCTGATGGCGGGCGCCGTGGACTATGAGTTCCGCACCACCGTCTGCGCACCGCTGCACACACCGGAGGAGATGGCCGGGATCGGCCGTTGGCTCAAGGGTGCGAAGCGCTATTTCCTTCAACCCTTTGTGGACTCCGGCGAACTGGTGGGCAGCGGCATGAAGCCCCTGACAAAAGAAGAGATCGAAGCGCTGCGGGACAGCGTTTTGCCTGATATTCCCAGCACACAGATCCGTGGACAATAGAGAAAAGGAGAAGAGGACCATGTATCAAGTCATCAAGCGGGACGGCCATGTTGCCGAATTCAGTCTCAACCGTATCTCCAGTGCCATTATGAAAGCCTTTGACGCCACCCATATTCCCTATGCCCCGGATGTGATCGACCTGCTTTCCTTGCAGGTCACGGCGGATTATGCCGATAAGATCCGGGATGGCCGGATCGATGTGGAGACCATTCAGGACAGCGTGGAGGCCGTTCTTCAGCGTGCCGGCTACGCGGAAGTGGCCAAGGCCTACATTCTCTACCGCAAGAACCGGGAAAAGCTGCGGAACATGAGCTCCACCATTCTGGACTACAAAAAGCTGGTGGACGATTATCTGCGGGTGTCCGACTGGCGGGTAAAGGAAAACTCCACCGTCACCTACTCCGTGGGCGGATTGATCCTGTCCAACTCCGGCGCCATCACAGCCAATTACTGGCTCAGCGAGATTTATGACGAGGAGATCGGCAGCGCCCACCGCAACGCGGACCTCCATATCCATGATCTGTCTATGCTCACCGGTTACTGCGCCGGTTGGAGCCTGAAGCAGCTCATTCAGGAAGGGTTGGGGGGTGTGACGGGGAAGATCACCAGCGCCCCGGCCAAACACCTGGCTACCCTATGCAACCAGATGGTGAATTTCCTGGGCATTATGCAGAACGAGTGGGCGGGTGCGCAGGCATTTTCCAGCTTTGATACCTATCTTGCCCCCTTTGTCCGGATGGATAAGCTCAGCTACAATGAAGTCAAGCACTGCGTCGAGAGCTTTGTCTATGGCGTCAACACCCCCAGCCGCTGGGGCACACAGGCCCCGTTCTCAAACATCACTCTGGACTGGACCGTACCCGCCGATCTGGCCGGTCAGCCTTGTATCGTGGGCGGCAAGCCCATGAGCTTTACCTATGGCGACTGCCAGCCGGAGATGGACATGATCAACAAGGCATTCATCGAGGTCATGATCGAAGGCGACGCCAACGGCCGCGGCTTCCAGTATCCCATCCCTACCTATTCCATCACCAAGGACTTTGACTGGTCCGAGACGGAGAACAACCGGCTGCTCTTTGAGATGACCGCCAAATACGGAACGCCCTACTTCTCCAACTACATCAACTCCGACATGGAGCCCAGTGACGTGCGCAGCATGTGCTGCCGCCTGCGCCTGGACCTCCGGGAACTGCGGAAAAAGAGCGGCGGCTTCTTCGGCAGCGGTGAGTCTACCGGCTCCGTGGGCGTTGTGACCATCAATCTGCCCCGTATTGCATATCTTGCCAAGGATGAAGCGGATTTCTTCGCCCGGCTGGATCACATGATGGATATTGCCGCCCGCAGTCTGAAGATCAAACGCACCACCATCGGGCGGCTGATGGAGGAGGGGCTGTACCCCTACACCAAACGCTATCTCGGCAGCTTTGACAATCACTTTTCCACCATCGGTCTCGTCGGCATGAACGAGGCGGGGCTGAACGCCAACTGGCTCCGCAAGGACCTCACCCATGAGGAGACGCAGGACTTTGCCGTTCGGGTGCTGAAGCACATGCGGGAGCGGCTGAGCGATTATCAGGAGCAGTATGGAGACCTCTACAATCTGGAGGCCACCCCTGCCGAGTCCACCTCCTATCGCCTTGCCAAGCACGATAAGGCACAGTACCCCAATATCATCACCGCCCACGAGGGCGGGACGCCCTACTACACCAATTCCAGCCACCTGCCTGTGGGCTACACGGAGGACGTGTTCGCCGCACTGGACGTACAGGACAAGCTCCAGACCCTCTACACCAGCGGCACGGTGTTCCACACCTTCCTGGGCGAAAAGCTGCCCGACTGGCGGGCAGCGGCGGCGCTGGTCCGTAAGATTGCGGAGAACTACGAGCTGCCATACTATACGCTGTCTCCCACCTATTCCGTCTGCGCAGACCACGGCTATCTGGCCGGGGAGCAGTTCACCTGCCCCATCTGCGGACGGAAAACGGAGGTTTACAGCCGCATCACCGGCTACTACCGCCCGGTGCAGAACTGGAATGACGGCAAGAGTCAGGAGTATCAGGACAGAAAAACCTATCAGGTGAGCAGTGCGGCGCAGCCCCATGCAGCCGCTCCGGCGAAAGAAGTGAAAGAGACCGCGCCCGTTTCGGGGAAAGCAGACCGTTACACGCTCTTCGTCACGGCCACCTGCCCCAACTGCCGGGCGGTGAAGCCGCTGCTGCAAAAGGCGGGCGTTCCCTATGAGGAAAAGGATGCCGCACAGTATGCGGAGGAGGCAAAGGCACTTGGCCTGCGGCAGGCTCCCACGCTGGTGGCTTGGGGAGAGGAACCCACTCTCTATGTGGGCGCAGCCCAGATCAAGGCGTTCCTCCGGGAGTATGCCCAATGATCGAGCTTGCTGTGATCGGCGGTGGTCCCGCCGGACTGACGGCCGCCCTGTATGCCGCACGGGCGGGACGCTCCGTTGCCGTATTCGAGGGCAGCGGCTTCGGCGGGCAGATCACCCTCTCGCCGCTGGTGGAGAATTATCCCGGCCTTGGCGCGGTCAGCGGCATGGAACTGGGGGACCGGATGTATGCCCAGGCGGAAGCGGCCGGGGCGGAGCTGACCTTCAGCGGGGTACAGAGGATCGAACGAAACACGGACGGCATGTTCCTTCTGGAAACGGAGGACGGGCCTGTGTCGGCCCGGGCGGTGATCTATGCCGCCGGAGCGAAGCCCCGGACGCTGGGGCTGCCCGGTGAAGAAGAACTGGTGGGCCGCGGCGTCAGCTATTGCGCCCTGTGCGATGGCCCGTTCTTTGACGGACAGGACGTAGCAGTGGCCGGCGGCGGCAACACCGCCTTTGAGGACGCCCTGTTTCTGGCCGGACGCTGCCGCAGCGTGACACTGATCCACCGGAGAAAAACCTTCCGGGCGGAGCAGGCACTGGTGGAGCAGGCGGCCCAACGGAAAAATCTTACCATCCTGACGGATACGGTCATCACCGATCTCCACGCCGACAACGGAGAGCTGGAACACCTTCTGCTGAAAAATGCCGACAGACGGGAGACGCGGCTCCCGGTCAGCGGGCTGTTCGTGGCCTTTGGCCGCGTTCCCGATACGGAAATGGCCGCGGCACTGGCGGAACGGGATCAAGAGGGGTATCTCCTGACCAATGACCGGATGGGAACGGCCACACCGGGCTTTTTTGCGGCAGGCGACTGTCGGCACAAGCAGGTACGGCAGCTGACCACGGCGGTTTCGGACGGCACCTTGGCTGCGGTCTCCGCCTGCCGGTGGCTGGCGGAACAGTGACGCGCACCGGATCATCCCAACAATCAAAGCAAAGAGAGGATACGCTTATGAACGATGAACGCTACTCCATTATTTATTCCAGCAGGACGGGGAATACCAAGCTGCTGGCTGAGGCGATCCGGGAGAGCCTTCCGGCGGATCTGTGCAATCATTTCGGCACGGACGAAGCCGGTGCGGTCGAATCCGAAAAGCTGTATGTTGGCTTCTGGACGGATAAGGGGACTGCGGATGAAGCGGCGCTTGCGCTTTTGAAGCGCCTGAAAAACAAGAAGATTTTCCTGTTCGGTACGGCGGGCTTCGGCGAAAGCGAGGCGTATTTTCAAAAGGTGCTGGATCGGGTAAAGGAGAGCATCGACGAGAGCAATTCGATCATCGGCACTTATATGTGCCAGGGAAAAATGCCCATGGCGGTCCGGGAGCGGTATGAAAAAATGAAGCAGCAGCCCAACCCGGCTCCCAATCTGGACGGACTGATCCGGAATTTTGACCGCGCCCTCGCCCATCCGGATGACCATGACCTTGAAAAATTGAAACAGGCTGTGCGGAGAGGGGAGGACAGTTGATATGAGATGGTTCTATGAGCTTGCGTGGCTGTGGAAGGGGCTGGGAATCTCCCTGCTGGCAGCTGCGGCCTGTATGGTGTGTGTCTGGCTGGTGTGCAGAGCCACCGGAAAGCGGCTTCGGACCGGCATCGCGGTTTTGGCCGCTGCCGCGGGCTTTGCGGCCGCCGTTGTGGTGATCCTCCTCCTCGCCCAGACTCCAACCCCGATTTAAAAGAACCCTCCGTCGCCCGTAAACGGGGACGGCAGCGGGAATACGCCGCGTGGAAAGCAAAGCAGCAGGCCGAACAAGAGGACAAGGTATAACAACGGCGGGAGCATCAGTTTAGATACTCCCGCCGTTCATCAATCTGTATGAACTTCTTTCTTGCCAAACAAGAGGAAAATATATGGGGGTAATATCCACACAATGGCGGCGCTCAGCCATTCGTTTAAGCCGAACTGAAATGCAATCTGAGAAAACACACTGGCCCATTCCGAAAGTGCACTCCAAAGCATGGCGAATGATGTAAATATTCTTTGCGTCAAGTATGTAAATATGCCTAACACGATATTCAAAGCGACTAAGGCAGAAGAAGAGAAGAAAATTTCTTTGCGTGTCATTTTTCGGAACAAGAAAAATCCGCCAATGCAGACAACCGCAAGGAAGAGGCCAGCAGACATGAGCATCCACCGGGTATTATCCGATGATATGCTCCCATCAGGCAGCGTCACAATTGCCCATCTCCCTAAGAAACGAATTTCCAGTTGAAAGCATATCCAGCTTGCAACCATACAATATAAAGGAACTTTCCACCATGATTTTTTCACATGATACTCCTCCTTTATTCGATTTATGTAATTATATATTGCTTTATAGAAAAAGGCAAGAGCGGAGATGCTTCTGCCCTTGCCGTCTGCATGCTATAATATGTTCTCAATAGAAATGATAAATCCGAACTACATGACCCACTTGGATCATGTAGTTCGGATTATCATTACTTGGTCCGAGTGGCGGGAGTCGAACCCACGGCCTCATGGACCCGAACCATGCGCGCTACCAACTGCGCTACACCCGGATACAGCTTTACCATTATACGGTATCCGGTTCGGGATGTCAAGGCATATTGCGGAAAATCCCCGCATAGAGTTGAAAGAATTCAACGATGGGGGGCAGGAAGGATGACGGCAAGGCGGTCAGGGCGGCGGACAGCCGCATCGGTTGGCAGAAAAAGAACGGTGGCGCGTCAGGTGGGACGCCGTCAGTCCGGAAAAACGGACGCCCTGTCGGCGGCGGAGCGTTTGCGGCTCATCCGTCTGGTGACCTGCGGCGGCATTTTCGTGCTGCTGGTGGCGGCGAAGCTGCTGCTGCCGGGAAGGATGGCGGGCGTCAGCCAAAAGCTGTCGGAAGCCATGACCCGGAGCGTCGATGTGCAGGCGGTATTTTCCGCTGTGGGCGGGCTGTTTACCAAGGATGGGACCCCGGCGGAGGCGGCGGACGAGGTGTACCGGGCCGTGTTCCATCCGGAGGGCGCGGAGACCCGGCAGACCGCCGCCCGGACAGCGGACGGCGCGGCACTGACGGAGCTGCGGAACTGGCGGGATGCAGAGCCGTTGAACACGATCCCGCCTGCGGGAGAGGACCCGGCTCCGGAGGAGCTGGAGACGATGGACCTTGTGCTCTATTCCGACGAGGATTTGCCGGAAAACGTCAGTATGCGGCAGGCAATTTTGGGCTTCGATCACGAGACGCCGGTAAAGGGCGTGCTGTCCTCAAATTTCGGCTACCGGGATCACCCCTTGGAGGGGACGGAGCGGTTTCACTACGGCGTGGATCTGGCAGCGGATACCGGTACGGCCATCGCCTGCTTTGCCGACGGCACCGTTACGGCAGTAGGGGAGAGCAGCAGCTACGGAAAATACTGCACCGTCACCCACGCTAACGGCTGCACCACCCTGTACGCCCACTGCGGACGGATCTCCGTGTCCTCCGGCGCGGCGGTGAAAAAGGGAGAGAAGCTGGGAGAGGTAGGAGAGACCGGCATGGCCACCGGGCCGCATCTGCATTTCGAACTGCAAAAGGACGGGGTCTACCTGAACCCGATCTATTATGTGGAAACCGCCTGAGTGTACCGTCTCCGGCGGCTTTTTTCTGCTGGTGGGATGGTTCGCCCTCTGCTGCGGTTGGCAGATGGCGCTGACGGTGCTGGGGGCGGCAGCGTGGCACGAGTTCGGGCATCTGCTGACTTTAAGGCTCTGCGGCGGGGAGGCCCGGCGGCTGCGGGTCGGCATGTTGGGAGCGGTGATCGAGGTCCGGGGGGCCATGGGCTACGGGCAGGAGTTGGCATCGGCTCTGGCGGGGCCGTTGGCGAATCTGCTGGCGGCTGCGGTCCTCGGCAGGATGGGGTGTACTACGGCGGCGGGGGCCAACGGGGTGCTGTGCGCCTTCAATCTGCTGCCTGTCCGCCCGCTGGACGGCGGACGGGCGCTGTATCTCCTGCTGGCGTGGCTGGCCGGTCCCGGAACGGCGGAATGGGGCTGCCGGTGGGTGGGCATTTCCACGGCGCTGGCAGCGGCGTCCGGGACGGCGTGGCTGGTGTGGCGCACGGGGGGAAGCCTCTGGCTGCTCCCTGCCGTAGTGGGGTTGCTGACGGCCGGAGTGGGCTGGCGGAATGACCGGTAAGGAGGAGCTATCTGTCACATTTTGCGGTTTAGCTTGAAAATTTACAGATTCTTAACTATAATAAAGACACCATACCGTCAGCGGACACGTTTACCCCGGAGCTGACGGTGAGAAAGCACGAGGAATGGCTATGCGACCAGACGGAACGAGAGTACGGGATCTGACTGCCATCATGCAGGCGCTTCCCTATGTCATGCCAAAGCGGTATGACGCCCAGAACTGGGCGGAGGAATATCTGGATGAGGACGCGATCCGGGACTATATCCGGGCAAAACGGCGGGAGGGGCGCACCGTGACCCACATGAGCCTGCTGGTGTCCGCCTATTACCGCGCAGTGCTGAAAAATCCAAAGATCAACTATTTCGTGATGAACCGGCGGATCTACAAGCGAAACCACTTCTGCTTCAGCTTTGTGATCCTGAAGACCCGGGCGGACGGCACGCCGGACGAGACCTCTCTGAAGGTGTATCTGGAACCGGAGGACACGGTGTTTACCGTGACGGAGAAGATCCGCTCCACCATCGAGAAGAACCAGAACGTCCGGCACAATAACGATACAGACCGGTTTGCGAAATTCGCCTTCGGTGTACCGGGTCTGGCCCGGGCGGTTTTTGCACTGGCGGGCTTTCTGGACCGGCATGATCTGCTGCCCAAGTCTATCATTGAACTGAGTCCTTTCCACACCAGCCTGTTCGTGACGAATCTGGCCTCCATCAACACGCCCTGCATTTTCCACCACTGCTATGAGTTCGGCACCACCAGCGTGTTCGTCTGCATGGGGCGGCCCGTCCCCGACCCGCTGGCTCCGGAGGGCGTCCGGAAGAAGATCATGCCTATGAGCGTTGTCATGGACGAGCGGATCGCCACCGGCATTGAGTATTCCCGCTTTTTCGCGGAGTTGTTCCGAAATCTCAAGCACCCGGAAAGTCTGGAAGAGCCCTTCAACAGTGTGTTGGCGGAAAAAGCGGCGGTAAAGTGAGGGAGCACATACAGTGAACAAAAGAACGAAAACCGCTCTGCGGCGGTGGTGCCTTTACGGGTGGACGCTTGCAAAATGGACCATGGCTGCGTCCGCCATCGGCGTGGTCTGCGGATTGATCGGGACCATGTTCCACTTCGGCGTCCATGAGGTAACGGCCTTCCGGGGGACGCACCCCTGGGTGCTGTATCTCCTGCCGTTGGCGGGCTTTGTGATCGTGAGCTTTTACAAGCTGACGGAGACGGACGGCTTGGGTACCGACGATATCATCGACGCGGTCCATGAAGGAAAGCGGCTGCCTATCTTGCTGCTGCCGGCCATCTTTTTCGGTACGGTCCTGACCCACCTGTGCGGCGGCAGCGCGGGACGGGAGGGCGCAGCCCTTCAGATGGGCGGCACCATCGGTCAGTGTATGGGCCGCACCTTCCGGCTGGATGACCGGGATCTCCGGGTGGCTACGCTGGCGGGTATGGCGGCATTTTTCTCCGCCCTGTTCGGAACGCCGCTGGCGGCCACGGTGTTTGCCATCATGGTCATCAGCATCGGCGTGCTCTACCATGTGGCGCTGTATCCCAGCCTGCTGGCGGCGTTGGTGGCCTACGGCGTGTCCGTCCGTCTGGGGGTGGAGCCTACCCGCTTCACCGTGGCGGTGCCGGATCAGTCGGTAGGGATGTTCGTCCGGGTGGCGGCGCTGGGTGTGCTGTGCGCGCTGGTGTCCATCCTGTTCTGCAAACTGATGCACGGCACGGGACACCTGATGAAGCGGATCAAAAACCCGTGGCTGCGGGTGATCTGCGGCGGCTTCGCCGTCATCGCCCTGACGTGGATATTCGGCACGGACTATAACGGCGCGGGCATGGACATCGTGACCCGGGCCATTGAGCAGGAGACCGTAGCGGTGCCCTGGGCCTTCCTGCTGAAGCTGGTTTTCACGGCGGTCACGCTGGCGGCGGGCTTCAAGGGCGGCGAGGTGGTACCCTCCTTCTTCGTGGGCGCGACCTTCGGCTGCGCGGTGTCCCCGCTGCTGGGTCTGCCGGTGGGCTTTGGCGCCGCGGTAGGTCTGGCCGCTGTCTTCTGCGGCGTGACCAACTGCCCGGTGGCATCCACGCTGCTGGCGGTGGAACTGTTCGGCGCGGAGGGAATGCTGTATTTTGCCTTGGCCTGCTGCCTGAGCTATATGCTCTC
>ERZ1106951.2445-NODE-2445-length-14609-cov-30.317164_pt1 | contig 14609 bp, 10 predicted proteins | sample MGYA00403676_ERZ1106951 | MGnify/ENA primary metagenome ERZ1106951 (study PRJEB35170, sample SAMEA104062398) | human gut metagenome | biome: human gut; feature: human-associated habitat; material: faeces | place: Denmark | collected 2012-04-23 ...
CACCGGTTCGATCCCGGTATTCTCCACCAGACCTAAGACACTGCACAGAAATGTGCGGTGTCTTTTTTGTTTTGCGGCGTTGTGTTGGCCCGGTCCGGCAGATCATTTCCGGCGGTATTCCCGCGGGGTCATCTGGAAGTGCGCCTTGAAGGCGCGGTTGAAGTAGGAGAGGTTCTCGAAGCCGCAGCGCGAAGCGATGGAAAGCACCGTGTCGTCGGTGGTGTGGAGCGCCTCGGCTGCCATGTTCAGGCGGTAGTCGTTCAGGTAGGCGACGAAGCTCTGCCCGGTCATCTGCCGGAACCAGCGCATGAAGTGGCTGGAGCTGAACGAGCAGACCTGCGCGGCGTCAGCAATGTGAAGGTCTTCTGCAGAGTGGGCCGAGAGCCATTGCAGCAGGGCTTTCAGCCGCTGGGTGTCGGTGGTCTCGGCGGAAAGGTGCTGCCTGCCCTGCGCGATGAGCAGGGCGAGAAAATGCAGCAGCTCCCCCTTGACGATCAGCTCATAGCCGGGCAGCTTGGAGCGGTTGGCGTCTTCCACCTCCCGCAGGCAGGCGGCGGCTTTGGGGTAACACAGGTCGTTGGTGCTCAGCCGCCCGGTGAGGGTCAGGCGGCCGCTCTGGAGCGGGAGCAGATACTTTTCGGCGCAGAGGTCTTCCGCGCCGCCCAGAAGCTCCAGATCAAAGATGATGTTTTCATATTCCATGGAGCTGCCGGGCACCTGCCGCAGCGCGTGGAGCGTGCCGGGCGAAAAGACAAAGATGTCGCCGGTGCGGGTGGGGTAGGTGACGGTGCCCATCTGGATGAGCCCTGCGCCCCGCTTGACGAAGACCAGCTCCATGCTGTCGTGCCAGTGGAGCGCCACCTGCGGGAAATCCCCGGGGATGGTGCAGGGGTAAATGTTGAAGGGAAACCGCACGGCACCATGCTGCTTGGTTTCCTGCAAAGAAGCCTGATTTTGCATCGCTGCTACCTCCTGATGATAGGATTGTACCATACCGTGCGCTTATTTGGCAAGATTTTGCCGCTTTTATGTGGTATATCTTGAAGTACAAAGCATACAGACGTGAAACCTGTTTTCCGCATGATAAGGAGGATTCGTTTATGAACTTCACCGAAATGTTACAGAACCTCACTGGTAAACCGCTGGCAGACTGCACGGATCAGGAGCTGTATCTGGCTCTGCTGGAGATCGTCCGGCAGAAAAGCGCAGACCGCGTCCAGCCCGTCACCGGCCGCAAACTGTATTATATCAGCGCAGAGTTTCTCATCGGAAAGCTGCTGTCCAACAACCTGATCAACCTTGGTCTGTACGATGAAGCCCGCGAGGCCCTGGCCGCCGCAGGCAAGAACCTGTCCGACATTGAAGAAGTGGAGCCCGAACCGTCCCTGGGCAATGGCGGCCTGGGCCGTCTGGCTGCCTGCTTCCTGGATTCGCTGGCAACGCTGAACCTGCCCGGCGACGGCGTGGGCCTGCGCTATCACTTCGGCCTGTTCCACCAGTCCTTTGAGGACGGCATCCAGAACGAGAAGCCGGACCCGTGGCTCACCGCCCACAGCTGGGCCGAGAAGACCGACGTGACCTACCCGGTGGAGCTGGCAGGCAGGGAGTACACCGCCCGCCTGTACAAGCTGGCCGTCACCGGCTACGAGGGCCGCACCAACACCCTGAACCTGTTCGATCTGGACACCATTGATGAGAGCATCGTCCACGACGGCATTGCCTTCGACAAGACCGCCATCGACAAGAACCTGACCCTGTTCCTCTACCCGGATGACTCCGACGAGGCAGGCCGCCGTCTGCGCGTGTACCAGCAGTACCTGATGGTCTCTGCCGGTGCCCAGCTGATCCTGGCCGAGAGCGCTGCCCGCGGCTGCAACTACCACGACCTGGCCGATTACGCCGCCATCCAGATCAACGACACCCACCCCAGCATGGTCATCCCGGAGCTCATCCGTCTGCTGGGCGAGAAGGGCATTGCCTTTGAGGAAGCCGTGGAGATCGTCACCAAGACCTGCGCCTACACCAACCACACCATCCTGGCCGAAGCACTGGAAAAGTGGCCCCGCGCCTATCTGGATGCCGTTGTGCCGCAGCTGATGCCCATCATTGAGAAGCTGGACGAGCTGGCCCGCACCCGCACCAAGGACGAGAGCCTTGCCATCATCGACAAGGACGACCGGGTGCACATGGCCCACATGGACATCCACTTCACCCACTCCACCAACGGCGTGGCTGCCCTGCACACCGAGATCCTGAAGAACTCTGAGCTGCACGGCTTCTACGAGCTGTACCCCGAAAAGTTCAACAACAAGACCAACGGCATCACCTTCCGCCGCTGGCTGCTGGAGTGCGACCCGCGCCTGACTGCCGAGCTGGAGCAGCGCATCGGCTCCGGCTTCCGCAAGGACGCTTCCGAGCTGGAAAAGCTGCTGGCCTTTGCAGACGACGAGACCGTGCTGGGCGAGCTGACCGCCGTGAAGAAGGCCAACAAGGAGGCTCTGGCCGACTGGCTGCTGCGCACCCAGAACGTGAAGGTGAACACCGAGGCCGTCTTCGACATCCAGTCCAAGCGCCTGCACGAGTACAAGCGCCAGCAGCTGAACCTGCTGTACCTCATCCACAAGTATTACGAGATCAAGGCCGGTCATCTGCCCGCTGCCCCGCTGGTGAGCATCTTCGGCGCAAAGGCCGCACCTGCCTATATCATCGCAAAGGATATCATCCACGCCCTGCTGACCCTCTCGAAGGTCATTGCCGCCGACCCGGAGGTGTCCAAGTGGCTGCAGGTGGTGTTTGTGGAGAACTACAACGTCACCGCCGCCGAAAAGCTGATCCCCGCCTGCGATCTGTCTGAGCAGATCAGCCTGGCTTCCAAAGAGGCTTCCGGCACCGGCAACATGAAGTTCATGCTGAACGGCGCGCTGACCCTGGGCACCATGGACGGTGCCAACGTGGAGATCAGCCAGCAGGTGGGCGAGGAGAACATCTATATCTTCGGCCAGACCTCCGATCAGGTCATCCACCGCTACGACGCAGGCGATTACATCGCTGCGCAGTGGTATGAGGGCGATGCCAACATCCGCCGTGCCATCGACTTCCTGACCGGGGAGGAGATGCTGGCAGCAGGCCACGCCGAGAACCTGACCCGCCTGCACGACGAGCTGATCCACAAGGACTGGTTCCAGACCCTGCCGGACTTCAACGCCTATGTGGTGCGCAAGGATCAGGCCCTGAGCGACTACGCCTGCGACCCGATGGGCTGGCGCCGCAAGTGCCTGGTGAACATCGCCAAGGCCGGCATGTTCTCCTCTGACCGCACCATTGCCGAGTACGACCGCGACATCTGGCACCTGGGCAAGTGATGCGCTGTACGATGACCTATACCGACCTGATCTTTGACCTGTACGGCACGCTGGTGGACATCCACACGGAGGAAAGTGCGCAGGTCTGGGAAAAGACGGCCCTCTACTTTGGCTTTTACGGTGCCCGCTGCACGGGCGCAGAGCTGAAGCGGGCCTTTGAACGGGAAATGGCCGCCCGCCAGGCGAAGGCCGGGCAGAGCTACGAGTGCTTCCCGGATATCCCGTTCGAGCAGGTGATGGATGCGCTGTTCCGGAAAAAGGGCATCTGCACCGAGGGACTGGGGCAGAATGCGGCGCAGCTGTTCCGCATTGCGTCCATGGAACATCTGCGGCTCTACCCTCATGTTTTGGAAGCGCTGGCTGCGCTGCTGTGCAGGCTATGACCCCATAAAACCAAAACCCGACTGCTGGCAGAACGCCGACAGCCGGGTTTCTTTGATTTGAAGGGCCGCGTTTATTTATAAGAGGCCGAAGATCACGGCGCTGCAGGACGGAAGCGAAAATTCACCGGTGCAGACGGTGCTTTCGCCCTGCCACAGGGCGGAGGTGGTGCCGTCGCTCAGAAGCTTCCAGCGGCCTTCCGGCAGCGAAACGACACGGGTCTCGGCCAGGGGATCGTAAAATACGCACAGAGCTTTCCAGGCGGCGCGCTCCGGCCCGGCGGGCAGCACCCAGCCCACCAGCGGTGCTTCCACCGGGAGGAACCGGACGGCACGGGGGGTGTCGGGGCCCGGCGCGCTCAGGCGGGGGAAGGCATTGCGCAGCCCGATCAGGCCGCGGTAATACTCCACCAGCCCCTGGCAGGCGGCGGTGCGCTTCCAGTCCAGCTGATTGAGCAGGGCAGAGGAGGCATAGCTGTTGTCCTCGCCTTTTTTGGTGCGGGCAAACTCCTCGCCGGCCTGCAGGAAGGGGATGCCCATGCAGGTGAGGTAGATGCCGGCGGCCAGCCGGTTCTCGGCCAGCACCGCCGGATCGAAGACGTTGTAGTCCGGGTGGTCGGCGCGCACCAGCAGAAGCTTGTCCCACAGGGTGTAGTTGTCGTGGGCGGAAACATAGCTCACGATCTGGCCGGGTGCGTGTTCAGGCAAAGCATCGCTGCAGCACCACGCGGTGACCGCTGCCCGGATCTCCGGGAACATGTCCGGCCTGCCGTTCACATAGCCCGCTTCCCTGGCGTAGAAGCAGTGGCCCTTGATGGCGTCGCGGGTGTTATCGCAGAACACACCGATGCGGTCATCCAGCAGGCAAAGGCCTCGCTTTCATAGCGCTGCATCCATTCTACAGGGATCTTATGCTTCATCATTTCGTTCCTTTTTGGTGACGGGCTCTGCCCGGGGAATGCGTTTTTTGGCCTGCGGCCGCCGCGGGGCCTTGCCGCAGGAGGAGCGCACGATCAGCTCTGTGTGCAGCTGGATCAGGCTGATGGAAACATCGTGCAGCTGGCTGGACAGCGCAAAATAGGCGCTCTTGCCCAGCTCTGCACGGTTCTGGCGGATGGTGGTCAGGGGCGGCGGCGTGAACCGGCACAGCGGCAGGTCGTCGAAGCCCAGGATGCTCAGGTCTTCCGGCACGCGGATGCCCCGCTCCTGGCAGTCGATGAGGACGCTGTTGGCAAGGCGGTCATGGCTGCAGACGATGGCCGTGCAGCCCTGCTCCAGCAGTGCGGGCAGGTGCTCCGACAGGCAGACCGAGGTGAAGAAATCGCATTTGCCCAGGCTTTCGCTGCAGGGCAAGCCGTTTGCCTGCGCGGCCCGGAAAAACGCCTGGTAGCGCTGCTGGTAAACGTAGGACTCCAGCGCGTAACTCAGGTAGCCGATCTTCTTGTGGCCCAGGCTTTTCAGGTAGCGGACGGCCTGATTCATGGCCTCGGCATTGTCCACGCTGATGCTGGTGACCCGGGGGTTCCCCGGCACACAGTTGTCGTAAAGCACGGCAGGGGTCTTGCAGGTCTTGAAGCCCTCCAGCCAGGGGTCGTTGAACGAAAGGCCCAGAAACAGGCCGCCGAGGTAGTTGTGCTGCATCATGTAGGCATCGTAGGGGACGCTGTTTTCCAATGCACAGCTCAGCGGCACGACCACCACCTGGTAGCCGTCCGGCTCGGCCAGCTTCCGGAACCCCGCCAGGATGTCGTAGCCGAAGTCCTCCGGCTTTGCGTAATCCATGTTGGTGATGAAAACTGCGATGCAGCGCGATGCGTCCTTCCGGCAGATGCGGGAATAGCCCAGCTCCACGGCGGTCTCGACCACCGATTTGCGCATGGCATCGCTGACGCCGCCTGCACCGCTCAGCGCCTTGGAAACAGTACCTTTTGAAACGCCCAGCGTGCGGGCGATATCTTCCAAAGTTGCCATCGGATCCATTCCTTTGCGTTTGTTTCGCAAGTTTCGTGGAATATTTTACCACAGCAGCCGGGTCAAAACAACCCGAAAGGGCATGGTTTTACACAGGAAAAGTTTCGTAATGTTTCTGTTAAGATAATTGGAACATAGATCACAGGAAAAAGCAAGAGAAACCTTGCATAAAAATCTTCAAAATAATTTGTCAGATGGGGAGAATTTTGGTGAACCTTGCAAAAAGAATTGACGGAACACCCGAACGGTACTATACTTTACAGTGACGAAACTTTGCGAAACATTTGAAAACGGTCACCACACGAGGGAACGAGAATGCGGTTTGTTTACGGAAAACAGGAGCTGTGCACAAGGCAGCGTGCAGAAGACGTCAGTGTCCTGCTGACGAACGGTCTGGGCGGCTATCTGTCCACGACGGCAGCGTTCTCGGCACCGCGGTGCGATCAGGGACTTCTGGCGGCAGCCGTGCAGGCCCCCAACCGCCGCGTGATGCTGGTGCACCGGCTGAAAGAAGTGCTGCGCATCGGGCAGAAGGAGACCTTCCTCTCGACCCAGAGTTTTGCCGAAGAAGCGGCAGAGGACGGCTGGAAAAACCTCAGCAGCTTTACCTATCAATATACGCCCTGCTGGCGGTATCACGTCGGCGGCGTGATGGTGGAGCGGAAGCTCGCCCTGGGCTGGGAGGAAAACACCGCCGCCGCTCTCTACACCGTGGAGAACCGTTCGGGCCGGCCCTGTACACTCGAGATCGTGCCGCAGCTGAAGTTCGCCCCCAAAGAGGACGCGCTGAAAAAGCCGGACAAGACCTTCCGCTTTGAAAACGGCAAGGTCACTTCCGGCGGCGAAACGATGCACGTCTTCACGGACGCCGCGCTGGCCGCGCGCCCGGTGCAGTGGGAAAAGCTGCACTACACGGCAGACGAAAAGGACGGCCGCCCCGCATTTGGCTATGCGGCATCCTGTTTTTCCATCACCCGCACCGTGGAGGCGGGCGAGACCGCTCAGTTCGAGGTGGTGTTCTTCACCGGCGAAACGGCGGCTTCGGGCACAGAGCTCCTGCGCCAGCAGGAAATGCGCCTGGCCGCGCTGGAGAAGAAGGCGGGCTTCGCAGACCCGGCCGCTTCGCAGCTGGCTGCGGCGGCCGATGCCTTTATCGCACGGCGGGCCTCCACCAACGGCAAGACCATTCTGGCGGGCTACCCGCTGTTCAGCGACTGGGGCCGCGACACGATGATCGCCTTGCCCGGCTGCTGCCTGGAGACCGGCCGCTATGAGGATGCAAAGAGCATTCTGCGCACCTTCCTGGCCTACGAGAAAGACGGCCTTGTGCCGAACCTTTTCCCGGAGGGCGCACAGAAGCCGATGTACAACACCGTGGACGCGGCGCTCCTTCTCATGGAAGGAGTGTGGCTGTACATTCAGCGCAGCGGCGACCGCGCATTCCTGCACGAAGCCTACCCGGTGATGGAACGCATCATCGCGGCTTACCGGAAGGGGACCCACCACGGCATCCGGATGGATGCGGATGGGCTCATCACCGCCGGTGAGGGACTGGACCAGGTGACCTGGATGGATGTGTGTGTGAACGGCATCCTGCCGACGCCCCGCCACGGCAAACCGGTGGAGGTCAACGCTTACTGGTACAACGCCCTTGCGATCATGGCGGCGTTTGCCAAGCAGCTGGGAAAAGAAGCCGACTACGAGCACCTGGCCGAAAAGGTGAAGCGCTCTTTCGCAGAAAAATTCTACATGCCGGAGAAGGGATACCTGAAGGACGTGCTCTCGGGCACGGACGCCGACGAGCAGATCCGCTGCAACCAGATCTGGGCGGTGTCGATGTCCTTCTCCGCGCTGTCTCCCGAACAGGAAAAGAACGTGGTGGAGACGGTCTACCGGCAGCTCTACACGCCCTGCGGGCTGCGGACGCTCTCGCCGGAAGACCCGCAGTACCACGGCAGCTACGGCGGCGAACAGCTTGCGCGTGACCTGGCGTATCACCAGGGAACGGTGTGGGTGTTCCCGCTGGGTGCCTATTATCGGGCTTATTTAAAGGTACACAACAACACCCCGGAAGCGGCTGCACAGGTCCGCCGAGAGCTGGACGCGGTGCTTCCCATGCTGCGGGAAGGCTGCATCGGCCAGCTGCCCGAGATCTACAGCGGCGACTTCCCGGCGGAAAGCAAAGGCTGCTTTGCGCAGGCATGGAGCGTCGGCGAGATGCTGCGGGTCTATGCGGCGCTGGAAAGGATCGAAGGTGCAGGAGGAAAACATGGAACGAGCGGTACTTGATAAGAGCCGCTGCGGCTGGTGGAAATCGGCCGTGTTCTATGAACTGTATCCCAAGAGCTTTCAGGATACGACCGGCAGCGGCACCGGCGATCTGCGGGGCATCCTCTCGCATCTGGATTACCTCGAAACGCTGGGTGTGGACGCCATCTGGCTGTGCCCCATCTGCGCATCGCCGCAGGTGGACAATGGCTACGATATCTCGGACTTCTGCGCCATCGAGCCGAGCTTCGGCACCATGGCGGACATGGACGAGCTCATTGCCGAGAGCAAAAAGCGGGGCATCGGCATCCTCATCGACCTGACCCTGAACCACTGTTCGGACCAGCACCGCTGGTTCCGGGCGGCAAAAAGCTCCCGCGACAACCCCTATCACGATTACTTCCTCTGGCGGGACGGCACGCCGGACTGCCCGCCCAGCGGGATGCGCAGCGTCTTCGGCGGTTCGGCATGGACCTATGTGCCGGAGATCGGCCAGTGGTACTTCCACCAGTTCGCGCCGGAACAGCCGGATATGAACTGGGAAAACCCGAAACTGCGCGAAGAACTTTACGATGTGATGAAGTTCTGGGTCAAGAAAGGCGTGGCAGGCTTCCGCCTGGACGTCATTGACCAGATCGCGAAAGAGCCGGACAAGGATATCACCATCAACGGCCCGCGGCTGCATGAATATCTGCGCGGCATTTCCGAGAACGTTCTCACCGACGAAGGTCTGGTGACGGTGGGCGAAGCGTGGGGTGCAGACACCGAACGCGCCAAGCGCTACAGCGCGCCGGACGGCAGCGAGCTGAGCATGGTGTTCCAGTTCGAGCACATCGGCCTCGACCAGGAGCCGGGCAAGGACAAGTGGGATATGATCCCGCTGGAGCTGCCCCGCCTGAAGGAATGCCTGCGCCGCTGGCAGCAGGAGCTGTACGGCTGCGGCTGGAACAGCCTGTTCTTCAACAACCACGATCTGCCCCGCATCGTTTCCCGCTGGGGCAACGACAAAGAGTACCGCGTGGAGTCGGCCAAAATGCTGGCCACCATGCTTTACGGCCTGCAGGGCACGCCCTACATCTACCAGGGCGAGGAGCTCGGCATGACGAACATCCGCCTGCCGCTGGAACAGTATCAGGATCTGGAGATCCACAACATGTACAAAGAGCGGACAGAGCGCGGCGACTCGCCCGAGAGCGTCATGCAGTCCATCTGGGCGCGGGGCCGCGACAACGCCCGCACCCCCATGCAGTGGACGGCAGGGGAGAACGCAGGTTTCACCACCGGCACGCCCTGGCTGCCCGTGAACGAGAACCACACCGTCATCAATGCCGCGGCTGCTCTGGCCGACCCGGATTCCATCTTCTACTATTACAAAAAGCTCATTGCCCTGCGCAAGGAGCTGCCGGTCTTCCGGGATGGGCGGTTCACGCTGCTGTGCCCCGAGGACGAGCAGCTGTTTGCCTACACCCGCGACACCGAAACGGAGCACCTGCTGGTGGTCTGCAACTTCTCCGGGCGCGAAGCTTCCTTCGACTTCCCGGCGGAATACCGCGGCGCGGAGTGCCTTGTCTCCAACTACAAAGAACCGTCTGTCCAGACCATTCGCCCCTATGAGGCATGGATGCTGATCAAAAAGGACTGCATCATCCCCATTCAGGACTACCTGGGCCTGGGCAACGAGGCCCGCATGAACCAGCCGGGCACCGTGGGCTTCAACTGGCGCTGGCGCCTTGCGCCCGGTCAGGTGACCGACGCCCTTGCCGACGAGCTGATGGCGCTGACGAAGCGCACCGGCCGCGTCAACTGGGATATCCTGAACGGATAAACTTTGTTTCGAACAGCAACCGCTGTATTGAATAACATTTATTTTATGGAGGAGAAAAATTATGAAAAAGATCTCGCGTCGTTCGTTCCTGGCCGTTTGCGGCACTCTGGCCGCAGCAACTGCTCTGACCGCCTGCGGCGGCAGCAGCTCCAGCACTGCTTCTTCTGCAGCAGCCGGCAGCTCCGAGGCTGCTTCCGTTGAGGTGCAGGACGTTGCCCTGAAGGTCTGGGGCCCCCAGGAAGATCAGGTGGATTCCAGCAGCTGGCTGCCCACCATGTGCGAGCAGTTCAACGATGCACACCCCGAGTGGAACATCACCTTCACCTATGAGGTCTGCCCCGAGGGCGACGCAAGCAAGAACGTCACCCAGGACGTCTCCACAGCTGCCGACGTCTACATGTTCGCAAACGACCAGCTGGGCACCCTGGTGCAGGCAAACGCCATTGCACAGCTGGGCGGCAGCTACCTGGATGAGGTCCTGAACGACAACCCCGATACCATGATCGAGTCTGTCACCAGCACCGACGGCGGCGTGTACGGCGTGCCTTTCACCGGCAACACCTGGTTCATGTACTATGACACCTCCGTCTTCAGCGAGGACGACGTGAAGTCTCTGGACACCATGCTGGAGAAGGGCAAGGTCGCATTCCCCCTGACCGACTCCTGGTACATCGCAGCTTTCTACTACGCAAACGGCTGCACCATCTTCGGTGAGAGCGGCATGGATGCCGACGCCGGCTTCGACTTCGGCGGCGACAAGGCCGTTGCAGTTACCAAGTATCTGGTGAACCTGTACAACAACGCAAACTTCTCTGTGGACGCCGACGGTTCCGGCCTGTCCGGCCTGCGTGAGGGCACCGTCAACGCCATCTTCTCCGGCACCTGGAATGCCGAGGCTGTCAAGGAAGCTCTGGGCGACAACTTCGGTGCGACCCAGCTGCCCACCATCACCATCGACGGCGAAGCAAAGCAGATGCGTTCCTTCGCAGGCTCCAAGGCCATCGGTGTCAACCCCAACTGCCAGAACATGCAGGCTGCTGTTGCTCTGGCCGTCTACCTGGGTTCTGCTGAGGCTCAGAAGGCTCACTATGAGATGCGCGGCATCGTGCCCACCTCCAACGCTCTGAGCAACGACGCAACCGTTTCTGCCGATATCGTTGCAATGGCACAGGCCAACACCATCGCCAACACCTCCGTGCTGCAGGCTACTCTGCCGGAGATGGGCAGCTACTGGACTCCTTCCGAGAACATGGGCAAGGCCATCGTCAGCGGCGAGGTCACTCTGGACAACGCAGCTGAGAAGACCGAGGCTTACAACAATGCTCTGAACAACGCCAGCATGTAACCCATGAATTTGGCTGAAGGAGATGATCATGTGCCAAAAACATTGACGAACACCGAACCCCAGCGCAAACCGAAGATCCCGGATTCTTTGTCCATTGCGCTGAAAAACGGTGGGCCGGTGGTGTGGGCTTCCTGCCTCATCATGGGCCTGGCCAATATCCTGAACGGCCAGCTGATCATGGGTCTGATCTATCTGGCGGTTGAGATTGGCGTGATCGTTTTTCTGGCAGTCCCCAATGGTGGCCTGTATTGGATCTCGATGCTGCCCAGCCTTGGCTGGCGCGAGCAGCAGAAGGTGTTCAACGAAAAGACCTTCGTCTACGAGTACGTTGCAGGCGACCAGTCCCAGCTGATCCTGCTGTACGGCATCGCTTCGCTGTGCGTCGTGGTGCTGCTGGTCCTGGTCTGGCAGTCCTCTGTCCGCAGCGGCTACCGCGCCGCCGCTCTGAAGAAGATGGGCGAACATGTGCCCAACTTCAAAGAGCAGCTGCGCAGTCTGCTGGACGAAAACGTCCACATGCTGCTGATGACCCCGCCGATGGCCTGCCTTGTGATCTTCACCATCCTGCCGCTGCTCTACATGATGAGCATGGCGTTCACCAACTACTCCAAAGAGGGCGATCACCTGGTCCTGTTCGACTGGGTGGGCCTGAAGAACTTCATGACCATCTTTGACTCCTCGTCGGTCATCGGCAAGCAGTTCGGCAGCGTGCTGCTCTGGACGCTGATCTGGGCGTTCTTTGCAACCTTCCTGAACTTCTTCCTTGGCACGATCGTGGCGCTCATCATCAACCGCCCGGCCATCAAGTTCAAGAGCTTCTGGCGCGGCTGCCTGTCCATGACGATCGCTGTGCCGCAGTTCGTTTCCCTGATGGTCGTCCGCTCGATGGTGCAGCCCGAAGGCATCGTGAACAAGATGCTGCTCAATGCGGGCTGGATCAGCCAGCGCCTGCCCTTCCTGGAGAATGTGACCTGGGCCCGCGTGCTGGTCATCGTCGTCAACCTGTGGGTCGGCATCCCGTATACCATCATGCAGGTCACGGGCATTCTGCAGAACATCCCCGCCGACCAGTATGAGGAGGCCCGCATCGACGGTGCAAACACCTTCCAGCAGTTCACCAACATCACGCTGCCCTACATGCTGTTCGTCATGACACCCTACCTCATCACCCAGTTCACGGGCAACATCAACAACTTCAACGTCATCTACCTGCTGACCCGCGGCGAGCCGATGTATGTCGGCAACTCTGCAGGCGGGACCGATCTGCTTGTCACCTGGCTGTACAAGCTGTCGGTCGATCAGCAGAAGTACAATCTGGCAGCCGTCATTGGCATCTTCACCTTTGTGGTGCTGTCCATTGTGTCTCTGGTCACCTATCGTTCCAGCGGCTCGTACAAGGATGAGGAGGGATTCAAGTAATGTCGAACAAAATCAAAGACGGCGGAATGCACGCCAAGCGCGTGATGGGCGATATTATTACGTATATCTTCCTGATCGTGCTGAGCGTCATCTGGCTGATCCCGTTCTTCTGGCTGGTGATGCAGTCCTTCCGTGACGGCAAGGGCCAGTTCATCTCGACCTTCCTGCCCAAGGCCTACACCGTGAACAACTACAAGGCGCTGTTCACGCAGTTTGACGTCATGAACTTCCCCCGGATGTTCATGAACACCTTCTTCATCGCCTGCTGCACCTGCGTCATCTCCACCTTCTTCGTGCTGAGTGTGGCGTACTGCACCAGCCGCCTGAAGTGGAAGATGCGCAAGCCTTACATGAACATGGCGATGATCCTGAACCTGTTCCCGGGCTTCATGACCATGATCGCCGTCTACTTCATCCTGAAGGCGCTGGGCATGACCGAGGGCAACCGCATCCCGCTGGCACTGATCATCTGCTTCTCGTCGGGTTCCGGTACCGGCTTCTTCGTGATGAAGGGCTTTATGGATACCATCCCGAAGGCGCTGGATGAGGCCGCCACCCTGGACGGCTGCACCCGCTGGCAGATCTTCACCAAGATCACGCTGCCGCTGAGCAAGCCCATGATCGTGTATCAGATCATCACCTCGTTCATGGCACCCTGGGTGGACTTCGTGTTCGCAAAGGTCATCTGCCGTACCAATTCGCAGTACTTCACGGTCTCCATCGGCCTGTGGAGCATGCTGGAAAAGGAATACGTCGATGCCTGGTTCGTCCGCTTCTGCGCAGGCGCGGTGCTGGTGTCCATCCCCATCGCGATCCTGTTCATGTTCACCCAGAAATTCTATCAGGAGGCAATGAGCGGCGCAGTCAAGGGCTGATGCCCGGGCTGCCCCGTCCGATGCACCCGGAAAGGAGAACACCCCTATGGAAACTGTCAGGAAGCGATCTTCCGGCATCAGCAGCAATGGGCTGCGGACATGGGGGATGTTCTTTCTTCTGGCCGGGATGCTGGGCAAAAGCATCCTGCAGAACGGTCTGCTGAACCTGGGCGCTGTCAGTTTCGGGCAGCTGCTGGAGCAGATGCAGACCTCCCGCGCAGCGATGCTGTATGCAACGCTGGCGCTGCTCCTGCAGGCCATGGAGACCTGTGCTGTGCCCATCTTCGCCTTTTTGCTGGTGGAAGGGGTAGAGCACACGTCCAGCCTGCGGAATTATGCGCTGCGTGTTGCAGGCCTGGCGGTTCTGAGCGAACTGCCGTATAACCTGGCGACCAGTGGGAAACTGCTGGACACGACCTCCCGCAACCCGGTGTTCGGGCTGGTGGTCTGTCTGGTGATGGTCTACCTGTACCAGAAATTCCCGGAGAAGAATGCACCGCATCTGCTGCTCCGGGTCCTGGTAACGGCTGCAGCAGTCATCTGGTGTTCCATGCTGTCCATCCGGTATGGAAACAGCACGGTGGTCCTTTTCGCCGCGCTGTGGGCGTTCCGGGGCAAAGGCTCCTTCCAGAGCCTTGTGGGCTCGGCAGTGTCCATCCTGTGCTGCACCTTCTCGCTGTTCTTCATGGCTGCGCCGATGGGCTTTCTGGCCATTCACTTTTACAACGGTGAAAAAGGCCCGGAAAACCGCATCGTCGATTCTCTGGCGTATCCGGCATTGCTGCTGGTCGTCGGCGCAGCAGGGCGGCTTTTGTTCTGAACCAGTCCCGCGTTTCCAAAGCTGACCTCATACCCATATTTATTTTCTCCTTCATCACGCCCATCGCTTCATCCCGATGGGGCCTGAGCCAGTTCGATTCACTGGTAAAGGAAAAGGGCGGCGCACCAAACGGTGCGCCGCCCTTTTTATGTTGTTGTGGTTTATGAGATGCGTTGGGAGACGATTCGGATCACTTCGCAGCGACGGAGTATTCTATCACACTTTGGTATAGCAGCTCACACATTCGCAATGTGTCGTCGCTAGAATCGGAACACATGGATTCAGCCTCGTTAGAAGCATGGGAACACAAAACAGCAGGGGAGTGGTTCTCCTTGCTATTCTTG
>ERZ1106951.2454-NODE-2454-length-14588-cov-3.059864_pt1 | contig 14588 bp, 15 predicted proteins | sample MGYA00403676_ERZ1106951 | MGnify/ENA primary metagenome ERZ1106951 (study PRJEB35170, sample SAMEA104062398) | human gut metagenome | biome: human gut; feature: human-associated habitat; material: faeces | place: Denmark | collected 2012-04-23 ...
TACCACCCTCTATCTCTGCCTGGAGGATTCTGTCCTCCGCATCCAGAACCGGCTCTTTGAGATCACCGAGGACGCACCAGACAGCGTCCACTTCTGCACGGAGTGCGCCCTCATCGGCCAAGGGTTGGAGGAACAGGTGGACGCATTTATCGCCGCACATCCCGACACAGTGCTGGTCATCATTGACACCCTGCAGATGGTCCGTCCGATCCACGACGCCACCTACGCCAATGACTACCGGGATCTGTCTGTGCTCAAGCGGCTGGCGGACAAGCACGGCATTGCCATCCTGCTCATCCACCATCTGCGCAAGGAAAAGGCGGAGGATGTGTTCCATCGGATCTCCGGCACCACCGCCATCAGCGGCGCGGTGGATTCCAGCTTCACCCTGGTGGAAGAAAAGCGGGGCAGCGGCAGGGCCAGACTGACCTGCGTGGGCCGGGACATCGAATACCGGGAACTGGAGCTCCGACGCGGCGAGGAAAATGTGTGGGAGCTGGTTTCGGACAGCAGAGATGAGCCCGTGCTGCGTGAGGATCGGATCGTCGTTCTCCTCTCTGTATTTATGAGCACCAGAACAATATTTATCGGCACTCCCACGGAACTCTCCGAAAAGATCGACCCTGACAGAAGCGAAGGGGTAACGCCCAAAAAGATTTCAAGGATGATCCTGCAAAGCGTTGAGGCCCTAAGGAAGAACGGAATTGCTGCAGTGATCCGCCGAAGCAACGGCAAGCGAGTGATTGAGCTGCGTCGTGCCGATAGTGTCGATTTGAAGGGTGCCGAAGAAATCGTCCCTATCGACCCTGTCGAGGCGCTGTGCGGCGATTTGCGGGCGGTTTCCGGGTGCGGCAAGTAAACTCCCGCAAGGCAAAAGAAACGCCGTGTTGGGCCGCTTGTGACCCAAGGAGGAGCGCGGGTGTTCGGCGCGGGAGAATCACCTCCTTGGAGGTGGCCAGCATCGCGTTTGTCTGGTCAACGGCACAGCCGCCGCCCGCCTTCCGCTTGTTTGCGGGGCGCTGCCCCACACCCCATTTTTACGAAAGACCGGAGGAAACGACATGAAAAAAGATATCAAGTTCAGTACCCGGATGGCATCCGCAGACCGGGAGGCCATCAAGGAATTGGCGAAACGCTCCGGGATGTCCATGAGCGATTATGTGACGGCCTGCTGTCTGGGAAAGCAGGTTGTGGTCGTCGATGGACTGAAAGAAGTGCTCAAGGAGCTGAAGTCAATTGGCAGAAATCTGAATCAACTCGTCACCCTGGCACATATGGGACGCGTCACGGTAGTCAATCTGGACAGCGTACGCCAGGCATTCTCTGAACTCTGCGCCACTGTCCGGTTGATTCTGGAACGAAAGCGGTGGTGAAAAATGGCGATCATCAGCTTCACTAACTACAAGCGAGGACAGACCACCGGATGCATGGGAGCCGTGATGCGGTACACCATGCAGAACAAGAAAACCGAGTGTGACGGTCAACAGTTGGTCTCAGGCATCAACTGCCAGCCGGAATCTGTCTACGCGGACTTCATGACCACCAAGCGGCTGCATCACAAAACCGACGGTGTGCTGTTCTACCACATGGTGCAGAGCTTTCCAAAAGGCGAAGCGGTCGATCCGGTCGCCGCTCATGCGGCGGCACTGAAGCTGGCTGAGTACTATGAGGGCTATGAAGTTCTGGTCTGCACCCACACAGACCGGGAACACATTCATTCCCACTTTCTCATCAACTCCGTCAACTTCGATACTGGGAAGAAACTGCACATCGCAAAGGAGCAGCTCCAGGAACTGCGACAGCGCAACGATCAAGTCTGCATGGAGTTTTCTCTCCCTGTGTTCAACCCCACGAACAGGAAAGAGAAGACCAAGACGATGTCCATCGGCGAGTATCACACGGCCGCCCGTGGCCAGAGTAAAAAACTGCAGCTCATGAACATCATCAACGACTGTATGCGCCACGCCTCTAACCGTGAGGAGTTTATTGCGCTGATGGAGAGCGAGGGCTACAAGGTACGCTGGGAAACCTCCCGGCGGAATATCACCTACACCACACCCAGCGGCTGGCAGTGCCGTGACCGCCTGCTGTTCGGGGACAAATATTTGAAGGAGAATATGGAATATGAATTTAGGATTAGAGAAGAAGTTATCTATGGACGAGCTGTTGGAGAAGAACCGACCTGCGCAGATGGCACAGGCCACACCGCAGCTTCCGGCGCAGGAGCTGACACCGCCTCCCGAAGACCATCCTACGAAAGCGGAGTGGGAGGATCTGCAGAGCGCCCTCTACACACTGGGGTACCACACCGAGAGACAGATTGGCTATCTCAAGAAAGTCAGCGAACTGCTGGCGCAGCTCCCGACCCAGACGCAGATGGACGAACTGCTGAAAGCGGTGAAGCATCTGGAGCAGATGAGCGAACAGGCTGGGAAGCGGAACGAGAAGTGTTTTTCTCTGCCCATCACCAGGCTGCCCAGACTGAGTCTGCCGGACATTCCATGGACCAGTCTGCTGTTGGGACTGGCGGCCCTGGCGCTGACTGGGCTGGTGCTGTGGGTGGTGTGGTCCAGCTTGGACACGCTCTGGAGCGCAGCCAGGAGCCTGCTCCTGTGATGGACGCTACCACCACGCACTACCACGCAGATAGCAAGGCACTTCGAAAGGAACGGCAAAAGAAAATCGCCCAAGGCCACGCCGAGGACGACCACGAAGAAGAACAAACTTGGCAGCAGACCATGTAAAGGAGGATGATCACATGAGTTATCAGCAGGCGATGTATGATCGGGAGCATCCCCGATACTCTGAGCCGACAGAATATATCACGATGGAAGTGGACGGACTGATTGTTGCCCTCCGCTTTAAAAACGCCGTTACACAGTCTGACACAGTATCTGCAATTGAGCAGACGCTGTTGATGGCGCAGGACTTTGAAAATCTGAACAAGCCCGCTTGATTCAGTAGACTTTTTACCAGTGGTGTGGGATACTGTGTGTGCATATGAACCTTGACAACTGAATGAACAGCAGACCATATGCACCGCAGTCCTACACCAGAAAGGACAAGGTGCAATCATGGAAAAAAACAAGCGAGTATACTGCCTCTATCGAGTCTCTACCAAAGGACAGGTAGAAAAAGATGATATCCCGATGCAGAAACAATACTGCCGTGAATTTGCAGAGAGTCAGGGATGGACGATCATCAAAGAATTTGCGGAAAAAGGTGTCTCCGGTTTCAAGGTGGCTGCCGCTGACCGCGATGCCATTCAGGAGATCCGCCAGGACGCCGAGGAACGGAAGTTTGATATCCTGCTGGTGTTCATGTTCGACCGACTGGGGCGGCGGGACGATGAGACACCCTTCGTAGTAGAGTGGTTCATCCGCAACGGAATCGAAGTGTGGAGCGCAATGGAAGGGCAGCAGAAGATGGATGATCATATCGACAAACTGCTGAACTATATCCGTTACTGGCAGGCCTCCGGTGAGAGCCTCAAAACCTCCGCACGAACAAAGACACGTCTGTCGCAAATCGTGCAGGAGGGGAGGTTCCGCGGCGGGATCGTTCCCTATGGATACCGCCTGGAAAAGCAGGGGCGCTTCAATAAAAAGAATCACGAAGTCAACGAGATTCTGGTTGACCCGGATGAAGCTGCGGTGGTGCGCATCATCTTTGAAAAATATGTCTATGAGGGGTTCGGCGCACAGCGGTTGTCCCGGTGGTTATATAACAACGGCTATCTCAATCGAAAGGGGACCAACTTCGCCAATACCACCATCATCAAAATGCTGAAGAACATCATGTATGTGGGAATCCTGCGCAGTGGGGAAACACGCTCAGAAATCTTTCCGGAGCTACAAATTGTTCCGCTGGATCTGTATGAGCGGGCACAGGAGTTGATGGAGGCCAGGACAATGCACCACAATGAAGTGCCCTTTAACTCCAAGGGGAAGGCGCTGCTCTCCGGGATGGTCTACTGCGCCCACTGTGGTTCCAAACTGGTGCTGACCACCAGCAGCGGCAGACGAGCCAAGGGTGAGCCCAAACGGGAAACCCATATCCGCTACGCCTGCCACTACAAGATCCGCCATCCTCAGGACTGTGATGGTCAGACCGGATACTCCGGTGAGAAACTGGACGGCATTATTGATAAGATCGTCATCCAACTCTTTGAGCGGATGAAGACTGCACCCAGGAGCCAGCTCATTCAAAAGCAGCGGGAGAAAGAACTCCAACTGGCAAACAGTTCAGTAGCAAATCTGGAGAAACTCCACGCCGCCGCAGAACGGGAACTGGAGAGCTACAAGAAAGAGATCATCAAGACCATCAATGGGACTGGCAGTTTTGGAGCGGACATCCTCGGCGAGATGATAGAGGACACCCGAAGCAAACTGGCGGCGCTGGCACAGGAATTAGAACAGGCCAAGGAAAAAGCGGCTGATCTGAAGAGCTCTGCCGTTGCCGTCCAAAAGGAGTATGACAAGATTATGTCCTGGGCCGACCTGTATGCGGGGAGTAGTATCGAGGGAAAGAAGATGATCCTGCGGCAGCTCATTGAGCGGGTGAATATCGGGAGGAACTTTGAAATCGAAGTGGAATTCAAAATCAGTGTCACACAGTTCTTCGACTTCCTGCATCCGGAAGGGGACAAGAGTGTGTACTATCGTGCATCCTAAAAGAATGAAAAAACTCGGGAGATCTCAAAACGAGATCTCCCGAGTGTGGTGGACCTAATCGGGATCGAACCGACGACCTTACGGATGCGAACCGTACGCTCTCCCAGCTGAGCTATAGGCCCAAATCAACAGTTCCAAAAGCGGAACAGAAGAATAAAGCAATATGAAATTGTAGATGTGGCAGAAAACCGAACCCTTTGCGCTCCCAGCTGAGCTATAGGCCCAAATCAACAGTTCCAAAAGTGGAACAGTAGAATAAAGCAATATGAAATTGTAGATGTGGCAGAAAACCGAACCCTTTGCTCTCCCAGCTGAGCTACAAGCCCGTATTCACTTGCGTACCCTGTTATTATACACATTTCCCGCAAAAAAGCAAGAGGAATTTCTGCGCCAGCCGCATCATTAGCTAATCAAAATGCAGATATCAATTTTATGTATTTTACTTATGTTTATTTTGTGATATACTATTTCCTGCTGCGCGTTTGCGCTGCCTTTGACGATTTCAACACAACACCTTAATTATATCAGGAGGGCTTCCGCTATGAGCAGAACTTTGGGTACCGTGGTCCGGGGCGTGCGCGCCCCCATCTTCCGTGAGGGCGACAGCGTGGTGGACATCACCGTCAGCACCGTGCTGAATGCGCTGGCTGAAAACAACATCACCGCCCGTGACGGCGATGTGGTGGCCGTGACCGAGTCCGTGGTGGCCCGCTGCCAGGGCAACTACGCTACCTGTGAGCAGATCGCCGAGGACGTGCGCGCCAAGACCGGCGGCAAGACCGTGGGCGTGGCGTTCCCCATCCTCAGCCGCAACCGCTTCTCCCTGCTGCTGCGCGGCATCGCCATGGGCGCGGAGAAGATCGTGCTGCTGCTGAGCTATCCCTCTGACGAGGTGGGCAACCATCTGGTGAGTCTGGACCAGCTGGACGAGGCCGGCATCGACCCGTGGCACGATGTGCTGTCGCTGGCGCAGTTCCGCGCGGCTTTCGGTGAGGTGGTGCATCCCTTCACCGGCGTGGACTATGTGGCCTATTACAAGTCCATCATCGAAGAGGCCGGTGCCCAGGCGGAGATCGTGTTCGCCAACCGCGTCACCGCTATCCTGCCCTACACCGACACGGTGATCACCTGCGACATCCACAGCCGCCAGCGCAGCAAGCGTCTGCTGACCGCCGCCGGTGCCAAGGTGGTGCTGGGTCTGGACGACCTGCTGACCGCGCCCGTGGACGGCAGCGGCTACAACGCCCAGTACGGCCTGCTGGGCAGCAACAAGGCGGATGACGACCGCGTGAAGCTGTTTCCCCGCGACGCCAAGGCGGTGGCGGAGGCCATCGGCAAGGCGATGAGCGACGCCACCGGCAAGCGGGTGGAGGCCATGGTCTACGGCGATGGCGCGTTTAAGGATCCCGCCGGGAAGATCTGGGAGCTGGCTGACCCCGTGGTGGCTCCCGGCTATACCAGCGGTCTGGTTGGTACGCCCAACGAGCTGAAGCTGAAGTATCTCGCCGACAAGGAGTTCGCCGACCTCAGCGGCGAGGAGCTGAAGAACGCCATCTCCGAGAAGATCAAGGCCAAGGACGCCAAGAAGTCTCTGGTGGGCAACATGGTGTCCGAGGGCACCACGCCCCGGAACCTCACCGACCTGATCGGCTCTCTGTGCGACCTGACCAGCGGCTCCGGTGACAAGGGCACGCCCATCGTCTACATCCAGGGCTATTTCGACAACTACACCAACGAGTAAACAGCAGCAGTCCCCCGGCCTTGCCGGGGGACTGCTTTCACGTATACCGCCAGCCCCCGGCTCTGCCGGGGGCTGGCGTATCAGCTCAGTTGTACAATATCTCGCCCACGGCCACGGTGGAGCTATCATAGGTACCGTCCACCGGCTCCTCGAATTCCAGTGCATCGAGGAACGCCTTTGTCTCCACGGCGAAGTCGGGGACGTTGAGGCTGAAGGAGACGTTGCCCTTGTCGGTGTTGAGCCGAATCTCAATGTCAAGGTTGGTGCTGCTGTACATATCGTCGCGCAGGGGGTCGATGGGTGCGCGGCTGTTGGCGGCGTCCGCCAGCGCATGGGACACCAGATCCTGCGCCTGCTGGCGGGTCAGATCCGCAAACGCGCCGGTCTCGTACTGGCTGACGTAGCCGCCCGCCACGTTGCTCACGCCGCCATATTTCCGCAGGACATCCAGACCCATAAGGGATTCCCGGCAGTCGGTGCGGTTCACCAGCTGGGTCAGCAGCCGGTGGATATCGGAGCCGTTGACGATCGATACGCTCCACTCACGACGCAGACTCGTGCCGTTCCGCAGCTGGTAGTCCACACGCACATAGCAGGTGGTCGGGCCGCCCTCCGTGTCCAGATAGGTTTGGTTCTCCAGCCTTTCGCCTGTCTCATCGTACTGCTCCAGAATGGCGCGGTGGAGGGAGATCACGCTCTCCACCGCTGCGGGATCATCGGCGGTGAAATCCGCATAGCTGGCGCTGAAGCGGACGGAGGTCACGTCATCTGCGTCCGGCACGCGGTGCTGATAGCCGGTGATGTCCAGCTTCACGCACACCGTCACCGCCGCCAGCACCAGCACCATGGCCGCCGTCTCCAGCCACCAGCGCTTGTTGAAGATGCGGAACTTCTTTTGCAGCAGCATCTGGGCGGCGAAGAAGCAGATCACGCCCATGACCAGCTGGCAGATCAGCAGGCAGGCGAAGCCGCCATCAATAAAGGCGGTATAGCGCAGGAACAGACCCAGCCCCAGACCGCCGCACAGACCGATACTCCACCGGGCGATGGGGCGCAGCCACCGGAAGGACATAGCGTCGCCGGCCGTCTCGCTGGGGCGCTTTTTATACAGCCACCACACCAGCGCCAGCAGTGCGATGCCCACCGCAGCGTAGATGATACAGGTGGAGAAGGCGGAGGCCGGCAGCTGGACGCGTTGATAGCTTTGGGTGCCGATGGGCTCGCGGAACTGCACTTCGATGGGCTGGGCGCCGCCGTTGGCCACGGCATCCCAGATCCGACTCACCGGCGTCAGCCAGGTGATGAACTCCGGAATGTCGCTGTTGCTGTAGCCGAAGTAAAACATCTGCGTCATCGTGCTTATCACCGCGTACAGAAGGAGGGCGATGACGTTCATCGCGCCGTAGAGCACCGGCACCGCCAGCAGCCATCCCGTGACCATGGCGCACAGGGAGCCGAGCGCGAAGAAGAACAGCGCCATCAGCTCCGTCAGCAGCAGCCACGTGCCCAGCGCCGCCCAGTCCACGTAGGAGAAGCCGGCGCTGCACAGAGCGGTCAGCAGGAAGATCAGCACGTTCCCCGCCGTCAGCGCTCCCAGCGCAGAGAGGACGTGGGAGAAAAATGCCTGTGTCCGTGTCACCGGCAGGGCGTGCATCAGTCCCACGGTGCGGCCGGACATCAGGTACGACCACACCGCCATGGCCGCAAAGCAGCCGAACAGCAGGGACATGACCACGGAGGCGGGTATGGACTGGATGATGACGTTGTGCTGCCGCAGCTGCAGCACGGTCATGATGCCCTCCGCCACGCCGTCGCACTCCCGGCTCGCCGACAGTATCTGCATTGGAAGTATCACCACCCACACGGCCACATACAAAAACAGCAGCGGCCAGTAGCGCTTTATATCGCTGCGCAGCAGCGCGGCGTTACAGAAGGATGTCTTTCGCGGCATAATCCACACCTCCCAGCTCGTAAATGAATATCTCCTCCAGCGTCAGCGGGATGGATTCCAGCAGCACCGGCTCGGTGATCTGCATCCGGCGCAGGATCTCCTGACTGCTGCCCCGGACGATATAGGTGTACACCCGTCCCACGTGGCTGCGGTGCAGGATGTTCAGCTCCGCCGGCAGCGGCGGCTCGGTAACGCCCTGATAGGCCACCTGCAGCTTTACCGTGTTGTCCTGCAGATCGCTGAGACTGCGCTCCAGCAGCACCTTGCCGTGGTTCAGGATGCCCACGTGGTCGCACACGTCCTCCAGCTCCCGCAGGTTGTGGCTGGAGACCAGCACCGTCGTGCCGCGCTCCGCCACGTCGCCCAGAAGCAGCGACCACACCTGCCGCCGCATCACCGGGTCAAGGCCATCCACCGGCTCGTCCAAAATGAGGTACTCCGGCATGCAGCACACCGTCAGCCAGAAGGCCGCCTGCTTCTGCATACCCTTGGACATGCGGCGCAGCATCAGCTTTTCGTCCAGCGGGAAGACCTGCTTCAGCTTCTCGTACCGCTCCCAGCTGAAATCGGGGTAGATACCGGCGAGGAATTTCGCCATCTCCCGGATGCCCGACTGCGGAAAGTAGTACCAGTCGTCGCCGATAACGGCCATACGCCTCTTCACGGCGGTGTTCTCATATACCGGCTGACCGTCCACCAGCACGTCGCCGCTGTCCTGCCGGTAGATGCCCGCCAAATGGCGGATGATGGTGGACTTGCCCGCACCGTTGGGGCCCACCAGTCCGTACACCGCGCCGTGGGGCACCGTCATGGTCAGGCCGTCCAGCGCCCGGAAGCCGTCAAAGGTCTTGACGACGTTTTTTACCTCGATCATTTACCCTCTCCTCCTTCCCAAAGTACCAGCAGCTGTTCCCGGGTATAGCCCAGGCTCTTCAGCTCCTCCAGTAGTGGGACCAGCCGCCCTGTCAGTTCAGCGACGCGCCGCAGATGCTCGCCGTCCCCGGCGGAGACAAAGCTCCCTCTGCCCGCCACGGAGTAGATGTACCCCTCCGCCTCCAGCTCCGCGTAAGCCCGCTGGATGGTGTTGGGGTTGATGGCCAGCTGCGTAGCCAGAGAGCGCACGGAGGGCAGCTTTTCGTCCGGCTCCAGCAGCCCTGTCAGCATCATGCGCCGCAGGCTGTCCTTCACCTGCTGGTACAGGGGACGGCTGTCCCGGTAATCCAGCACGATCATATCGCACACGCTCCTTTCTGTGTCAAGTGTATTATGCGTGTTAGTACAGTTAGCATATCACGATGTTCTCCCTCCTGTCAAGGAAAATTTTTCTTTTCATCCCCCGGGTTTCGTAGTATAATGGCTCCAAATTCTTTTCCCGAAGGGGGCATTTCTATGCGTATCACGGTAAAAGTCGGCACCTCTACTCTGGCCCACGCCACAGGACGGCTGAATATCCAGCGGATGGAGGGCCTATGCAAGGTCCTGAGCGACCTGAAAAACGCCGGGCACGAGATCATTCTCGTCTCCTCCGGCGCCATCGGCATGGGCGTGGGCAAGCTGAACCTGCCGGGACGACCTAAGGATATGCCCACGAAGCAGGCGGCCGCCGCCGTGGGCCAGTGCGAGCTGATGTACACCTATGACAAGCTGTTCAACGAGTACAACCACACAGTGGCACAGGTGCTGCTCACCGGCGAGGATGTAAAGAACGAGCAGCGCAGCCGTAATATGCGGAACACCATTTTTCGCCTGTTGGAGCTGGGGGCGCTGCCTGTCATCAACGAAAACGACACCGTAGCCACCGACGAGGTGGGCGTGGAGAACACCATCGGCGAGAACGACACGCTTTCCGCCATCGTGGCGGCGGCGGTACACGCCGACCTGCTGATATTGCTCAGTGATATCGACGGCCTGTATGACGGCGATCCCCACAGGGATCCCGCCGCGAAGCTTATCCCCGTGGTGCCGTCCATCGACGCACACATTCTCGCTCTGGGCGGCGGCAGCGGCAGCGGCCTGGGCACAGGCGGCATGGCCACCAAGCTGAAGGCTGCGCAAATCGTCACCGAGGTCGGCTGCCAGATGGTCATCGCCAATGGCAGCAAGCCCGCCCTGCTGTACGACATCGTGGGCGGAAAGCCCGTGGGCACCCGATTTCTGGCAAAGGAGAAGTGAACCATGACCACTATCGATATTCTGAAAAAGACCCGCGCCGCCCGGGGCGGACTGGCCGTCCTGGACGAGGCAGGCAAAAACGCCCTGCTGCTGTCCATGGCCGACAGTCTTCTGTCCCATGAGGGCGCTATTCTGGCGGAAAATGAAGCCGACATGAGCGATGCCCGGGGGCATATCTCCGATGTGATGCTGGACCGGCTGCGGCTGGACCATGACCGACTGGCGGGCATGGCCGACGGCGTGCGGGCCATTGCCGCCCTGCCGGACCACACCGGCCGTGTGCTGTCCGAGGTACGCCGCCCCAACGGTCTGGTCATCCAGAAGGTACAGGTCCCTCTGGGGCTGGTGTCCATTATCTACGAAAGCCGCCCCAACGTTACCTCAGATGCGGCGGCCCTGGCGCTGAAATCCGGCAATGTCTGCGTGCTCCGCAGCGGCAAGGAGGCCTACCGTACCGCCCGCGCCATCGTGCAGGCACTGAAGGCCGGCATCGCCGCCGAGGGCGGCGACCCGGACATCCTGAACATCGTGGACGACACCACCCACCAGTCCGCCACGGACATCATGACCGCCAAGGGTCTGGTGGACCTGCTGATCCCCCGGGGCGGCGCGGGACTGATCCGGGCCTGCGTGGCCGGCGCCACCGTGCCCTGCATCGAGACGGGTACCGGTATCTGCCATGTGTATGTGGACGAGAGCGCCGATCTGGAAAACGCCAAGGCCAGCCGTCCCTCCGTGTGCAACGCCGAAGAGGTGCTGCTGGTACACAGCGCGGTGGCGGCGGAATTCCTGCCCCGGCTGAAAAAGCGCTTGGTGGATAACCGAGCCGCCGCAGGCAAGGTCCCCGTGGAGCTGCGGCTGGACGAGCGCGCCGCGGCGGTCATTCCCGGTACCCCCGCCGGCGAACGGGACTTCGACACCGAATTTCTGGACTATATCCTGGCCGTAAAGATCGTGGACAGCGTGGACGAGGCCATCGCTCACATTGCCGCCCACTCCACCGGCCACAGCGAGGCCATCGTCACCGAAGACGCCGCCGAGGCCTTTGTCAACGGGGTGGACAGCGCCGCCGTGTATGTCAATGCCTCCACCCGCTTTACCGACGGCGGCGAGTTCGGGCTGGGCTGCGAGATGGGCATCTCCACCCAGAAGCTCCACGCCCGGGGACCCATGGGTCTGGACGAACTGACCACGTACAAATACGTCATCCGCGGCAACGGGCAGATCAGATAAAGCAAAAAGAGACGGCAGATGCCGTCTCTTTTCATATTTCCGCGATCTCTGCGCCCAACGCCGCGGCGTCCGCCCGGTCGTGGGTGACGCACAGCACCGCCGCGCCGTTCCGGTGCCGCAGAAGGTACTGCGCCGTCCGGTCCCGGGCCGCGCCGTCCAGGCCCTTGAAGGGCTCATCCAGCAGCAGCAGCTCCGGCCCATAACATACTGCCCGGGCAATGGACACCCGCCGCCGCTGTCCGCCGGACAGTTCCGCCGCCCGCTGGTCCAGGCAGTCCGCCAATCCCAACTCCCGCAGGTGCGCCTCGATATCCGGCCGGGACATGGCCCAGCCCGTGACCAGACGCACGTTCTCCACGGCATCCAGCTGCGGGCACAGACGGTCCTCCTGAAACACGAATCCCAATCGCTCCGGCACGCCGGTGACGGTACCGCTGTCCGGCATCTCCAACCCGGCGATACAGCGCAGGAGCGTGGTCTTCCCGCGGCCGGAGGGGGCCATCAGACACACCACCGCCCCGTCCGAGACGGTCAGGCTCACGTCCTCCAGCACGACCTTGTCGCCGAAGCGCTTGTACAGATGTGCCGCGTTCATGTGCCGCACCCCCTTTCCAGCCGACGGAAGCCCCGCCGCAGCAGGGCCAGCACCAATCTCTCAAACAGGGCGCTCATCGCCACGATCACTGCGGTCCAGGCCAGCAGGTCGGCGGTCTGGAGGTAGATCTTCGCGTCGTACAGTCTCTCGCCCAGGGAGCCGGCCACCACACCGATGACCTCGGCCGCTACACCGGCCTTCCAGCTCATGCCCAGGGCCGCGGCGCAGCCCGCCAGCAGGAACGGCTCCACCGCCGGCAGCAGGATGCTGTGCAGCTGCCGCCGCCAGGGCACCCGGAAGGCCCGGGCCATTTCCAGAAGCTGGCTATCCGCACTGCGGAGGCCCGCCAGCACGTTGGTGTACAGAATGGGGAAGACCATCAGGAATGAGATGAACAGCGGCAGCGCCGATGTCCGCATCCAGATCAGTGCCAGGATGATGAACGACGCCACCGGCACCGCCTTGATGGCCAGCACATAGGGCCGCAGCAGCACCTCCACCACCGGCCAGCGTCCCGCTGCCAGCGCCAGCACAAAGGCCAGCACCAGCGCCAGAGCAAAACCGCCGGCGATGCGGCAAAAGCTGAACGCCACCGCCCGCCGGAAGGTCGCTGTCACCGCCAGGGCGCAAAGCCGCCCCAGCACCGTTACCGGTCCCGGCAGCAGCAGTGCCGAGCCCACGGCCCAGGAGGCCGCCTGCCAGACCGACAGGGCCAGCACCACCGCGCCGGCACGCTGCCAGGTCTTTATTTTTTTGTCCGCAGGTGCGCTCATGCGCCCATCCAGTAGAAGCCGTCACCGGGCATGGCGCCGCCCACGGCCTCCGTCTTCAGGTCATACAGCGTTTGCAGATAGCCGCCCACGGCGACCTTCATATCCACGCCGGTAATACACACCAGATTGCACTGGGGCAGCGCCTTCTCTGCCACGGCGGCCTTGACGATGCCATATTTCTCCACCAGCACAGCGGCCTCGGCCGGGTGCTCATTGGCGTAGTCCGTGCTGGCGGCGTAGTCCTCCAAAAAGGCTGCCAGTGCCGCCGGGTGTTCATCAGCAAATGCCTTGCGGGCCACCAGTACCGAAGTGATCAGGCGGCTGCCGTTGTCCAGCGCATCCCATTCGGCGCTCAGATCCAGCGCCACACGCAGGCCCTCCACCTGGCTCTGCGCCACGGTGACAAAGGGCTGGGGCAGCATGGCCACGGCGTTGTCCTGTTCCGCCATCAGGGCCACGATCTCCGTGGGCTCGCTCTTCCACTCCACCTGTACGTCCTCACCCAGAGTCAGCCCGTGCTGCGAGAGCAGATAGGTCAACGCGTACTCCGGGGTAGCGCCCTTGCCGGTGGCGTAGATGGTCTTTCCGTTCAGCGAGGCAATGTCCGTCACCGTCTCGCCGCCCTTTTCCACGATATACAGCACACCCAGTGTGCCGGCGGCCAGCAGCACCACGCCGCCCTCGGTCTGGTTGTACAGGATGGCCGCCACGTTGGCCGGCACCGCCAGCACATCCAACTCGCCCTGCACCAGCTGGGGCGTCAGCTCATTGGCGCTGGCCGCGATGGTGTACGTATACGCGTTCTGGCCCAGGCCGTTGTCCGCATCGTCAAACAGCTTTACCATGCCCATGGAGGTGGGCCCCTTCAGCCCGCCCAACCGCACAGTGACCGGCTGGTCGGCGGATTTGTCGCCATCCTCAATGGGCATAGGCGTTTTCGGCGTTACGCAGGCGCACAGCGTCAATGCCAGCGCCAGCGCCAGCAGCAGGGATATCATTTTTTTCATGTTGTTTTCTCCTTTCCGTGATACGGTCTCTTATACAAAGCTGTCGTGCAGCATGCCTATCTGTCTTCTATCGGTGTGATCACGTTGGAGTACAGCGTCTTGGCACTGACACCCTCCAGCCGCCCGATCTTCCCGCCGAGGGCGGAGATCGCGTCCTGCGGCGCATCCAGCACCACGGAGATGATGTTCACGCCCCGGGCGCGGTAGGGCACGCCCATTCGCCCGATGATATATGCGCCGTACTGATGCAGCAGCGCGTTCAGCTCCGTCACTGCGTCCTCATTTTCCACAATGACCGCAATGACCGCCACCCGTGTTTCCATAGCAAAAGCCTCCTGTTCGTATCGTCCGCAGCCAAATAAAAAAGCCGCGCCGCCACCGCGACACGACCACAGCGCCCGCTTCGCGGGCGCAGAACCTATGGCGCATCTTCCGTCTCAAGC
>ERZ1106951.2463-NODE-2463-length-14555-cov-4.343241_pt1 | contig 14555 bp, 9 predicted proteins | sample MGYA00403676_ERZ1106951 | MGnify/ENA primary metagenome ERZ1106951 (study PRJEB35170, sample SAMEA104062398) | human gut metagenome | biome: human gut; feature: human-associated habitat; material: faeces | place: Denmark | collected 2012-04-23 ...
TGCAGCAATTGCAGAAGGCTACGGCGGAACAATTTCCCAGCATGCAGACGTTCAGGCTTACCTGACATTGAGAGTTTTAAGAAATGCACTGGACGGTGTAGATATCGATACTGGTATTGGTACTGCAGATGCAGCAGGCAACAAGCTGGAAGAAGGCGTTGATTACAGATATAGTGCAGATGAGAGATCCTACTATGCATTAAATATTGCGATCACAGCAGATAACTATAAGGATTTCACCGATTCTACCAAGGTATACAGCAAGGTTTCAAATCAGCTGGATGCTTCTAAGAGCCCAGAGAAGAAGGTATGGTTAAATATCTACAATGCTTCTGATAACTTCTTAAGCTCAACTTATCAGCCACTTCTTCAGAACTATGATGATCTGCTGAACTTAAAGGTTGAATACATTGGTGGTGATGGTCAGACAGAGTCTAACATTACAAACCGTCTTGGTAATCCAGGCGAGTATGATGCATTCGCAATCAATATGGTTAAGACAGACAATGCAGCATCTTATACATCTCTCCTTAAGCAGTAATTGATAGAGATTTTTTGCTAGCAAAAGGTCCGAGGGTGTTAGAACTTCTGACACCCTCTTTTTCTGAAAGGAGTAAGGATATGGCAGAAGGTAAGAAAGATATCGTCTTGTCGATCCGCGGCATGAGCAAATCATTCGGAAGGAACAAGGTTCTAAAGCATATCGACATGGATGTGCCGAGAGGATCAATCATGGGTTTGATGGGTGAGAATGGTGCAGGTAAATCGACAATGATGAAATGTCTTTTTGGTACGTATCAAAAAGATGAAGGAACAATAATTTTAGACGGGAAAGAGATTAGCTTTACAGGTCCAAAGGATGCTTTGGAAAATGGTGTGGCAATGGTTCATCAGGAGTTGAATCAGTGTCTGGAAAGAAATGTAATTGACAATCTATTCCTGGGTCGCTACCCGAAAACATCCCTCGGAGTAATTGATGAGGGAAGAATGAAAAAAGAGGCTTCTGATTTATTCCGTAAGCTTGGCATTACGGTAGATCTTTCACAGCCGATGAAAAAAATGTCTGTTTCAAAGAGACAGATGTGTGAAATTGCAAAGGCAATTTCTTATAATTCAAAGGTGATTGTTTTGGATGAGCCAACCTCATCTCTGACAGCACCAGAAGTTGAAAAATTATTTAAGATGATGAGACAGCTTCGTGAACAGGGAATTTCACTGATCTATATCTCTCACAAGATGGATGAGATCTTTGAGATCTGTGACCAGGTTTCTGTTCTTCGAGATGGTGCTCTTGTAATGACTAAAAACTGTAGTGATACCAACATGAATGAGTTGATTTCTGCTATGGTAGGAAGATCATTAGATAATCGTTTCCCGCCTGTTGATAATACACCGGGTGATGTGGTTTTAAGAGTAGAGCATTTATCTACGAAATATGCACCGAAGCTTCAAGATATAACCTTTGATGTAAAAAAGGGAGAAATATTTGGTTTATATGGTCTGGTTGGTGCGGGTCGTACAGAGCTTCTTGAGACGATATTTGGTATTCGTACAAGAGCAGCCGGACGTGTCTACTATGATGATAAGCTGATGAATTTCCATTCATCAAAAGATGCAATGGATCATGGATTTGCGTTAATTACTGAGGAACGTAAGGCTGATGGATTATTCTTAAAAGCAGATATCACCTTTAATACAACAATTGCTAATATGAATCAGTATAAATCTGGCATTGCATTATCTAAGGATGAAATGTTAAGAGCAACTGCAGAAGAAATTCGTATTATGCATACAAAGTGCATGGGACCAGATGATATGATTGCAAACCTTTCTGGTGGAAATCAGCAGAAGGCAATCTTTGGAAGATGGTTGGAGCGTTCACCAAAGATTTTCATGATGGATGATCCGACACGAGGCATTGATGTTGGTGCTAAGTACGAGATTTATGAACTGATTATTGATATGGCTAAGCAGGGAAAGACAATCATTGTTGTTTCATCTGAGATGCCGGAGATTCTTGGAATTACAAACCGAATCGGTGTAATGTCAAATGGTCATCTGGCAGGAATTGTAAACACCAAGGAAACAAATCAGGAAGAACTGCTTAGACTTAGTGCAAAGTATTTGTAATAGAGAGGAGTACGAGAGCTATGGCAAATGATATGAGATATCTTTCGGCAGAAGAGGAAGCAAAGCTTTTAAAGCCGATTGATGAATATGTTGGTAAAATACAGGCACAGATAGATGCCCTGCGTGTAGATGGTTCTGATAAGGTGCAGGCATTAAAGACACATATCTCTTTAACAAAGGAAGATAAGAATTATACAAAAGAGGAGCAGAATGCAATTATCCGAAAGGATCAGGAGCTTCTTGTAAAGGCAAGAGAGGTAGAAACTGCAAATAAAGATAAAGTTTCCAAGCTGATTGCAGATGCAGAATCTTATTTGAAGACTCATTTTAAGAAAGATTATTACGATAAGGTTGCAGCAAGTTGTGCAGCTCAAAAGGAAGCTGAGAATGCAGAATATGAAAAGATTCGCGCAAATCTCAAAGCAGAGCACGAGCGCACAATTTCCGGCATGACAGATAAGCAGGAGCTTAAAGACGAGAAGTATGTATATAAGAATCGTCTTTATGACGCACAGATGGTGCATGAGTCAAAGCTTCAGGAAATCAAGGACAGAAAGCATGAGGCATTTGTGCATCAGTATCATCTGATTGATTTGCTTCGTATGTCAAAGTTTACTTATGGACAGAAGAAGCTTCAGAAACTGGAAAATTACAAGTATACATTTAACACACCGCAGTTCCTTTATAAGAACGGACTTTATATTGTAATTATCCTGATTTTTATCGCACTTTGTTTTATAACACCAGTTGTAAAGGATACGCAGCTTCTGACAACAGCTAATATTTTGAATATTCTTCAGCAGGCATCACCTCGTATCTTCCTGGCTCTTGGTGTAGCAGGATTGATTCTGTTAACCGGTACTGATCTTTCTGTAGGCCGAATGGTTGGTATGGGTATGGTAACAGCAACCATTATTATGCACAATGGTATTAATACGGGCGGTGTATTTGGCCATATCTTTGACTTCACCGGAATCCCTGCACCAGCTCGTGCAATATTTGCACTGCTTGTATGTGTGATTCTGACAACTGGATTTGCATCAATTGCAGGTTTCTTTATGGCAAGATTTAAGATGCATCCATTTATCTCTACTATGGCAAACATGCTTATTATCTTTGGTCTTGTAACATATGCAACAAAGGGCGTATCCTTTGGAGCAATTGATTCTTCCATCCCGGCAATGTTTATTCCAAAAATTGGAAATTTCCCAACCATTATTCTGTGGGCAGTTGTTGCAGTTGCAGTTGTATGGTTTATCTGGAATAAGACAACGTTTGGTAAGAATCTGTATGCAGTTGGTGGTAATCCAGAAGCAGCTGCTGTATCTGGTATTTCTGTATTTGCAGTAACAATGGGCGCATTCGTTCTTGCAGGTATCCTGTATGGATTTGGTGCTTGGCTGGAATGTAATCGTATGATCGGTTCTGGTAGTGCAGCTTATGGACAAGGATGGGATATGGATGCTATCGCTGCCTGCGTTGTTGGTGGTGTATCCTTTACTGGTGGTATTGGTAAGATCTCTGGTGTTGTAACTGGTGTACTTATCTTCACTGCACTGACTTATTCCCTTACTATTCTTGGTATTGATACAAACCTTCAGTTTATCTTTGAAGGTATTATCATTCTAGTAGCAGTTACACTCGACTGTCTCAAGTACGTAAAGAAGAAGTAATGCACAAAAAATGTATAAAAAAATAATATTACTAGTGGAAAATTGGTAAAAAAAGAGTATAATGAAGATGGCACGAATCTATTTATAAAGAAGTTCGTGCCATTTTTTGTAAATGCAGAAAGATTTCTTAGTAAACATGGAGGAATATAGATGACTACATATAAAGTACTTCTTGTAGATGATGAGGAAGAAGTCAGAAATGCAATTGAACAAAGAATTAATTGGGAAGAATTGGGATTTGAGGTAATCGGAAAAGCACAGAATGGTGTAAAAGCTATGGAAATAGCAGAAAAACTGCAGCCAGATGTGGTCATTACCGATATCAAAATGCCATATATGAATGGATTGGAACTGGCACGTAATTTAAAGGAAGAGAATCCAGGCGTGCGAATTTTAATTCTGACTGGATTTGACGAGTTTGAATATGCCAAAGAAGCAGTTCATCTTGAAATTGAAGAGTATATATTAAAACCGATCAATGCAAATGAGCTTTCTGAATGTCTCAAACGATTAAAAAACGTACTCGATAAAGAGAGAGAAGAAAAATTAAATGTCAGAAAGCTAGAGCAGTACTACACAGATTCCCTTCCTGTACTTCAAACAAATTTCTTTTGTTCTCTTGTGGAGGGACGCATTTCGGACAGTGAAATAAATAAATATTTAAATGATTATCAGATTTCTTTGCCAGGTTCATATTTTTGCTGCGCTGTTTTCCATACATCAGAAAATCATGTTCCTGACGGGATGACACCACTTCTGCTTTCGATATCTGTACAAAGAGAAGTAAAGGAAAAATTCCGCGGCAAATGGGACTGCAGATATTTTTCTTATCTGGGAAATATTGTTATGGTAGCAAATTTAGGCAAAGAAGATGAAATCACGAGACTGACGGATGACTGTGACCGCTTCTGCAAATGGGCAGACCGCTTTTTTGGTGCAGTTGTTACTGTTGGAATAGGTAAGGTGTGCAATGAAGTATCAAATCTTCGTTTTTCCTATGAAGGGGCATGGGAAGCACTTTCGTATCGTGTTATTTACGGATCAGGCTGTTCTATCAATATTGCAGATATTGCACCGAAGGGGCAGGGACTTTCCATGCAGCCAGATGATATTAATATGAATGATGTGTTCAAGGCAGTTCATATTGGGGTACGTGAAGATATTGAACATGCAGTTTTTTCTTTAGTGAAGGAACTAAAAGATAATGCAAAAACAATTATGCAGTATAATTTTACTGTGCTGGAAATTGTAGGGCATCTATATCGTTTCTGTGGAAATAATCATATGAAATTTGAAGATCATGCCGGAGAAATCAAAAATGCGTATGAAGAAATTACAAAGATGGATGAAAGTGCATTAATGGCCTGGCTTGTCAGAGTAGCACTATCGATCAGTGATGAACTAAAAAATGCCAGAAATTCTTCACTGCGTTACCTTATTTCAGAAGCAAAAAATATTGTTCGTGATGAGTATGCAGATGCAGATCTGTCACTTGATACCGTATGTTCAAAGCTTGGTGTATCAAATTCCTATTTTTCTTCTATTTTTAAGAAAGAAGTGGGTATTTCATTTATTACATATTTGACAGATTACAGAATGCAGCAGGCTGTTCATCTGATGCTTGAAACAAATGAAAAAAATTATGAAATTGCAGAACATGTTGGCTATGAGGACGCAAACTATTTTGGATATGTTTTTAAACGCAAGTATGGAATGTCGCCTTCAAAATATCGCACAGAGCATATGGGAAAATGAGTATGAAAAAAAGAAAAGTGTCAGATATTCAGTCTGTCATTATGACGGTTCTTTCTTTGATGACGGTAATTACGTCTATATCTATGGGGTTATTGCTTTACAATCGATATGAAATGGCTATGCGTCAGAATGAAGTTCGCAACACACAAAACCTGATGGAAAGCACAGTCAATTCCATGGAGCAGTATCTGAAAAATATGAGACAGATTTCAGATACTGTCACATATAATATTATACAGGCATTTGATGTGTCTAGTCCGGAGTTTAATCAGCAGCTGAGTTTTCTATATGATTTTAATAAGGACAAAATACAGAGTATTGCGCTTTATGATATGGAAGGAAATCTTATTGTGGCAGAGCCAGTTACGCTGCAGAAGGATGGCATAGAGGTGCTTTGGCAGTCTTGGTTTGAAAATGCAGCAGAGGAAATTGAAAATATGCACTTTTCAACGCCTCATATGCAGAATTTATTTCAGGATGATGCAAAGAGCTATCATTGGGTGATTTCCCTAAGTCGTGCGGTAGACGGTATTGATGGAGACAGACCTGAAAATGGTATTTTGCTTGTTGATATGAAATATTCCTTTATTGAGGAAATGATGAATCAGGTGAATGATCAAAACAGGGGGCGATATTATTATGTCTGTGATGGGGAAGGAAATCTGATTTATCATCCTTATGCAAATGAAATCAGCAATGGATTGTTTGAGGAAGATTTCAGTATTGTATGCAGCAATGAAGATGGTGTATATAAAAATTTGCGCAGCCAAAGTGGAGATAAGCAGACTGCAATTGTAAGCACTATATCATATACGGGATGGAAGATGGTAGGCATTGTAAAGCAGGATATTAGGACAGACAGCCGAGAGCAGTTTCGTATTTATATGGTAATTGTTGTAATTATGCTGATCATGATGCTTCTTTTAGTCAATCGCATTGTGTCGAAAAGGATTTCAAGTCCAATTCTTAAACTGGATGCATCTGTAAGGGCATATGAGGCTGGGGAAAAGCCTGATATCTATATTGGAGGCTCATATGAGATTCGTCATCTTGGAAAATCTGTCCAGCATTCGTATGAAGAAATTGAGCGGTTAATGAAAGAAATTGTGAAGCAGCAGAATGAGAGAAGAAAGAGTGAACTGGCAGCACTGCAAAGTCAGATCAACCCGCATTTTCTTTATAATACTTTGGAATCTATCACTTGGATGGTTGAGGCCAATAAAAATCAGGATGCAGTTTTTATGATATCTGAGCTGGCCAAGCTGTTTAGAATCAGTTTGTCAAGAGGAAAGACGATTATTAGTATTGAGGATGAGCTAAAGCACTGCAAAAATTATATGAATATTCAAAAGTATCGCTACAAGGAGCGCTTTGTGACAGAATATGATGTTTCAGAAGAAATTTATCCGTTTTGTACGGTAAAGCTTATTTTGCAGCCGATTCTTGAAAATGCTATATATTATGGTGTAGGAAATATGGATGAGGATGACCAGCCTAAAATTATTGTCAAAGGCTGGAAAGATGATGCAGAAATCTATCTTTCAGTTACGGATAATGGAATGGGAATGCGTCATGAAGATGTAGAAAATATTTTAAAAGATAATCAGAAAGGACCCAAACATGGTTCTGGTGTAGGACTCATTAATGTGCACACGCGTATTCAGCTGATGTTTGGAAATAAATATGGCCTTATTGTGGAGAGTGAACCAGATGAGGGAACAACGGTCACGATTCATTTGCCTGCTGTGCCATACACTAAGGAAAATTGTGAAGTGCTTGAGACTCCGGGAAAGCCAGTCAGAAAAGAGGGTGAATCATGAAAAAAACAAAAACTACTTTTTTGTTAGCAGAAATTTGTCTTGGCATATTACTGCTGTTTTGTGTGCATCTGATTTTTGAAGATGAAAAGCCTCAGAAGCGTGTAGCAGTTATTGTTGAAAAATCAGGTGATGAAAAATGGAACTCCTTTATGAATGGTCTAAAGCAGGCAGCTGGAATCGCAAATATACATTTGATTATTTGCAATACAGATGAAATTGAAAATGCAGATGAGGAGAAGAACTTGATTTATGATCAGCTGGATAATCAGGTTGATGCATTTATTGTTCAGGCGGCGCCGGGCAGGGATACTATTGATATGCTTAGAGAAATTCGCGTACAAAAGCCAATGCTTCTTGTAGCAAATGATGCGCTGCGTGAAAAAGAGGAAGACCATACATCAAAATATTCTGATTTGCCTGTTATTACGCCGGACTATTACCGTATGGGATATACATTGGCACAGGACTTATTAAGCCGCAATCAAAATAATATTCAAGGCAAAACTGTTGGAATTATAAGCGGATTTAAGAAAACAGATTGTACTGATAAATGTATGCAGGGTGTATTAGATGTGCTTTCTGATACGGGATGTGAGATTCAGTTTGATATGAATATCACATATGATATGGAAATTACACAGAGGTTAAAAGAGCAGCAGCCAGTTGACTATTTGATTGTATTTGACACAAGTGCCTTAGAGCAGGTAGCAGGGATGTATGCACAGAAAAAAGAGAGTGACACGAAAATCTATGGGATTGGAAATAGTATAAAGTGTGTATATTATCTTGATGATTCTGTGATTGACGGATTGATTGCGATAGATGGATATGGAATGGGATATCATAGCGCTATAGAAATTTCAAAAGTGCTGAAAAATCATCTGTATACGATTAACAACCAGACGATTGAGTATCATCTGCTGCATAAAGAAGATATTTTCAGAGAAGAGGTACAGCATTTTCTTCATACGTATGATTGAGAATTTGCATATAGTCAGCCAAAAAGGAATGGAGATTTCAATGAAACAGTATCAGATAAGAAGTATTCTGATCGGATGCATGTTGTTGTGTCTGACAGGATGTACGGCGAATAGTGAGAAAAAAAGAGATGTTCTTCGTGTTGGTGTTGTGCTATACACGCAGGACGACCCCTTTATTAATGCGCTTACAGATTGTCTGAAGGAAGATCTGGCGGGATATGAGTCAGATTCTCTAAAGGTGATTATGACTGTAAGGGATGGAAAAAATGATCAGAAGATTCAAAATGAAGTTGTGAAGGAAATGCTTGATGCTGGCTGTGAGATACTTGCTGTTGATCTCGTTGACAGGACAGAGCCGTCAAATATAATAAAGATGGCAAAAAAGGAAAATATACCTGTTATTTTCTTTAATAGAGAGCCAGTGAGAGAGGATTTGATGCAGTGGGATAAGCTGTATTATGTAGGCGGAGATGCCAGACAGTCTGGTATGATGCAGGGTGAGATTGCAGCAGATATGATACCAGACAATGACGCAGTAGATCGAAATCAGGACGGAAAGATTCAATATGTACTTCTTGAGGGTGAGACAGGTCATCAGGATGCAATCATTCGAACAGACAGTGTGGTAAAAACAATTAAAGAACAGGGCATTATATTAGAAAGACTAAGTTTCCAGTTTGCAAACTGGAATCGTGGACAAGCTGAAAATAAGATGACACAGCTGATTAATCAATATGGAGACGAGATTGAACTAGTCCTTTCTAATAATGATGAGATGGCTCTTGGTGCAGTTGCTGCGTATGATGCACTTGATTATGATAAAGACAGACGTCCGATGATTTTTGGAATAGATGGTTTGGAAGGTGCATTGGAGGCTGTCCAAAAAGGCACCATTCAGGGGACTGTGTATAATGACAGGCATGGACAAGCTGAGCAGATTTCGCGTCTTGCGATGACACTGTTTCAAGGTCAGACACCGCCAAAGGAGGATCTGGAAAATGAACGATATATCTTTTTACCGTATCAAAAGGTGACGGCAGAAAATGTGGAATCATTTATGGAACAATAAAAAGGTTCATTTTCGGAAAGGAAAGATTGAAAATGGAAGATTGGCTGATAAACTATTATGAACAGACAGATCCGCTTAAAAGACAGCAGATGCTTCTGGAAAATAAAAATGAAACCATGAGTGAAGAAGATAAACTTCGAATGAAGCTCTGGGAGACCAGATATGGAAAAGGTAAGCCAAGGAAGGATATGTTTGTTGGTTATCTTATGAATTTAAAATATATTGTAGAAAGTGGAAGCATGGATTTGGGAGGCAGAAAGAAAAAGCTTGCGATAGAAGCTATTCTTGGTCTGAATTTATATGAATTTGAAAGAAAGCCAAAGACTCAGCAGGAAATAATTTTTTTAGAGTTAAAAAACACATGCAGAAAATATATTGAGATTAGTACAGGAGGACGTGGCTTTACTTCTGTTATTTTTGGAATGGGACAGCTGTCAGATGAAAGCATTGCAGGAAAGATCGCTGAACAAATAAGCAGAATTGTGTTTGATGCACCTCATAGTCTGCGAATGGAAAAAGAATTTGAGCCGCTTCAAAGAGCTGCTTTAGAGGTGTTTAGGGAAATTTATCCTAATCGCGAACATTTTCTGAAAAAAAGATAAGGAATGATAAACGGTGCATTTTCTCTTTAACGCTACTTGTATTTGCAAAGCAAAAAAGATATACTGTAACTGTTTTAATGCTTTAATTATAAGGAGGAGATGAGTATGGCAGAATATTGCATCAGCTGCTGTTCTACAGCTGATTTGACGAAGGAATATTTTGATAAGCGTGGAATCCGCTATGTGTGCTTTCACTATGAACTGGGAGGAACGGACTATCTGGATGATCTTGGTCAGACGATGCCTCCGGCAGAATTATATCGCAGAATGCTTGCAGGTGAGGATGTAAAGACATCACAGGTTAGTATCGGTGAGTATGCAGATTTTTTTAGAAAAATATTTGATGAGGGAAAGGATATCCTTCATTTAACGCTTTCAAGCGGAATTTCAGGCAGCTACAATTCAGCATGTATTGCAGCAGAACAGGTAAGAGAAGAATATCCAAACAGAAAAATTTATGTAGTGGATTCATTGGCAGCTTCCTCTGGTTATGGTTTGTTAGTAGATACTCTGGCAGACAGAAGAGATGCAGGAGAGAGTATAGATGAATTGTATGCATGGGTGTGTGAAAATAAAAAGAAACTGCAGCACTGGTTTTTTACTTCTGATCTTACTTTTTTTATCAGAGGCGGAAGAGTATCAAAGGCAGCTGGATTTTTTGGAGGTATGCTTGGAATCTGTCCTTTGTTAAATGTGGACTATGAGGGACATTTGACAGCAAGAGAGAAGGTGCGCACGAAGAAAAAAGTGATTCAGCGCATCGTTCAGAAGATGGAAGAAAATGCCGAGGGAGGTTTGGCATATTCGGGCAAATGCTATATCTGTCAGTCAGAGTGTATGGATGACGCAAAAGCTGTTGCAATGCTTGTTGAGAGCCGGTTTCCTAATTTAAATGGAAAAGTTGAAATTTATCCGATTGGTGCTACAATTGGCAGTCATACCGGTCCGGGAACAGTAGCATTATTTTTCTGGGGAAAGGAACGCGTGGATTGACGCAGTTTTGTAAAAGAAATGTAATGTTTTTGGATATTTGAAACATTGAAATAAACTCATACTTATGGTATGATACGAAAGGTTAAAGGTGTTATCGTTTACGTTACACGCAGACGATAACTTAAAAAAAGCCGCAAAAATGCGGCAGAACGGAGAAGCATATGATTTGCCCGAAATGTGGTGCCAGACTAGCGCAGGGAAGCACGATTTGTCCAATTTGCGGAACAAAGATACGCCCCTCTAAAGTCAAGGTACAAGACAATTATGAAGAGCAGCCAGATCAAGGCTACGATTCAGATTCAGATGATGATTATGAAGAAAATCTGAATGATGATTACGATTATGACGAAGAGGATGACAGCTACGGTAATGATGATTACGACAATGATGATTATGAACCGGCTCGTCCAAAAACAAATCGTATTCTTGTTGTTATTATTGTCACAGTAATTGCATTGATTGCTGCGATGATCGTATTGATTGTTCTTCTTTTCAGCAGTGGAAAAAAGAGCAATAAGCAGATTCCGTATACAGTAGATAAGATACAGGATACGGATACGAAGAAAGAAACACAGAAAGAAACTCAAAAGGAGACAGAAACTGAAGTAGTTGAAATCAAAGACAACAAGGTTACTTCTGGAAGAAATGTCTATGAGCTTTCAAATGATGAGTTAAAGCTTGTTGAGTACAATGATCAGGGACAAGTTGTTCGTATTCCAGCAGAAATCGGCGGATATTCGGTAACTTCAATTGGTTCACATGCATTTAAGAACAATACGTCAGTTCAGTATTTAAAGCTTCCAGATGGAATGAAGAAACTGGATGATTCTGCATTGTCTGATATTGAGCTTTTGAAAGAAGTTGTAGTTCCGGAATCAGTTGAAGAGATTGGAAACCTTGCTTTTTCAAAGGTTCAGAAGGCAATTTGTGTAAAGGGAAGCTTTGCATGGAATTATATGAAGTATATGGCAGATGAGGTAGTTGAGGGAACTTCACTTTCACTTGACAATAATGCGTCCACGCCATCAAGCTCTGCGCAGCAGACAGTTCCAACACAGCCGACGACCGCACAGCAGGCAGCGTCACAGCCGCAGCCGCAGCAGACGCCAGCCCCAGCCCCGTCCCCAGAGCAGACACCGGCCACAGCCCCGTCTTCAGAGCAGCAGCCAGCCACAAATCCATCACCGGATCAGACACCAGCCCCGGCTCCATCTTCAGATCAGACGCCAGCACCATCACCAGATGAGACACCAGCGCCAGCACCGTCACCAGATGAGACACCAGCGCCAGCACCGTCACCAGATGAGACGCCAGCAACAGATCCATCACCAGATGAGACACCATCACCAGATCCATCACCAGATGAGACGCCGGAAGCACCAACGGAGCGAAATGCAGAAAATATTCTTGCAAAGATTTCTGCAGATTCTGGTGGAAGTGTTGTAGGAAACAGCTATATGTTCTACGATTTTAATGGAAATGGTGTTCAGGAAGCATTTGCACTTGTTGATGTAGGCGGACGAAAGGAAATCTGGTACAATGGAGAGGATTCTACTTCCAATGCAGTTGAGATTTTCCCAATCACTGATGTTGCATCATGCAGTGTTAATGCTATTGCAAACGGCACAACACAGTTTGTTTTGAGCGTCACCACTTCAACAGGAGAATCATATTCCTGCATTTATGGAGCAGATGGTGCAAATGGCTATATGGTAGCAGATTTGCTTCCGGGTGTATTTGTATCAGATGGCGTAAGCTTACAGTTAGACAATGGAATGAATGGAGTTGCATATCTGCTTGCTTCTGACGGAGGCTATAGTGAGTATGCAGCACAGGAACTGGCAAAGAGTCAGTTTGATGCGATGCCGGGTGCACAGGATATCTGGTCACAGGTAAGCGCACTAATTGGTGCAGAACCAACAGACCTTCATTTCTGGAATCGTTCAAGTGCAGTTGGTAATTTGATTCAGATTGCATTTACAGATGCAGCAGGAACACCGAGCTATATCAATGTATCATGGACTCAGGATGGAATGCAGTTTGAAGATGGTGCACTTAATGTTCATAATGGTGTGGTAAAATCTTCTTATACAGGATTAAATCAGATTCAGCCGCAGGAAGTTCCGCAGGTAGAGACAGAGCCGGCTGATCCAGCTACAGAGATTTCATTTGCAGATGGAACAGCAGTTACACTTTCAGCAGAAGGAACTAATTATACGGCAGATCTTAATGGAGATGGTGCAGCAGACTTCTTCAAATATCGTACTGAGGTAGCAGAGGATGGAAGTACAACCAGCCTTATCGTCAATGTGAATGGTACCGATTATACAGTTGGTACAGGAATCAGTGCAGCATATAAGGTAGAGGTATGTGATTTAAATACATCCGATAATCAGCTTAATATTGTAGTTGTTGGAACAGGTGCAGACAACTCTGTTACCAGTTTTCGTGTATTAAGTGGAACCGATCTTTCTACACCGCTTATGCAGGATGGAACATTTACCGTGCTTAACGGATATGGAAATGCAGCGCGCCTGTATAATACGTCCCATGTACTTACACCTTCTTCCGCAAATGGAACATTTGATGAAAATGGTGGATTTACGTTAGCTGTGACAAGCCCAATTTCTATTGACAGTCTTGGACGTTATGTTTGCAAGATTCCATATGAATTAAAAGATGGTGTGATTGCAGAGGATGCATTAAGTGAGACAACTGGAAACTACGAATATGAGCTTGTTGATCTGACATCACAGGAACAGTTTAATTATATTCTGGCAGCAGATACGAATTTGTTAAGTTCGGCAGCAGCAGATGCTGCGCCAGCGGCAACACTTGGCACGGGAACACAGGTATTCCCAAGAAAGCTGATCCAGGCGGCAAATGAACCAGGTGCATTTTATCTTTACGTAGAGGATGCATCAGGAAACGCTGGATATCTTCCACTTGGTGAGGGACAGACATTGTTCCAGAGCGTACCACAATAATTTATAAGTAGACAAAAAACTGGCCTCCCAGGGGAGACCAGTTTTTTTATGTCTGATAATTAAATACTTGTCCAGCGACCAGATGAACCGCATGGAAGAACAAGACCAGACTGTGTTACAGGAAGACCAATTTCATCAGAAACAACGTGACCGCCAAATTTGCTTACAACCTCAAGTCCAAGAAGATATGTTAAGACAGAAGCAGCAAAACCGGTTGTATAGCTGTTAATAAGGAAAAATAGCGGTTTGTCAGAAAGTAGCTGTGAACACAGTGATACGAGTGGATGAATAGCATCCTCAATTTTCCAGATTTCGCCCTTAGGTCCGCGTCCATAAGATGGCGGATCCATGATGATTGCATCATAGTGATTGCCGCGTCGGATTTCTCGTTCAACAAATTTCTGACAATCATCAACAATCCAGCGAATCGGTGCATCAGACAGTCCACTAGATGCTGCATTTTCTTTTGCCCAGGCAACCATGCCCTTTGAAGCATCCACATGAGTAACAGAAGCGCCTGCAGCAGCGGCAGCAAGTGTCGCACCG
>ERZ1106951.2477-NODE-2477-length-14496-cov-7.564435_pt1 | contig 14496 bp, 14 predicted proteins | sample MGYA00403676_ERZ1106951 | MGnify/ENA primary metagenome ERZ1106951 (study PRJEB35170, sample SAMEA104062398) | human gut metagenome | biome: human gut; feature: human-associated habitat; material: faeces | place: Denmark | collected 2012-04-23 ...
TGACAAGGCAAAACTGCCGGAATTCTATTTGCAGGAAGAAAATTTGGAGAAGATCTTGCGGAGATGGAGTAAGACGAACTGAAAAATCACAAATAACGTATCACCGTTACTCCGAACGCTCTGTAATTTTGGCACCCGCCCAGGCTGCCATCAAGAACCCCCGCAAGTAATCGCGTGAGAGCTTGAGAAAGCACCAATAAAGCATAATGAACCGCCCCGGTTTCCGTAACAGGAAGCTGGGGCGGTTTTTTGTGCACAAAAAGCGAGTAGAAACTTTGTGCTTCCCTACAAAACTATGAAAAATAATTGACAAGAGTGGGGAATCGATGCTAGCTTTGAAAAAATAAAGCAAAAAATGCTTTAAAATTGCAAAAGTCCATCTTATAGTACAAGCACAATGCTATATCTATCTCGGAAAATAACACACACCGGACGAACAGGAGGCGCGGCATGAAACTGACCTACGCAAGGCTTCTGGCGGGCAAAACCGATTCGAATGACACGAGCCTCTGGCTGCCACTCTGGATGCATCTGCGGGATACGGCAGAGATCATGGAATTGCTGGTGCGGAAGTGGCTGCCGGAAAGCGTGAAGAAAGCAACCGACCTGGACGAAGAAGCCCTGATCGCGCTGGCACGCTTTTTGGGCTGGACACATGATCTTGGTAAGAGCGTTGTTGCCTTTCAGAGTGTCCTGATGCCGCTGCTGCCAGAGGCAAGGCAGCGAATTGAGCGCTTTACCACCTTGACCTGCCCGGAGCAGGATCGGAAGAAAACACCTCACGCCCGGGCGAGCGAAGCGATTCTGATAGAGCTGAAGTGTCCGCCAGGAATCGCCTCCATTGCGGGGGCCCACCACGGCAAGCCGCAGGAGCAGGAAGAAGTGGAAGCTCAGCTGGTGAGCTGGACATGCAACTACTACCCCAAGGGAGAAAAGGCATTTTGGGAAAGCTGCTGGGATGAGTTGTTTGAGACAGCGCTGAAAGATTGCGGCTACGACGACCCGGCAGAGCTGCCGGACTTGACTCCGCCTACAGAAATTCTGCTGACAGGACTGCTTATCATGGCGGACTGGATCGCCAGCAATACCGAGTATTTTCCATTGATCCCGGTAGAAGAACTGGGGAACGAAGTGGCTTATCCGGAGCGTGCGGAACGGGCCTGGAATAAATGGGATGAGAAAGACCTGACGGCACCCTGGGAGGCGCAGACTTCTATTGTGGACGAAGAGGAGTTCAAAGCGCGTTTTGGATTCCCACCCAACGCGGTACAGGCTGCTGCCGTGGAAGCAGCCAACAGTGTGAGCGCCCCGGGAATTTTGATTTTAGAGGCCCAGATGGGTGTAGGCAAGACGGAGGCTGCGCTGGCAGCCGCGGAAATTCTGGCGGCGCGGTTTGGCGCGGGTGGAATCTTCTTTGGCTTGCCTACACAGGCAACGGCAAACGGGATTTTGGGGCGGCTGGTGCAGTGGGCGGACAACCAGCCGGACAGGCTGCTAAAGTGCATCCGGCTGGCCCACGGCATGGCAGAGCTGAACGAAGAGTATATCCGCTTACAGGAACAGACCGTTCAGGTAGAAGACGACTGGGACGATTCCGAGACAAACGAGCACCGGGTGCAGGTGCACCAGTGGTTCCGGGGCAGCAAGCAGGCGCTGCTGGCCTGCTTTGTCATTGGCACGGTGGACCAGCTGCTCATGGCGGCGCTCAAACAAAAGCATGTGATGCTGCGCCACCTCGGCCTTGCGGGCAAGGTGGTGATCATCGACGAGTGCCATGCCTATGATGCCTACATGAACCGCTACCTTGACCGGGCGCTGGAATGGCTGGGCTGGTATCGGGTGCCGGTGATCTTACTTTCAGCCACGCTGCCGGCCCGGCGGCGGGCAGAGCTGGTGGAAGCCTACCAGCAGAAGCGCACCCCCGCACCAGAAGCACCGTGGAAGACCAGCTGCGGCTATCCGCTCCTGACCTGGACGGATGGGGAGGAAATCCGCCAGACGACCATTCCGCTGGATACGCCCAGCCGGACGGTACAGACGGTTCCGCTGACGGAAGATGGCCTGCCCGGTTTCCTGCGCGAAAAGATGCAGGCGGGCGGCTGCGCGGGTGTCATCGTCAACACCGTTAAAAAGGCACAGGCCGTGGCCCGGATGCTGCGGGAAGCTCTGCCGGAAAAAGAAGTGCAGGTGTTCCACGCGCAATTCCTGATGCCGGACCGCGCCGCGCGGGAGCAGGAGCTCATGGAGCGGATCGGCAAGCACTCGACTCCGGCCCAGCGGGATGGACTCATTGTGGTGGGCACGCAGGTGCTCGAACAGTCATTGGACATTGATTTTGACGTTATGGTGACGGAACTTTGCCCGATGGACCTGCTGCTACAGCGCATTGGCCGTCTGCACCGCCACACCTGGCGCTGCCGCCCACAGCCGATGCAGGCAGCCGTCTGCGCGGTGCTGGATACCGGAGAGGATGCCTTTGATGAGGGCAGCGCGGCAGTCTACGGCAAGTGGCTGCTCTGGCGGACACGGGAACTGCTGCCTCAGACCATCCGCCTGCCGGAAGAGATCTCCCCGCTGGTACAGCAGGTGTATGGCTGGGCGGCGGAGGACAAACTGCCCGAAGATGCCGCCAGTGAGAAGCTGTGCCATAACTATGAACTGGAACAGGGAAAGCGAAAGGACCGGGCAGAGGCTTATCTGGTGCATCACCCGAAGGTGTATAAAAAATTCCCCCGGCTCAATACGCTGGACGGCTGGATGGCAGACGAGGGTGCCTGTTCTGACCCGGCGGCCCGGGCGGCTGTCCGTGACGGCGACCCGTCTGTTGAGGTGCTGGTCATGGTGCAGGGGCGGGATGGCAGCATCCATTTTCTGCCGTGGCAGGAGGGAGGCCGGACGGTAGCGTCCGACTGCCCGCCGCAGCCGGAGGAGGTGCTGAAGATCGCACGGCAGAAACTGCGGCTCCCGGCAGTGTTTGGCAAGGAATGGAACGTGAAACGCGTCATTGACGAGCTGGAAGCGGACAACCGCCGCCTGCTGGCCCAATGGCAGCTCTCCCCGATGCTGCGCGGGGAGCTGGTGCTACTGCTGGATGAAACGCTGACGGCCCATCTGGCGGGGATGACGCTCCACTATGACCGTGAGAATGGTCTGATTTATGAAAAGGAGGAAGCTGATGCAGGAAATTGAGTTTAACCTGTTGACGGAACCCTGGGTCCGTGTCCGTCTGCCGGACAATACCGTGCAGGAAGTTTCTCTGACGGATGCACTGGTCCATGCGCAGGAGTACATGGACCTGGCAGGGGAAATGCCCACCCAGGACGCGGCCATGCTGCGGCTGCTGCTGGCGGTGTTGTTTACGGTCTTTTCCCGCGTGAACGAAGTGGGGGAGCCGGAGCCGCTGGAAGACGAAGAAGCCGCTCTGGAGCGCTGGGGAGCACTGTGGGAGCTGAAACGTTTCCCGGAGCAGCCCATCCGGGACTATCTGGAGCAGTGGAAAGACCGCTTCTGGCTCTTCCACCCGGAGCGGCCATTCTGGCAGGTGCCGGAGGCGGCTATCGGCACGGAGTACGGCGCGGCAAAGCTGAACGGCGAGATGTCGGAGAGCAGCAATAAGATTCGGCTGTTCCCACTCTATGCCGGGGCGGGCAAAACAGAGATGACCTATGCGCAAGCGGTGCGGTGGCTGCTGAGTGTCAACGGCTATGATGACACCTCGGCAAAGCCAAAGGGCAAAGGACTGCCCTCGGTAGGTGCAGGCTGGCTGGGCAAAATCGGCTATATCCAGGCCAGCGGCGAAAATCTGTTCGAGACGCTGATGCTGAATTTGACTCTGCTGAAAGACGGCACTGGATGCTGGGGTGAAAATAAGCCCTGCTGGGAGTTGGATGCGCCCAAGAGCGCAGAGCGAACAGAGATTTTACAGCCGGACAATCCGGCACAGCTGCTCACACTTCAATCCCGTCGGCTGCTCCTCCACCGGGAAAATGGAAAAGTGGATGGTTTTTCTCTTCTGGGCGGCGATTTCTTCCCGCGCGAAAGTGCTTTTGTGGAGCAAATGACCATCTGGCGTAATGCTACGACCAAAAAGAATGAGCCGCCGGTGTTTGTGCCCTGCCGCCATGATGCGGCAAAGCAGTTCTGGCGGGAGTTTCCGTCCGTGTTCTGCAAGGGCGAGGGCAATGTTCATCAGCCGGGCGTGGTGCGCTGGGTAGAAAAAGTACAGCAGCTGCGGTTTTTGAGCCCAAAACGAAGAATCAATTTCCGTATCTCAGCGGTGCAATACGGGGACAAAGACTTTTTCGTGAATGATTCGTTCAGTGATAGTCTGGCATTTCAGGCTGTTCTGCTGGACGAGCTGGGCCGTGGTTGGCAGAACCGCATCACCGAGGAAATCGGTCGGTGCGAGCAGGCAGCCTCTCTGGTGGGGCACTTGGCGCAGGATATTGCCACTGCCGCAGGCGATAAAAACGGAAATGCCAGCGTCCCGGCCCGTTCCCAGTTCTATTTTGCAGTAGACCAGCCGTTCCGGCAGTGGCTGCGGAGCATTGACCCGGAAGAAGACGACATGACCGAAACCACAGCCCGCTGGCAGGGGATCGCCCGCGGCATTGCAGAGCAGCTGGGCCAGCAGATGGTGCTGGAGGCTGGCAGCGCCGCACTGGTAGGGCACCGGGTCAAGCTGGACGCCGGGAAAAAGACCGAACGGATGGAGCTGTACACGGCTCCCAAAGCTTATAACCGCTTCCGGGCGGGGCTGTACAAACTTTACCCGAAAACAAACGATGAGGGAGGAACGGCATGAGTGAGAAAAACGAGAGCTGCACACAGGCCATCAGGGGCTATGTGGACGGCAAGATTCAATGGCTCTGGGGTCTGCCGGAGAACCAGCGACGTGCAGAGCTGGCAAAGCTGCGACGGGGAATCGGACATGCACCCGGGGAGCTTCCAGACCTGTGGGGCGGCCTTTTGCAGGGGATGCCTGCGAGCTTTTACGGTACAAATGGCCCCTCCCATGAAGAGTGGGCGGTCTATCTGGCACTGACCCTGTATGCCCTGCACCAGCAGAGCAACGATACTGTGTGCGTGAGCCAGCTCGGCTGCACGCTGGGCCGGGCCGTGCGCAGGCTGGCGGAGCAGACCGTGGCCAGTGGGCAGGACTGGACCGAGAGCAGCATTCTGCGGCGGTTCAACGCGCTGGCTACCGCCGAAGAAATTACCGAGATCAGCCATCATCTGCGGGGGATGATTCAGCTGCTGCGGGCCGCAAAGCCGGACAGCATCCCGCTGGATTACCCGCGGTTGGCTGTTGACCTGTACGGGCTGCAGTGCGATGCCCCGCAGCTGGCACAGCTGCCCGCCAACATCCGCCTGCGGTGGGGACAGGACCTCTACCGCTACGAGAAGAACGAATCGTCCGAGACGCAGGAAAAGGAGAACTGACTTATGAAAAAGCGTTTGTATGTTGACTTCCATGTGCTGCAGACTGTGCCGCCCAGCTGCATCAACCGGGACGATACGGGCAGCCCCAAAACGGCCATTTACGGCGGCGTGACCCGCGCCCGGGTCTCCTCTCAGGCGTGGAAGCACGCCATGCGGCAGGCCTTTGTAGAGGAAAGCCTGCTGGACGAAGAGGATGTGGGCAAGCGCACCAAAAAGATGACGGAGCTGGTGGAAAAGGAGATCGCCGCCCTTGCCCCGGAAAAAGATGCTGCCAAGCTGGCCAAGAAGACGCTGGACAATGCAGGCATCAAGAACGATGAGAAAGGCACCAAGGCTCTGTTCTTCATCAGCCAGGCACAGATCAAGGCGCTGGCACAGCTGGCCGTGGAAGAGTGTGCAGACAAAAAAGAGTACAAGAAAGCACTGAGCACAGCCCCCTCGGCAGACATTGCCTTGTTTGGCCGGATGGTGGCGGATGACCCCTCTCTGAACTTTGATGCCGCTGCACAGGTGGCCCACAGCATTTCTACCCATGCAGTGCAAAACGAATACGACTACTTTACCGCCGTGGATGACTGTCAGGCAGAGGACAACGTGGGCGCAGGCCATCTGGGCACCGTAGAGTACAACTCTGCAACCCTGTACCGCTATGCAACCGTCAATGTGATGGAGCTTGAACGCCATCTGGGCGCGGAAAAAGCAGCCGAAGTGGTGAGGAGTTTTGGTGAGGCGTTCATCCGCTCCATGCCCACGGGCAAGCAGAACACCTTTGCCAACCGCACTCTGCCGGATGCCGTCTATGTGACCATCCGGGAGGACCAGTCCGTGAACCTCTGTGGTGCCTTTGAGCGGGCGGTGCGGAAGAGCGCGGAGGGCTACGCAGAGCCCTCCAAGAGCGCGTTGCAGGCCTATGCACAGCAGCTGTATCAGAGCTTTGCGGAGACCCCGGCAGAGAGCTTTACCGTGGGCACCGGGCTGGAAGCACTGGCCCCGGCCCAGCCGCTGAACACCATGCTGGATGCACTGGAAGAAGCTGTTAAGGAGAACCTGACCGGAAACGAGGTGGAATGATGGCAACACTGTTGCTTCGGTTGGCAGCGCCTTTGCAGGCGTGGGGCGCGGATTCCAAATTCGAGACCCGGAAAACGGCTCGGGAGCCTACCAAGAGCGGCGTCATCGGCCTGCTGGCGGCAGCGCTGGGCCTGCGGCGGGATGAGACCGAGCCATTGACCCGGCTGGCGCAGCTGCGCTTTGGCGTCCGGGTGGAGCGGGAGGGCCAGCTGTTGGTGGATTTCCACATGGCCCGCAACGAGGAGAAAGACCGCTCCTATGTCACCTACCGCCATTACCTCGAAGATGCTGTTTTTCTGGTGGGCCTGGAAAGTGAAGACACCGCTTTGCTGCAGGAACTGGCAGAGGCGCTGACCCACCCGGTGTTCCCGCTGTACCTGGGCCGCCGTGCCTGCCCGCCCACTCTGCCGCTCTGCCTGGGCTTGCGGGAGCAGGGCCTTGTGGAGGCCTTGCAGGCAGAGCCCGCGCTCTGCCCCGGCGGGCCCAAGCCGACCCGCATCGTGGCGGATGCCGCACCGCAGGAGCCGGGGGCTGTCCCGCAGCGGGATGTGCCTCTCTCCTACGACCCGCGGCACCGGCAGTACGGTTACCGCTCGGCCCGGGAAATCTCCCTCCGGCAGCCTGCAGGGGCCCCGGAGCCGACCGCCCATGACCCATTCTGTGAATTGTGAGGTGAAGTGCAGATGTATTTATCCCGTGTAGAGCTTGACCCCACCCGCCGCAGCACCATGACGGCGCTGGCGGCACCACAGAAATTCCATGGCGCGGTGGAAAGTGCCTTTTCTGGGGAGCGCCGCCGTCGGTTGTGGCGGCTGGACCGGCTGGGCGAAAAGCTGTATCTGCTCCTCCTCAGCGAGGAGATGCCGGACCTCTCCGGCGTTGTGGAGCAGTTTGGCACCGGAGCGGCACCAGAGTCCCGGAATTATGACCCGCTGCTGGCGCGGATCACACCGGGCAGCCGCTGGCAGTTTCGGTTGGCGGCCAACCCCACCAAAAGCTGCAAAGACGCCCAAAAACCCGCAGCGCGGGGAACCGTGGCCGCACACTGCACGACACAGTACCAGAAGCAGTGGCTGTTGGATCGCGCCGCAAAGCACGGCTTCGCCCTGACGGAGGATTCCTTTACCGTGACCCGGGTGCAGTGGCACCACTTTGCCAAGCGCGGCACCCGCCCGGTGTCGCTGCTGGCGGTGACGTATGAGGGCGTTTTGCAGGTGACGGACCCCGAGGCGTTCCGGAACCTGCTGTGTCAGGGCATGGGCCGGGGCAAAGCCTACGGCCTTGGCCTGCTGACCGTGATGCGTGGAGGATAAGACCATGGCGGAGATGCCGGGCATGATCCGGCCAGACCTGCAGGCGCTGCCGCAGGTGCGGGACCGGATGACCTTTTTGTACCTCGAACTCGCCCAAGCTTGCGGTCAGATGCTGGATGGAACTTTTCCCCGCATACGCGGGGGTGATCCCACCGTCATGAAGAAGAATTTTCCCGGCGGACACTTTTCCCCGCACACGCGGGGGTGATCCTATGGTTGTTCCCCAGGGCATGGAAAAGGCTGGCTTTTCCCCGCACACGCGGGGGTGATCCCATCAGGATACCGCCAGCGGGAACAGGCTTGGTCTTTTCCCCGCACACGCAGGGGTGATCCCTGCACCATTCCTCAAAAATGGCGGTCTTGTCCCTTTTCCCCGCATGCGCGGGGGTGATCCTTGACCCGGGAAGTCCGGGAACACAACCACTTCCTTTTCCCCGCATACGCGGGGGTGATCCCGATGCACAGGACAAGCGGCTGGATGAGCTGGACTTTTCCCCGCATACGCGGGGGTGATCCCACCAGAAAGCTATTCCTGCGGCATCTGAGGTTCTTTTCCCCGCACGCGCGGGGGTGATCCCTGGTTCGTAACACTGACCTACAACCCTGAGCAGACTTTTCCCCGCACATGCGGGGGTGATCCTACAGCATACCAAAGAGCAATGGCAGACATGACCTTTTCCCCGCACACGCGGGGGTGATCCTGAGCGTCTGGAGGTCATCAGCAGCAAGAAGTTCTTTTCCTCGCATACGCGGGGGTGATCCCGTTCCTGGGCCTGACCTTGGGCACACCATAGACTTTTCCCCGCATACGCGGGGGTGATCCCGCCTACAAGATCTTGGAGGAGACCCTGAACCTCTTTTCCCCGCATACGCGGGGGTGATCCTTACGTTGTTCTCTATCAGATGTTATGTCTCAACTTTTCCCCGCACACGCGGGGGTGATCCCTTGCAGACCTGCCTGTTCTTCTTCAACTTCAACTTTTCCCCGCACATGCGGGGGTGATCCCGGAGGCGGCCAACTTGACCGGGCCGGGCTTGCCTTTTCCCCGCATACGCGGGGGCGATCCAAAAACGTAACGGCTGGGGTGGACAGAACACTTTCTCCGACATACTCAGAATACTATTTTTTCTCCGCAAAGCAAAAGCAGCGACCTTGTTCATTCAATCGAACCAGGTCGCTGCTTTTTGCATGTGTGAAATTTTAATGATTTACAGCGATGTTTTGCGATTTTTCCTGGAGCTCGGCTTGGATATCGGTGAGGCATTCCAACAAAAGGGGATTGAACGCGCCGCATTCCCCGTTCAGGATCATCCGCATGGCAGTCTCGTGGGAGAACGCCCTTTTGTAGCAGCGCTCACTGGTCAGGGCGTCGTACACATCGGCCAGGGAGACGATCTGCGCGCTGATGGGGATGTCATTGCCCTTGAGGCCGTCCGGGTAGCCCCGGCCATCCCAGCGCTCATGGTGCCAGCGGGCGATGTCGTAGGCGGTTTGCAGCAGGGGTTCATCCTCAAAGTTTTCCAGCCGCCGCAGCATGTTGGCACCCTGCATACAGTGGGTCTTGATGACCTCGAACTCCTCTTTACTAGAAATCGTTTTCGGCTTCTGTGCAACAATTTTCTGCGGGGTGGGGGTAAAATGGGCAAAAGATTGCAATAAAATCAAAAATCTGGTATGATAAAAAGAAGTTTCGCATTGTATCTGTATAGGAGGGAAAAGCCATGCTGATTCCGGTTGTTTTATTTATCATCGGCCTGCTCTGCCTGATCAAGGGCGGCGACTGGTTTGTGGATGGCGCTTCGGCGCTGGCCCGGCGGTTCCACCTGCCGGAGCTGCTCATTGGTGCCACGGTGGTGTCCATCGGCACCACCCTGCCCGAGGTGATGGTCTCCACCATGTCGGCGGTGTCCGGCCATGGTGAGATCGCCTACGGCAACGCCATTGGTTCTGTCATCTGCAACGCGGCGCTCATTGCGGCCATTACCATCGCCGTCCGCCCGGGCAAGGTGGACCGTAAGACGCTGGGGATGCCAGTGGCGTTCTTCTTTGCGGCGGCAGCCATCTACTGCGTGGCAGCCTACGGCTTTGGCAAGTTCACCCGGCCTATGGGCCTCATCATGCTGGCCCTGTTCGTGGCCTATATGGTGGCCAACGTGCTCCAGATGAAAAACGCCCCGGCGGGCGCTGAGGCCGAGGCCGAAGCAGAGGCTGCCGAGGAAGAAATGACCCTGACCAAAACGCTGGTGCTTCTGGTGGCGGGTGCCGTGCTCATCGCTGTGGGTGCCAACCTGCTGGTGGACAACGGTACCCTCATTGCCCAGGCGCTGGGCGTGCCCGAGTCCGTCATTGCGCTGACCTTTGTGGCCCTGGGCACCTCGCTGCCCGAGCTGGTCACGGCCATCACGTCCCTCGTCAAGGGCTGCAGCGACCTCTCGCTGGGCAACATCGTGGGTGCCAACGTCTTCAATCTGGTGCTGGTCAGCGGCGCGTCCGTGACCATTGCGCCGTTCACCATCCCCCAGAGCGCCACCCTGTTTGGCATCAATTCCAGTCTGGTGCTGGACCTGCCCGTGATGCTGGCCGTCATGGTGCTCATGTGTGTCCCGGCGCTGGTGCGGGGCAAGCTCTCCCGGGTGCAGGGCGTGCTGCTGCTCTGCATCTATGCGGCGTTCTGCGCCATCCAGTTCACCATGTGAGCTGGGGCTGAAACGGAATCAAAACCACAAAAACGTCCCGCAGGGCCTGAACCCTGCGGGACGTTTTGTGGTATCATGACGAAAGATTACTTTGAATAAGACTCCCAGCGGACAGAGGCGTCCAGCTGAGCGGGGGTCAGGTTGAACACGGCGTCAATGAGGTCGGTGCGGAACGTGGCGTTGCCGGTGCCGTGGGCAAGGCGGCGGGCCTCGGCCAGCTCTCCCGCAACCCCCATCGTCGCCGCCGCCGCGCAGGCCGCCGCAAAGGGCTGGCCGGGCATAGCCCCGCAGAACGCGCCCATGAGGGCGGTGAGCATACAGCCGCTGCCCGTGACGCGGGACATGGTGGCGCAGCCGTTGTGGAGCAGAATGGTTTCTCTGCCGTCCGTCAGCACGTCGATGGGGCCGGAAACGGCCACCACGGCCCCGGTCTGCACGGCCAGCGCTCTGGCAGAAGCCACGGTGCGGGGGAGGGTCTTCTCCGTGATCTGGTCGGCGTCGCTCACGTCCACGCCGCTGCCCGCCGCCCGGCGCTGGGCCAGAGCACGAATCTCCGACGCATTGCCCCGGATGACCGCAAACTGCACGGCGTCCAGCAGCCGGGCCGATTCCGCCCGGCGGAGGCTGGTATTGCCGGCACCCACAGGGTCAAAGACCACGGGTTTGCCTGCCCGGTTGGCCGCCTGCCCGCCCAGAATCATGGACTCCACTTTGTCGATGGCACCCAGATTGCACAGCAGAGCGCTGGCGGCGGCAGCGGTCTCCTGCACTTCCCGGATGTCCGAGGCCATGGTGGGGGAGCCGCCCACGGCCAGAAGGATGTTGGCGCAATCGTTGACGGTGACAAAGTTGGTGATGCAGTCCACCAGCGGGGCGCGGCGGTGCACCTGTTCCAGAGCAGAACCAAAGTTCATGGAGAAAAGCCTCCTTGTATTATAAAAAAGAAGAGGTCTTGCCGGGGTCAATAAAGCCTTCGCCGTACACTTCGCCCGCCTCCGTGACCATGACCATGCAGCCGGGGTCGATGCGGTAGGCGGCGGTGCGGATGCGGTAGACCTGGGGCCGGGCGCAGACGCAGAGGAGCATCTGCCGCTCGGTGTTGGTGTAGGTGCCAATGGCCTTGAGCATGGTGGAGCCGCGCTCGCACTCGCGGGAGATCTCGTCGGCGATCTCCTGCCCTTTTGTGGTGATGATGGTGAGCATCTTGCTGGAAGAGCTGCCGTACATGACCTTATCAATGACCAGCGAGGTGATGACCGTGGTGACGAGGCCGTACAGAACGGAATCCACCGTGCCGAACACGGGCCAGCCCAGCAGGATGACGACCAGATCAATGCCGCCCGTGACCGCCCCGATGGAGAGGTGGGGCCGCAGCACCTTGATGGACATGGTGAGGAAATCCGTGCCGCCGCTGGAAGAGCCCCGCATGTAGAGCAGGGCCAGCGCGAAGCCCCAGGTGACGCCTGCAAACAGGGCTGCCACCAGCGGGTCGCCGGTATAGCAGCCCACCCGGGCAAAGACGACATCCTGAAAAACGGTGCACCACACCATGCTCACCAGCGACTTTGCCAGAAAGGCCCGGCCCACAAAGCGGATGCTCAGGGCTACGAGAGGCAGGTTGAACACCAGTGTGGTGATGCCAACGGGCAGGTGCCACAGGTAGTTGACGATGAGGGCCAGGCCCGAGATGCCGCCGGGGGCAAAGTCTGAGCCGCGGGCAAAGTAGCAGATGCTGAGGGCATACAGGAACCCGGCAGCCAGATTGTACAGCTGGTCCACCACGAGGGTGCGCTTGTTCATGAAAATCGCCTCCCGGTATCAAAACAAAAAGAAATTACTGGATGGAAGCCGCCAGAGCGGGGATCTCGCTCAGATTCCCGATGTGGAAGCGGGCCGCGCTCTGGTCAAAGGGGAAGCGCTCGTCCCGCAGGGCGGCCACAAGGCCCCCGGCGGCCGCGCCCGCCTGCACGCCGTAGGTGGAGTCTTCCACGATAAGGCATTCCTCCGGGCGGCGGCCAAGCCGCGCCATGGTGTGGAGATAAATTTCAGGATCAGGTTTGCTGGCTTCAAACTGCTCCCCGCTGACGATGACGGGGAAAAACTCCATCAGCCCGCACTCGCCCAGCACCTGCCGGATGTTGCTCATGGGGCTGGAGCTGGCCAGCGCCAGCTGCAAGCCCATGGCCCGCAGCTGCTCCAGCATGGGGCGGGCTTCCGGGCGGAGGATATCGGGGAAGTGGATGGGCTCGTTTTCGTCGGCCTGCATCAGCTCTTTTTCAAACTCCGGGGTAAAGGGCACCCGGCAGAGCCTGGCCATAAAGCGGGGGTACTCCTGGCTGGACATGCCCACGGTGGGGTACATGCTCTCCAGAGTGACCCAGGGGTATTTTGTTTGCAGGTTGCGGGCCTGCATCCCGAGGTAGACGGGTTCGCTGTCGATGAGCACACCGTCCATATCAAAGATCACGGCCCGGATGGGGGATGGCATGAGAACGCTCCTTTCCGGCGGCGGGTTCACCGCGTATGCTCCTGATGATAGGCCTTTTTCTCAGCGTACATTTTCTGATCCAGCTCATTGAGGAAACTCTCGGTGGAGCGGCCATTGTACCGGACCAGGCCCAGAGAGAGCGAAAGCTTGAACGGAGCGGTTGTGGTCTGGTTGAAATGGCGCAGGCCATCCTCAATGGCGGCCCGGGTATCTTCCAGCATTTTGTCATTGCCGCGGCTCAGCAGGATGACGAATTCATCGCCCGCCATCCGGATGGCAACAGCGTCCTCCGGCAGGGAGGCGGAAAGGATTTTGCCGATCTCCCGAATGGCCCGGTCGCCCATAGAGTGGCCGTAGCGGTCGTTGATCTTTTTGAAATCGTTCACGTCCATCATGATGCCGTACAGCTGGCGGGGGTTCGTCTTGTGAGCTTTCTCAAGATAGAAGTTCATGTATTTACGGTTGAACAGGCCGGAAGTCTCGTCCACAAAGGTGTTGATGTTTTGCAGCTGGATGTGGATGAAGACCATCGCGACCGCTGCGGCCAGCCAGCCTGTGGACAGACCGTAGAATATGCCTTGGACGACGGTGCCCAGGATGCAGGGGATGACAAAATAGAACACCGGGAAAAACTCAATGGTAATGCCGGTCTGTTTGGAGCGGGTGACTCGATAAATACTCTCGGCAAAGTAAAGGAACAGCGTGGCATAAAGGAGGAAATTCAGCGGGCCGCGAGAGTAGACATTTTCTGCCGAGACGTGGAAGATGAGCCCGGTGCCGAACAGGTTGATGACCATGAGAAGCTGTACGAGGAGGAGCGGAATGCCCAGCGTCAGGATTTTCCGGTGCAGCCGCCGGGTGCTGCGGTAGATACGGAAATCCACGAACAGGCACCACAAAAAGCCCACCAAAACGGTGGAACCGGTGCAGAGGGTATTGGTAAGGACAACGAGCGTGTGACAGCCCCAGAACGACTGTCCGTCAATGAGGAAACTGATGGTCTCGGTGACCAGCGCGACCAGCGTGACCGCCAACATTCCATCGTAAAGGACGGCACCGGTCTGTTTTGTCTCACTGTTCCGGACGCGGAGGAGGAACAGAAAGGCCACAAGGATGATACCGGTTCCATTTGCGACCAGAATTTCCGGAATGTTCATGGGAAACCTCCTTTCGCTGTCAGGGGATGAAATGGATGAAAAATCATTTCCTTATGCAAGGACTTTATCCAGTTGGAATTGCGGGATCGGATTCAGCCGGTCGAGTCGTTCAAGCTCCTTTCGGCGAAAACAGGACATACAATCCATCTTATTATATCATGAAAATGGAGCTTGCCAAGGGGAAGAGAAAACGTGATGGTCCTGTTCGAGCCCTGTACCGCCCACCACAAACAAAAAATCCTCAGACGAAAGTCTGAGGATTTTTGTGATGGAGCATTGTCCACAGCAGTCGAATCTGAATTTATTCCAGATACTGCGGCAAATTCCA
>ERZ1106951.2478-NODE-2478-length-14493-cov-36.321651_pt1 | contig 14493 bp, 14 predicted proteins | sample MGYA00403676_ERZ1106951 | MGnify/ENA primary metagenome ERZ1106951 (study PRJEB35170, sample SAMEA104062398) | human gut metagenome | biome: human gut; feature: human-associated habitat; material: faeces | place: Denmark | collected 2012-04-23 ...
GCAAAGAAAACAAAAACGGGACGTGCAGCTTGACCACCTGCACGCCCCGATTTTTGTTTTATATAGAAAAGGAACGATTTATTCCACGATCTCCGCAAGCGCCTGATACAGCTCTGCGGCCCCGCCGCCGGGGTATTTGACCGAGACAAAGGCATTGTTCAGGATGCACACCCCGTCGGAATAGACGGTAAGCAGCAGCTGATGATTCTCTGCGTCATCGTAGCCGCTGAGGGTCACGGACTGGGCGGGGTAGTCGTGGGAGTAGGAAGAATAGGTCTGGTTGAACTTCTTCCGGAAGGTGACCTGCGACAGCAGTTCGCGGAGCTGCCCGTACTCGGCATCGTCCATGGAGAGCAGGTGGTACTGCAGGTCGTCCCCGCTGGCAAAGCTGGTGATTTTTTCGGTGCGGACGGTCATCTGGGAGCAGGCCGAAAGGCTGGAAGAAAGGTCGATCTTGCTGGAAGGCAGGATGAGCACCAGAAGCAGCACCACCAGCACCACAAGGCCGAACCGGTACAGGATGCTCTTGTTCTTCATAAAGAGTCACGCCTCCTTTGGCGGTGTCCGGGTCAGACGCCGCTGGGCGAGGAAGAAGCCCACGGCGCTGGCGGCAAACACGAAATAATAGCTGGCGATGCGGTAGAGCATGAGCACGCTCATCACCTCACCGGAAGGCAAAAAGCTGCTGTACAGCAGCAGAAAGGCGGTCTCGATGGAGCCCATGCCTGCCACGTTGGGCAGGGCGTTGGAGACGAACAACATCAGGCTGGTGAGCAGCTGCACCCGCGCAAAACTCAGCGGGGACAGCTGCATGAACCGAATGCACAGCCACGGCAGGCAGAACAGCAAAAACAGCTTGAGCGCCTGCAGGGCAAAGATCTGCACACAGCGGGCCTTGTCGGCCAGCAGCAGGCGGCTCTCGGTGCCCAGTACATCCAGCTGCTCCAGCCAGTCGGCCCGGCGCTGCTGCCATTTTTCGGTCTCGGGCAGAAAGCCCAGTGCCCAGCGGGCCAGATTCTGCACCAGCGGCGACACGCACACCAGCACCAGCGCCACGATCACCAGCGCTACCACAGCATATGCCATGGGCAGATATTTCAGCACGCCGGTGGTGTTGGCGGCCAGCCATTTGTGCTGGAGCAGCAGCATCACGGTGGCGTACAGCAGCACCGTGGTCTTGTGGAACACATATTGCAGGGTCATCAGGCCCACGCCGGGGCCAATGTCCAGCCCGGCCTGATGCAGATACCAGGTCTGCACCGGCACGGCACCCGCGCCCAGGGTGACCACGTTGCCAAAGGTGCCGCACCAGGCGTTGTCGATGCCCTGCCGCAGGGTGAAGCCGGGCAGCCGCCCCCGCACGATGACGTAGGAGACACAGCCCTCCAGCAGCGGGTAGCTGATGCCCAGCGCCAGTACCACCAGCACCTGCCACAGGTTCAGCTGGGTGAGGGCAGCGGTGATCTCAGCCCAGTGATCCCGGAAGATGAGCACGATCACGCAGGTGAGCGCCAGCAGGATCAGCAGAGATAATACGGCCTTTTTGCGGGAAGGCTGAGAGGCGGCAGATTGGTTCATGAGGGCAGGGACTCCTTTCAGACAGGATGAAACTTTTTTAAAAGTATAGCACAGCCGCCGACCGTCTTTGTGAACGGAAGCCGAATTTTCTTGTGCAATCCGGCCCGGATGATAAAAAAGATGTCCGGAACGGAAAGAAACGGACAAATATTGCAGATTGTTTTGACACACTGCGCGCAAAAACGCCCCGGAAGATCACACAGATTTTCCGGGGCGTTGAATTTAACAAGAATAAAACAAAAGGCTTAGCGGGACTCGGTCAGCTCCCGGATCAGACGGATCAGGGTGGAGACATAGGCTTCGTTGGTGTAGTAGCGCTCGTAGAGCTTGCGGCAGTCGGCCTTCATAGCGGCCAGCTGGTCGGGGTGCTCGATGGCGTGGGCCAGCACCTTGGAAAGCTGGACGGGGTCGTCGTTGCGGTACACAAAGCCGTCCACCCCTTCCGTGATGAGCCCGGCGGTGCCGGTGTGCTCCGACACGATGGAAGGCTTGCCGAAGATCAGGCCCTCGGTCACAAAGGTGGGCATAGGGTCATCGCGGGAAGCGCACACAATGCAGGTGCACTGCTCCATCAGTGACTTGATCTCCGGGCGTTCCAGCCGCTTGCGGTAGAACACATTATGAGGGAACTGCTCGGTCAGGGCGTGCACATGGGCGGAGACGTCCCGGTCGGAAGCCTTGCCCACAAAGAGGAAGGAGGCCTTTTCCCGCACCTTCGGCGGCAGCAGACGGATGGCTTCGCAGTAGATGTCCTGCCCCTTGCGCATCTCCATGGAGCCCACCGTGACAAACAGGGGCCGCCCACCGGCATAGCTCAGGTCGTAGCGAGGGAAGCTCTCGCGGGCGTAGTCGGGCAGGCCGTAGATCAGCTGCTCCACCTTGAATTTGGGCCGCACCGAGTGCATGGCGGCGGTGGCGTGGGAGCCCACAGCGGCAATGTGCACGTTGTCGGCCAGCTCCTTGGGGATCTTGTGGGTGATGAAGGGATAGCCTGCAAAGGCGTCGTGCAGCCACCACAGCACCGGCACAAAGCCGCCGTTCAGGGTGCTCACGGCAGGGGCTTCCACCACCGTATTGGCCAGCACGAAGTCTGCGCTGGAAGCCAGCTCCCACAGGGTGGAAGAGGTCACGCAGTCGCGGCGGGTGACCACGGCAGCTCCGGCCTCCAGAAAGAGCGGCAGAGAGCCCTCGTCCGAGGGGCCCAGCACCACCACTTCATAGCCAAGACTGCGCAGCACCGGGATGGCGCTCACCAGCACGATGGGCGCACCGGTCATGGTGAGTTCATGGCTCAGCACCACGGCGCGTTTGCCGGTGGCCGAGAATACGTCCTCGGCGCACAGCTCCCGGCGGAAGTGCAGCAGTGCCTGCGGGACGCAGCGGCAGTTCTGCGCCAGCTGGTTTGCCAGCCGCAGCAGTTCCAGCACATCGTCTTTGCCGCGGGCCGCCGCGCGGCAGCGGTCCAGCAGGGCGCGGGAGAGCAGGGCACAGCGCTGGCCGGGCAGGTGCTGGTCGGTCTGGTACAGGGCACTGCCGCCGTCATAGCCGAACACGGCATCGCACACCACAAGGTCAGCCCCCTGCTGCAAGGCGGCTGCAAAATAGGTGAGGGCGGTGGAGGTGCACTCCACATCCTCGCTCACCAGCAGCACACCGTTCACGGAGGGGGTCAGCTCACCTTCCAGCCGGTCCACCAGCCGGAACTTGCGGTGCAGCTGCTCGGCCAGAGAAAGGGTCAGGGCGTTGCGGCGGCCCGGGGCGTACACCAGCAGATAGGTGCTCTGGGTGTCGGTATAGGTCTGTTCCCGCAGCTGGCGGCGCTGCAGGGGGCTGTAACTGCTGTACATGTACGAACCCCCTTCAATGCCGGTGGAACAGGTCCAGCAGCTTGCGCAGCGGTGCCGTGAGCTTCCAGCTGCTGCTGGCCAGCACGTTTTCCAGCGAGGCTTCGTAGGCGGCCCGGCTGTTCTGCAGGTCGGCCAGATGCTGCTGCTGTTCTGCCAGCTGCTTGCGCAGCTGCTGGATCTCAGCGTTTGCCTCCAGCAGCTGTTCGGTGCCCTGACGGGACACGGCCTCGGTCTCTTCCTTGAGCACGGTCAGCGCCCGCAGCAGGGCCTTGCCGGGCTGCTCATGCAGGTAGCGGCCCAGGGGATAGTAGCGATATTTCACCGCAAACCGCAGCCCGGCGGGGAAGCCTACGGCACTTTCCACTGTCAGGTTGGGGTCGATGTTCATGAACAGCATGGTGCCCTCCTGCAGGGCGTTGCCGTTGAGGATGTGGTAGCTGAGCCGCTCGTCTGAGAGGGAAAAATCAGTGATGCAGCAGGCAAATTCACCGGGATCCAGCCGCAGAGCCCTGGCCTCCACGGGCAACTCGAACACAGCCGACACTTCGTGGGTCAGCTCGTCGTAGGAGTCGGGGGCAACGGTCAGGCACTCATGGGGCGAAAAACCGGAGCCGGAGTCGTAGAACAGCTGGGGCAGAAGCAGAGCGCCCTGCTCGGTGTCGGCACCCTGTGAGGCCAGTACGGCCTCATATTTCAGCACCTGCTGCTCCAGCTCCAGGCACCGCTGTGCCAGCCGGGAAACGCCTTCGTCCGACAGCCGGAGCTGCTGTTCCAGTTCGGCCACGCGGCTGCCTGCCGCGTCCAGGGTCTGGGGGGCATCGTTGTTCATAACCGGATTCTCCTCTTGTTTTATAGGATACGGCTGCACCGCAGCAGCCGGGGAAATCAATGCTGCGAAAGCGCGGGGGTGCGCCGCTGGGCCTGCCGCCGTGCGGCCGAGGCTTTGACGATCCAGCTGCGCCGCAGGTTCAGCAGGGCGCACACCAGCCCGATGGAGGCAAACGCGATCACGTTCTGCAGCAGCATACCCCGCAGCGGGTGGTCTGTAAAGTGAGCCGCGAACAGATACCACGGAATGGCGATAAGCTCCACCGTGTGGATGCAGAAGATGTTCAGTGAGTTGCGGCCGATGGCCTGCAGGCCCTGTGCGATGGGGCCGGTAAAACGGTTGAGCCGCATGAACAGGTGGATGAACAAAAAGCCGGTGGCGGCATCCAGCAGGATGCTCAGCGGGCCCAGGGTCCACTCGCCCATGGAAATGCAGTCGGTGCTCTGGGCAAGCAGAGCTCCCACAGCGGTCAGAGCTGTGCCGCCCAGCAGGATGTACAGGGTGCGGCGGGGCAGGGGCTTGTCCAGCCAACGGTTCTTCTTGGCCAGATAGCCGATGTAAAGGTAGGGCACGATCACGGCCCCCTGCGAAAGGCTGAAGGGCAGCTCCCACACCAGTGTGGTGCCCCAGCCCAGCAGCATGATGCCGAGCACAGCCCAGTGTGTGTATTTCTCCGGGAAGATATTCAGGATGGCGTCCAGCAGCACCCAGCCGATCAGCAGCGAGAGCAGATACCACATGGGGCCGGTGGAAAAGAACTGCTGCCCGGCATAAGTAGTGGTGTGGGGCAGCCCCAGCAGAAAGCCGCCGGCCACCTTGAGGGTCTCGGTGACGCTGCTGGGGAAGTAATGGAACGCCATGTAGTGGCACAGCAGATGCAAGAGCGAAGTGCACACCGCCGTGATGCAGTAGGGCTTGAGCAGCGCTCTGAGCTGCTGCTGGATGCACTTGCCGATGGAGCGCTTGCGGAAACCGTAGCCGCTGGCAATGAAAAAGGCCGCCATCAGGGCCTCACGATAGATGAACGGGAAAAACGCCGTGAGCGACAGCCCGCCGGAGATCTGCATGGGGTAGAGTTCGGCGGTGTGGGCCAGCACGATGGTGATCATGCCCACGCCCTTGAGCATGTCGAACATGCCGATGGAGTTGACGGTGCTGGGTCTGGTGCCTTCCATGAAAAGGGTCCTTCCTTGCGCCGTCCGGAAACATGTGACCAACAGGCGCATACAGTAAAAAATGATCCATTTATAAGGATATAAGGCTAGTATAATGCTTTTTGTGCACACTGTCAATTTTGAATTGCCCACCGCCGGGTGGCAATTGTTGTCTTTACCGATAAAAAAGCCCGGCAGAAGGGCTGAATTTCTGGGCAGACGGCACAGGCTGCCGGATGGAAAAAACAAGATGTGCAAGATTTAATTGCCAAAAATGGAAATTAAATCTTGCAAAAGTATTGCATTGCCAATGGCGGTATTGTATACTGAACACAATCGAAAAAGCGGCCCGGCCCCGGGTGGGCCCGGCTGCAGGAATGTAAAAAACAGTGACGTGGAGGCTAACATGGTTCATTCGCTGTATCAGTCTCTGAACAATCTGGAAACGATCTACGCAGACCGGATTGGTATCCGCTATTATGATGAGGCCAAGGGCGGCGTGGTGGAGGTGCCCTTCCGGCAGTACGCTGCAGACCTGCGGCGGTTCGTGGCATTTTTGCGCAGCCGCACCCCGAACCCCTTGGGGCAGCGTGTGGCCATCCTGGCCCGCAACAGCTACCACTATGTGATGTGTATGTACGGCGCAGTGCTGGCCGGAGCTGTGGCAGTGCCCCTGAACACCGGCAAGAACTGGGACGAGATCCGCTACGAGCTGGATCTGGTGGAGCCGGTGTGCGTGCTCCATGACGGTGAGTACCTGAGCCGGGAGCCGGCCCTGGGCCAGGCGTACGGGGATCGTCTGGTGCCCATGGATGCCTTTACCGCCTTTGAGCCTGCCATGGAGATCACCGAGGTGCCGGACCTCAGCGCAATGGCTTTTATCATGTTCACCTCCGGCACCACCGGCCGCAGCAAGGGCGTTATGCTGTCCCAGAAGAACCTGTTCACCGCCATGCCTGCCTTCCTGACCCCCTTTGAGGACGTGCGGAGCCAGACCGGCTGGAACACCGACGCGTTCAGCTCTCTGTCCTGCCTGCCCATGTTCCACATTTCGGCCATGACCAGCCTGGTGTCCTGGAGCATCACCGGCCACTGCGTGAACCTGTGCAACGACCTGAAATATTTCTACCGGGACCTGGGGGCCATGCGGAGCGACGTGATGGCGGTGGTGCCGGTGCTGCTGAAGAGCATTTATCATGATGTGATGAAGGGCAAACGGGAGCGTCTGAACGGCCTGCGTATGCTGACCTGCGGCGCAGCGATGTTCGACCCTGCCATGCTCCAGGACCTGATGGACCGGGGCTTCTTCATCGCCCAGATGTACGGCCTTACCGAGACCTGCGGTGACGGTGCCTGGAACTCCTCCCAGGAGGAAAAGTACCTGACCAGCGTGGGCCATGTGGACGACAGCTGCCAGTACAAGCTGGAGGACGGGGAACTGTGCATGCGTGGCGACCCGGTGATGCTGGGCTACTACAAGGACCCGGAGGCCACCGCCGAGGTGCTGGACGCCGAGGGCTGGTTCCACACCGGCGACATTGCCCGGGTGGAGCCGGACGGCTATATGTACCTGACCGGCCGCAAAAAGAACGTGATCATCCTGGGCAGCGGCGAGAATGTGAGCCCCGAGGAGCTGGAAAAGCTGCTGGCTTCCTGCGCTGCCATCCGGGAGTGCAGGGTCTGCGAGCGGAACCAGCGCATCTGCGCCGTGGTCTGCTGCGACCCGGACCAGCAGGACGCTGTACGGGATTTTGTTACCAAGGTGAACCGCACCCTGCCCCTGTACAAGCACATGGTGGTGGAGTTCTCGGCCCAGCCCCTGCCCCGCAACGCTGCTGGCAAGCTGCTGCGGTCCTAAATCTTAGCGGAAAAAGCCGGTCTCATGGTGGGAAAGTTCCCACAAGGCGTTATGGCCGTGAGACTGGCTCTTTTGAAGAATAGAGAGGGAAACGATAATGGAACTACATAAACCGAAAAATCTGTATGAGCTGCTGACGCTGAACATGGAGCAGCGATTTGCGAACCGGGTGGCCTTCCGCTGGTACGACGCCGACCAGGATGTGGTGGTGGAAAAGCACTTCGGGGAGTATGCGCAGGACATCCGCCGCGCGGTGAACTACTACCTGAGCACCATCCCGGACATTCAGGGCAAGCGGGTGTGCGTGTGGAGCAACAACAGCTACCACTACGCCGTGAACTGCTACGGTGTCATGATGGCGGGCGGCGTCATCGTGCCCATGAACCAGCGCAAGAGCTGGGATGAGCTGCACCGGGAGCTGGAGCTGGTGGAGCCTTCCGCCATCCTGACCGACGGCGATGACTACGGCTGCAACGAGGAGATGCAGGCGGCTTACGGCAGCCTGCTGCGCCCCATGGATGCCTACAAGGCTTACGAGCCTGCAGAGCTTGTGAACCGCATCCAGCCCGAGGAGCTGATGGTGCTGATGTTCACCTCCGGCACCACGGGCCGCAGCAAGGGCGTCATGCTCTGCGAGCGGAACTTCTTTGCGGTGATGCCCCACCATGTACGGGTGGGGCAGCGATTCTGCCAGCTGAAAAATGACCCGGACCTGCTGGTCAGCCACATGACCCTGCTGCCCATGTTCCACCTGGGTGCCTTTGGCTGCCTGTTCACCTGGGCCTGGATGGGCTGGGCCCAGAACCTGGGCAGCCTGCGGTCCTTCTATAAGGACCTGAAGCGGATGCCCAGCCAGGCCATGGCCGCCGTGCCGGTGCTGGTGCAGTCCATCCACCACGACCTGATGACCGGCAAGCAGGGCAAGCTGGGGGATCTGTGGGCTCTGAACTGTATGTCTGCGATGTTTGACCCCCAGACCCTGATGGACCTCCACGACCACGGCATGGTGATCTCCCAGCTCTACGGCAGCACCGAGACCACCGGCGGCGGCCTCATCAACTTTGCGGAGGATGCCAAGCACATCGGCTCCATCGGCAAGGACGACGGCCACTGCGAGATCAAGCTGGAAAACGGCGAGCTGTGCATGCGGGGCGGCGATGTGATGCTGGGCTACTATAAGGATCCGGAGGGCACCGCTGAGGTGGTGGACGCCGAGGGCTGGTTCCACACCGGAGACCTGGCCCGGGTAGACGAGGATGGCTACTACTTCCTCACCGGACGCAAAAAGAACGTGATCATCCTGGGCAGCGGCGAGAACGTCAGCCCCGAAGAGCTGGAGGGCCTGCTGGAAAAATGCCCTGCCGTGAAGGAATGCCTGGTGAAGGAAAAGGGCAAGAAGATCTGCGCTGTGGTCTGCTGCGAGGAAGCCGACCAGCAGACGGTGCGGGACTTTATCACCGAGACCAACCGCACCCTGCCCCTGTACAAGCGCATGAGCGCAGTGGAGTTCTCTGCCCAGCCCCTGCCCCGCAACGCCATGGGCAAGCTGATGCGCTGAGGCCTGCAGCCCTGATTTTGCGGTTTGTGCCGCATACTCTGCAAAAAAACTGGGCAAACCCATAGGGGTTGTGCTATACTGAGGGCAGAACCGTGCTGATCCTGATCGGCACACCCAAAATCCGTCACGGAAAGGAAGAACATTTCTTATGGAACGAGCAGAAATCATGTCCCAGATCCTGGCCATCCTGGAGGATGTGGCAGAGATCGCGCCGGAAGATGTCAACGAGAACAGCGTCCTGATGGATGATCTGGATCTGTCCTCGATGGAGATCCTGACCATCGTGGCCGACCTGGAAGAGACTTTCGGCCTGCGCATCCCGGAAAAGGAACTGCGCAACTTTGTCACCATCAGTGACCTGGCCGATTATCTGGTAGCCAATGCCGGGTGAGCCGATGGAAGCAGCACAGCGTTCGGCGGAGTATGTCTTTCAGGGCATCATGTACTATTTCCGCCGGGAAAAAGTGTGCCCCCGGTATCAGTTCACCCTGAAGGACCCGGTGGATCCGGCCCTGCTGCAACAAGCGCTGGATGCCGCACTGGAAGCTGCACCCTATTACCGGGTGCGGCTGGTGTGGGAGAAGCGCCGGGCCTTTCTGGAACCGAACTCGGAGCCCTGCCTTGTCTACCCGGACAGCGTGATGCGGGAGATGCCGGAGCAGACGAACGGCTACTTCTTTGCCGTGCACTGCGCACAGAATACCGTGTACTTTGACTGGTTCCACTTCATCGCGGACGGCCACGGGGTATCGCCCTTCCTCACCCGCATCCTGGAGCTGTACTGTAACCTGCGCTACGGTACCGCCTTTGCCAACCCGCCCATCCCCTGCAGCCCGGCCTACGACATCGCAAAGCTGGTGGAGCAGTACCCGCTGCAGGTCATGGACGAGACTACGATGCAGCGGAAGGTGGTGGAGACCTGCGAGGAGCCCATGCACCGCATCCGAATCCGGTTCGCCAAAAAGGATCTGGTGGCCAAAGGCGTGCAGAACGGCGTCAAGCCCTTCTGCGCCCTCATGGGCCTGCTGTGCATCGCGCTGGGAGAGTATCTGGGCAAGGACACCATCCAGTATTCCTATTCCGCCGACACGCGGGACGCCATGGGTGCCCCCAACGCACGGTACAACTGCGTATGCTCCTTCCAGGACGGAGTGACCCTGCACGAGGGCGTCCGGCTGGAAGAGTTCGTGCAGCAGATGGACAGTGCCGTGAAGGACAGCCTGACCCCGGAGCGGAAACGCCGCCGGATGGCTGACCAGATGGGCTGGGTCTACAAGGTGGACCAGCAAAAGGCAGCCCTGCGGATCAAGCAGCGTGTGTTCCAGATGGGCGAGTACATCAGCGGCATCCCGGCAGATTTCTGGTTCAGCTATCTGGGCAATCCCCTCATGCCGGCAACGCCGGAGCTGGAGCAGTACACCACCGATTTTGGCGTGTGGGTGCCGCCGGAGGGCGGCTCCCTGTGCGTGGAAGCCTCCACCCTGAACGGCATCATCACCCTTTGCATCGAGAACAAGGTGCCGAAGGCCGGCCTGCCCGGCATCCTGCGCCGGGTGCTGGAAGCCGAGGGCATCCCGGTGCTGGAAGCCCAGGCACTGGACGAAGTATAAACAAAAGGCAAAAGCAGCCTTTCCGGAGAAGATCCGGGAAGGCTGCTTTTTTGCATCTTATTCGGTCCGGGCCGGGCGGGTGGTCACCTCGCCGCAGCGTAATGCCAGCGGGCGGCCGTTCTCCCGCTGGACCACCAGCCGCCCTTCCTCGTCGATGGCAAGGGCCTTTGCGGCGTAGGTCTCGGTGCCGGTGCACACGGTGACCCAGTGCCCGGGCACAAAGCAGCGGGCGCGGTATTCGTCCAGACAGTCAAAGGCGGGGCAGAGGGCCAGCAGCTGCCGGGCGATGGCCCCGGCCAGCGCCGCCCGGCTTACAGGGGCAGGGCCGCCCGGATAGAGACTGCCGGCCTTTTCGGCCAGCTCCGGGGGCCAGTCGGCGGCGGTGGCGGTCAGGTTCAGGCCGATGCCCACCACCAGCCACTCCAGACGGTCGCTTTCCAGGTCGGTGCCGGCTTCGGTGAGGATGCCGCACACCTTTTTGCCCTGATAATACAGGTCGTTGACCCACTTGATGCCCAGTTCCAGCCCGCACAGCTCCTGTACCGCCCGGCACACCGCCACGGCGGCCCCGATGGTGGCCGTCTGGGCGCTGGCCGCCGGGACCGCCGGGCGCAGCAGTACCGAGAGGTACACGCCCTTCCCGGACGGGCTTTCAAATACACGACCCAACCGTCCCCGGCCTGCGCTCTGGTGGGCTGTGAGCACCAGCGTGCCGTGGGGCGCACCGTCCAGCGCCAGCAGCTTGGCCGTCCGGTTGGAGCTTTCCAGTGTGTCGTACACCTGCACCGGGGCGGGGTAGGGGCCCACGGCCTCGGCACAGAAGGGGTCGCCGCCCAGCAGCCGATACCCCCGGCGGGAGACGGCTTCCAGTGCGTAACCCTGTGCGGTGAGGGCGGCGGCCGCCTTGTGGACGGCGGCGCGGCTCACGCCCAGCTGTCCGGCCAGCTGCTGGCCGGAGATATAGGCACCCCCGGCGGCACTCAGTGCCTGCAGAAGGGCCTGACGGGTGGTAGAAGGCATGGCGGTAAGGCTCCTTTCGTGCTATACTATAACCACATTGTAGCATGGAACGGGCAAAACACAATGTTTTTGAAAAAAATCTGCGGTTTGTGCAGGGAATGCGGCGGCTGTCTCGTTTGAATCAACAGAAGGGCCGTGCAGAGCACCGCCCTCCACAGCCGGAAAGGAGGATGAGCAGGTCGTTGACAACATTGGAATTCAGCGCGATGGTGCAAAAATATCAGTCTCTGGTCTACACGGTCTGTCATCAGCTGGTGCCGGACGTGGGGGATGCGCAGGATCTGACCCAGGAGACCTTTCTGGCGGCATGGCGGGCCATCGACCGCTGTCCGCCCGGCTTTGAAAAGCAATGGCTGGCCCGCATTGCGGCCAACAAAGCCAAGGATTACTTACGCAGCGCATGGGTGCGCCGGGTGAACACGCCGGGCGACGAGGTGCTGGCGCTGGAGGGGGCACCGCCCGGCCTGGAGCCGGAACAGCAGGTGCTGGACACGCTGGGAGCGGAAGAACTCACCCGCATGATCCTGGACCTGCGGGAGCCCTACAAGACACCCTGTCGTCTGGTGCTGCTGGAACAGCACACCATGGCCGAGGCGGCACGTCTGTGCGGCCGCCCGGAAAAAACCGTGAACGCGCAGATCTACCGGGCCAAAAAGATGCTGGTACAGCAGATCCGGGAACAACAGGAAGGGAGGAGCGTACATGGAACTGTTTGATCAGAACGGATGCCTGACCGAGGAAGGGCTGCACGCCGTCATCGGCGGGCAACTGGACGAGCTGGGCAGGCTGGAAGCCGCCGAGCACCTGTCCTACTGCGACAAGTGCATGGACCGGTACACAGCCCTGCTCACCGCCGATGTGCTGGAAGAGCCGCCGCGCTCCGCCCGCGGGGCTGTGATGGGCACCATCTGGGTGCGGCTGATGCAGAACACCTGGGGCCGGGCCGCCGTAGCCGCTGTGGCAGCGGTGCTGGCGCTGACCATGTGGCGCACCGGTACCCTGGAACAGATCCTGTCCACCGGCGAAACGGTGCGCAGCTGGCTGCCCGAAACCACCCAGACCACGGAGCCGGAACAGCTGGGCAAGCCGGTGCAGGATAAAGAGCCTGCGCCCACCTTGTCCCAGAAGCTGACCGGCACGCTGGACAGCCTGCTGTTCGGCAAAAACGAATCTGCGGCAGAGCCTGAAGCTGCCGTTTCCAACCAGAAGAAATGAGGGAATATTTATGAAGAAAAATGGCATTCTGACCTTCCTCTTTGCCTTTGTCCCGGGTGCGGGCCAGATGTATCAGGGGTACATGAAGCGGGGACTCTCGCTCATCACGCTGTTCTTCCTGTGCATAATGGCTGGTATGCTGCTGCTGGAACCGTTGGTTCTGACGGCGCTCATCGTGTGGATGTACAGCTTTTTTGACACCTTCAACCTGCGGGCACAGTTCATTGCCGGGACGGCCCCTGCGGACGACTATCTGGTGCACTTCAACACGAAGGACGCGCGCCTGACCCTGTTCTTCCGCGACAGCCACAAGCTGGTGGGCTGGGCCCTCATTGCACTGGGCGCAATGGTGGCTTACCAGAACATCATCATGCGGGTGCTGGGCGATGTGATGTGGCGCTGGGGCCAGAACAACCCCTTCTTCCGCGCGGTCTATCTGATGCTGGATGAACTGCCGGAAGTGGTGGTGTGCGTGGCACTCATCGTGTGCGGCGTGTGGCTGGTGCGCGGCCCCAAGGGCAAAAAGGTGCACCGCAAAAAGGCAGAAGAACCGGAGGACGAGGACTTCCGCGAGTACACCGCAGCCGAAGCCGATGCACCGGAAGCCCCGGAGGAAACCGCAGACTTTGCCATGCCGAAGCTCAGCGCTCTGCTGGGCGACCCGGTGACCCCGGAGGACCCCGAAGAGCCGGAACAGCCGGAGAATGCGGAGGGCGACGATGGACGAACCGAATAAGACGGCAGCGACGGAGCCGGAAACCCGGCCGGAAGCTGCAAAGCTGCAGGACGCCCCCCGCCGCCGGGTGGGCAGCCTGACGCTGGGCGCCTGCCTGATCGCAGCGGGCATCTTCTTCCTGTGTTATTACTTTGTGCCGGGCTTTGACTGGCAGCTGGTGGTGCGCATCGCCCCGGCGGCAGCCCTGGTGCTGCTGGGATGTGAGGTGCTGTTCTTCGCCGCCCGGCCGGGCCGCTGGAAGTATGATTTTGTCTCGGTGCTGGTCTGTCTGGGGCTCATCGCAGTTTGTATGTGCCTGAGCTTTCTGCCCATGGTGTGGAGCGAGATCGACCCTGCCCGCGGACAGAACGAGATGAAGCTGAGCAAGGCGTACACCACACAGGTGTATGAGGCCCTCCGGAAGGAAAACCCGGACCTCCGCCTGCGGGATGTGTACACCGACCTGTATCTTTACGCCAACAGCGTGGATGACCTGCAGGAGCTGCAGCCGGGTGATGGACACCTGAGCCTGACCGTGATGCTGTATGGCCCCTACGACAGCACCGGAGCCTTTGCGCAGGACTGCCGCAGCGTGGCCGGTACGGTGCGGGCTGGCACCCTGCAGCCGGATGAACTGCGCATCGTGTGGTCGCCGGACAACGACCCGGGCCAGAGCCTGGATTCCGGTACTCTGCAGCGTGTGGAACAGTACACGCTGGAACTGGACGGCACGGTGCAGCTGGACTGGACCGCGGATGAGATGGAACGGCAGGTCGAAGTGCAGTATCTGCTGGACGAAGAAAACGAACCGGAGGAAGAAGCAGAGCCGGAAGCGGCTGCATAAAAACTGAAAAAGCGCCCGCTGTGGAGTTATCCACAGCGGGCGCGTTGCTTGTTGAAAAAGAACTTAGAGCTTCTTGCCGGTGAGCAGCTCGTAGGCCTCCAGATACTTGGCGATGGTCTTGTCGATCACGTCCTGGGGCAGGTCGTAGTTGCTGTCCGGATGGGCCTTCAGCCAGTCGCGGACAAACTGCTTGTCGAAAGAGGGCTGGCCGTGGCCCGGCTCGTAGCCCTCCAGCGGCCAGAAGCGGGAGGAATCCGGGGTGAGC
>ERZ1106951.2485-NODE-2485-length-14473-cov-2.918505_pt1 | contig 14473 bp, 7 predicted proteins | sample MGYA00403676_ERZ1106951 | MGnify/ENA primary metagenome ERZ1106951 (study PRJEB35170, sample SAMEA104062398) | human gut metagenome | biome: human gut; feature: human-associated habitat; material: faeces | place: Denmark | collected 2012-04-23 ...
TAGCGGATACGTTCTCGAACGCCGTTTCAACATCGGTGAAAAATTGGAAGATGTACGTGTAGAACGTCGTCCATACCAATTTTTGTATAAAGAAGGAGAAGATTATATCTTTATGAACCAGGAAACATTCGATCAACATCCTATCGCTCACGATCTGATTAATGGTGTTGACTTCCTGCTCGAAGGTTCAGTATTGGAAGTTGTTTCTGATGCTTCTACTGAAACTGTACTTTATGCAGACATGCCGATCAAGGTTCAGATGAAGGTGACGTACACAGAACCGGGCATGAAAGGTGATACAGCTACTAACACACTGAAACCTGCAACTGTGGAATCAGGTGCAACAGTACGTGTTCCTTTGTTCATCAGCGAGGGTGAAACAATCGAAATCGATACTCGTGACGGTTCTTACGTAGGACGTGTGAAAGCATAATTTGCAAGAACATATAAAAAATAGCCGGGAGTCCAAGGACTTCCGGCTATTTTTTATATTCATACAGTTCTATTATTTATATCCTGCAGCTTTCGCAATTCTTTTAGGAATTTCTGTATTATCAATCTTCTCACCAAACAGTTGAGAACCTGTGCCAATAGCAAATACAGGAACATAACCGGCAGAGTGTCCGCCACTTACCCATCCTATCATAGCTATTTCATCCATCACTTCTTTCGCACGTGCAGCCATCGGCTCGCTCTTAGAATACAGACTTTCAGCAAATACAACTTTATTTTTCACGAATGATTTCTCAAACTCATCACGCAACGTTTTTTCCTGTTCCCAAGAAATAGGGAATTGTTTCCAGAAGCCCATTTCTTCGCCGAGGAATGTTTTCATGTCCTCCCAAGTGACTTTATTGCCTTTTGATTTTCTCAATTCACTGATACGTTGTGAGAGTCCGTCGGTAGAATTTTTCTGATATTGCAATGCTTTCAGGTTCAACGCATATTTTCCCGTACCGAGCACGATACCACCAGTTTCATGGTCTGCGGTAATCACAATCAGCGTTTCTTTCGGATGTTTCTTATAGAATTCATAAGCTACTTTGATAGCATTATCCATGTCTTTCACTTCGTTGAACACAGTAGCAGCGTCATTAGCGTGGCATGCCCAGTCTATTTTACCTCCTTCTACCATCAGGAAAAAGCCTTTATTATTGCCTTTAGTAAGGAAGTCAATAGCACTTTCCGTAATTTGTGCCAATGTCAAATCATTCTCTTTGCGGTCAATAGCATAAGGCAGACAAGAAGGATTGGCTCCTTCTTCCTGAATCAAGATCATCTTTTCTGCTTTTGCAGCTTTTGCCTTATAGTCATTGTAGCCACGTGCTACTGTATATCCTGCCTCTTCAAAAATAGGGAAAATGCTCGGAGCTTCTTTCTTGTCATAAGTGGTGGTAGGTTTCAAGAAACCACCGCCTGCATAAAAATCGAAATTGGCTTTCGGCAAATCAAGAGCAATTTCATAATTCATATTACGATCGGATTGATGTGCATAAAATGCGGCAGGAGTAGCATGATCCACACTGACAGAAGTCGTTACGCCCACCTTTTTTCCTGCTTTCTTTGCTTTTTCTGCGACAGTCTGAATAGCATTTTTATCTTCTCCTACAGAAATAGCGCCATTATAAGTTTTCTTTCCTGTTGCCAATGCAGTACCTGCAGCTGCAGAGTCTGTTACTGAATTTTTAGCAGAGAAAGTGGTTGCTACGGTAGCAACCGGAAATTGAGTAAATAACAAAGGCTCGACTCCAATACGACCATTTTGAATTTCCGCCTGATACATCTCCGTACCATTTACTTGATTGACTCCCATTCCATCTCCGATGAAATAGAATACGTACTTTGCCTGCCCGTTGGCTACAACGGAGATAAGGACAAAGAACAGTGTGTAGACTAACTTTTTCATTCTCTAGTATATTTATTTTAGATTAGTTGTCTACAAAGGTAGAAAAAAAAGAGAGATGCACAGTGGATTATTGAACACTAAAAGTAGATATTTGCTTTATACACAAGCATTATTGGCTCGTATATTACGAAGTAATAACATATTGCTATCTGTGAATAACATTATAGGTTCATTACATTCTGCTCGAACATATCTTTATCTCCGGCAGCTTTATTGCGCATTCTGCTCCGGTAATTATAGATAGTTGCCAAAGAATAACCCAGAAAATGAGCAATCTTGTTACTGTCTACTACTCCCAGACGGATCAGGGCAAAAATACGAAGTTCCGTTGTCAGAAGTTCATCGGATTTAGGATACACTCTTCCTTCTTCTACCAGCAAATTATTGAAAGCTGAAATAAAGTTCGGGAAAAGTTTCAGAAAAGACCTGTCGAACTCATTATAGAATTCATCCCGCTCATCCCGGATAAACTGTTCGGACTTGATAGCTTTAAACAAATCTTCGATACGCGATGCCATTGCCAATTTTGCCAACGAACGACGATAAGTTTCCAGTTTGTCCAGATAGTTAACACATCTGTCCGGATAGCGGGCGATATAGACTTCTTTTATTTTTCCGGTTTGCTCCAGCTCCGCGTTGACCGCAGACATTTGTTTGTTAGCCAGACTAAGATTCCGCCGCATAACAGACAACTTCTTCATCCAACGATATAGATAGAAAATAGCAATCAGAAGAAACAAAGATAACAAACTTACACTGATTAACATCATACGGGAAATAGCACGCTCTTTTTCTTCCTTTAGTTTATATGCCTTATCGATAATCGGGAAAAACTCCGTCACCTCAATAAACCGCAAACGAGCATTACATGCCACAGCATCTTCCATCGAGCAACTCAAGTATTTGTACGCACGGTCAATATCTCCTGATTCATACATCAGATGCGCGAGTTTTTGCAATGAGGCATATTCCCTCACCGGAGTTTCCAGATCCGCAATGGCAGTCAGAATCAGATAGTAAACTTCTTTTTCGATATCTTTCTTCATACTATAAGCTTCGGAAAGAGTATAATAAATATATACTTTCTGACGTTCATCCTGAATTTCTTTCAAAGCATTGTTCAGTATATCCACAGCGACATCGGCTTTCCCGTTCATTATGCATTTTTCGGCTAAAACAATCGTTTTGTTTGCCTCTGGAGGCATCGCAGCAATAATGGAATCTCTATATAAATCGGTTTTCTTCAAATACTTCTCTTTTTCATTCTTATTGGTCGTATAATCTGCTAACCACCCGTAGCAGGCACGATACGTCTGATAATAAGATAACAGAGTCCACTCATTCAATTTTTTAGGATCAATTCTCTCCAACTGTTCAATGGCTTCTATATACATTCCCATTACTCCCATTACCGTAGCACGATTAATGATGATCTCATACTCCAACTCCGGGCGGTTCAACAATGGAAGGATTTCCATCTCACGGTTAATATAATATAAGGACGAGTCTGCCTGATAATGCAAATAAGCACCAAAAAGAGAGGCATATAATTCATATTTTCGAACAGGATCAGTAGAATGGGCAAGTTCTAATTTCAAGTTATTAATCTCTTTCTCTTTCCGAATCTGGAAAGTCTCTTTCTTGCTTATAACTTCATCCAGTTTTTTAAGAGCAGCCGCATTATCCGTATGCATTGCACACAACGAAAAAGGAAAGAGCAAAAGAAGAAATAGCATATAAAGGGTTAGATTTTTCATAAGGTTCCTTTTTAAATATGTTACAAATATAAGAAATATAGTAATGAAAACGAAAAATATGGGTATAACTATTTTCATTTTCACTTGTATTTTTCGGCATAAGGTATTAGAATATCCAACTAATTATCAGCAATATAGTCAGATAACAGGTTTATATTTCCATTCTAATCTCACAAAGGTGCACAGCATCCCCCTACATTTGCATCATCGGTTCTCCGAGCAAACAGTTAAAAATCTAGCTACCATGAAACGAAATTTGTTATTTGCTATTTTACTATCACTTCTATCGGGTTATCATCAAGCATTCGCCGCAACCAATATAAAGAAAGTGGCTCCTACCTTTTGGTGGGCAGGAATGAAGAATCCCGAACTACAAATACTTCTATACGGCGATGGCATATCATCCGCAGAGGTAAGTATTTCTTCTAATGACATCACCCTGCAGGACGTGGTGAAACAGGAAAATCCTAATTATCTAATCTTATATTTAGATCTTTCAAAAGCTGTTCCCCAGCACTTCGACATTCTCCTGAAACAAGGCAAAAAGCTGACTAAAATACCATACGAACTTAGACAGCGCAAAGAGAATGCTTCAGCAGTAGAAGGCTTCAACTCCAGTGATGTACTTTATCTCATTATGCCGGACCGCTTTGCCAACGGCAACCCCTCCAATGATATAATTCCCGGAATGTTGGAAGCAAACATAGACCGCAACGAACCTTTCGCCCGTCATGGCGGTGATTTAAAAGGAATAGAGAAACATTTGGATTATATTGCAGACCTCGGAGTTACGAGTATATGGCTTAACCCGATTCAGGAAAATGACATGAAGGAAGGCTCTTATCATGGATATGCCATCACCGATTACTATCAAGTAGACCGTCGCCTCGGAAGCAATGAAGAGTTTCGCAATCTCGTAAAAGCAGCCAATGCTAAAGGGCTAAAGGTAGTCATGGATATGATTTTCAACCATTGCGGTTCGAACAATTATCTGTTCAAAGACATGCCTGCCAAAGATTGGTTCAACTTTGAGGGAAACTACATGCAGACCAGTTTCAAAACTGCCACCCAAATGGACCCTTATACTTCCGATTATGATAAAAAGCTGGCCATTGACGGTTGGTTCACACTGACTATGCCGGACTTCAACCAACGAAACCGTCACGTAGCCACTTACCTGATACAGAGTAGTATCTGGTGGATAGAATATGCGGGTATCAATGGAATCCGCCAGGATACACATCCTTACGCCGACTTTGAAATGATGGCGCATTGGTGCAAAGCGGTCAATGATGAATATCCTTCATTCAACATTGTCGGTGAGACATGGCTGGGCAGCAATGTACTGATCTCCTACTGGCAGAAAAACAGTAAACTTGCTTACCCGAAAAACAGTTATCTTCCCACTGTCATGGATTTCCCACTGATGGAAGAAATAAATAAAGCTTTCAACGAAGAAACCACCGAATGGAACGGAGGACTTTTCAGACTCTACGAATACCTCTCACAGGATATTGTCTACGCCGATCCAATGAGTCTGCTGACCTTCCTCGATAATCACGATACTTCCCGTTTCTACCGTTCGGAGGAAGATACCAAGAACCTGAACCGATATAAACAAGCTTTGACATTCTTACTGACTACCCGTGGAATTCCACAAATATATTATGGAACTGAAATCCTGATGGCAGCCGACAAAGCAAATGGAGACGGATTACTCCGATGTGACTTTCCGGGAGGTTGGCAGAATGACGCCAAGAACTGTTTTGAAGCAACCAACCGTACTCCGCAACAAAATGAAGCCTTCTCTTTTATGCAAAAACTGCTCCAATGGAGAAAAGGAAATGAAGTCATCGCCAAAGGCAAACTAAAACATTTCGCACCCAATAAAGGCATTTATGTTTATGAACGCAAATACGGTAACCAATCAGTTGTTGTCTTTCTGAATGGAAACGACCGGGAGCAGACTATTGACTTACATCCTTATCAGGAAATACTCCCCACCTCGTCTGCTCATGATTTGCTCACAGACAAAAAGATTGAATTAAGAAATGAATTAACACTTCCAAGCCGTGGGATATACCTTTTATCCTTCTAAGCTAGTTCACTACGACTTATATTTATCCAATGAAATCAGATAGATAAACAATTATAAAACAAGATACTAGCATTTATACAAACTTGTATTTTTATTCTAATTAAGCAAAAAAGTGAAGGTGGTTGCTACATTTGCAATATCCGAAACAAACAGGAATAGAAATATCGGTTAGCTTACAATTTAATACCATAAATAGAATGAAAAAGAAAAAGTTTTTTTCGATCATCGCATTCCTTTGCATCTCATTCATTGCGAATGCACAACAGAAACTGACCTCACCGGATGGCAATCTGGTTCTGACCTTTCAGGTTAACAAAGAAGGCGCACCAACCTACGACTTGACTTACAAAGGCAAGGTGGTAATTAAACCGAGCACTCTCGGACTGGAATTGAAAAAAGAAGATAATACCAAAACCGACTTCGACTGGGTAGACCGCAGAGACCTCACCAAGCTCGATTATAAATCCAATCTTTACAATGGCTTCGAACTGAAAGATGCGCAAACGACTACTTTTGACGAAACCTGGCAACCGATCTGGGGAGAAGAAAAGGAAATACGCAATCAGTATAATGAACTGGCAGTCAATCTGTTTCAATCAATGAACGACCGTTCCATCGTTGTTCGCTTCCGCCTGTTCAATGATGGTTTGGGATTCCGTTATGAATTTCCGCAGCAGAAATCACTGAACTACTTCGTTATCAAGGAAGAACATTCCCAATTTGCCATGGCAGGCAACCATATCGCATACTGGATACCAGGTGATTACGATACTCAAGAGTACGACTACACCATCTCCCGCCTATCGGAAATCAGAGGTTTGATGCAACAGGCGATCACTCCGAATTCTTCTCAAACCCCATTTTCACCGACAGGTGTACAGACGGCACTGATGATGAAGACAGATGATGGTTTATACATCAATCTGCACGAAGCCGCTTTGATTGATTATTCTTGTATGCACCTTAATCTGGACGACAAGAACATGATATTCGAATCCTGGCTGACACCGGATGCAAAAGGGGACAAAGGTTACATGCAGACTCCGTGCAACTCTCCGTGGCGTACAATCATCGTCAGTGATGATGCACGCAACATTCTCGCCTCCCGCATCACCCTCAACCTGAACGAACCTTGTAAGATTACAGACGCCACCTCCTGGATTAAACCGGTGAAATATATAGGCGTATGGTGGGACATGATTACCGGAAAAGGTTCCTGGGCTTATACGGATGAACTGACCAGCGTGAAACTTGGCGTTACAGATTACTCCAAAACCAAACCGAACGGCAAACATTCTGCCAATACAGCTAACGTGAAACGTTACATTGACTTTGCCGCAGCCAACGGATTTGATGCAGTGCTGGTAGAAGGTTGGAATGAAGGATGGGAAGACTGGTTCGGCAACAGCAAAGACTATGTATTTGACTTCCTGACTGCATATCCTGATTTCGACGTACAAGAAATCCATCGTTATGCTGCAAGTAAAGGAATTAAGATGATGATGCACCATGAGACTTCTGCATCTGTTCGCAATTATGAGCGTCATCTGGATAAAGCTTATCAATTCATGGTAGACAATGGATATAACTCGGTTAAAAGCGGTTATGTGGGTAATATCATTCCACGCGGAGAACATCATTACGGTCAATGGATGAATAATCATTACCTGTATGCGGTGAAAAAAGCCGCCGATTATAAAATCATGGTCAATGCACACGAAGCAACCCGTCCAACCGGTATCTGCCGTACATATCCCAATCTGATCGGTAATGAATCCGCACGTGGAACAGAATATGAATCATTTGGAGGAAATAAAGTATACCACACGACGATTCTGCCTTTCACACGCCTGGTCGGTGGTCCGATGGATTACACTCCCGGCATCTTCGAGACTCATTGCAACCAGATGAATCCGGCAAACAACTCCCAGGTACGTTCAACCATTGCACGCCAACTGGCATTGTATGTCACCATGTATAGCCCTTTGCAGATGGCTGCCGATATTCCGGAAAACTACGAACGCTTTATGGATGCTTTCCAGTTTATCAAAGACGTCGCTCTCGACTGGGACAAAACAATCTATCTGGAAGCAGAACCGGGAGAATACATCACAATTGCCCGCAAAGCAAAAGGAACGAACGACTGGTACATAGGCTGCACAGCCGGTGAAAACGGCCACGACTCCCAATTAACGTTCGATTTCCTGGAACCGGGAAAACAATACGTCGCTACCGTATACGCAGATGCCAAAGATGCCGACTGGAAAGATAACCCACAGGCATACACTATCAAAAAAGGTATCCTGAATAATAAAAGCAAACTGAATCTGCACGCTGCCAATGGCGGTGGATACGCAATCAGTATCAAAGAGGTGAAAGACAAATCAGAGGTTAAGGGATTGAAAAGGCTACAAATAAAGGATAGTCTTAAAAAAAGTGTTTTCAATAGGTATTTTTAAAGAAACTTTTAAGAGAGAGAAATAATATTACTATATTGTTAACTTTAATTTTTTAAATGCATGAAGCAAGTTAAATTTAGAATCGTTCAAACGATTCTCCCCTTGTTAATAGGGATGTTTTTATCACTGGGCGCTTATGCACAGCAAATCACAGTCAAAGGACATGTGAAAGATGCTATGGGCGAACCCGTGATTGGCGCCAATGTCATTGCCAAGGGTACCACAACGGGTACCATCACTGACTTTGACGGTAACTTCACATTGAATGTTCCTCAAAATTCTATTCTGTCCATTACATTCGTCGGTTACAAAGCAGCAGAAATTAAAGCAGCTCCTTCGGTAATGGTCACACTGGAAGATGACTCTCAAGTATTGGACGCCGTAGTCGTTGTAGGTTACGGAACAGTAAAGAAAAACGACTTGACGGGATCAGTTACTGCCATCAAGCCGGATAAAATCAGCAAAGGAGTAACCACCAGCGCACAGGATATGATAACAGGTAAAATAGCAGGTGTGAATGTGATTTCCAGCGGTACTCCGGGTGGAGGGGCTACGATCCGTATTCGCGGTGGTTCATCATTGAATGCCAAAAACGATCCGTTGATCGTTATCGACGGACTGGCAATGGACAATAGCGGTGTGCAAGGTTTGACCAATCCTTTGGCAATGGTAAACCCGAATGACATCGAAACTTTCACTGTTTTGAAAGATGCTTCGGCCACCGCCATCTATGGTTCACGTGCTTCTAATGGTGTGATTATCATCACTACAAAGAAAGGGAAAGCAGGCAGCAAACCACAGGTGAACTATGAAGGTAACGTTTCCGCCGGTATACTGCAAAAGACAATAGACGTAATGGATGCCAATGAATTCAAAGGATACGTATCCAAACTTTATGGTGAAGGAAATGCTCCAAGCCCCTTCGGTGAAGCAAACACTGACTGGCAGAAAGAAATTTTCCAGACAGCCGTTAGTACAGACCATAACGTGACTGTAAGCGGTGGTTTGAAAAATATGCCTTATCGTGTTTCTTTCGGTTACACCAATCAGAATGGGATCCTGATGACATCTAATTTCGAGCGTTATACCGCCTCCGTCAATCTGGCACCCTCTTTCTTTAAAGATCACCTGAAGTTCAATATCAATGCTAAAATGATGTGGGCCAACCAACGTTATGCTGACGACGGGGCTATCGGCGCAGCTTTGACCATGGACCCGACCCAACCTGTATATGACTCTTCGGACATGTACAAAAACTTCGGTGGATTCTACCAACCGACCAGTGACGGTAGTTCATATAACGATCCGGAATGGCCGCTTACACTGGAAAGTAATTCAACCGCCAACCCTGTTTCCCTACTGAAACTAAAGAAACATACTTCCAGAAACACCAGTTTTATCAGCAATGTAGAAGTAGACTATAAATTCCACTTCCTCCCTGACCTGCATATCCATGCTAACGTAGGCGGTGACTACTCGGAAGGTAAGGAAAAGAATGTAAATTCACCTTATGCCCCGGGCTCTTATTACTATGGTTGGAACGGGACTGACTACGGCTATAAATATAACCTGTCGGTGAATGCCTATGCACAATATTCCAAAGAAATCGGGGATCATTATGTCGACGTAATGCTGGGTGGTGAAGAGCAACATTTCCACTATACCGGATATAAAGTCGGACAAGGAACAAATCCGTTAACAGGCGAAGCCTACAATCCGAATCTGCGCTCACAAACAGCCTGGGGACATCACAGTACATTAGTTTCTTATTTTGCCCGCGTAAATTATACATTACTTAGCCGTTATTTGCTGACAGCCACTTTCCGCCAGGACGGTTCTTCCCGTTTCTCTAAAGACAACCGTTGGAGTAGCTTCCCTTCTGTTGCTTTGGGATGGAAACTGAAAGAAGAAAATTTCCTGAAAAACGTAGAAGTATTGTCAGATCTGAAACTCCGCCTCGGATGGGGTATCACGGGTCAGCAGAACTTAGGCGACGATTATGATTTCCCTTATATGGCACTGTACCGCGTCAACGCAGCCGGAGGTTATTATCCTTTCGGGGATACCTATTATGGCACTATGCGTCCTAAAGCTTATAACGAAGACCTGAAATGGGAAGAGACAACGACTTATAACGCAGGTTTCGACTTTGCTTTCCTGAACGGACGTATCTCCGGCTCGATGGATTACTATTACCGGAAAACCGACGATTTAATCAATACCGTAAAGATTGCGGCGGGGACTAACTTTAATACCCAACTGATCAGCAACATCGGTTCATTAAAAAATACGGGGCTTGAATTCACCATCAATGCCAAACCTATTGTAACCAAAGATTTTGTCTGGGACTTGGGATATAACATCACTTGGAACAAAAATGAAATCACTAAACTGACCGGAGGAGATGATTCTAATTACTATGTAGAAACCGGAGGTGTATCTACTGGTATTAGCGGCGCAACCTGCCAGGTACAGAAAGTAGGTTATCCGATGAACTCATTCTTCGTTTACCAACAAGTGTATGATAAGGATGGAAAACCGATTGAAAACATGTTCGTAGACCGTAACGGAGATGGTGTCATCAACGCTTCGGACAAATATATCTATAAAAAACCTGCCGCTGACGTATTGATGGGACTGACTTCCAAATTCACTTATAAAAATTGGGATTTAAGCTTTGCCCTCCGTGCCAGCCTGAATAACTATGTGTACAATGACGTACTGGCCAGTAAATCCAGTGTCGGCAAGGGAGGAATCTTTAATCATGGATACTATTCCAACCGCCCGACAGCTGCCGTGAATCTGGGATTTGAAGGAAAGGGAGACTATTATCTGTCCGATCGTTTCGTTGAGAATGCTTCATTCTTGCGTTGTGATAACATAACAGTAGGTTATAGCTTCAAAAATTTACTGAAGTCACAGGCTTATAAAGGTATCAACGGTCGTATTTACGGTACTGTACAGAATCCCTTCGTTATCACCAAGTATACAGGACTCGATCCTGAATCGGTTATCAGTTCAGGAAATGATGCCGGAGTAGCAGGTATTGACAGGAACATTTATCCTCATCCGATCACTATCCTGTTCGGGCTAAGTCTTCAGTTCTAAGATTGTAATTTATTAAAAAGTAGACTATTATGAAGTTCAAATATATAAAATCAATAGTTTCAGCAGCGTTGTTCCTTAGCCTGGCCACCGGAATGACCTCCTGTATCAATGACCTGGATATATCTCCAATCGATCCTCAGATGACTGCCACTTTCGACCAGGATATGTACTTTACCAAACTATACGCTTCACTGGGACTTACCGGACAAAAATTGAGCGAAGATCCGGATATCGCAGTAAAGGACGAAGGTCAATCCTGTTTCTATCGCGCTCTTTTCACTAACAATGAATATGGCACTGATGAGATGATATGGACCTGGCAAGAAAATGCCGGTATTCCCGAACTAACCTATATGCGCTGGAACTCCTCTCATCAGCAGACAGAAATATTATATAATCGTTTAGCATATAATATCACACTCTGCAATTTCTTCCTGGATCAGATCGCCGGGAAAGAGGATGCTACCTCCGTTCAGCAACGTGCCGAAGCCCGTTTTCTCCGTTCCTTGTTTTACTATTATCTGATGGATACCTTCGGAAAAGCTCCTTTCACCGAACACTTCTCCAAAGAGAATCCTCCTCAAAAGACGGCCTCCGAACTGTTCGCTTATATTGAAAGCGAACTGGAAAGCATCGAAAATGATATGAGCGAACCGCGTCAAGCTCCTTTCGGACGTGCCGACAAAGCTGCTTGCTGGTTGCTGCGTGCCCGTTTGTATCTCAATGCCGAAGTATACACCGGACAACCGCGTTGGAATGATGCTATCACCTATGCCGGCAAAGTGCTCGATCCCTCCAATGGATACGGATTGTGTGGAAATTACGAACAACTTTTTATGGCAGACAATGATGAAAATCCTGATGCTAAAAAAGAAATCATCCTTTCTATCCGTCAGGATGGTGTACAAGCGAAGAGTTACGGAGGAAGTTACTTCCTGATTGCTGCAACGCAAAAGAGCGACATGCCGAATCGCGGAACAAATGACCCCTGGGAATGTATCCGTACACGCAAAGCACTGGTTGACAAGTTCTTCGCAAACAGTGAGGATATTCCTTTCACCGAATATACCGATAATAAATGGCAGAATGTGAGAGATGTGCAGGCTGCTGCAAAAGATGAACGCGCCTTGTTCTATACAACCGGTCGCAAAGCCGAACTGGAAAGTGTAGGTAAATTCACCGACGGACTTTCATTTATGAAATGGAGTAATCTGCGCTCGGACGGACAACCCGCTCACGATGCTAAAATTCCCGATACGGACATTCCGTTCTTCCGTTTGGCCGAAGCTTATCTGATTCGCGCGGAAGCCTATTTGAGAGCAGGCGGCGCAAATGCACAACAAAATGCCTGGTTGGATATCAAAGCCCTCAGAGACCGTGCCAAAGCAACAGAAATACCCTCTGCCAATAACCTGACATTAGATTATATTCTGGATGAACGTGCCCGCGAATTGTATCTGGAAGGATTCAGACGCACAGATTTGATCCGTTATGGCTACTTCACCTCAAGCACCTATCTCTGGGATTGGAAAGGCGGTTCCTTTGAAGGAAACGGTGTGAGTTCGATCTATAATCTCTATCCGATACCGAAAACAGAAACGCTGACGAATACAAATATGACTCAGAATCCGGGATATTGATAGAACCTTTATTCACGTTTTAAAGACTGAAAACAATGAAAAACCTATATAAACTATTTACATTGACAATGGGGCTACTAGCTCTGTCCGCCTGTGAAGCAGACCGTGACAGCAACCCTGTGTTGAACGAACCGGATACGTTCGTACTGAATGTGCCAGCTTTTGCTTCCAACAACGTGTACGACCTTAAAAACTCCGAATCATTGGAATTAACCTGTACACAACCGGATTACGGGATTCCGATGGCAACCACTTATTCAGTACAAATTTCACTGGAAGAAAATTTCGTTGACGCTCATGCAGAGACAAATACGGAAGCTAATTATACAACTTTGGGGACTACCCATTCTTCTGCCAAAATGGAAGTAAAAGCTTTAGAATTTGCATTGGCACTGGGAGACTTGTGGAGTGCATCCTCCGATGAAGAATTTCCGACCACTCCCATACCCGTTTATGTACGCCTGAAAGCGGAACTGACCAATAGTGGTCGTGGCATCGCTTTTTCGAATGTAATTGAACTTCCCAAAGTCTTGGGATATAAAGCTGTACCGCCTCTCGAATTACCTTCCAGTATATTTATCAATGGCTCGATGGCAGGTAGTAATTGGAGCAACTGGGTGCCTTTGGCAGCAGTAAACGGAATGTCCAAGTTCTTCGGTTTATTCTATTTCGGAGGCACTGATATGTTCAAGTTCGGTACTAAAGAAGGAGAATACATCGGATTCAACGATCCACGTCTGACAATAGCCTCGGATGCATTCACCGGATCGGATGATGGATTTGGCGGACAAAATATCAGCGTTAATGTCACAGGCTGGTATACAGTGATCATGTCTGTAAGCATCAAAGGGACTGATTATGCCTTTACGCTGGATATTGCTCCGGGCGAAGTTTATCTGATAGGCAATGCTATAGGAGATTGGACATTTGGCGATAAAGGTAAATTCCAGGCACCAACAACGGCAGATGCAGACTTTGTTTCACCGTTATGCACCGGAGGCGGAGAATTGCGTATGTCCGTCAAAGTTCCGGGAGAAGACTGGTGGCGTACGGAGTTCGCTATTCCTAATGGAAAGATCGTGTTCCGTGAAAACAAAAGTGTGATTGACAGTTGGTCGGAAATAGGTCCTGAATATGCGATAAACGTTAAGGCAGGGCAGAAAATAAATCTGAACTTTGTTCAGATGACCGGTTCCGTTACTCAATAATCGTTAACTTTAATAATTGAATATCATGAAAAGATTATCATATATGGCGTGTCTGTTGCTTGCTTCGGCAGCTTTCACCGCTTGCGATGAAGATTTTAAGGACTGGGCTGATCCCCAGTCCAATCCTCAGGAAGAAGCTATAACCGCAATGGTAGATATAACTCCTGTTACCAGTATGAAGCTCGAAGAACAGCCGGGCGATTCTGTGGTGATCGCCTCTGTATCTTCGATTGCAGAAAACTTCTCACTCACAGCTTGTAATATAGAATTAGTTGCTGAAGGACAGACATTAAATCT